>Ga0335075_10006355_pt1 | contig 18253 bp, 17 predicted proteins | sample Lox_Sample_24_FD_206723 | JGI IMG/M metagenome (GOLD analysis project Ga0335075, IMG submission 206723) | Soil microbial communities from Loxahatchee National Wildlife Refuge, Florida, United States - Lox_Sample_2.4 | ecosystem: Environmental > Terrestrial > Soil > Wetlands | place: USA...
CGAATGCTCCGCCTCGCCCCCAGACAATCCCCACAGCGCCGCAGACGATGAACGCAAGGCCGACCCGTTTACGCGCCGAAAACGACTCTTGCAGAACGACAGCGGCCAGGATCGCAACCATCACCGGCATAGCACCGGGAAACAGCGCGCCTGCATGGGCAGCGGGCGCGAACAGCAGTCCGACATTCACCAGCAGCACCATCGGCGCTCCGCATCCGGCGATGATCGCGATGAGTCCCGTCCATCCGAGGCGGTCCACCGCCAGGCCTTTTCTCATCAGATAAGGCAACAGAAGAATGCCAGCGACCGTGAAGCGGATAGCGACCACGTCCCATGGCGTAAGGCTGGATCGCACGCCCAGGCGAGATACCACGATGAAGGATGCCCAGATGCAGACGGCGGCAAGACCGTAGATCGTGCCCCGCCCCAAGGATGTGCCACGCCGGTTGCTCATAGCGACTCCGTTTCGACTCTCGCCGGTTCCCTCCAGGCCGCTTCCGGGTTCCATCGGTGGAACACCTGCCGGGATGGAGGCGCCCAGGATCGCCGGCACGCCTGACACCGGCCATCCGTTCCTTGCCCTCACCGCCCGATCGCACGTGTCTCCGGCGTTCCGCATTATCCGCCAGGCGCGGTTTTCACCGGCACGAAAGCCGGTACCCCATTCCCTCCGCCCCATTCCCTCCGCCCCATTCCCTCCGCGTTGCTTCTCACTACCGGAATCAGTAGCGTTGGTGACAACGCATACGACAAGGAGTCCGCCATGGCTTCGGCCCGATCCGCAGGGACACCGTCGCGCACGAATGAATACGCCATCCCCGAAACCATGCGGGCTTGGGTGCTGGGCGGGCCGGAGGAACTGTCGCTGGTGGAAAAGCCGGTGCCACAGCCCGGCCCTGCCGAAGTCCTGGTGCGCATCGATGCCGTTGCGATCTGCGCCACCGATCTGGAAATCATCAAGCACGGCCTGCCGGCCTCGATTGAAGGCGAGCTGCCTTTCAACAAGGGCTACACGCCCGGCCATGAATACATGGGCACCGTGGTGAAGCTCGGCCCCACCGTGGACGAATTCGAACTCGGCGACCGCATCGCGGTGGAGATTCATGCCGGCTGCGGCCGCTGCCAGCGCTGCCGCGAGGGCATGTATACCTCGTGCCTGAACTACGGATTCCACAGCAAGGGCCATCGCGCCAACGGCTTCACCACCGATGGCGGCTTCGCGGAGTACGCCGTCAACAACGTTAACACGATGGTGCATGTCCCCGACGACATGTCCGACGAGGAGGCGACGCTGATCGTCACCGCGGGCACGGCGATGTATGGTCTGGATGTGCTGGGCGGTATCATCGCCGGCGAGGGCGTGGTGGTGACCGGCCCCGGTCCGATCGGGCTGATGGGTGTGGCCGTGGCGAAGGCTCTGGGCGCGCAACCCGTGATCCTGACCGGCACGCGCGAACGTCGTTTGGAGATGGGACGGCAGCTCGGGGCGGACGCGGTGGTGAACGTTACCCGCGAGGATGCCGTGGCGGCGGTGCAGCGCCTGACCAAGGGCAAGGGCGTCCAATACGTGCTGGAATGCTCCGGTGCCGCGAACGCTCTGGACCAGGCGGCGCGCATGGTGAATCGCGGCGGGCGCATTTGCCTCGCGGCGTTCCCGCATGAGCCGGTGACGGTCGATCTCGCGTATATCGTGCGCAACAACATCTACGTGCTCGGGATTCGCGGCGAGGGCAAAAGCGCGACGCATCGCGCGGCGGCGCTGATGACGCAGAAGAAATTCGACGCGAAGCTGATCCATACGCACACGTTCGGCCTGGGCGATCTGCCGACGGCGCTGCGCTATGCGCGCGAGAGGGTGGAGGACGCAATCAAGGTGGTCGTGAAGACGCAGGCGTAATCGACCCTTCTCCGGGCCGGTTGGCACGGTGGCTCGATGTCCTGGCATTGCGCGCGCCGGCAATCCCTTTACCACTTGTTGATGCGTCGCACGGCATCCTTCCGCCGTAGCGGAAGGGCAGCCACGCGCCGAGCACCGTCACTGGCGCCGACCGCCGCGAAGAAGTTGGCGAACTCCTGCCGCGTCCAGAAACTGCCGTGATAGTCCGCGCTGTAGAGGATCAGCAGGTTGCCGCGCCTGCCTCAGCGCCTCGTCGATATCCAGGACGAACTGCCCGCCGGCGGCGAAATCATAGTCCTGGACCGTGACGCGATAGCCCTCCGCCTCCAGCACGTCCGCAACTTCCCGCGCCACCGCGGCGACCGAACCGCGGCGGCTGATGAAAAAGTCGAACGCGAACGGCGCCAGCGCGTCCATCGTCCCGTCCAGAACAAGACTGCTCTCAACATCGGCCGCGGGTCGCTCCGTCGCAAGCCGAAACGAGCGCACCGCTGCCGCCCCGCCGCGCGCCCTTGCATCGGGCCGCCGCCGGCACCACTAACAAGGGCGCTAACGAACCCAAAGGAGACGCGTCACGTTCGCAATCTATCCAGCTCTTTTCCTGTCGCCTCCTGGCGGCTGCGATGTCCCGCCGATCGGACCGCGCGCGCCTGACGGAGGTCGTGTGTCGGGCGGTATTGCCGACCCGGCGCCACGGCCCGCAGCAAGAAATCACAACCAGGAGCCCATGCACCTGAAAAACGATAGGCCCCTGACCAGTATGGCCAACCCGGCGCCGCGGCCCACAGCGAAAAAACGCGACCCGAACCCCTTGCACCTCAACGATGCTCACCGCTGGCCCAGCGTGGCCAACCCGCCGCCCCAGCCTGCAGCGACAGAACGCTATCAAGACCCCATGCACCGAGACGCTGGCCGCGGCCTCTCCGGCACCGCGCCCCTCGTGTCAGGAGCCGTGACGGAAAAAAGCAACCAGAACTCCATGCACCAGAAGGACGATAAGGGTGTCGCAGCGCGGCGGCGCCGCCCCGCTCCCGGCCGGCACGAGAAAATCCCTGCCAGGACCCCTGCCCCGCACAGCCACCAACCGCATGGCCCTCTTGCTCCGTGCCGTCTCACCCTGCGACCCGGAATCTCAACAGAAACGAATCGAGACACCCGCAAGACACCCCCCATTGGCGCCGCCCCTCCGTCGAACTCCCGGCTAAAGAGACAAAATCTAACAAACAGCGAAATGAGACGCCCGCAAGACAATCCAGACAGGCGGCCGCACCCCCGCCGTCCCGCCCGGCGTGACATCGTCTCACAAGAAACGAAACGAGACTCCCATGAGACCTGCCCACCACCCCGCCGGCTCACGCACCAGCCGCCATCGCACGGGTTCCCTCATGCCGCCCGCCCGTCCATTCTGGCCGCCTCCCACCGCCGCAGGAACGCCCGCATGACCGCCACCGACCCCGCCCTGCTCTCCGCCGAAGACATGCTGGCGCAGTTCGCCCGCCGCACCCTCAGCCCCGTCGAGGTGCTGCAAGCCGTCACCGAGCGTGTCGCCCGCCTCAACCCCGGCCTGAACGCCTTTGCGGTGATGAACCCGCGCGCGCTCGATGCCGCCGGCGAGAGCGAGATGCGCTGGAAAGCCAGCCGCCCAATCGGACCGCTGGACGGCGTACCAACCACGGTGAAGGACCTGGTAGACCTCGCCGGCTTCCCCACCCGCCGCGGCAGCCGCACCTCCGACCCCGCACCGGTGCCGGATGACGCCCCCAGCGTGGTCGGGCTGAAGGCAGCCGGCGCTGTGATCCTGGGCAAGACCACCACCACCGAATACGGCTGGAAATCCCCCGGCGACTGCCCCTTGCACGGCATCACCCGCAATCCGTGGAATCCGGCCTACACCACGGGCGGATCCTCCGCCGGCGCCGGTGCGGCCGGCGCCGCGGGCTTCGGGCCGCTGCATATCGGTACCGACGCCGGCGGCTCCATCCGCATCCCCGCCGCCTGGTGCGGGTTGGTCGGACTGAAACCTAGCTTCGGCCGCGTGCCGCTCTGGCCCGCCAGCGCCTTCCCAGGCGTCTCCGTCGCCGGCCCGATGACCCGCAGCGTGCGCGACGCTGCGCTGATGCTGACTGCAATGGCTGGCTACGACCTGCGAGACCCGTTCGCCGTGCCCGACGACGGCACCGACTGGCGCGACGGCATCGAAACGGGCGTCGCCGACCTGGCCGTCGGCGTGCTGCGCCGCCCCGGCTTCGACGCGCCGGTGGACGCCGACGGCATCCGCGCCGTGGAACAAGCCGCCGCCCTCATGTCCGACGCCGGCGCCACCGTGGAGGAAGCCACACCCGACCTGCCCGATACGCGCGCGATCTTCGCCGGCGTTTGGGGCGCAAGCCTCGCGCGCCTGGCTACCTCCTATCCGGCAGAGAAGCGCGCTCTGCTGGACCCCGGCATCCGCGAGGTGGCGGAAAGGTTGGGCGGCATGACGGCAATCCAGTTTCTCGACGGCGAGGCGCTGCGTGCCGCTGCCGCCCATGCCATGGCCCGTTTGCATCAGAGGTTCGACATCGTGCTGTGCCCCACCGTGCCGGCCGGCCCCCCGCTCGCCGACGCGCCCACGGAAAACCCGGTGGAGGCGCTGTGGACCCAATGGGCGCCATGGACGTTCACCTTCAACCTGACGCGCCAGCCGGCCATCACGGTGCCTCTGGGCCTGCGGTCGAACGGGTTGCCCAATGCCGTGCAGTTCGCCGCGGCGCAGTACCGGGAGGACCTGGTGCTGCGAGCAGCGCGGACCGTCGAGTTGGCAGAGCCGTTCCCCATGGCAAGCCTCGAATAGGCAAAGTGGCTCCGCCACTTTGGACAAAATTTGCCGTAACGTTTCGAAACTCCGGCAGCGTACTTTGAGAGACTTCACAAAATGACGGCGGATAATTTTGCCACGGCCGACGAACGCGGATATATCTCTTCTGCACCGGCGTTATCTGGTCCCGTCCGCGTTCCTTCGTTGTGTCAACTTGAACTTTCATCGATCGCCGTGGGTACCAGGCAACTGTCAGACGCGACCCAACCGGCGATCATCCGCCGCGCTTGCCCTCACCGATCACCGGCCCGGCCGGTTCGCTTGCGCGCGGCGGAACAGTCGCGCAGGTGGCATCCAGGATCGCCAGCACCCGATCGACCACAAGCCCGATCGTGCGGCCGGACCGTTGTATCCCCGGATCGGCATTCTGCCGCAGCCGGTCAGAGATCAGCGCCGCAGGGCTGATGGCGCCGCGCAGATCATGGCGCAGTTCGGAGATCAGCCGTTCCAGCACCTCCACCCGAGATTGTGCCGTGTCGTCCATCGCTTACTCCCCAAGGCCACGATTCGAGCGTGCGGCCCCGCAAAGTCGTCACAGGTATGCCACGGTCATGCAAGGCCCGCCCTGTGCCGGGACCTAGACGCCACAGGCATCGCTCACGATGCATCGGCAACGAAAGTTGATCACGCCTGCATGATACCGGGCAAATCCGGTGCGGCCCGCCGCCGCCCGGACGTATTGACGCGCCGGCGTCGGCGACGGCAACCGAACAGACAGGGCCGAGAGGACGGGAATGCATGGGCGAGTTGGTCTGGATCGCGTCCTATCCGAAATCGGGTAATACCTGGATCCGCGCCTGTCTGCACGATCATACCCGCCAGCCAGCCGCGCCCTGTGACATCAATCGCCCAACGGACCTCGGGCACGTCGGATGCCGGCGCCGAAAGCTACGCCCCCGGTTCGACCCGCGCCCCGCATCCCACGCCGCTTTCTGTCGCACGCCCGTTGCCGCCGCCGAAGCGGTAGCAGACAATACCGGTCAACAGGTACCACCAAGAAAGATCCGGTTCATTCAATGACCCCCACCGCGCTTGAACGAGCCCTGCCAGTCGGCGGTTCCGCCAGCATTGCCTATGCCGATCCGTTCAATCCCGGGCGCAAGCTGGTGCTGGAATGCCACCGGCCAGCCAACCACGCGCCTGACCGGCCTGTGGTGATCGTGCAGCACGGCATGAACCGCAACGGCAGCGAATATCGCGACGCGTGGGTGCCGACTGCGGACAGGCACGGGCTGCTGATCGTTGCAATCACCTTTCCCAGCGGGGAGTGGCCGGGCTCCAATCCGTACAACAACGGCCTTGTGCGCGCGGATGATGGCAGCGTGCGGCCGCCCGAAGCATGGACCTATGCCATCCCCGGCCGCATCTTCGTTTTGTTGCGTGCCGCGGGCATTACCACGCGCGACAAGGCGTATCTGTGGGGCCATTCGGCCGGCAGCCAGTTCGTGCATCGTTTACTCGCGACGCAACCGCACGGCTTGTTCGAAGCCGTGGGGACGGCCAACGCAGGTTGGTACAGTTTGCCGACGCTCGAGCGTGCATTTCCTGACGGTCTCGGCGGCATCGGCCTCGCCCCCAACGACATCGAGCGATTCTTCGCCTATCCGCTGACGATCTTTGCCGGCGATCGAGACATCGACAGCACCGCCGATAATCTCCCCAAGCATGACGCCGCCATGGCACAGGGGCCGCACCGGTTCGCCCGCGCACATCATTTCCTGAAGCAGGGCCGCGCGGAGGCCACCGCACGCGGCGTCGCTTGCAATTGGCGACTGGTCGTTGTGCCAGGGGTCGGGCACGAGGGAATGCGCATGTCCGCCTTCTCTGCCGCATACTGGTTCGAGAACGAGGGACAACACTCCACCGCGCGCTGACCCAGCGGCGATGGATTGGAAAGCCGCGCGCAGGCGGATCGCGGGCACGGCGGTCGGGTTCCTGGCAAGCGTGCCATTGCTCGGCTGCACGCCGCCGATCGGCGACGTGGGTCGACCGGGTCCGGACGTTGTCTATGCCATCGATCGCGGCTGGCACACCGATGTCGGATTGCCGGTCGATGAGATCCATGGCGCGCTTGCCTCGCTGGAACCGCGCTTTCCGGGCGTTCGGTACTTCACGTTTGGATTCGGCGAGCGCCAGTTCTATATGTCGCGTCGCGCCGATCTGATCGAGTCACTGAGCGCTTTGCTGCCGAGCCAAAGTGCCCTACTGGTGACGGGATTGATTGCCTCGCCGCAGGTGGCATTTGGCGTGGATCATGTCGTCGTGCTGCACGTGACGGGCGATGGCGTTACGCGCATCGAAAATGCGATCTGGCAAGAACTGGATCAATCGCCCGCCGGCGCGGCGGTTTTTTTGGCGAATGGCCCCTATGAGGGCAGTGCGTTCTATGCCGCCCGCGGCACCTACGATGCGTTCAACACCTGCAACACATGGACGGCCGAGATGTTGCGCGCCGGCGGCCTGCCGTTTTCCGCCGCCGGCGTGATGTTCTCGGGTCAGGTCATGGGCATGGCACGCGCCATCGCCGTGCGCCAGGCGTCACTGTGACTGGGTCGTCGTGGAACCTGGGGGCACCACCACGGTGGTATTATGCTGCGGCGGTGGAGGATTGCTGCTGCTGAAGGACAAGCAGCCGGCCAGGGCCAGCGGCAGCAGCAGAACAAGCAGGGCCAAACGCATTGCGATACTTCCTCAATCTCAATGAAGCGGGACGGCCGCGAACTTATCGCCGGTCCCGCAGATGCCTGCCGTCACAAAGGTGTGCGGCGGTGGCGGCATGACCTTCAACTTTCGCGGCGATGGCCGGCGGCGGTTCGCTCGATCGCCCACACCATCAGCAGCAACAAGACCAGGCAGCAGCCTGCTTCCACGCCGGAGTCGATCCACAGCGTGCTGACGGCCGAGAACCCGGCCTGCCACGGCAGCACAATGAACAACGCCACAGCGGCGACACGGCCGATCTGCCAGATCATCGCGGTCCACTGGTATTCCAGCATCTGCAGCGTGGTGGAGACGGGATGCAGCACGGCGTCGAACAATCCTGCGACGCTCATCGCGCGCAGGTACGGGACTGCTTCGCCCCAGGCCTTGCCAAAGAACACCGGGAACGCCCATATCGCGACCAGGTTCCCGACGAAGATCCAGGCCGACGCCAATGCGAACAAGCGTGGCACCACCTGGTAGAAGCGGCGCCGCAGCAGGGCGGGATTTTCGGAAATCGCGCGGCCGGCTTCGCCGGTGAACACCTGCAGCAGCGACGTGCTGACGATGGTAAGCGGGCGCATCAGGACCCGCTGCGACAGGAACATGAATCCGACGACATCTGGCGAATAGAAGCTGGCGAAAAGCGCGAAGACGACGGTGCCGTTGGCCATGTCCAGCAGGCGTGCCCAACTCGCCAGCAGAGGGAATGCGGCGTAGCGGCGTGCAACGGCGGCGATGCCGCGCCAGGTGATGCCTCGGACCAATTCGCGCTGACGGCGGAGCAAGTGCATCGCCAGCAGCATTGTGCCACTGGTCTGGCCGATGATGTAGCCGCTGATCAATCCTGGCGTGCCGGCGCCGACGATGCCGAACAAGAGCTGCGATGCGGGCCCGCTGATGCCCTGGGAAATGCGGGTGCTGGCGATCTCGCGGAAGCTGCCGGCTCGGGTCGCAGCGGCGACCATGATGTAGTAGCCGCCGAGAGTGGCGAGGCCGACCGGCAGCAGCCAGCGATCTGCGGCAATCGAAGCCAGCGATACCGCCGCCAGAGCGTGCGCGGGCATCAGCCACGACGCTAGCCCGACCAGCGTAGTGACGGACACCAACGCGATGCCGCACAGTGCGAGAAGGTCGGCATATTCGGCGTCGGCAATACAGATCGGGATGGCGAGCTCAAGGCCGAGGCACGCGACCGTGCCGACCGTCAGCAGCACCGTGTTGTACAGGCCGAGCGCGCCGAACTGGGTCGGGGAAAACAAGCGGGTGATCAGCGGCGTCATCAGCAGGCTGATTGCCTGGCCGACGATGGTGCCAATGAGCATCACGGACACGTGCCGGGTGAATGTGCTCTGCGCGGCATGCCGACGCAGCGTGGTGAACCGTCGTTGCAATTTCGCAAAGGCACGGTCCACGAACACGGCGTAGGCCGTCATGGGTGGGGCATCAGTGATGGCGTGCGGCGTGCGACCGATGGCCGTCGCGGCGGGAGGGGGGGTGGTTTCGGGTGCATTCGGCGTCTCGGTGGTGTCGCATAGATGGTGTTGCACCGCGACAAATTCGAAGCGTGGTGACAGGGAAGTGAGCGAAGCGGCAGAGAGGGGATCGTTGCCGTCGCTGGAGATTCGCGTCGTGTCCGGCAATCGACCGAGGCCGGCGTTCCGGATCAGGACCGTTATCGTAGGGACATGGCTGGCGTTGACTTTGTATCGGCGCCTGGCCGGCATTCGACCGGCGACGAGATATCCGCCTGTCGTCCTGCTGGTGCTGATACCTGCTGGCCGGTTCGCCGCCATTGGTTGCGCGACGGATTTGGGGTACGCGACGGCCGCGGTTGATCCTGATATCGCGCAGCTTGCGGATCAGTTGCCGAGTCGCCGATCACCGACGCGGCTGCGCAGCCAGCAAACGTGAATGAGCCTTCCACCGACAAAACTGTCACTATAATGGCAGTCCCGGAGCCGCGCCCGTGTCGTGTCGACAATCAATTCAACCTTTTCGGGATTCGCGCTAACTTAAGTGACCAGCGTTAGCTGCTGGGCGTTGAAGTACGACACGATGTCCTTGGCGAAGACAAGATTGATCTCCTGGTTGTTAACAAACGGCGCGTTCGGATTCTGCGCGGCCAAGAACAGAATCAGCACGTCCGGGTCACACGCGCTGCCGACGCGGATGACCATGAACAGCCGCGTGGAGCCGAGTGCGGTGTACGGATCGACGTCCGAACCGACCAGGTATTGGGCAAAGCGCCGTTCCGTATTGCTGGCGTCGAAGTACGATTCGCCAAGAAAATTCAGCGCGCTATAGAACCAGACGGGCGCCCAGGCCTGCGGTCGCGGCAATGGCCGCGGGATGTATTTCAATGACTGTGCCGGCGCGACTGATGAGGCGGCTTGAACGGCGATCTGACTGACTTGCGGCGCTCGGGTGGTAGCCATCTGGCGCTCCATCGAATGTTGCGGCATCGTCCTCAATCGAATTCCTCGCGTGGGTGCAGCGCGCGGTTGAGTTTTCGTCACGCGCGGACGTCACCCCACGTTGAGACATGTCAATCTCGGCGCGCGGCGCGCCACAATTCGAGTTGCATCGGGTTGGTGAAACCGATGTTGTCCAGTCGTTGGTTTAGGAATGCTGATCCAACGGTCGGCCGGCTTCTTGAGATTGCCTACCTGGCGGCCCGACGCCGGCGATAGCGTCGCGAGAACAGCTTCTCCACCGTTGTATCGGGGGACCGGCAGAACCGCGGGCAGTGTGTCCCTTTGTGTCTCGCGACCAAGCGAACATGACCGTCTGCGGACCGAAGCCCGGGCACAGCGTTACCATATCGCTGACAAACGCAACGAGAATCTTCTGCTCCACGATCCCCTCCTCGGATGCGGCATGCTTTCCGATCAGGCCAGATCTCTCAGCCGGTCGTTACTCGACGAGAGCGGCCGTCGCATGCTTCAGCAAATCCCAGAACGTCTGGCTTTGGACTCTCCGTCGGCCGGGTGCGGACGAAACTCGTTTACCCCCGGGTCCCACCTGACAGGGGCATTGGCACCGTTCCTGGCCGGAATGATACATATCCACAACTATAGTAAGGGGGCCGGCAAAAAACTATGTGAGTTAGATCACGGCGTCCCTGATATTGCTATTGCTCAAGAACTTGATGCGATCGGCACCTCCGTCTCGGGCGCAAGCGCGGGGCGGCCTTCTGCATTTTTAGGCCCCCGCTGCGATGCGCACGACCGTCTAGATCCTCATCACCACGCACAACCGGCCGCAGACAAGAAGGGGGCAAAGACCGGCTTTGCGCGATCGTGGCTGCGCGCCGGGTCATTGAGGGACGCGGGGTAGTTACCGTGCGTGCCGATCACGCACTCGCCGCCGATCGATCCAACTGATGCAGCCGAGATACCGCTGCGCTCAAAGCACATCTCGGGCTGGATGACACGCCGCCATAGATCGTTGTGGCGGAAACCGACGACTTCCATTGGCCTGGGCCCGTCTCGCGCCCCATCCCGGGGACGCGACCCAACCGCTTCCATTACGGGATGCTGCCGCGGCGCTTCTTCGCCCATCCCCACGACAGCACCTGCAAGCGGCTGTGCGGCGCAATCTGACACGCCCGGATTGATGCCGGAGAGCCGGTTAGCGAGGGGAGCCCGTCCAGACGTCCGGCGGACCTGTGCGCCGCGTCACGCCCGAGGATGCGCCTTCCGCCACACCTCCATCAGACGCGCCGTCTCCACGCTGGTATAGCGCTGCGTGGTGGACAGCGACGCGTGCCCCAGCAGTTCCTGGATCGATCGCAGATCGCCCCCGCCCTCCAGCAGATGCGTCGCGAACGAATGCCGCAGCGCGTGCGGCGTCGCATGCTCTGGCAGACCCCGGAGCCGGCGGAACAGACGCAGGGTGCGTTGTGCCACCGCCGGGTCCAGTCGCGCGCCGCGCACGCCAATGAACAATGGCGCGTCCGGCGTGGGCGAGGGATGCAACGCCAGCCATGCCGCGACGGCCTGCCGTACCGCCGGCAGCACCGGGACAATCCGCGTCATCGACCCCTTACCCACCACGCGTAGCGAGGCATCGCTCCCGGGAAGAGGCGCGTCTCGCACGTTCAGCGCCAGCGCCTCGGCGATGCGCAGGCCACAGCCGTAAAGCAAGGTGAACAGGGCTTCGTCGCGCGCCTGGACCATGGCGCGATCGGAGACTTCGCCCGCTTCCTCGGCGACGGCCCGCGCCTGGTCTGGCGGCAGGGCCTTCGGCACCGGGCGTTTCGCCCGCGGCGTGGAGATCAGGCGGACCGCCGGGTTGTCGACGCCTCGGCGGCGCGCCAGCCAGCGGAAGAAGCTGCGCACCGCCGCCAAATGCCGCGCGCGCGTGGCATTGGATGCGCCGTCACCGGCCTCCGCCGCCAGCCAGGCGCGGAAATCCGTCGGGCGCAGGGTCGCCAATGCCGCGACATCCGGCTCGCCTCCCAAATGCTGCGTCAGGAACCCAATGAACGAGGCAAGATCTCGTCCGTAGGCCTCCACTGTCAGGGCTGATGCACGGCGTTCCATGGCCAGCCAGTCGAGGAATGCCGCACGCGCTGCCTCCGCCAGCATCAGCGTCCCAGCGCCGCAGCCACGGCCCGCCCCAGAAATGCCAGCGCGCCGGTGCCCTGGCCTGAATCCAGCGCCCACGGGTCCCGCGCGAGCAAGGCCAGCAAGGCCGGCGGGCCTTCCCCGGGCACCAGCGCCAGCGCGTCATGCTCTGCCAGGCCAGCGGCTTCCGCGTGCAGCAGGCGCGAGTCGGTGGCGACCTCGCGGAACAACACCTGCCGCCCTTCCAGCAATCGCGCCACGGTCCCCAGAGGCAGCGCGCGGGCGCCGGGATGCAACGCCTCCAGGCACAGATGCACAGAATCGACGCCCAGGATGCCCGGCATCTCGTGCGTTACGCAGTCCACCGGATCGGTGGACCGCAGCAGCGCCAGCACTGCTTCCTGCACCCGGGCGGCCAGGCCCGCTGCGGCGCGGCCGGCAGCGAGCACGTTATCGGCGCGCTCGGCCATTGCCGCCGCATGCGCGCGCTCGGCGCGCACCATCGCCGCCATATGGTCCGCCATTTGCTCGCCGTGCACGCGGACAGGGGGGGTCAGCAGCCGGTACAGCGAAGGATGGTCGGCCAGCCAGTTCGGGTGCTCGCGCAGGAACGCTTCGACGAAGGTGGAATCCGACTCGTCGGGCTGCGGCAACGGGTGGGTCATGGAGTCGGCAACAGCAGCGTCACGTGATGCGCTGTCCGGTCTTCGCCCAGTCGGCGAGGAAGGCGGCAAGCCCCTTGTCCGTCAGCGGGTGATTGAACAGGGATCGCAGGACCGCGGGTGGCAGCGTGGCGACATGGGCGCCGAGCTTGGCCGCTTCCACCACATGCATCGGGCTGCGCACCGAGGCGACCAGGACCTCGGTCTTGAAGGCGGGGTAGTTGCGGAAAATCTGGACGATGTCGGCAATCAGCCCCATGCCATGCTCGCCGACGTCATCCAGCCGGCCGACGAACGGGCTGACGAAGGTCGCGCCTGCCTTGGCGGCCAGGATCGCCTGGGCGGCAGAGAAGCACAGGGTCACGTTGACCATAGTACCTTCGTCGGACAGATGGCGGCAGGCACGGATCCCATCGGGGGTTAGCGGCACCTTGATGGTGATGTTCTTCGCCACCTGACGCAGCACGCGGGCCTCGGCCAGCATGCCGTCGTACTCGGTGGCGGCGACCTCGGCGCTGACCGGACCGGGAACAGTGGCGCAGATATCCGCCAGCACGTCGAGGAATTTTTTACCAGTTTTGGCGACAAGAGACGGGTTGGTCGTGACGCCGTCGAGCAAGCCGCTGGCGGCCAGTGAACGGATCTCGGCCGTGTCGGCGGTATCGACAAAGAACTTCATGCCATCGCTCCGTTTAGCGGCTAGTGCCAGTCGGGATTCGGGACGTATGGGGCGGTTTGGATCATATAGGATGAATGGGGTCGATCCAAAGCGAAGCGTAGCCCGCGTGCGGCGGGTCTCTGTGCTGCTGCCTTACCCGTTTCCCGGGCCGTTCGACTATGGTGTGCCGGCCGGGTGCGATCCGCATCCAGGCGATGTCGCGCTGGTGCCGCTGAACCGGCGGGAGGAGATGGGCGTGGTGTGGGACGCCCCCGCCGACAACGCCGTGCCGGACCACAAGCTGAAGCCGCTGATCGGGTTGGTCGATGCGCCGCCGATGAAGGAGGAGCTCCGGCGGCTGGTCGATTGGATGGCAGCCTACACGCTGGCACCTCCGGGTGAAGTCATGGCGATGGCGCTGCGCGTGCCGCGTGCCGCTCCCGGGCCGGCGACCGGCTGGCGGCTGGCGGACCCGCTGCCGGACGGACGCCTGACGGATGCACGGCGACGGGTGGTGGACGCATTGCAGGCGGGAGAAACGCGAGGGGCAAGGGTTCCCCCTCCCCTTGCGGGAGGGCCACAGGGCGAGGGGGAACGATCTCTGCCGCCTGGCGAGCACATCGCCCGATCAACCGCCGACCTCGCGGTGGCGGCCGGCGTCAGCCCCGGCGTCATCCGTGGCATGGCGGATGCTGGATTGCTCATCCCCGCCACCCTACCCTTGGAGGTGCCATTCGCTTTTCCTGATCCGGATTACCCAAGCACGAACACGCTCTCCGCCGACCAGGAGCAAGCAGCGGCAACGCTGCGCCAGGCGGTGGCGGCGCGGGCGTTTTCAGTGACGTTACTGGACGGCGTCACCGGGTCCGGCAAGACCGAGGTCTATCTCGAGGCTGTCGCCGAATGCCTGCGGCAGAAGCGGCAGGCGCTGGTGCTGCTGCCCGAGATCGCGCTCTCTTCGCAATGGCTGGAGCGCTTCCAGCGACGCTTCGGCGTGGCACCGGCGGTCTGGCATTCGGACCTGACGTCGAAGGTTCGCCGCATGACCTGGCGCGCGGTAGCCGACGGCGTGGCACCGGTGGTGGTAGGCGCGCGCTCGGCTTTGTTCCTGCCCTTCCCCGATCTTGGCCTGGTGGTGGTGGACGAAGAGCACGAGACCGCTTTCAAGCAGGAGGAAGGCGTGGTTTACCACGCGCGCGACATGGCCGTGGTGCGGGCGCGGCTGTGCCATGCGCCGGCTGTGCTGGTCTCGGCCACGCCGAGCCTGGAAACCGTCGCCAACGTCGAATCGGGCCGCTATCGCCGCATCACCCTGCCCAACCGGCATGGCGGCGCGGTGCTGCCGCAGGTGGCAGCGATCGATCTGCGGGAAACACCTCCGGCGCGTGGTCATTTCCTCGCTCCGCCGCTGATCGAGGCCGTCCGGGACACCCTGGCCCGCCGCGAGCAAGCCATGTTGTTCCTCAACCGTCGGGGCTATGCGCCGCTGACTCTGTGCCGACACTGCGGCCACCGCATGCAGTGCCCCAACTGCACCGCCTGGCTGGTAGAGCATCGCACCCGAAAGGAGCTGCAATGCCACCATTGCGGCCACAACATCGCGATTCCGGCCGAGTGCCCCGCCTGCGGCGCCACCAACAGCCTGACCGCTGTCGGTCCCGGCGTGGAACGCATCACCGAGGAAGCTGCGTCCCTGTTCCCCGAAGCCCGCCGCCTGGTGATGGCGAGCGACACGATGCCCGGGCCGAATGCCGCGGCGGAAGCCTCGCGCGCGATCGCCGCGCGGGAGGTGGACCTGATCATCGGCACGCAGATCGTCGCCAAGGGCTGGCATTTCCCCCATTTGACGCTGGTGGGCGTGGTGGATGCCGATCTCGGCCTGGCGGGAGGCGATCTGCGCGCGGCGGAGCGGACCGTGCAGTTGCTGCACCAGGTTGCCGGTCGCGCCGGCCGCGCCGAGGCTCCGGGACGTGTGCTGCTGCAGACTTTTTCCCCGGAGCACCCGGTGATGCAGGCGCTGGTGGCTGGCGATCTGGCGGGGTTCATGGCGAGCGAGGCGGCGCAGCGGCGTCCCGGCCACTGGCCGCCGTACGGGCGTTTGGCGGCGCTGATCGTCAGTGCAGATTCCGGGCTGCTGGCGGATGCGCTGGCGCGCGATCTGGGCCGCGCGGCGCCGTCGGGTGACGGCGTGGAGGTGCTGGGGCCTGCGCCGGCGCCGTTGGCGATCCTGCGCGGGCGGCACCGGCGGCGGCTGCTGCTGAAGACGCGGCGGGACGTTGCAGTGCAGCCGATCCTGCGGGAGTGGCTGGGGAAAGTAACGGTGCCGCGGGGTGCGCGCGTGGACGTGGATATCGATCCGGTGTCGTTTCTGTAAGGGGGTCGAATGGCAGTCGCTACGCGAGGGTGGGTCTGACGCCGACCTGACAGCTCATCTTCGACGTGTCGAATTTGAATACGTGGGTCTCTCACTACGTCCAGGCTTCGAAGAACGCCTCCTGCGCACTGTTGCGGAACTTGGAGCAGTCGGCTTCATGAACCGAGGCAGGGGTCATGACGCAGCGCTACGCATCATGCGCGGTCGCGGACACACGATGCAGGACTGAACAGCCCCGCAGGTTCAGTGTCGGAGCAAGAACCGGAGTTTGCATCCGGCCGGAGCAAGCTAAGCACATGCCGAGGTCATCGAGCCCAACCGGTGACCTGCGATGCAACACTCGAGAGGCACTGCCATGAGCTTGCAAGATGACAACAAGGCCGTCGTCGGCCGCTGGTTCACCGACTTCTGGGGCAAAACCTGCAACCTGGACGTGGTCGACAAAATTGCCGCGCCGGACATGCTGCTGAAATACTCGCTCCACGAGCCGCGAAAAGGCCGCGACGACATCAAGGCCTTCATGACCGATTTCCGTGCTGCGTTCCCCGATCTCAACTTCTGGGGGACTGCCGATCTGATGGCCGAGGGGGATTACGTCGTCGGCCAGTGGGAGGGCGGCGGCACTCACACGGGTCCGGCCTTCGCGGACTTCCTCGCGGGCGGCCTGCCGGCCAACACGGGCCGGAAGATGCTCTTCACCGGCGTCACCGTCCTCAAACTCAAGGACGGCAAGATCGTCGAAGAGATCGGCCTGGATGACGGGGTTACTGCCCTGACCCAACTGGGTTTGCTCCGCGCAGCCTGAGCCCCGGGGAAGCCGCTGTTCGGCAGAACCGCGGCTTCCTCGCAGCGTGCTCTGTCGCTGGGGCGTGCAGCGCAAGCGCCGCCTTATCAACATGGAAAGAGACCCGTGATGGCTGCTACTTTGCGCAAGATGAAGATCAACGAAGCCAACATGTGCGCCCCCGGCGGGCCGGCTGCCGACGCAGCGGCGATCCGGGCTCGGGTCGATGCAGTGGATTGGACGAGAGTGCACGCCGAGCTCGACGCCCAGGGGTGGGCAATCGTACCGCATCTCCTCACTCACCTCGAGGCAGACGCCATTGCGGACCTTTACCATCAGGAACAAGGCTTCCGCAGCCAGGTCATCATGAGCCGGCACGGCTTCGGCCGGGGCGAGTACAAATATTTCAGCTACCCGCTGCCACCTCTGATCCAGGCGCTGAGGACGGCCGCCTATCCCCGCCTCGTATCCGTTGCCAACCGATGGCATGAACGTATGGGCAAGGACGTGCGATTCCCGCATGACCTTGCCGCGTTCCTCGATCGCTGCCACAGGGCAGGTCAGGTTCGTCCGACGCCACTGCTTCTTGAGTACGCGCCGGAGGATTATAACTGCCTCCATCGCGACCTCTATGGCGAGCATGTGTTCCCGATTCAGATCGCGGTCTTGCTCGATCAGCCAGGCGAGGACTTCGAGGGTGGCGAGTTCGTGATGACGGAGCAACGCCCTCGTATGCAGACGCGCGCCATGGTGCTGCCGCTCCGGAAGGGTGATGCGGCCGTCTTCGCCGTCAACAGCCGCCCGGTGACAGGGGTGCGTGGCGACTACCAGGTGAAGTTGAGCCACGGCGTCAGCAAACTCTTATCCGGCAGGCGGCACACGGTTGGCATTATCTTCCACGATGCCGCCTGACCCGCCTGCACTGGCGCTCGATGAACCGTGGGACGGCGTCCGCCGCGTTGCCCTGGGTCCGTTCGCGGTTGTTCTGCGCGGTTTCGCGCGAGAGCATGCGCCGGAGCTTGTCGCCGTTATCGGCACCATCGCAGCGATTTCGCCATTCCGTCACATGGTCACGCCGGGCGGCTGGACGATGTCGGTGGCGATGACCAATTGCGGGCAGGCTGGCTGGGTCACCGATCGTACCGGTTACCGCTATGACGCGATCGATCCGATGACCGGCCGGCCGTGGCCCGCTATGCCCCGGACCTTCGCCGACCTTGCCGCCGAAGCTGCCGCGACGGCTGGCTTCAGCGGCTTTCGTCCCGACGCTTGTCTGGTCAACCGTTACACGCCGGGTGCGCGGCTGTCGCTTCATCAGGATCGCAACGAACGTGACTTCGATCAGCCGATCGTCTCGGTTTCCCTTGGTTTGCCGGCTATCTTCCTCTGGGGCGGCAAGACGCGCGCCGAGACGGTCCGGCGCTGTCCGCTGATCCATGGCGACGTCGTGGTCTGGGGCGGTCCGGATCGCCTGACGTTCCATGGTGTCCATACCTTGGCCGACGGCGAGCATAGGCTCACGGGTGCCTGCCGCTTCAACCTGACCTTCAGACGGGCACTTTGAATCCACTTGGCTGCGCGTTCGGATGGTCACAGGTCCGATCAACCCGGGCGGTCCTTATGACGCAGCGCTGTCAGCGCCGCATGCCGCGGGGCGCGCGCGAGGGCAAGGAATGGGAACCGCAGATGAACGCTGATGAACGCAGATAAATCAGGGCGGCGCGCGCGATCGGCGTTCATTCGCGTTCAT
>Ga0335075_10006357_pt1 | contig 18253 bp, 30 predicted proteins | sample Lox_Sample_24_FD_206723 | JGI IMG/M metagenome (GOLD analysis project Ga0335075, IMG submission 206723) | Soil microbial communities from Loxahatchee National Wildlife Refuge, Florida, United States - Lox_Sample_2.4 | ecosystem: Environmental > Terrestrial > Soil > Wetlands | place: USA...
GCGGCTCTTCGGCGCGCTTCTTGCGCTTCTTTTCTTTTTTCTTCAGCTCGGAGCCGAGGAATTCGAGAAGCGCGAGCTCTGCGCCGTCGCCGATACGCCAGCCCAAACGCACGATGCGCGTGTAGCCGCCGGGACGGTCGGCAAAGCGGGGAGCGAGATCGGCAAAGAGCTTCTTCGTGGCGCCGGGCGTCATCAGGAAGGCGGCAGCCTGGCGACGAGCGTGGAGCGAATCGCGTTTGCCGAGAGTGATCATGCGCTCGGCGAGCGGTCGCGCGGCCTTGGCGCGAAGGAGTGTGGTCTCGATGCGCTCCTTCTCGATCAGATTGGTGACAAGGTTCCGCAGCGTGGCGCGCCGATGCGCCGGATTGCGGCCGAGTTTGAAGCCATGTTTCAGGTGTCTCATATGTTCGTCCATTTATGAACCGCGCGACGCGTTTGCGAAAGAACGCGACGCGCATCAATCGTCCCTAGGGACTAGTCGTCGACTTTGCTTCGTTCCCGGCACTTCGCTTGACGCCCGCCTGTGGCGGGCAAGCTCTGTGCCGGGCTAAGTACAATCGCGCCTCCGGCTCTATCAATCAGGCGACCGGAGCTTCGCTCTCAGAGGGCGGAGGCGCGGTCTGGCTCGGAAGCGGCGGCCAGATGATGCGGCCGTGCTCGTCGAACTTCATGCCGAGGCTGAGCCCCATCTTTTGCAAGATGTCCTTGATCTCGTTCAAGGACTTGCGGCCGAAATTCTTGGTCTTGAGCATTTCGGATTCGGTTTTCTGCACGAGCTCGCGAAGATTCTGAATGTTCGCGTTCTTCAGGCAGTTGTAGGAGCGAACCGAAAGCTCGAGTTCCTCGACGGAGCGGTCGAGGTATTCGAGGCGCGGATCGGCATAATTCTCGACGACGGTCTCCGGCAGATCGGGCGTCTCCTCGAAGTTGATGAAGATGCTCATGTGGTCCTTCATCAGCTTTGCGGCGAGACCAATCGCGTCCTGCGGCGTGATAGCCGAGTTGGTCCAAACTTCGAGCGACAGACGCTCGTAATCGGTCATCTGGCCGAGACGAGCGGCTTCGACGGCGTAGTTAACCTTGCGCACCGGCGAGTGAACCGAGTCAATCGGAATGTAGCCGATGGGGAGGTCCTCGTCGAAGTTGCGGTCGGCGGCAACGTAGCCGCGGCCGTTCTTCACGCGCAAATCGAGCTCGAGCTTGCCGCCTTCGCTGACGGTGGCGATGTAGACGTTCTTATCGAGGACGGCGATGTCGGCGTCTTCTTCTATGCTGGCGGAGGTGACCGGGCCAGGCGCGTCGACGCGCAACGTGACCGTCTTCGACTGATCGCTGTTGAGCTTCAGCGGAATCTGCTTCAGGTTGAGGATGATGTCGGTTGCGTCCTCGACCACACCGGGAATCGGCGAGAATTCGTGCAGCACGCCCTCGATACGGACCGCAGTGATCGCGGCTCCTTCAATCGAGCTGAGCAGCGCGCGACGCAGCGAGTTGCCGACCGTGGTTCCCCAGCCGCGCTCGAAGGGCTGCGCGGAAAATTTTCCGTACTTGTCGGTTAGCGTCTCCGGCTCTGCCGCCAAACGCTTCGGTTTCTGAAAGCCTTTCCACATCTTTTACCTTCCTTCCGGCCCGCGAGCAGCGGGCCAAACAAGAGCTAAGCGAATCGAAAGTCGAAAGCCTCAGGTCTGAAGACCTGAGCTACATGGCGCGTCCGTTGACTACTTTGAATAGAGTTCGACGATGAGCTGCTCGTTCATGGGCGGCGTCTGGACGTCTTCGCGACGCGGCATGGCGATCACGCGTGCCTTGAAATTCTCACGATCGAGCTCAAGCCACGGCACGACGTTCTGGCTCTGCGCGAGGTTGCGCGCTTCGAGAACCATCGCGTTCTGGTGCATCTTGTCGCTGAGCGTGATTTCGTCCCCGATATTCACGAGATAGCTGGGGATATTGACCTTCCGCCCGTTTACGCGGACGTGACCGTGAAGCACAAGCTGGCGCGCCTGCGCTTTAGAGCTGCCGATGCCCGTGCGCTGGACAACGTTGTCGAGCCTTCGCTCGAGCATAACGATCAGATTCGCGCCGGTCGGCCCCTTCATGCGGACGGCTTTCTCAAAGTAGTTCCGGAACTGGCGCTCGAGGAGGCCGTAGGTGCGCTTGACCTTTTGTTTTTCGCGCAACTGCAGGCCGTAGCCCACGATCTTCGCGCGGCGCGCCTGGCCGTGCTGGCCAGGGACGAAGTTGCGCTTTTCGATGGCGCACTTCTCGGTGAAGCAGCGCAGCCCTTTCAAATAGAGCTTCATGCCTTCGCGGCGGCACAGCCGGCATTTTGCGTCACGATGTGTTGCCAAGTGCTTCTCTCCTAATGCCGGGCTAAAGGCCCGGCGCTACGTAAAATCTACAACCCCAAAACCACAAACAGAACTTCTTCCCTAGCACGTTTTTTCAGGCGGGCTCAAAGCGCGACAAGCCGGACTAAAGGCCCTGCCTGCTGCAGGCAGGCGCCGGCGCTACAAAATGAGCCCGCCAACTATACGCGGCGGCGCTTGGGCGGACGGCAGCCATTGTGTGGAACTGGCGTCGCGTCCTTGATGACATGGATGTGCAAGCCGGCCGAAGCTATCGCGCGGACGGCTGATTCACGGCCGGCGCCCGGTCCCTTGACGCGGACTTCCACCGATTTCATTCCGTACTGATCGCGCGCGATACCGGCAGCGTTCATCGCGGCCTGCTGCGCGGCGTACGGAGTTCCCTTGCGCGAACCCTTGAAACCGATCGAACCAGCGGATGCCCAACTGACGACGCGACCGTCCGGATCGGTAAGCGTGATGATCGTGTTATTGAAAGTCGCCTGAATACACACGACTCCCTGCGGCACGACACGCTTCTCGCGCTTTTTGCGAAATTCCTTCTTGCGCTTGGTCGGTTTCGCACCTGCTGCCGGAGCAGCGGCTGCGTCTTGCGGTTCCTTGGCCAATTTCGACTTCCTTTCTCGAGAATCTCAGGTCTAAAGACCTGAGTTACATTCCGGCATGCCGGGCTAAAATCCCTGCCTGCGGCAGGCAGGCCCAGCGCTACTTCTAGCGCCCTACTTGCGGGCCATGACTTTCTTCTTGGCGGCGACGGCGCCCTTGCGCGGTCCCTTGCGCGTGCGGGCGTTCGTGTGCGTCCTCTGGCCGCGCACCGGGAGATTGCGCCGGTGCCGGAGACCGCGGTAGCACTGAATTTCAATCAGCCGCCGGATATTCATCTGGATTTCTTTGCGCAGATCGCCCTCGATGCCGCCTTCGGATTCAATGGCGCTGCGAAGATGCGTTACTTCGTCTTCTGTCAAGTCCTTCACGCGCTTCTCGGGATCGACTTTGGCCTTGACGGCGAGTTTGCGCGCACGCACCTGACCGATGCCGTAGATGGCAGTCAGGCCAACAAACAGCCGCTTGTTGGGCGGCAGATCAACACCTGCGATACGAGCCATTCATTCCTCCACAATCTAACCCTGGCGCTGGCGGTGCTTGGGATTCGGACAAATCACGCGCACGACGCCGCGCCGATGGACGATCTTGCACTTCATGCAAATTTTCTTTACCGACGCACGAACCTTCATCGAAACTCCGTTTCCGTCAGGCCTACGGGGCTAAAAGCCCCTCGCTACTCGACTTCGTTCCGCAGCCCACAAAGCACGCTGCCCCCCGCATAAATGCGGGGGCTTCCACCCATGTGCCGAAGTCCCTGCCTACGCCAGACAGGCTTCGGGCCAAAACAAAGCCCTCAGAATGACATCCAACTGCAAAGAGCCTCAGGTCTTCCCGACAAAAAACATCGGGACACACAAACCGCGAAAGACCTCAGCCACATTCAAACCTAAACCAAATCCAACTTCGCTGGCGACACCTGCCTACGGCAGGCAGGCGTTACGCGAACCTCGCCGCTATTTGTAGCGGTAGGTGATTCGGCCGCGAGTCAGGTCGTAGGGCGAAAGCTCGACGGTGACGCGGTCGCCGGGAAGAATGCGAATGAAATTCTTCCGCATCTTTCCCGAAATGTGAGCCAAAACCTGATGCTTGTTTTCCAGCTCGACGCGGAACATGGCGTTGGGCAGCGGTTCGATCACCGTGGCCATCACTTCGATGGCGTCTTCCTTGCCACTTCCCTCACCGGGCCGCTTCTTGTCTGGTTCCGGCCTTTTTGCCATACGCTCCTATTTTTCAAACGCGGGCGGTTTTTAGACCCGGGCACGGCGTGCCGTGCCTCTGCCTCTAGGCGCTCCAAAAAAAAACCTACCAGACGGGGCCGGTGGCTTCCTTAGGGCGCGTCAGAATCCACGGCCCGTTCGACGTAATAGCGACGGTATGCTCGAAATGAGCCGAGTCGCTGCCGTCGGCCGTAACCGCCGTCCAGCCGTCGTCGAGCACGCGGACCGCAGCGCTGCCGATATTCACCATGGGCTCGATCGCGAGGACCATGCCCTCTTGCAGCCGCATGCCCTGTCCGGGCGGCCCGTAATTCGGGAGCTGCGGATCCTCGTGCATCTTTGTGCCGATTCCGTGCCCCACAAATTCGCGAACGACCGAGTAACCGTTCTGTTCAACCCACTCCTGCACAGCGGCGGAGATATCGCCGAGGCGTTTTCCAGGACGAGCGTTTTCGATGCCGCGCTCGAGCGACTCTCGGGTGACGCGCAACAGTTTCGCGCGTTCCGGCAAAATATCACCGATCGCAACCGTGAGCGCCGCATCGGCGAAGTATCCTTCCAGCTCGACGCCGAAATCCATCGAAAGGATGTCGCCATCCTTCAACCGCCGGTGCGACGAAGGAATGCCATGCACGATCTCCTGGTTGATCGACGTGCACACCGAACCCGGATAACCGTGATAACCCTTGAACGCCGGACGCGCACCCTGTTCGGCGGTGTACGCCTCGGCGAACTCGTCGAGATCTTTCGTCGAAACGCCGGGTTTTACCATCACCCGCATCTTTTCGAGCGCGCCCCAGACGATCAAACCAGCGCGATGCATCTTGTCGAGTTCAGCCGGCGATTTACAGATGACCATCTCTCCCCTGCACGCGCATGACGATGCTGACCAGCGCGCGGGTGACATCTTCCATGGGAACCGAACCGTCGACGGTTTCCAGGACGCCCTCACGACGGTAGAACGCTTCGAGCGGAAGCGTCTGCCGCTCGTAGGCTCTCAGCCGCTGCTCGAATACGTCGGGCCGGTCGTCGGGGCGCTGAACCAGCTTGCCGCCATCACGATCACAAATCTCGTCGACGCGGGGCGGGGCGTCGTAGACGTTGTAAACCTCGCCGCCGAGGCTACATGTCCTGCGCCCGGCGATGCGGCGAATCAGCGTATCGCGCGGCACACGAAGCTCCAGAACCAAAGGCTTCTGCTTTCCGATCCGGCAAAGGATCGCGTCGAGGGCCTGAGCCTGCGGCACGGTCCTCGGAAAGCCGTCGAACACGCAACCTTCGGAGCAATCGGGCCGGCTCAGGCGCTCTTCGACCATGGCCATCACGATATCGTCCGGCACCAGAGCGCCACTTTCCAGGATAGGCTTGACCGCTCTTCCAACTTCCGTGCCGCGCGCGATGGCATCGCGCAGCATGTCGCCGGTGGAAAGATGCGGCACGCTATAGAGCTCAGCGATGCGCTTCGCCTGAGTGCCCTTCCCGGCAGCCGGGGGCCCGAAAAAAACGAGCGGACGATCGAGAGCCATGCCGACGGCCCCTCTCCCGGATCAAGTTCAGGCGCGAGCACCGCGAACCCGCCCCTTCCGGACAAAGCCTTCGTAGTTGCGCATGACGAGCTGCGCTTCAAGCTGCTGCACCGTGTCCATGGCGACATCGACGACGATCAGGAGCGACGTGCCGCCGAAATAGAACGAGAAGCCAAGACCTTCGAGCACGGGACGCCACATGTGCTCGTCAAACCACAGACCGAGAGCGCCGGGTAAGTGCTGCAAGTGAATACCCGAAATGAGCCATTCGGGCAGGAGACAAACGAGCACGAGATAGAAGCCTCCAACGAACGTCAATCGCGTCAAGATGCGATTGATGTGCTCTGACGTGTTGCGGCCCGGGCGAATCCCTGGAATGAAGCCGCCATACTTACGCATGTTGTCGGCCAGTTCGGTGGGATTGAAAATGATCCCCACATAAAAGAACGTGAAGAAGAGGATCAATCCGGCGTAAACGACGGTATAGAGCGGTTCGCCCCAACTCAAAGCCTGGCCGAAACGTCCCAGGAATTGCGACTTGCCTCGAGCAATCATCCCCAGCGTTGCCGGGAAAGTGAGTAGCGAACTGGCGAAAATCGGCGGAATTACGCCGCCGGAATTCACGCGAAGCGGCAGATACGTCATCTGGCCGCCCATAACGCGGCGTCCCATGACGCGCTTTGCGTATTGGACCGGGATGCGCCGCTGGCCGCCTTCGACAAAGACGATGAAGGCGACAACCGCGAACATCAGGACAATGACGGCGATCAGAACGATGCCGGTGAATGCGCCCCAGGGCCTGGTCTGAACTTTGCTCGCGAGATCGCCGATGGCGCTCGGAAGGCCGACAATAATCCCTGCGAATATGATGAGGGACATACCGTTTCCGATTCCGCGGTCGCTGATCTGCTCGCCCAACCACATGATGAAGGCGGAGCCGGTGGTAAGGGTCAGCATGGTCATCAGGATGAATTTGGGTCCGGGATTGAAGACAATCTGCTGGCCGCTAAAGTTCTGGTGCTGCAGCGTGAGCGCGATGGTAAACGACTGAAACGCGCTCAGGATGATCGTCAAATAGCGCGTGTACTGAGTGATCTTGCGGCGGCCGAGTTCGCCTTCCTTCTGAAGACGCTCAAGATAGGGCCAAACGACGACCAGCAGTTCCAGGATGATGGCAGCGGTGATGTAAGGCATGATGCCGAGGGCGAAGATCGTCATCGTGCGCAAATTGTTGCCACTGAAGAGGTTGAAGATGCCGAGAGCGGTGCCCTGATATTGTTTGAAGAGCTGTGCGAGGAGTTCGGTGTTGATTCCGGGCGTGGGGATGAAGGCTCCCACACGGTAAACAGCGAGCAGGGCCAGCGTGAACAGACACCTGTTCCGCAGGTCCGGCATGCTGAAGATGTTCCGAAATGCCTCGACTAGCTTTTTCATTTGGGTCCCTTACTGCAACGCCTGGCACGGCGCGCCGTGCCCCTACAAAAATCAAAAACCAGCGGCTAAAGCCGCATTTCTCGGACTGCAATGGGCACGACTGATGCCTGCCTGCGGTAGGCGGCCGTGCCCCGACAGGAATAGCCCTCGGAACAACAACCCGCGCTACGACAAAAGCTCAATTTTACCACCTGCCGCAGAGATCTTCTCGCGCGCCGACTTACTGAACGCGTGAGCGTGGACTGTGAGCGCTACTTTCAGTTCGCCATCACCCAGAATTTTGACGCCACTGCGCATTGCGCGAACCAGGCCGCGACCGGCAAGCGTCTCGGGCGTAACCGTTTCTCCGGCGCTGAAGGCGTTGAGACTGTCAACGTTGACGACCGCCCATTCCTTTCGAAACGGGCTGTTAAAGCCGCGTTTGGGTAGGCGGCGGTGAAGCGGCATCTGGCCGCCCTCAAAGCCGGGGCGGCGCGAATAGCCGCGACGCGATTGCTGGCCCTTGTTGCCGGCTCCAGCCGTCTTTGGCATTTTCGAGCCGATGCCGCGACCGACACGAACCTTGCGGTGTCGCGAGCCGCGCGGCGGTTTCAAATTGGAAAGTGTTGGTTTCACCGACATTGTTGCCGTTCAATCCTTATCCGGGCCGGTCTGAGACCCGCCCCCACGGTTCCCTCTCGCTTCGATCTCGCCGAGCACGGCATGCCGTGCCCCTTCGAAGCAAACACCCTCCCTATTCCTGTACTTCTACCAAGTGATGGACCTTGGCGATCATACCGCGAATCGCGGGCGTGTCCTGCCGCTCAACGACCTGCTGCATGCGGCGGAAGCCGAGGCCGCGAATGGTCTGGCGCATATCGCGGGGGCAACCAATGAAGCTGCGAACCCATTTTATTTTCAAAGTGCCGGACTTTTTCTTTGCTGTTGCCATTTTGATTTTCCAAGTCCCAGGACCAAAGCCCTTCAATTTTTGATCTGCTCGTACGCGTAGCTGAAGCCCCGCGCTTCCAGTAGGGCCAAAGCCCCTACGACCCGCGAAAGACCTGAGCTACGTTCCCCATCCCCCTATGCGCCGGTGGAAGCGGCGGTTTGCTCCTCGGGCGCGCCTTTGCCGCGCGACTCGGCGACCTTAGCGGCGTCCTTCAGATGAAGGAGCGCGTCGAAGGTAGCCTTTATTACATTGTGCGGGTTCGACGTGCCCAGCGATTTCGTGAGGACATTCTGAATGCCCGCGACTTCCATCACCGCTCGCACCGGGCCACCGGCAATCACGCCCGTTCCTTCCGGGGCGGGCTTGAGCAAAACCTGTCCCGAACCGTAGTAGCCGACCACCTGATGCGGAATGGTCGAACCCTTCAGGTTGAGCTTGACCATGTTCTTCTTGGCCTGCTCGATCGCTTTGCGGATGGCCATGGGAACTTCGCGAGCCTTGCCCATACCGAAGCCGGCGTGGCCTCCCTGATCGCCCACGACCACTAGCGCGGAGAAGCTGAGGTTCTTGCCACCCTTAACGACTTTGGTGACGCGGTTGATCGAAACAACCTGGTCTTTCAAATTTGCCGCGTTCGCCTCGAGAGGGCGACGGACGGCCAGCGTGTCTTTGAGCTCTTGTTTCGGCATGTTCAGAACTTGAGTCCGGCCTCGCGGGCTGCTTCCGCCAAGGCCTGAACGCGGCCATGATAGCGATAGCCGCCGCGGTCGAAAACGACCCGCTGGATTCCTTTCGCACGCGCGCGATCCGCGATGATTTTTCCGACTACCTTCGAAGCCGCAATGTTGCCGCCGCCCTTGATGGTTTGGCGCACTTCCTTATCGAGAGAGCTGGCGGAGGCAAGGGTCGCACCAGTGCGATCGTCGACCACCTGGGCGCGAATGTGCTTGTTCGAACGATGCACGCACAAACGCGGCTGCTGCTCCGTTCCGGCGATGCGCGTCCGCAGGCGCATGTGAATGCGTTGGCGGTGCGCGTCGCGCGATAATCGCATAACCGAAATTGCCACGCTCGTTTCTCCTTTTTGCGGGGCCCGACGCCCCGAGCTACGTCCCCCGCACGACGCGGCGAACGAGCCATTAAACTTACGCTGCGGTCTTCGCAGCTCCTGCCTTCCCGGCCTTCTTCTTCAAGCGCTCGCCGGTGATGCGGATGCCCTTCTGCTTGTACGGATCGGGTGGACGCAGCGCGCGGAGATTGGCCGCGATCTGGCCGACTTGAGCTTTGTCTGCTCCGGTGACCGTCAGATGCGTCTGCTTTTCGACGGCGATCTGAATTCCTTCCGGAATCGGGAAATCGACGGGATGCGAAAACCCAAGAGCGATCACGAGACTCTTGCCCTTCACTTCGGCGCGGTAACCGACTCCGACGATGTCGAGTTCCTTTTTGAAGCCCTGGGTAACGCCGGCCACGGCGTTAGCCACAAGGGCGCGTGCCAGCCCGTGCAGCGCACGCTGTTCGTCGTTCTGGCGCTTGGCGACGAGCGTGCCGTCCTTCTGCTCGAACTGGATTCCGCCGGGAACGCGGACAGCCATCTTGCCCTTGGGGCCCTGGACTTCAACAGTCCCTTCCTTGAGCTGAACCTTCACCGTCGAAGGGACTGGAATGATCTTGTTTCCGATACGAGACATAAACCCTCTTTACCGCTGTATCCTTCGCGTCCTACACCCAAGAGAGATTCTTCGCTTCGCCCGCCACGGCGGGCCCACTCAAAATGACAACCGACCCACAAAACTTCTCGCGCTTCCAGTTACCAAATTTCTTACCACACTTCGCAAAGCAGTTCGCCGCCGACGCCTTCCTTGCGGGCAGTTCCGCCCGTCATCACACCGCGAGGCGTGGACAGAATCGAGACTCCCATTCCGCCCATTACAGAGCGAATGCGCGCTTTGCCAACATAACTGCGCGAGCCGGGACGCGACACGCGCTTCAGGCCTGTGATCACGCTACGGCGGCCGGTGGAATAGCGCAGGAAAACGCGTAACACCTTCCTACCCTTTTCATCAGCGACCTTGTAATTCGCGAGGTAACCCTCTTCCTTCAGAATGCGCGCGATTTCGACTTTCAGCCTCGACGATGGCAAATCGACGCGCGGATGCTTCGCGCGGGCCGCGTTGCGAATCCGCGTTAGCATGTCGGCAATAGGATCGGTCATCATTTCCGGTTCAGTCCCTTCCTACCAGCTTGCTTTCACTACGCCGGGGATTTCGCCCTTGAGCGCCAACCCGCGGAAACAGATGCGGCACATTTCGAACTTGCGGATGAAGCCGCGCGGGCGGCCGCAGATCCGGCAGCGATTGCGCCGGCGAATCTTGAATTTCGGCTTGCGCCGCAGCTTCGCAAATTGACTATCTCGAGCCATTCGTTTTCTCGCTCCCCTACGATCGGATCGGCATTCCGAGCAGCTTGAGCAGCTCGCGGCCTTCTTCATCCGTGCGGGCCGTCGTTGTGATCGTGATGTTCATGCCCCTCATTTTGTCGACACGCGTGTAATCGATTTCAGGAAACACAAGCTGATCCTTCAGGCCCAGCGTGTAGTTGCCGCGCCCGTCGAATGAATTCGGCGGCAAGCCCTTGAAGTCGCGGACGCGCGGCAGAATGACGGACGAAAGGCGGTCGAGAAACTCGTACATGCGCTCGCCGCGCAAGGTGACCATACAGCCGATGGGCATTCCGCGGCGAATCTTGAAGTTTGCGATCGACTTCTTCGCGCGCGTGATCACCGGTTTCTGCCCGGCAATCTGGCCCAGCTCCTGCGCCGCCGTATCGAGCAGCTTCACGTTCTGGCTTGCTTCTCCGAGTCCGATGTTCACCGTAACCTTCGAGACGTGCGGGATGGCCATGGTGTTTTTGTAGCCAAAGCGCTTAGCGAGGGCGGGCATCGTCTCCTTGCGATATTTGTCGTGCAAACGGCTGATCATTTGCTTTCGTCCTCAGAACTCTCCGGTTCTAGTTCTCAAACGTCCCGTTGCAGCGACGGCAGGTGCGAACGCGTGTGCCATCGGGCAGCCTGTTGTGCCCGATGCGGGTATGCTTGCCGCACGCGGGGCAAACGAGCATCACGTTCGAAACGTTGATCGGCGCTTCCTTTTCGAGGATTCCACCCTTCACGTTTTTCGACGGGTTCGGCCGTGTGTGCCGCTTGATAATGTTCGCGTGCTCGACCGTGACCGTCCCCTTCCAAGGATCGACGGAAAGCACTTTGCCCGAGCGTCCTTTCGAGCGTCCGGCCATGACTTGCACGGTGTCGCCACGGCGAATACCGATGTTCATTTTCGTTTGTCGTTGTTCGGTCATCGTTACCACACTTCCGGAGCCAGCGAGATGATCTTCGTAAACTTCTTTTCGCGCAGCTCGCGTGCAACCGGGCCGAAGACGCGCGTCCCAATCGGCTCGCCCGCGTCGTTGATCAGAACGGCGGCGTTGTCGTCAAAACGGATATACGTGCCGTCGCGGCGACGATGCTCCTTGCGCGTGCGAACCACGACCGCCTTAACCACTTTGCCCTTCTTGACCTGGCCGTCCGGCGACGCTTCCTTGACGGCAGCCGTAATGACATCGCCCAGGCCGGCCCGCAAACCTGCATCGCCGCCAATCGGCAGGATGCACGTAATCTGACGCGCGCCGGAGTTGTCGGCGACCGTCAGCCATGTCCTCATTTGCACCATAAAAGTGCTCCCGTTACCTTTGACCCAACGGCTACTTCGGCTCGCTTTCGGCACGACTCGAAGTCGTGCCCCGGCACGAAACAGCCTATCCCGTCAGGCGACGCGGGTAGAGCGCTGGATAACTTCTTTCAGCCGCCAGCGTTTCAGTTTCGACAACGGCCGAGTAGCGGCGATGCGAACCACGTCGCCCAAGCGCGCCTCACCGGCTTCGTCGTGCGCATAATACTTCTTCGCCGAGCGCACGACCCGGCGATACAAGGGGTGCTGCGCCGCTCGCGTCACTTTGACGACGATTGTCTTCTGCATCTTGGCACCAGTGACGATGCCCACCAACTCCTGTCGCGCTCCCCGCTCGCGCGTTTCCTGCGCCGATGTTCCGTTTGCCATCAGCCTTTCCTCTTTTTAGCTGCCCGGCGCCCGGACTGCGGCTCAGCAGCTGTGTCCTCGGACGATTTGGCCGGCGCGGCCTGAGCGCCGGACAATTGCACCTGGCGCATGAGGGTGTTGACGCGCGCGAGATCTTTCTTCGCCTCGCGCAGCTTCTTCAAGCCTTCCGACTGGCCGCTCGAAAGCTGAAAGCGCAGCGTAAAGACCTGCTGGGAGAGCTCGCGATGCTGGATCTGGAGCTCGTTCGAGTTCATCTCGCGAAATTTGTCGATGCGGCGCGTCATCGCAACTCCTGTGACCGCGAGACGAACTGCGTTTTGATCGGCAGCTTGTGCGCCGCCAAATCCATTGCCTCGGTGGCGGAAGCGAGATCGACGCCCGACATTTCGAACATGATTCGCCCCGGCTTCACAACCGCGACCCAACGCTCGGGCGGTCCTTTGCCCTTGCCCATACGCGTTTCGGCCGGTTTTTTCGTGAACGGCTTGTCGGGAAAAACGCGGATCCACAATTTGCCGCCACGCTTGATGAAGCGCGTGATCGCAACGCGAGCCGCCTCGATTTGCCGGTCGGTAATCCAAGCCGGCTCGAGCGCCTTTAGCCCGTACTCACCGAACGCCAGCGAGCCACCGCGCCACGCTTTGCCCGTGCGGCGCCCGCGCTGCTGCTTGCGGTACTTCACTTTTTTCGGCATCAACATCGTTCTTGTTCCTTAACTCAAGCCCCGGCTGTCGCAGGAGCAATTTGCGATTCACGGCGCGGAATCCGTTCGCCCTGATAAACCCAGCACTTCACGCCAATCAGGCCATAGGTGGTGCGCGCTTCCGCCGTGCCGTAATCGATATCGGCGCGAAGCGTCTGGAGCGGGAGACGTCCCTGCAAATACCATTCCTTGCGCGCGATTTCAGCGCCGTTCAAGCGGCCCGCCACGCGGACCTTGATTCCTTTGCAACCGAAACGAAGCGCGGAGTCTACCGCCTTGCGCATGGCGCGGCGAAACGCGACACGCTTTTCAAGCTGGAGCGCGATCGATTCGGCGACGAGCTGCGCATCGAGCTCGGGTCGATGCACTTCTTGAATGTCGATATGCACTTCGCGGTTCGTACGCTTCTGCACTTCGTTCTTCAGCTTGTCGATTTCCGAGCCCTTGCGGCCGATGATGATGCCGGGGCGTGCCGTGTAGATGCGGACGACGAGCTTGTTCGCCGCGCGTTCGACGTCGATCGAGCTGACGCCCGCCGAGCGCAGCCGGTCCTTCAGCTGCTTGCGCAGGATCACGTCTTCGTGCAGCAGGTCGGCGTATTCTTTCCTGGCGAACCAGCGCGACTTCCATGCCTTGTTGTAGCCGAGGCGGAAACCGTACGGATGTGTTTTCTGACCCAAACTGGCCTCCTACTTCTTCTTGCGGAGTTTCTCCGCATCTTTCGCGCGTTTCTCGATGGCCTTGCGTGCACGGCGAACGGCTCCCTTGACGCCCTTAGACGCTTCCGCTTCCGCGGCAGCCGTCGCAACACGTGTTTCGGCCGCGCGAGTGTGTTCCGCGACTCCTACAACGATGTGCGCAGTTCGCTTCTGGTAGCGAAATCCGCGTCCCATGGGTGCGGGGCGCATGCGCTTCCAGCGCGGGCCGTCGTTGACGAAGCAGCGGCTGACGAACAGGCCGTCGACATCAAGCGATTCGCCCGCATCTTCCGCCTTACGCTCCGCGTTCGCGATGGCGCTCATCAAAGTCTTTTCCACGTCGCGAGCGACGCGTTTCTTGGTGAAGCGCAGCGTCTGCAACGCATCCTGCGCGCGCTGCCCGCGAATCAAATCGACCACGAGGCGCGCCTTCTGCGGCGACACGCGGATGAACTTCGTCTGCGCGACACCTTCAATCTGACTCGGAGCTATGGTTGCTGTCGCCATTTCTCAGTTCGCCTTCCTAACCGCGCGGCCCGGCCGCCGGGCCCCCGCCGGTAGCGCCGCCCGCGGGAGCCGGTGCGCCGGCTGCCGCAGCCGCCTTCTCGAGCGCCGCTTTCACCGCGTGTCCCTTGAACGAGCGCGTGGGCGCAAATTCGCCCAGCTTGTGGCCGACCATCTGCTCGGTGATGTAAACGGGAATGAACTTCTTCCCATTGTGCACGGCGAGCGTGTGCCCGATCATTTCGGGAACGATGGTCGAGCGGCGCGACCACGTCTTCACCACTTTCTTTTCGTTGCGCGCGTTCATCCCTTCCACCTTGACGCGCAGGTGGTCGTCGACGAACGGGCCCTTCTTCAGCGATCGCGGCATTAGCCTGCTACTCCTCCACGCGGCGCAGCTTGATCCACTGCGCGCGCCGAATCTTGCGGAATCCGCGCACGGGCCCGGGCACGCGATGCGAAAGCGGACAGAAGGGGCAAACAAAACGCGTCCCTTGTGCGTGCGGTATTTTCTCCACCGTTACGGCCCATCCGGGCCGACACAACCGAAACATTACCTGAGGCGCGGGGGCGAACTTCGAAACCACTTTCTTTTCCGGCTTCACAGTGCGCCGAACGGCCGCCTTCCGAGGCCGACCCGGACGCCGGGACGCCCGTCGAGACGTTCTTGTGGCTGTCATTGTCATCTCAATTCCCCGCCGCGCCGGGTTCATTTTTTTCTTCTACCCTAACTTCACTTTCAATCCCGGCTCACGAGCCGGAGCACTTCTTTATTTCAAGGTTTGTATGAACAAACTCTGAAACTTTCTTAGCTCAGGATTTGTATCAACAAACCCTGAAACCCCTTACGGCTTGCGCCGCTGCACGATCATGCGGTCGCTGGGACGCTTCTTGCGCGTCTTGCCCCCCAGCGTCGGAAACCCCCACGGAGTTTGCGGATGGTTGCCCTTTACGCGGCCCTCACCGCCGCCGTGCGGATGATCCACCGGATTCATAGCGACACCGCGAACCGTGGGCCGCTTGCCCTTCCAACGAGTACGTCCCGCTTTGCCGTACGTGACGTTCTCGTGATCGAGATTGCTGAGCTGGCCAATCGTGGCCATGCAATCGACGCTGAATTTGCGAACCTCGCCCGACGGCAGCTTCACCAGGGCGAGTTCGCCTTCCTTGCTCAGAAGCTGGGCCGCGCCGCCGGCTGCGCGAACCACCTGGCCGCCTTTGCCCGGATAGAGCTCAAGGTTATGCACCATCGTGCCGGGCGGAATATGTCGGAACGACAGCGCGTTTCCCGGAAGAATGTCCGCGCCCTCACCGCTCTGAACCGTCATCCCAACTTCCAGCCCGACCGGCTGCAGAATATAGCGCTTTTCACCATCCGCGTAATGCAGCAGCGCGATGCGCGACGAGCGATTCGGATCGTATTCGATGGCTGCAACCTTCGCGGGCACACCGAGCTTCTCGCGGCGAAAATCGATCCTGCGATAATTGCGCTGATGGCCGCCGCCGCGATGCCACATCGTGACTTCGCCGTGCGCGTTGCGTCCGCCCGAGCGTTTCTTCGGTTCGATGAGCGATTTTTCGGGCGTCTGCTTGGTGATCTCGGTTTTGTCGAGCACGGTGAGGAAGCGCCTCGCCGGCGTATAGGGTCGAAATGTTTTCAGTGGCATCGTTACCTCTCGCTCAAAGCAGAACGCATTTGTGCGCGCTTCGCGTTACAAACTCTCCGCGTACTCAATCATTTTTTCTCCGGGCGCCAGCTTCACGTAGGCCTTCTTCCAGTCGCGCCGAAAACCCTCCGCGCGCCCGCGCCGGCGCATCTTGCCATGGTAAATCGCTGTGCGGACGTGGTCGACTTTCACTTTGAAGACGCGCTGCACGGCTTCCTTGATCTCGGTCTTCGTTGCATCGCGAGCGACTTCGAAGACGACCGTGTGCTGCGTTTCCTTCACGCCGAGCCCCTTCTCGGTGATGATCGGCCGCCGGATTACTTGATAAAAACGCGCCATCGTTTATCCCTTCTTCTTGGTGTCCGGCTTCGTCTTCGACTTGGCCGTCTTGGCCGTCGACTTGGCTTTCGCGGCAGGCTTCTTCGCGGCCTTCGTTCGTGCCTTCGCTGCGGACTTGGCCGCCAGCGCCTTCTCCGCCGCACCTTCTGAACCCGATTCCGCTTGCTCAGACGCCTGCGCCGCTTCCGACTTTTCGCTCGAGAGCCCGCGACTTAGTTTCAGCGCCGCTTCGCGCGAAAGCATCAAGTGATCGTGCCGCAGGACTTCGTACGCTTCGAGCGCCGATGTTGGGATCAGCGAAACGCCGTCAATGTTGCGGCTGGCGCGTTGAAGGTTCACGGTAGCGGCGTTGTCAACGAGCAAAATCGTCGTCGATTCACCGTCCAGTTTGCCCAAAGCCCGGGCAAATGGCTTCGTCTTGTGCGTATCGAGCTTCCACTCGTCGACGACGGTCAATTTTTGGTCCGCAAGCTTCGCGGAAAGCGCCGAACGCAAAGCCCCGAGGATCATTTTCCTCGGCAGCGAATATTCGTAGCTGCGCGGTACTGGTCCGTGAACCGTTCCACCGTGCCGCCAAAGTGGCGAGCGAATCGAGCCGATCCGGGCGCGGCCTGTGCCCTTCTGGCGCCACAATTTCTTTCCCGAGCCGCTCACTTCGCTCTTATCCTTCGTCTTGTGCGTGCCTGCACGCTTGCCGGCCAGATAGTGCCGGACGGCCTCGTGCAGCAGGTGCGCGTTCACGCTCGCGGCAAACACGCCGTCGGCGAGTTCAACCTGACCGACCTTCTTTCCTTCGAGATTCTTTACGTCTACTACGGGCATCGGCTTCTCTCTGTCGTTTTTAGTAGTGGCCCCTACCGGGCCGCTGTCATTCCCTGTTGGGGGCCCCTTACCGGGCCTCCTTCGCCTTGCGAATGAAAATGTAAGCGCCTGCCGGCCCGGGCACCGCGCCGCGGACGAGAAGCAGGTTTTCTTCTGCGTCGATCTTTACCACCCGCAAATTCTTCGACGTCTTCTGCTCGTTGCCCATATGGCCGGGAAAATGCTGCCCTTTCCAAACGCGCGACGGAAACGAGCTCGCGCCAATCCCACCGGGCGCGCGATGGAACATCGAGCCGTGCGTCGCGTCGCCACCGGCGTAATGCCAGCGCTTCACGCCGCCTTGAAAGCCTTTGCCCTTGCTCACGCCAGTGACGTCGACGTATTCGCCGATCTTGAATCCGTCTACAAGGACCCGGTCGCCAGGCTTGGTTTCCTCTTTTGAATCCTCGATGCGGACTTCCTTGACGTAACGCATCGGCGCGACACCGGCCTTCTTGAAATGGCCCGTCAGTGCCTTGTTCACACGCTGTGGCTTGACGAATTCGACGAGCCCGAGCTGGACCGCTTCGTAGCCATCTTTATCTTTCGTACGGCGCTGAACAACGACGCACGGCCCGGCCTGAAGCACGGTGCATGGAACGGCGGTGCCGTCATCGGAGAAGACTTGCGTCATCCCCAGCTTGATTCCGAGTATGCCTTGAACGGCCATGTCGATGCTTTTCCTTTGCGTCTACCAAAACCCTCAGGTCTCAAGACCTGAGCTACATCAAGCCTTACTACCCGAGATCCCTCGATCACTTCATTCGCTCCCATCGCTGTGCTCGGGGCGAGCGGGATTACCATCCTGGCCGGATGGTCACTTCACCGCATGTTCGCGGCCGAACGCCTTGATCTCTACGTCTACGCCGGGCGGCAGATCGAGCTTCATCAGCGCGTCGACCGTGTCGGGCGTCGGCTCGAGAATGTCGATCAGGCGCTTGTGCGTCCGCATCTCGAACTGCTCGCGCGATTTCTTGTCGACGTGCGGCGAGCGCAGCACCGTCCAGCGATTGATCACGGTTGGCAGCGGAATTGGTCCGGCCACGTCCGCGCCCGTACGCTTGGCCGTTTCGACGATTTCACGGGTCGATTGATCGAGAATGCGGTGATCGTACGCCTTCAAACGAATCCGAATTTTTTCTCCGTTGGGCATGGCTACTCGATGATCTCGGCTACGGCGCCGGCTCCGACGGTGTGGCCGCCTTCGCGAATGGCGAAGCGCAACCCCTTCTCCAGCGCCACCGGAGTGATCAGCGTGATTTCCGCCGACACGTTGTCGCCCG
>Ga0335075_10006358_pt1 | contig 18251 bp, 16 predicted proteins | sample Lox_Sample_24_FD_206723 | JGI IMG/M metagenome (GOLD analysis project Ga0335075, IMG submission 206723) | Soil microbial communities from Loxahatchee National Wildlife Refuge, Florida, United States - Lox_Sample_2.4 | ecosystem: Environmental > Terrestrial > Soil > Wetlands | place: USA...
GCCCTAATCCATGACTCAGGAAGTAAATCATCGGAACGAAAGACATGTAGTAGCTGTCCGCTCCACAATCCTTCAGATCGAAACCAGCGACGCGGCGCGATAACTACTTTGTTTGGGCAGGAACCCAGCCACGCTGCCCACCATGAGAAAGTACTGTTAGCAACAATAAAATGCTTGCACTGGGTCATGAGTCTTAGATCTCTCATTGCTGCATTCTTTGGGTCTTGCTGCGGGCTCACGAAGCTGTGGGGATATTTAAGGGGAAGATTTGCCACACACCACTCAATGTCATCTGAAAACACATATATAAAAGGCTCCTTTAGGCGCTCCGCAACTATGTTCAGCGCTGCTTCGTAGTACCCGATTCCGACAAAACCCTTCGGATCCATCTTGGAGTCAACGTCCGTGCGACGAACGTGCAGGCAAATTGACTCTCTCATACTCATTTGCGCCGTCACACCCGCATCCTCAGCCCAAACTGGAAAATCTTCCCTGAACTCAAAATCCCGCCTGATTGTTTCTCTGATCTCCATGAAGTAATTCTCGCTTTCCCAATATCCGCGCAGGACCAGATTCGAGCAAGCACTCTGGAAAAGAGCTGGGTTAAAGCGCGAATCGATTTGGTGGACCCACCATAGTAGGTCGAGACCTTTGGCAAACTCCCAAGTCGAGTGCACTTGCGCCTGAATATTGAAAGCATAAAGGCCATACTTCCACTGGCTGAAAGCATAAAGGCCATATATGCTTCCAGATGCTGGGCTTGACAAATATCCTGTAAAAAGAACGAGGTCGTCTCCACGCTTCTGTGCCACTGCGCGTCCGCATGCATATTGGAACATCTGGTTTCCAATACCGCCTGTTAATGGGACAATTATCATAGTCCGGTCTCAACTAGAGAAGAAGTGCAGAATAAGACTAATCAGCAGAGATACTCGCCGGTTATATGTTCTCTGCTCTATGACAAACGTGCGAACTGTCGCAGCACAGCTGCACTTCCGCAGCTCCGGCAACTGCTAGCGCAGCCTATTCCCGTGGCCCTGCCAAAGAGCTCATATCGATCACGAACCTGTACTTGACTTCGCTTCGAACGATCCGCTCGTAGGCATGGCCGATCTCTTGAATCGCGATCGTCTCGGTCTGGGCCACTACGCCGTGACCAGCACAAAAATCGAGCAATTCCTGAGTCTCCTTGATTCCACCGACGAGTGAACCGGCAAGGCCACGTCGGAGACCGATAAGATCGACAACCGAAGGCGAAATATGAGCCTCTGCTGGTATTCCGACTAGTGCCATCGTGCCGTCAAGCTGGAGAAGGTTCAGAAACGGATTGAGATCGTGCTTAATCGCAACAGTATTTATAATGACATCGAAGCTGCTTTTGTGGGCGGCCATCTCTTCCCGATTCCGGCAATTAACGGCCTCATTCGCCCCAAGAGTAAACGCATCTTGCCGTTTATTCTCAGAAGTCGTAAAAGCCACCACGTATGCTCCTAAGGCGCGAGCCAGCTTTATGCCCAGATGCCCAAGGCCGCCAATTCCGACGATGCCAACCTTCTTGCCTACCGCAGCATTCCAGTGGCGTAATGACGACCACATTGTGACTCCGGCGCACAACAACGGCGCTACGGCCGGAAGTTCGCTCTCGCCGTGCTTTACCTTGAGAACGAATTCCTCTCGCACAACGATCAGAGTCGAATAGCCACCATAATTATTCTCTCCCGTTATTCGATCTGGCGAGTTATAAGTCCATGTTGCACCATGATCGCAATACTGTTCTAGTCCCCGCTTACACGCGCGACACTGTTTGCAGCTATCGACCATCGTCCCGACGGCCACTACGTCCCCCGTGTTAACTCTAGTAACTCGCTTGCCGGTCGACTCCACCTTACCAACAATTTCATGCCCTGGAACACAAGGATATATCGTTCCGCCCGGGTAGACACTTTTGTCCCACTCACCATGCACAGTGTGCAGATCCGAGTGACAGACACCGCAGTACAGAATCTGTATCAGTACATCATCCTCTCGTAGATCTCGACGACGAAATTCGAGAGGAATCAATGGCGTGTCACATCCATGCGCAGCATAGCCTCTTGTTAAATACATGCACCCACGACCTCATAACAGTTATTCCAGATATGCACTGGGCGGACGCATGACCTGTGCGAGAAGTATCCCCTGAAAGATGCACACGGAGAACCACAGGATGTGTCGTATCTCTCACGCGACGCTATAGCGTACGTTTAAACAAGAAAATGCCCATTGCGAGTGTAGCGCCTCCGAATCCAAACAGAAACAGTAGGTCCATCCAAATTGTACCGAGATTACCATCTTTCAGTAAAATCGCTCTAACACCATGCACCGCATAAGTCAGGGGATCGACGGCCGCAACGATTCTTAACCACCGCGGCAAGCTCGCAATTGGGGATATCGCCCCGCTAGGAAAGAACAGTAAAGTATTTAGAACTCCAAACAACGCGCGCGGGGTCACCGGATCTTCGACACGCACTGTTAGTAGAAACATCATGCCATTAAACGCGATTGAACTCGCTATGAGTAGAACTAGAATCGACACAGCAGACATCACGTGAAACACCGCCCCGATGCCGGCGAACAAAGAGCCTATCGCGGTAAGACAGATTCCGGCGAAGATGGACTTAATTATGCCTGCCAGGTTCAGACCAAGAACTAGTTCTGCCTTTGTGATCGGAGTCGCCAGGAAGCCTTCATGTACGCCACTTGCCTTATCGTCCACATATAGCATCCCACCACTAATCAGAGCTGCCACGTACATCGCAAGCGCAGCAGAGCCCGGAAGCAAGAACTTCATATACTCGACATAGGGGTAAAGCTCTACGGTCTTGAGTTCGATCTGTGGATTCAGACGCTGTTGAATGACGGGAGCGTTGAGCGCATCCACCAAGGATTGCATCTCTGCTTGAAGACTGTCGCTCATAACTTCATCGGTGTTGTCCAGGACAAGGCCGAGTGTAGGAGAGTCCCGAGCCAGGACCCGACGTGAGTATTGGCGCGGAATAATGACCGCTCCATCCAGTTTCCCTGTGCGCACTTCTTTTCGCGCCGTCTCCTCGTTCTCATAAGGCACCGTTACAAAGGTCCTCTTGTTCGCCGCAACGGAGTCAAAAGCCTCCTGCAGTCTGACGGCCTGCGACCTTCCATCGTAATCCACGACGCCCAATACCGCTCCGGTAACTTTGCCGCCCAAAGCGTTGCCGAGGATTATCAGCTGCACAAGTGGGAGGGTCATCGAAAGCATCATGAGGGTGGGTGAACGGGCAAACTTCCGCATCTCGCGTTCAACGATCGCCATCATCGGTTTCATGTTTACACTCCATCACCAATGATCTCGGTTGCCGATAAACATGTCCTTTTTGCGTTGCGAACAACCTCATCGTTCTTGCGATTGCAGCTGGGAGCGAGACGTCTGCGACGGTGGGATAATCTTTGCATAGAAGCACAAGCACGTTGCCCCAACCTTGCTGACCCATACGACACGTCAGCGCCCATCGGTATACTCCACCCTGGCACAGCCGTCGCCGTATTAGATCCTGCTGTCCCTGCAACCTACACTGACGTTGCGGAAAATCAGGTTACGTGATGTGCTCACACCGTCTGTTGATGAAGCTCGCGACGAGCGCGTTAAAGCGGTTCGACTCTTCGGCAAAGAGAGCATGGCCAGATGCAGTAAATATTTCCACTTCGATGCCCGAGACATTTTCCCTAAGTAGTTCCGCCTCACCCGCAAGTGCCTGCTGCGAGACATACAAAACTGGCCTATCAATCTTAGCTAGGGCAGGTCGCCAGTCAGTCTGTTGTAGAAATCCCTCTAATAAGCCGACTGCAACCTCTGTGGGAGTCCGCAGACACCCCGTTACTATAGCATTCAGATACTCTGCTGATACAGGTGTCTTGTACATGTTGCGGACGTACCGCTCAGTAGATCGCACTCGATCTTCTCGAAGCTCCGTTATCAGTCGCTCAACTTCTTTCTTCATCCACTTGGGCTGTACGAAGAACGTGTCAACAAACACCAGTGCACTAATACCGCTAGTGCCGAACTGGGACACATACTGCAGGATCTGACTCGCTCCCATCGACCATCCCAGCAGCACGACATATTCCCTGCGCAGATGTGCTAGCAGCTCCCCGAGGTCCGCCGCTTGACGGGCAAGCCAATTTGTTGGCCTCGATTGCTCGGAGTAACCTTGAGATCGGGAATCGAGCAGCACAAGCCTGAACATTCTCGCTAAAAGCTCGGTGTGTTTCAACCACACTTCTGCTGCTATAGTCCAACCCGAGACGACGATGAGCGTCCGGCCCGCACCAAGGTCATAATAGTGCAGAAGGACATTGTCAGCGGTTCGAAAGTATTTAGACATCGCCCGTCGCATTATCGCATCCTGCTGATATCCATTGTAGGATACGGCGTTTGTGAGGCCGCCCCTTGATGAGGGGCCCGCCACACGTTTGTTATAACCTTTAGTCTGAAGACCTTAATGCCCGTCGCAGCGCACACAGAGACCTTTGCGTCATTCCAGTTGTGGATGTACTTCCTGATCGTCACGCAGCCGTTCGACCGGATGCTAGTCGGCCTGTTTGGCGAACGAAGCTCGCTATGTCTGCGGACAGCATTGAGGGATTAACATATGGGACGCAATGACCCCCAACCGGGTAAAGTATCAGCTTACTTCCGGGGTTTCGTTCGCTCGCCAACAGTGAACACCTATGCCCAACTATGTCGTCGTCGCGACAGTGAAGTATCAACACAGGGACTTGGTCGCACAATCTGTCGAAGAGACTAGTGGCGGCTCCGCCCCACAGTTGATCATCGGCCGCCCGTCGCACAATGCCGAATTCATTTATCGTCCTCGCCCATTGCAGCGCGCACTGTGGCGTTTCGAGATTGAGCTCCGCAACTCTCCGGAGTATGTTTTGGGTCTGAGTTCCACACACTCCCTTTTGTGTACCCGCCTGGATTACCTTGTGGATCGTTTCTACTTCATCTGCATTAGCATCTATGAATCGCTTTATAATTGCCTCGGCGCGGCTCTGGTAGTCCGTTTGGTTTTGACCACCATCTACGTTGTTTGGTGCAATTAGAGAGATGGAAGTTGCGGGCGCCCCCGTTTTGAGGACAGCCACGGAGATAATCCACGACCCTCCGCACCAACCCACATAGTGTACCTGCTGTGGCCCAGCGACCGACACGATGTCCGTGAGATCTCGGGCGTGGCGATCGAGAGAGAGAGAGACGTTTTCGTGGATTTCATCGAGGAATGGCGCTCCTCGTGTTTCCCAAGAGAGAACGCGAAACTCCGCAGAAAGTGCGGCGGCTAGTGACGACATCAGCAAGAAAGGAATCGTAGGCGGGTTCACGAAGACAATAGTATCTTTCGGTGCGTCACCCGCGGCATAAGTATTCAGACGGTAGCCGTCGGAGGCCATGATAGCGCCAGGCTGAAATAACTCTTTCTTTGAAAGTTCCGGAAATTTCTTCCAGTAGCGTGGATATACCATCAACGTCCCACACTTCTCACAGCGAGCTCGCCCTGCGCGGCGTGAATCCGATAGGGTTTGCGGCAATCCCTTTCGGGGTCGCGACGTCTGAGCCACGACTGAGTAGTGTGGGTCGGGCCTCCGTTGGAGCCATCTGAGTGGCGTTCGCGCCGTTCGACGGGCCCACACCTGCAGGCGTGCCCGATTGAAGTCCCGTTTTATGCGTCGCACAGTGCGCTCCAAAAATATCGACCCGCCTTCGGCAGCCCAGTTTGGGTAGAATATTATGGACGTGTGTCTTCACCGTGTGGGCCGTTATGTTCAATCGTGCCCCAATCTCCTTATTGGTTAAGCCTTGGGCCATCAATCCGACAATCTGATGCTCGCGAACAGTAAGCCCGGCAAGCTCAGGCAGGGAGGGCGTTCTGTAGTTTGCCAGAAAGAGCTGTTCATATAAGCGCTCCGCAATCTGTGGTGGGATCACCAATCGGTTGATGCTCACCATTTGTATGGTCTCCGCAATTCTCTCTGCTCCCGCTTCCTTCAGCGTAAAGCCGCAGACTCCTAAGTATGCGCAGGCAGTAAGATCGAGACCGTCGTGGTCAGCTTCAATGATTATTAGTTTAACAGCAGTATTGTTTCTTTGCAGTCCTCGAACAATGGAGTATTGGAAATCGGGTGCATCCACCAGAACGATTTCGGCTGAGTAATGTGGAGCTAATGCATTCGCGTCTGCGATCGACCATGCAAGGTAGATGTTTTGCGTCATGGTGTGGGCGAAGTAGTCGCGCACTATGCGGCTGCTCGAAACCATACCGACTCGAAGCCGGTTTCCAGGTGTTTGCATCACGATATCCTAGTGACGATGAATTTCTACCGCGTTTAGGCTTTGTCGCTATTGCGGCTCGACGAACCTTTCGTCTGCGCCATCGGTTTTTGCCGTGAGGACAGATCGCGTTTACATTTTCGTGCGATCGGGCCGATTCCAGGTGGGCTGCCGCCCGCTGCTCCCCAGATCTCGCAGGAACGCTCACACCGGATGCGGTACCACCTCTCTTGTATCGGGTTAGGTCCCGGATCGACAATCGGCCAGACAGATTAAATGTGACCTATGCGATATACGTAAAGAGGGCTACCTTTGTTTTGATCATAACGGGCGATTGCTGAGCACCGGCCCAACCCGCTATAAGTGTTGTGGCACCGATTGTACCAACGGTTTAAGGTGCCTAGCCTTACCAGTATGAGGTCTTTCACTTGACGGACTCGCACACGAAGACTTGCCGTGAGTTGGCGGACTACGCAAGCGTCAAGGGCAGGGGTGATCTCGTCAGTTTAGAGTGCTTCGTTCAGGCTGTCGCTAAGTTCATTGCAGAAAGAACGAGCATAGAAGTCGACCATATCTATCCTGAGTTCGATTTTTTAAGGGCTGGCGTGCTTGATTCGATCTTGATGATCGAATTGTTCTTGTTTATCGACACTCATTTCGCCGATGGAATCGTCGGCGATGAAATCGTAGTCGCCGAACTGAGCACCCCAGCACGGTTGTACGAGAGATACCGGAATGCGAGGTCGAGGCGCAATGATCCATGATAGCAATGCACACTTACAGTTGCCTGAACAGCAAATGGATACGTCGCGCTTGCCGCTTTCCCTGACGTTGAACGACGTTCTGATGTGGAGGGCAACAAGGGAGGGAGAAAAGCCCGCTGTCATTTATGAACGGGCGCCCTTTGCGAGCCTGGTATTAACCTGGCGCCAGTTGTACTCCTATTCGGTTCAGATGGCACTGCGCTTGGTGACGTACAATGTAACCTACGGAAGTCGGGTTGCACTGGTTCTCCAGGATTCTCCCGGATGCTTGGCCGCGCTGTTTGCAATTTGGAGCCTTGGAGCTATTGCGGTCCCAATCGACGAAAGGGCGGCGATGGGGACGGCGGAGACGATTATCTCCCACTCGTCCCCTATTTGCATCACTGGAGGAAGCAAAACAGGGATCGAATTCAGTAGGTCTCTGGCGTTCATCCCCTTTGATGAGTTACAAGAACAATACACGGATTCACCTCTCACCCATGCTGGTGACACGAGTGATGTGGCAATGATTGCGTACACCTCTGGCACTACCTCTAGTCCCAAAGGAGTGATTCTGCGGCATAGGCATCTGCGAAATGCATATCGAATTGCGCGTGATTCTTTGTTTACGTCTCCGCCAAATCGGATTGGAAACGTGTTCCGCACTGCAGGATTAGGAGTACTTGGAATTACTTACCTCTTTGCGCTAGAGTGCGGTGCGGCTGTTGTAGTATTGACTGCACTTAATGTAGAAGAAGCGCACTGTTTCTGGGATATGGTACGACGTAATGCTGTTGATTTCATTTATCTTGTTCCGACACTTGTTCGACTCATAGTTAGAATGTCAGAACCAGTCAAGGATCCACGCGGAATCTTGTGCATCACGGGAGGCGCCCCCATTTCTGAGCATGTTCACAGTATTTTCCAAGATCGTTTCGGCCATCCGTTACGAAACGTTTACGGCTTGACCGAGACCACTTGTGGGATTCTTTGGGGGGCCTATGAACCAAACGGCCGGGGAGCTTGGCACCTTGGAAGGGCGCCTAGGCAAATTCGGGTGCGATTGCGGGATCGAGAGGGTAGGTGCGAGGACGCGGTCGCTGAGGGTGAACTCGAGGTATCTGGACCTATCCTCTCGGAGGGATATTGGATAAATCCTGCGGAGACCGACCGCGTCTTCGTGGGAGGTTGGTTGCACACCGGTGATGTTGCGACCCGTGATGAACATGGCAACTATTCGATTACTGGTCGTATCAAAAACATCGTCATTCGGGGCGGGGTCAATATCCAACTGGAGGAAATCGATGAGACATTCCTCTCACACCCGGAAGTTTTGAGTGCCTGCACCGTCGGCATTGCAGACTTAACTGGTGAGGAAAGACTGGCAGCTCTAGTGCAACTCAGGGAAATGGCCCCAACAACGGCAGAGGATCTTGCAGTCTGGTGCCGCGCCCGAATCGGCGTGTTCAAAACACCTGGTATGATCTTTCTAACAAGAGAACAGTTACCTCGGAACAGTTCCGGAAAAGTGATATCCGCAGCCGTAGCGAAGGCCGTGAGCGATCTCATAAAGCGAGAAGATGTGTAGAATTCCGGCCCATGGGAGCGGGCTCCTGGGTTATGCAACCGGTTTATACTCCGTGATGTAACCTGCCACCGCACTTGCGGCTACTGTCAGAGGACTTGCTAGGTACATATCCCCTGGGCCGCTTCGGCCTGGAAAGTTACGGTTTTGCGCGCTAATCACGACTTGACCAATTTTGGTCGAGACACCGGGTCCGGCATTGATACAGGCACCGCATCCCGGTTCAAGCAGCAGTGCACCAGCCCGCCTAAAAAGTTCGTCATAACCTTTATGTACGCAATAGTCTCGCGTGGCTTGTGACCCAAATTGGATGTAAAATGCTACTGAAGCCGCTACCTGCTTGCCGTCTCTGAGCGCATCTTTGAGCACGCGCGCGTACAGCTCCATGTCTTCATTCTTCCCCGCTGTGCAGCTGCCACCATATGCGATATCTATGTCAACTCGGGAACCCAGGTCGCGGACCGGTTTTCCATTCCCTGGGTCATTTGGCACTGCGACCATCGGAATCACATCAGCGGCATCCAGCCTGATTACCGTGGTGTACACAGCTCCCGGATCGCTGTGGAGTCCTTCTATTAGCTTCTCGGCCTCTGCCCGACCCATCCCTCTCCGATCCGCCAGAAACTCGACGACTCTTCTGTCCGGTGCCACGATGCCCGTGAAGCCCCCGATCTCCGCTACCATATTCGTCATGGTGGCGCGCTCGTCAATGCTCAGCTCGCTAATTGCATCTCCCGCGAACTCGACAACTTTGCCTACGGCCATGCCCGTTTTCACATAATCTGACGCAAGAATACGCAGGACGAAATCCTTTGCGGTCACGTTTCGATGACGCTCACCACTCACGATCACCTTCACAGACTCAGGTATCCTCACTCGAACATCCTTTGTAATCCACGCATTAAACAGATCGGTGGCACCGATCCCGAACGCAAGACACCCAATCGCACCCAAATGCGAAGTATGTGAGTCTGAGCCCACATTAATCTGCCCCGGTAGCGTATATCTTTCGAGCATCAGCGAATGGCAAATGCCCTCTGATCCCTTGCGATCCTTCAGCTCACCGTGTAGCTGGATCGCCTGTACTTTAGCGAAATTCTCCTGCTTGGACTTAAGCTGCCCTGCTAAGTCGAGCAGCCCAGACTTCCGCTGCTCTTGCGACATGGCTTCGTCTAGAAATGTCAAATGGTCGCGGAAGAACTTGATCGAGCCTGGGTCTCTCACGGAACACTTCTTTCCAACGAGCCGGTCGTAAAAGGTCGCGGCCATTGGAGTTACATATTCATGTGAAAAGCGAAGGTCAACCAGTGTGAACCCTGTGTCACCCGGCTTTACTGCAGGAGTTCCGACCTTGCCGGATGAGCCTATCATATGTCGGGCAAAAATCTTTTCCGAAATCGTCATTGGCCGGGGAGTTGTCTTGATTGGTGGGAGAAAAATCCGTCCATTTAGGCGTGCCACATTGAACGAGAACAGACTCCCGTATTCGATTACCTGCCTGGTAATCTCATCTTCTCCCTCAGTAAACTCGCTCAGCGCAATCTCGTCACCATTCCGAATCTTGTCCACAAGTCCGAAGTTCATCGACGCGAGCAGTCCCAAGTTCTGGCAATTTTGCCTGTAGATGCGTTCTATGCTTTCTCCGATGACTAGTCGGATTCCCGCTGCCAACTCTGCGTATGGCGATTGCTCTCGACTTGATCCCTTTCCCCTCCGCTTGCCGCTGACCGAGGCAACAAACCCGGCACGCTTTACATCTCCACGCCGAACCGGGCTCTCTCCACTGCACCTTAGTCCAACATAAGGAGTTTCACCAAGTGTCTCATCATAGTAAAAGCACATATGCGCCGGGGTAATTTCGTCCGTAGAGATGTCATCACGTAATTTAGGATTGTTCCATGGCTTCTGATTATCCCAAGCTAAGTCATTGCCTTCCAGCTGTTCTACAACCAGCTTCGGATCTTCTGTTAGAAACAGAATACGGCCTTTTAGGCGCACACTTACGTTTGCTTTGGTACTCATTATGCCTGACGAGTGACGCAATTCTATTCTCCTTTCAATACAATAACTTATACGTGCTCGCGGGGCTGGCCGGCTCAGCACTTGCGGTTTAGATAGGGGCTACCATAATGTAACAGCGCGTCGTCGTGTCGCCCGCTGATGGCTTTGACCTGGCGCCGTGGCACCCGCGCACGGTTTTGATATAGCTGACGGCTAGGATCCGTGGCTTTAGCTCAGGGGTGCAGGCTGCCTACTACGCATACTAACAAAGCGCGCCGGTGTCCTTAGGCTCGACTGGCACACTAGCACCACTCGCGTGAGGACTTTTCTCACAGGGTCAGGTCACGAGTTTCCATCGACTTATGGTGATCTAACGATTACGTTATCTCATTATTTTAGTTTGGCCAAGGGGCTCTTTTGGCTTACTTGGTCATTCATGTGCGTGTTTGCTTATGTACCGGAATGATCCGGTTTCCCACAACTGCTCACCACATCCGTCAGTCTGAAAGATAAGTAAATACCAGTGTCGCAGCGGATATCTGCTTTTCAAGACGCCGCTGGTTCTAGGGTTGCCCACTCGACAGGGATCCTCACGGCGAGTGACCGCTGAAGTAGTGGTAAAGAAACAACAAGCTTTTTGTTGCCGGCGGCCTCCAGCATAATACCAGATATTCCCGTGAGAGGGCCCGCAGTCAACCTAATCCTCTTGCCTGTGGTGATAAAGGAAACGGGCTCGATTCGTGCGCAAGAGCTCACGATGGAGCGTATCGCCTCTATTTCTGCCTCTTCAATTGGGGTCGGGTGCTTCCCGTATCCAACGATTCTAATGACATACGGAACTGTATAGATCTTTGGGCCGACATTGAGGTCCGTCAAGCAGAATACGTAACCCGGAAATAAGGGGTGTTGCCGGGTCACATTTGTTTTGGTGGCCAAAGTGGCGCTTTGCACGGGCAGATACTCCACGATGCCCAAATCACGTAACCACGCAGCCGCTAGGTTCTCGCAATTGTGTCTAACCTGCAATGCGTACCATTGCTCGGCGGAAGCACTTGCCATTTGGCTTCGCCCCCCTTCACCCTTGCTCATCTTTGATGCCTCAAGTGGAAAGTTGAAAATCAAGTACGGTAACGGGCACCCGTCTGGTTTTGATCCGCAACGGACTTTTAAGTAGAACCGACCGGCATACGTTAAAGGCAAAGCCGCTATGCCTCAGGTTAAAGCGGGGGGACCAGGTTCGCCTATCGTTTGATGGACGATGTGCATTTCACTGGTAGCAACCACCTGCGTCATGGGTGCTCACGCAGGCTGCCGCCATGACAGCAACACTCCAACTAGAAGGTCGCTTCGAATGCTGGAAAAGCGGTTGGACAACTACAATCCACAATCGAAACAAGTATGGATGCTCATGTCGATCTTTGTCAATGCAGCCCAGGATGACTATAGAATGAAACTGAGCTTTGGCGGTACGACGCAGTCGTACGTTTCTGGCAAGCTGGCTAGGTCAAGCCACCTTTTCGACGAACGAGTACCTTCGGTTATCGCGAAGCTCTGACTCAGAGAAACAGGAGATGACAACTGGGACGTCCATAGACCGCAGCTATGACAGCGGCTGCCGCGCGGACTAACTAGTCTCCTGAGTCATAAGTGTCTTGCATATATAAGACGGATGATCTAAGTGAGGCATGGAGCCTCGTCTGGGACGGCCGAAGAAGTGTGAGCTGGTTGTGAGCCGAGCGCAGGAAGCCGAACTGGAGCGTATGGCCAGGCAATCGCGCAGCGCTCGGTCGGTAGCTTTTCGTGCCCGGATCATTCTGGAGTGTGCTGGCGGATTGAGCAACGCCGCCGTTGGCGCGAAGCTGCGCACGACCGGCTTCACGGTAGGTTTGTGGCGCAATCGGTTCATCGCCGAGGGCATTGCCGGACTGGGTGACGAACCGCGGCCGGGAGCGCCGCGCGAGATCGGCGACGAGAAGGTCGAACAAGTCGTGCGGCTGACTCTGGAGAAGAGACCGAAGGGCGCCACGCACTGGTCCAGCCGCATGCTGGCTGCTCGAACCGGCCTTAGCCAGTCCACCATCAGCCGTATCTGGCGGGCCTTTGGCCTGAAGCCACATCGTGCGGAGGGCTTCCAGCTCTCCAGCGACCCGCTGCTGATTGACAAGGTACGGGACATCGTTGGCCTGTATCTGGATCCGCCTCATCATGCCCTGGTGCTCTGTGTCGATGAAAAGTCGCAGATTCAGGCACTGAGCCGCACCCAGCCGGTGCTGCCCATGCGGGCCGGACAACTGGAGCGCCGCACCCACGATTACAAACGCCACGGTGTCACGAGTTTGTTTGCAGCTCTGGATGTCGCTACCGGCAACGTTCTCGGAAAATGCTACCGTCGGCATCGTTCCGTCGAGTTCCTCGATTTTCTGAAGAAGATCGATGCGGCTGTCCCCCCGGACCTCGATCTTCATCTGGTGCTGGATAACTATGGCACCCATAAAACCGCGCTGGTCCGGCGGTGGCTACAGACAAGGCCACGCTATCATCTACACTTCACCCCTACCCACGCTTCATGGCTCAATCAGGTCGAGCGCTGGTTCGCGCTGCTTACCCAGAGACAGATCAAGCGCGGATCTCACCGCAGCGTCCAGGAACTGGAAGCTGCCATCCGCGAGTTCATCGCTGTACACAACCAGCAACCAAAACCCTTTCGCTGGACCAAATCAGCCGATCAGATCCTGGCCTCGATTGCACGCTTTGCAACCGACACCCTCGCTTCTCAGACATCCGCCCCTAATGCAAGAAATCAATGACTCGGGAGACTAGGGTTGGGAATGACAAGGCCGGATCGGTTACTAGTAGACGGAACCATCGGTCTAATGCGGACGTGAACACATCCGCAATACGTTCTGCTCGATAATATCCGCTGCAAGTTCAACACCCTTGCTTTGGCGAATCTCTTCTTGTAATCGAACCGCCGCTGCCTTGTATTCTAATCCTCCCAGGACAGCGTCGATCGCCGTTTGTAAGCGGCTCTTCGAAAGGCGCCGATATGGCACTGCCAGCCCTGTCTTCGTCCATTCAATTCGTGCAGCCACGCCGGGTTGGTCATCTGTGACCGGAACGGCGACCAACGGTACGCCCTCGGCAAGCGATTCGAGAGTCGTGTTAATTCCGGCGTGGGTTATTGTGAGACATGCGCGCCGCAACAATTCCAGTTGTGGGGCATAGTGCACTATGATGGCGTCACCCGATATTGCGTCAAACTGTTCAGGCAATATTCCACCACCGCCGAGCGACAACACGAGTTGCACGTTGAACTCAGAACACGTCTGGACCATAAGCTGGAAGACGCCTTCACTGTCATTGCGAATTGTTCCCATCGAAGCATAGACGAGAGGCTTTCCATTTATCCGGTTCCAGGGAAAATCGATTCTGTATCGACCCCACTCATCTGAAAACGGCCCGCTATAGAACAACGGTATCGTCGGGGCGGAGTGCGGGAAGTCGAACGACTTCGGCAGCTGTGAAATGAATGCGAGCTTTGACCAGAGCTCGTTAACATTCCCAATCTGCGGCAGCCCCCATACACGGCGCTGCTTGTTCAACTCGTCGCAGATCGGAGCGATCTTCTTACTTAGGGTCACATTGCATCTTCGGTTGCGACCCGCACCTGGCGTTATAGGGCTCCCTCGAAAGAATGGAGGATAGACCTCGTCACTGAGGTAGAACGGCGGAACGACCGCTATCGTAGCGCTTGGCACGCCCAGTATGTCGGCCACGGTGCCTCCAGCAAGGTCATACTGATCCACGACAGCAGCGTCGATACGCCCCTCCTTTATGATGTTTGGAATACCCCGCAGCACTCTCTGGACATTCAGCCTAACCGCTTCTAAGAGAGTAACGAGTCCCCGCGGATCGTAACTTTTCGGTGCCAGGTCGTCGTCGGTAAGCGGACAGAACCCCAGCCCGGCTGCGCGAATCGCGGCACGAGCGCTCGGAAGGTGAAAGAAGACGATTTCGTAACCTCGCGCTGAGAGACGGCGTCCCAAAGCAATGGCAGGATTCAGATGTCCCGTCCCCACAAATGGAAAGAATCCGATCCGTGTCATATATACCATCCGCCCCGGCAATGCCCCTGATCCCTATCTGACGACCTTCTCCGCTATGGGCCTGCCGCTCTCGCCATGCCTTGTTTGTCGACCGCACCTTCGCGAGACTGCAATTCCTGCGGCCCGTTGTACTGCTCCGGAAAGTACTCCGAAATGAACATCAAGGGGAACTTGCCGGAAAGAACCCGATAGCTTCTCATTATCACCGCCGTTCCACGCCACAATACATCAGGTGTACCACGACTGGGTACACGCAACACCTGGATCAGCTCCTTCCGCGACTCCATCTGTTCGTCAGCCCAGGCGCTGCCGATGGACCTCGTTGCGTTCTGGAGCTGACGACGAAACGTTCGGGGTAACCGGTCCCATGCCAAATACGACTCAGCATAGACATAGTTAATACTACTCACCGCTCCACGTATAATGACCTTACGCTCCATAAGTACTTCAGTACCACCTAAATTCAACGTTTCTATACCGCATGCATTCTTCGATGACGATTGGGACAACTTCACTACGTCAATAGGTTCCCGGAAAACGGCCTCAATCGCATCACAGAGGGTACCGTCGCAAGCGAGGAAGACACGCTGCGCGATACCTAGAGAGCGATAGTCGAAGTCACTTAGTTGTTTAAGAAAGCTCACGCGCTCGCGCACCCATCGCCTTGACTAAATCAGCCACCTGATACTAAGCGCCGTGAGATTCGTCCAGCACTCATAAGACATGGGCGCACTCCACAAGAGTAACGGATCTTCGATCACATATAACATCCCATCTTCGCAATCAGCATGAATGACAGATGCCTCCGCTCCATGCCCTCCGCTCAACCTGCCTCGCTCCTTCGTCCGACGATCTGGATTATTCATGATTTTAGGGGTCATGCAACACTCCTGCAATGCGAGCTTTTGCTTCCCGGGATGTTACCGTCCTTACCACCGATCGCCTTCGGCCGCCAGGAAGCGAAGATATCGCGTGAGCAATGCATTGTCATCCTTTGGATATTCGCCCTCGGGCGCAGTCAGCAGTTGGTTTACGGAATCCTGTGCGTGCCCAGGACTCCGGTAGCTTGGAGGGGACTCGGAAAGAAGCGCGGCCGCCCGCCGCATGTCCTCCCGGGATGTACTTTCAGCATGTTCACGAACGAGCTTCAGCCACTCTGAGTATGGCGCTATTCGCCGAACATATCCCTGGCTGTGCAATATACTTGTGACTTGGGCCCATAGCACCGGTCGCGGATTTGTGATATTGAAGGTTCTCCCGGGTATATTCGCTATTTGCGAAAGCTTCACGATTGTACGGCTCACGATGTCAACCGGCGTCAGATAGACCACACCGTCGTACCCCGGAGCGACTCCGAGCCGAATGCAGGCGCTAAGAACAAGCGACAATATATCTATAAGGTTGCAAATTCCAGTCCGACTATCGCCAGTCATCAAACCCGGCCGATAGATCACTACGCCGAGTCCACGATCGGCTGCGTGGTGTATCAATTGTTCTGCCACAACCTTGCTCTTAGCATATCCATCGAGCGACCTCCCGATGCAACAGTTCTTAACGACTAATGACGCGTCGTCGGACTCAGCCGGCGCCAACGCAGTGATCGAAGATATATGGTGAAAGGCGTTTACGCTACCGACGGCCGCCAGCCTGAGTATCTCTACCGTCCCCAGCACATTTGTCGCCCTCAACGTCTTATAGGGAAGAACGAGGTTTACCAGCGCTGCACAATGATAAATTACATCTATTTGCGTACTGAGACTTGTGAACTCTCTATCGGAGAGGCCACAGCGTGGCCAAGTGAGATCGCCAGCGACGGCACGTATTCTGTTCTCACAATCCGGCCGCCACAGCTTACGATGCTGGAGAGCCCGTCGAACCCTCTTAGTTCCATCGACCTCACTGGAACCACGCACGAGACACACTACATCGAGCGATGTATGAGCCAACAGATCTCGAAGGAGCGTTGTTCCCAGGAACCCAGTAGCTCCAGTAAGTAACGCCACTCGTGGCTCTGTGAACGCCAAGGGCTGTCTAGCGGAGTATGTAAACTGCTTGCTGAGAGATGGATCAAGAGCAAAGCCGTCATCCATGGTATGTGCTCACGCTGCTCCTAGAAGCACAGATTTGCGTTTATAGCCTTCAGGGTTAATGATACGCATTCGTTGACGCCGCACGAGGTAATGCAACATAATCTCGTGGCTCCTGACGGAGACTTCGTTATTGCTCTCCACATTGGAATGTGGACCTTCTTTGACGTCTCCGGCAACGTACTGGCGCTTCAGGTTTGTCGACCCGTTCGGGTCAACCAGCTAGCTTAGAATGTTCGCCTTGCTTCGCTTTCGTTAGGCAGAGTTTTCTCCCGACCAGTTTCCTTCAGGACCGTACCTCCCGCGGATCAGGTCTATCTTCGCCGCCAACTCTCTTACTGTAAGAGCGTCAGAGAAGAAAGAGGATAATGAGATATCGACTGCAAATTCACTTCGAAGACGATACAAGCACTGCATCGCCGAGATCGAGTTTCCACCCAAGTCGATGAAGTCATCGGAGAGACCGACTTGATCGAGGTTCAAGATGGTCGACCAGATCTGTGCTATTGTTCGCTCGGTTGACGTTTGGGGCAGCGCGTCGCTCTGAGCCCCGCAATCGCGAAGTTCTTTGAGGGTCGTTATGCTTCTTTCTTGTAAGGCCTGTCGGTCTATCTTTCCACTTCCCGCCACCGGCCATTCTGCGAGCACGCGAATTGTAAATGAAATCGCGCGCTGACGTGACTGCTTCGCTAGGTGACGACGCAGAACGTCTTCGTCGACAACATGGCCTCGCTTTGCGACGATGTAGGCCACGAGGTGCTTCTTCCCATCTTGCCGCTCGGTTGCGACTACGACAACTTGATCAACCATCGGATGTGCGCTAAGGCTTATTTCCAATTCTCGCGGGGAGATCCACATCCCCGAGACTTTGAGCATATCGTCATTGCGCCCACAGAAATAGTGATATCCATCTTTGTCGCGATAAAAAGTATCACCAGTAATGACCCATTCACCACTTTTGGCGCGCGAGGTCAGGTCTGGTTTGTTCCAGTATTCCCGGAACGCGCTTTGTCCTTTGACCCATAAGGTGCCTACGTCGCCGTCTAAGACCGGTTGTCCATTGTCGGCAATCAATTGAGTTTCATAATTAGGAACTGTCACCCCACAGGTACGGTGGCGTGCGGAACCCGGACGATTAGAGATAAAGGTCTGTAACATTTCGGTCGAACCAAAGCCTTCTAGCAGTTCAAGACCGAAACGCCGTCGAAACCGCTCGAACAGTTCGGCATTAAGTGCCTCACCGGCAACGACCACGAGGCGGACAGAAGAGAGGTCTAGATCTAAACCCCCTTCCACTTCCTCGAGTAGGGCCCCCAAGAAACTAGGAATCGCAAAGAGGAGTGTGGGGGCATAGCGCCCAATCAGTGTCGCAACGGCGCTCAAGGT
>Ga0335075_10006359_pt1 | contig 18250 bp, 20 predicted proteins | sample Lox_Sample_24_FD_206723 | JGI IMG/M metagenome (GOLD analysis project Ga0335075, IMG submission 206723) | Soil microbial communities from Loxahatchee National Wildlife Refuge, Florida, United States - Lox_Sample_2.4 | ecosystem: Environmental > Terrestrial > Soil > Wetlands | place: USA...
ACCTGCTCGACCAGGCCGGCGCTGGCCACCACCACGTCCACCTTGCCCTGCGCGCTCCGGACGGCGTCAGCGACGCGGTCGAGGTCCTCAAGGCTGGACGCGTCTGCCCGGAGGGCGGTGACGTTGGCGCCGATGAGGTGCGCCGCCTTGTCGAGCGCGTCGCGGTGGCGACCGAAGATGAACACGTGCGCGCCTTCAGACACGAACCGCCGGGCGATGGCGAGCCCGATGCCGCTCGTACTGCCGCTGATGACTGCGACCTTGCCTGCCAATCTCGCCATGATGTCCGCCCCGCCAGGTACCGTCCCCGCTTCGGCTCGTCCGAAACCAGGGGCCGGAGCCGTCAAGCTTCGGCGTCCTGACTGGCGTGAATCAGGGTCGGCTCAGGGTCTTTCCGGATACCGAGCCGGATGATCGCTGCGGCAGGGTGAGCACATGACCGGCACTACCGAGAGCCAGAGGTCAAGGCCGCACATGTATACGCTCAGTGTCTACTCTGGGTATATGTTCGGCGGCATGGCCGTTCCCCTCACCCTGCTTGGCTTGCTCGAGCGCGAGCCGAGCCATGGATACGAACTCAAGCGCTCTTACGACAACTACTTCGGGCGGGACAAGCCGCTGCCGTTCGGGCAGGTGTACGCCACGCTCGGACGACTGGCCAGGGATGGCAAGGTGACTGCAGGGGAGGCAGAGCCGGGGGCCGGTCCTGACCGGAAGCGCTACGCCATTACCGAGCTCGGCGCCCGCGAGTTCGATGCCTGGCTGGCCACGCCGATCGAGCCCGCGCCGCACCTGCAGACCGTGCTGTTCGCCAAGGTCGTGCTTGCCCTGATGCTCGGGCGCTCGGCGGAAACCTACCTCGACACCCAGCGCAGTGCCCATCTGCAGCGCATGCATGAGCTGACGGAGTTCAAGCGCGCCGGGAGCCTGCTGGACGCGCTGCTCGCCGACCACGGCCTGTTCCATCTCGAAGCCGACATCCGATGGATTGATGTGACCTCAGCCAGGCTCAAAGCGCTGGCGGAAATGGTGCGTACATCGTGACCTCCGCGACCAAATCTCAGCTGCCGAGCAGCCGCAGTTACCTGATCGACGCACGGGATGTGCACATGTCCTTTGGCCAGACTGCGGCCCTCACCGGGGCAACGCTGACTGCAGCCAATGGCGAGATCGTGGCAGTCATGGGTCCGAGTGGGTCCGGCAAGTCGACGCTGCTGCATTGCCTCGCTGGCATTTTTAGTCCGGACAGCGGCGAGATATGGTTCGACGGCCAGCGGCTGGACTCACTTAGCGACCAAAGGCGCACCGAGCTGCGGCGGACTGCCTTCGGCTTTGTCTTCCAGTTCGGCCAGCTGGTGCCGGAACTGACGGTCTCCGACAACATAGCGCTGCCGCTGCTGCTGGGCCGCGCGGGCCGGAGGGCGGCGTATGCCCGCGCCGATGCATGGCTGCCGAGGCTTGGGATCGAAGGGCTCGGACAGCGTCGTACCGGTGAGCTGTCCGGCGGGCAGGCCCAGCGGGTGGCCCTGGCGCGGGCGCTGGTCGCCCAGCCCAGGGTGCTGTTCGCCGACGAGCCGACCGGCTCGCTTGACACGCTCACCGGCGAGACGGTCATGGAAATGCTGGTCAGTACCGCCCGCGAAGAGAGCGCAACCGTCATCCTGGTGACGCACGACGCGCGTGTCGCTGCCTACGCAGACCGCCAGGTCCTGGTCCGGGACGGCAAGGTCATCGACCACGCCGACATCGTCTCTCAGGTCACACAATGATGTACCGGCTGGGACTGCGGCTCACCCTGCGCAGCGGCCGAGAGCCCTTCGTCCGCCTCGTGGTCACTGCGGTGGCGGTCGCTATCGGGGTCGCGATCATGCTGGCCGTCCTGGCTGATTTCCACGCCTTCACGACTACGAACAACCGGCCGTCCTGGGAGTCGACGCAGGGCCAGCAACTCACGAAGAACTACTCCGCCGCGACGAACTCCGAACTGTGGAACTACAGCAACGACATCTACCAGGGCCAGACGATCGAAAGGCTCGATATCGCCGGCCTCGGCACGGGCGCCCCGGTCCCGCCGGGCATACCCAAGCTCCCCGCCAGCGGGCAGTACTACGCCTCGCCCGCCCTCGCGGCGCTCATCAGCGCAGTGCCGGCTGACGAACTCGGTGACCGGTTCCCCGGCAGGCTGATCGGCACGATCGGGCACCAGGCGCTCACCGGGCCGGACGAACTGGTGATCTACATCGGCCGCGCGCCATCCACGCTGGCCACCTTGCCCGCGACAACCCTGGTGAGCAAGATCGCCACAGCCCCCGGGCGGCAGATCTGGACGCACTACTTCCGCGACGCGTTCGTGGCCGGCGCGATAGCGTTCCTGTTCCCGATCCTTATCCTCGTCGGCACCGCGACCCGGCTGGCCGCCGCGAGACGGGAGGAACGTTACGCGGCGCTAAGGCTGATCGGCGCCACCACACGGCAGATCAGCGTCATCTCCTCGGTCGACGCGGTGATCAGCGCCCTGCTGGGCGCCGCACTGGGCATCCTTATATTCCTGTTGCTCCAGCCTTGGCTGGCGAGCACCGCTATCACCAGTCAGCGATACTTCGCAGACGAGGTAACACCCACGGTGGCCGGATACCTGATTGTGCTGATCGGGGTCCCTGCTGCCGCCGCCATCTCATCGCTCACTTCGCTGCGCAGGGTGCGAATCTCGCCGCTTGGCGTTACTCGGCGGGTGACGCCCCCGGCGCCTAGCGCAAGGTCGCTGGCTCCGCTTGCCATCGGCTCCGGCTTGTTCATCGTGGGCCTGCTGATGACCAGTAACGAGCAACTCGGCCAGGGAGTACTCATCGGACTCATCGTGATCCTCGTCGGCTTGGTCGTCGCCGGCCCGTGGCTGACTGCGCAGGCGGGACGCGTGCTGGTGAGATTCAGTGCAGGTGCTTCGGCGCTGCTGGCGGCACGTCGGCTCGGTGACAACCCCAAGGCAGCATTCAGGTCGGTCCGCGGGCCCGTGCTCGCCGTCTTCCTCGGCACCGTGCTCGCCGGCCTGCTTCCAGCTGTGGAATCCCTCACCGCCACACCGAGCGCTACGGCGCTCAGCAACGTTCTGCTCGACGGGTTCACCTCGGCCCCTATCTGCGGGAACAACGTCAACTGCACCGGCAACGCGCCGGGTCCCGGCAATCCGCTGGCGGGATCGCCGGCCCAGCAGCAGCGCATCTTTGTGGAGGGACTGCCACCGCAGGCCGCAGCGGCGCTTCTCCGCGGCCTGGCGCCGATCCGCGGTGCAACCGCGATCCCGATTTACTCGCCGCGGCAGTCCGGCAGCCCGGGCCAATCCGGGCCGAGCGGCCCGGGCTCCTCCGCGCAGGGCGGACCTGCGAATAGCAGCGGCGTGGCTTTGGAGCCCGGAGCCGGCCCGGGCTACGGTGTTATCAGCTGCGCGGGCCTGCGCGAGCTTAAGGTGCTGGGCCAGTGCGCGCCCGGCCGGGCGGCCGTAGCGGTCCAGGCCGGAGAACTGTTCGATGACAACCCGCGATTCAGCACCCAGACCATCGCCAGCGCTTCCAGTCCGGCTGCCTCCCCGAACGTCAACCACTTGTACCTGCAGGCACTACTGGTCAAGGTGAACAGCGCCCGCACCCTGGAGCGAGTCCGCACCTACCTCGTTAGCCACACCTCGCAATCGGCGTCGGGAACGGCGCCCCGGACCTTCGGCGAGGCCGTAAGTGCGCGCGCCGGCGTCGCCGATACCGTGCAACGACTGCTCTATATCGCCGTTGTACTCACGCTCATCGTGGCGGGCTGCAGCCTGGCCATAAGCGTTGGCGGCAGCCTCGTCGAGCGTAAGCGGCCGTTCACCCTGCTGCGAGTGACTGGCACGCCAACATCTGCGCTCTACCGGGTCGTGTTCACCGAGGCCGTGCTCCCCCTGGTGTCCGCGACGGTGATCGCCGGCGGCCTCGGCTACCTCATCGCGCTGCTGACGGTCAGCAAGCTGGCACCGGCTGGCACCCCGGTGCCGGCGCCTGGTCACGCCTACTACCTCACGATGGGGATCGGCCTCGTCGCGTCGCTGCTCGTGATCCTCGCCGCGCTGCCGCTGCTGGGGCGCATCACCAGCCCCGACAGGGTGCGTTTCGAGTAAACGCGAGCCACACGGCTCAGCCCTCGCAACCGCCTACGGCGTCGACGTGGTCATGACAGCGGACGTCCCCGGCACGGTGAGGTATGCCAGCGCCGCGGCGCTGAGGGTGAGGACGCTTGCGACCGTGGCTGCCGCGGCCAGATTTGCCGTCTGGGCGATGAAGGGTCCGGCTACAGCTCCGGTGAGGGTGGCCGCTGCCTCGCAGGTCAGGAATACGGCGCTGACCCGGCCGAGGGCAGCGTCAGGAATTACCCGCTGCATGACGCTTTGCGAGACGACTAGTGCCATGGACCCGGTCATACCGACGGCGACCGCGGCAGGCAGGGCGGCAGCGAGCGATGACGAAGTGAACAGCAGGTAGTACGCGGCGGCAGTCGCGGTAAGCGTGGCGGTCAGCAGGTGCCGGGGCTGGGCCCGGTCCAGAAGGAAGCGGATGACTGGCGCGCCAGTAAGGAAGCCGACGCCCAGGCACGACAGCAAAAATCCGGCGTGCTCGCTTCCGCCCAGTCGTTGGACGCCGAAGGGGATGAGGATCGCGCTGAGCGATGCGTTAGCCGCGAGGAATATGACTGCGACGGGAAGGATCGCCCGCGCCAGTGGCTGAGCGCGCAGCATTCGCGTGCCCTGGATGAGGTCGCGGGTCACGCTGCCGATCGCGGCGTTGCGGCAGGCGTGCTTGCCGGAGGTCGGGGATGTCATGAACGTGGCGGCGGCGGACATTAGGTAGCTGACAGCATCTGCGCAGATCAGCCATCTGATGCCGCAGATCGTGAGCAAGATTCCGCCAAGCGGGCCGCCAATCAGCCGGACGGCGCCGCTGCTGGCCGAGTTCAGGGCGTTGGCGCTGCTGAGCAGGGGCCCTGTGCCGACGATGGCGGGCGTGCGAGCCTGCAGCGCTGGCGCGTAAAGGACGGCGCCGCTGTTCTCGGCGACCAGCGCGGCGTACAGGACCCAGTACCGGCCCGGCGCGGTGCCGAGCAGCATCGACGCCACAGCGGCGGCGCAGAACAAGCTCGCCGTCATCATCAGGCGCCGTCGGTCCCAGCGGTCCGCGAGCACGCCGGCGACCGGCCCGATGACCAGCGACGGCAGATATTCGGCGGCGAGGGTGAGCCCGGTGTCGCGCAGCGAGCCGGTGACCATGAGGACGCGCGCCGGAATAGCCAGGACCAGCAGCCACGAGCCGAAAGAACTGACGAGGCTTCCGCCCCATAGCAACCGGAAGTCTCGTATCCGCAGGGCCTGGAACACAGCGCGCTCCCTTGAGTGCTATTCTGTGAGAATAGCTCTCAAGATTCATGTTCTGTCAAGACAGAGGCAGCGCGAGTGGAGCAGTCAGCGATCGGTCGGCAGTTGCGGGCCCGGCGGACCGCCGCGGGCCGGACCGTGGCATCGGTTGCCGCTGACTCGGGTCTGTCGGTCCCCTACATCGCCAACCTGGAGAACGGCAGGGGCAACCCGACCACGACCGCGCTGGCACGGCTCGCCAAAGCACTGAACATGCACCTGGTCATCACACTCGTGCCAGACGAGGACAGCCACCGGGCCGGCGGGTCTGCACCTCCAGTAGTGCCGGGCTCGCTTGTCCGGCTCGCACGTACCGCCAGGTTCCGGCGTGCAGTCGCAGCCATGACCACCACGCTCGATCTGGATGGCAGCGAGTTCACGGCCCAGTTCGTGGCCGCGCTGGCGGCAATCGCGCACTCGATGGACAAAGAATTCTCCGAGCCGGACTGGTACCGCATCCTCGACGCTCTCCTGCTGGTCGCCACTCAGCCCGCCACCCCGTAGACGGCGCGCCGGGCCATGCCGGATAACCCGGTAGGCGACGCCGGATGAGTCGAGGTCCTCAAGGGCCGAGTTGGGCACGGTCGATTATCCCTCGGGCGTCACGCACTGACCTGACGGCGCCGGGCCCGCGGACACCCTGTCAGTAACCCACTGGCTGGCGGACCAGGACGATGTGGATGCGGCCTGGCATGTCCTGGTGGATCTCCAGCACTTTCCCCACCGAGCTGTGCTGTCCGTACGCGGCCTGCGCCCGGGCGTCCTCCAGGATGAGGCTGTGCTGGTAGATGCGCTCATGCGCATCCTGCAGGGTCGGTACGAGCTTCTGTGCTCCGACGACGAGGATGACGCTCGCAGCCCCCCACGCCAGCGCGGCGAACTGACTGCCCGACGCTGATGCGATGACGAGCGTGCCGTCGCCGGTGATCGCGTGCACGCTGCCGACGGCGAAGTCCGGCTGTCCGCTGATGGCCTTCATCTGCTGCGCCTGGGTCGCGAAGTCCAGGGCCATCATCTCGTCCCGGGCGGAGTCGTAAGTGCCGTTGCCGTTGATCGCCGCGGTGATCCCCGCCTCGTCGAGCGTGACCGACGTGTTCGTCATCACCGACGAGCCAGCCGGAATCCGTGCGAGGACTGCCCGCCGGGCCGCACCGAGGTCGTCAACTACCTCGACGCTGAACCCGTGCTCTTCCAGGGCCGTGACTGCCTCGGTCAGGGTCTGCTCGTCGGGCATGGTGGTGAACCGGTCGGCCGTCGTAGTCATCTGGCGTCATCTCCTCTTGCTTGGTCACGTGCGTTGTTCAGGCAGCGTATCAGATAACCGGACTTTACCCCGGTTAGTGTCCCGGTCGTACCCTAAGCACATGGAGTCGCTGGAGCTGTCCTGGGGAGCGCCGCCCGCCGAACGGGCTGACGCCGCCCGGAACCGGCAGCACCTGCTGTCCGTCGCTCGCCAGCTGATCAGCGAGCAAGGCGCCGACAAGGTCACGATGGACGGACTCGCTGAGCGTGCTGGCCTTGGTAAAGGCACCGTGTTCCGCCGCTTCCGCAGCCGCGCCGGGATCTTCCAGGCCCTCCTTGACGAAGAGGAACGTGGATTCCAGGAGCTAGTGCTGTCCGGCCCTCCCCCGCTTGGACCTGGCGCGACCCCGCGGGACCGGCTCATCGCGTACGGCCGCGCGAGGGCGGCCTTCATGCTCGACCACCGGGACATCGCCCGCAACGCGCTCGACGGCAGCAAGCCAGTCCCGGCTGGTGCGGAGACACCGCTGTCGCGGTTGCACATCCGCGTCCTGCTCAGCGGCATCGACCTGGCCGGCGCCGACCTTGACATGCTGGCGCTCCAGCTGACCGCCGCACTCGACGGGCCGATGCTCCTCTACCTCTCGTCGGCCGACTTGAGTGAAGCAGGCCAGCAGACCTCCGAGCGCCTTGCCTGCGCATGGCGAGACCTCGTCAATCGCGTCTGCCGGCCGTAACGGCACGGAAGCCGGTACCGTCGATTCCGCGACTGGCGTAGCCGGATGTAACCGGCGTGGAGCGAACGAGTGGCATCGACCGCCTGGGTGTCCCTTTTGGCAGTAGCCGAAGGGACACGCTGATGCGATACGGGATGAACCCTCACCAGTCCGCCGCGATTGTTTCGGGCCACGGCCCGCGGGTGATCAACGGGGAACCGTCGATGATCAACTATCTCGACGCCTTGAACGCTTTCGAGCTGGTTCGCGAAGCCGACGATGCGACAGGCAGGCCTGCGTCCGCGTCCTTCAAGCACGTCTCGCCAGCGGGCGCAGCGCTCGCGGGCGCAGTGGATGCGACGTCGGCGCAAACGTGGCGAGTAGGCGAAGCCGAGGACGGGTCCCTCCTCTCGGCATACATCCGAGCCCGCGACGCGGACCCGAAGTCGTCGTTCGGAGACGTTGTGGCATTGTCGCGGCCGGTCGACCTGGCCACCGCGGAGTTCCTGCGCACGGTCATCTGCGACGCAGTCATCGCGCCGGGATTTGAGCCGGGCACGGTCGGTGTCCTCTCGTTGAAGCGCGGCGGAGGGTTCCTCGTTCTCGAAGCCGACCCCCGGCGCGTGGCGCCTGCCACTGAGCGCCGCGACGTCCTAGGCGTAACGATCGAGCAGGATCGTGACACCGTTCCGGTAGCCACCGTGCTGCCAGGCGACGGCACGCTCGACCATAAGACACGCACCGACGGGCTGCTCGGGCTGGTGATCCTGCGGTACACCCAGTCCAACTCGGTGGCCATGGTTCGCGACGGAGCCGCGGTCGGGGTCGGCGCCGGCCAGCAGAACCGTGTCGACTGCGTACGGCTTGCGGCTGCCAAGGCGCGCACATGGTGGCTGCGCAGGCACCCATTCGTTCACCACCTGCCCGCAGTCGACGGCATGGGCCGGCAGGACCGTCTCAACTGGCAGATCAGATTCGCTGGGCAGGAGATGACCGCCGCGCAGCTGCGAGAATTTGAGGCCCTGTTCGGCGACAAGGCCCGGAGCCGCTACGAAGATGTGACTTGGCGGGGCGAATGGACCGCCACGCTCGGCGGGGTCACGATGACCTCCGATGGGTACCTGCCTTTCCGCGACAATGTTGAGCATGCCGCGGCCGCGGGAGTCACGACGATCGTCGAACCTGGCGGGTCAGCCCGGACAAGCGAAGTCGCCGACAGCGCGGCCGCGCACGGCATCGCGCACGTTCAAACCGGCCTGCGCCTGTTCCATCACTGATAAGCATTCCTCTGCCTGAGGACCTTGCGCACGGTCCCCGTGGCCGGTAGCATCATTGCACTAACTGATTAGTGGAAGCCCGGTTATGATCGAGTTTCAGCTTGACACTGCGTCTGGCGTCGCCACCTATCTGCAGCTCGTCCAGCAGGTTCATCAGGCTCTGCAACTCGGCTTGCTCGAGCCGGGCGACCAGCTGCCGACGGCTCAGCAGGTTGTCGCCCAGCTTGCGATCAATCCGAACACGGTGCTGAAGGCCTATCGGGACCTTGAGCGCGAGGGCCTGGTGCGCGCCCGGCCGGGTCAGGGGACCTTCATTACCCGGTCATTGCCGCGCACGGACCCTGCCGCCCAGACCCGGTTTCTCACCTCGATGAGCGACTGGATGCGCTCCGCGCGTGCTGCGGGTCTTGGCCCCGACGATATCGAGGCGATCTACCGCACAGCGTTCCGTAACTGCTTCGCGGAAGGTGTGGCATGAACTTCGCTGTGGAGGCTACTGGCCTCGGTAAGCAGTACGGCCGCCACTGGGCGCTGCGCGACTGCACTCTGGCGATTCCGCCTGGAAGGGTTGTCGGTCTCGTTGGGCCAAACGGCGCGGGCAAGACGACCTTGCTGCATCTGGCCGTCGGGCTCCTCGAGCCGACGTCGGGCTCGATTAGGGTTCTCGGCGCAAGTCCTGCCGATGGCCCTGCACAACTCGGCCGCGTCGGCTTCGTCGCCCAGGACACGCCCGTTTATCCGCGGCTTTCGGTTGCTCAGCATCTGCGCATGGGCGCGTGGCTGAACCCGAGCTGGGACATGGAGATAGCCGAAAGCAGAATCAAGCAGCTTGATCTTGACCGGCGTCAGCGGGCCGGGACGCTGTCCGGCGGCCAGCGTGCCCAGCTCGCCCTCGCTCTGGCGATCGCGAAAAGACCCGAGTGCCTCATCCTCGACGAGCCGGTCGCGAGCCTCGATCCGCTTGCTCGGCGCGAGTTCCTTCGCAGCCTCATGGAAATCGTCGCTGCGCATGGGATCAGTGTCGTCCTCTCCTCCCACCTGATCGCCGACTTGGAGCGCGTCTGTGACTACCTCGTCGTACTCGTCGCCTCCAGGGTTCAGGTTGCCGGAGAAGTCAGCGACCTGCTGGCATCGCACCACCGGCTTTCCGGGGCTCGCCGGGATGCGAGCAGGCTGCCAGCCAATCAGGAGATCATCGAGGAAAGCCACACAGACAAGCAGAGCACGTTCCTGGTCCGCACCAGCGACCCCGTGCATGACCCCGCCTGGACAGTCAGGCCAGTCACGCTCGATGACCTGGTAATCGCCTACATGAGCCGCACTGCCGCCCGAGAGCGTGTCTATCAGCCACAGCTGAAGGTCATGTCATGATCCGGTTCACCTGGCTCCAATTCCGCCCGCAGGCGATAGTGGCTCTCACCGCCCTTTTCGCCTTCGCGATCGTCCTGGTGGTCACCGGGCCGCACCTGGCCGGCCTGTACGCTTCCAGCGGGATCACCGCCTGCCACGGCGGCACCTGCGCGACCGTGGCCGGTGGATTCCTCAGTCGGCTGGCTATTACCAGCCCCTACCCGATCGTGTACGAACTTGGCATCGGGCTTATCCTCGCGGTGCCCGCAATCATCGGCATCTTCTGGGGCGCCCCGCTGATCGCCCGCGAGCTCGAGAACCGGACGTTCGCCCTGGCCTGGACCCAGAGCATTACCCGCACCCGGTGGCTAGTGGTCAAGCTTGTGCTGATCGGCCTGGCCGCCATGGCTGTCACCGAGGCTCTCAGTCTCAGCTATGCATGGTGGGCGAATCCCATCAGCAAGGCCATCGGTCTCCAAGGCCCGTATCCGGTCGCCTCTGAGTTCGGCGGGAACAGGCTCAGCCTGGTTATCTTCGCCTCCCACGGAATCACACCGCTTGGCTACGCGGCGTTCGGCTTCGTTCTCGGCACCGCAACCGGCGCCTTCATCCGCCGTGCCGTGCCCGCCATGGCCGTCACCCTGGCCATCTTCGCCGCCGCCCAGGTCGCCATGCCGCTGTGGGTCCGCCCGCATCTCATCCCGCCTGACCGGACGGTCGTCAGCGGCCCGTCGTTGGTCACGTCTGCCGGGGTGAACCTTGGCAACCTGACGGCCACGATCGTCCCCGGTCAGCCCGGCGCCTGGATCACCTCCAGCGGAGCCATCGCCTCGGGGGGGCAGCGTGTCAGCACGGTGCCCGCCGCATGCGTGCCGCCCCCGCCGGCAAAGCCCCCGGACCCGGGGCGCTGCCTGGGTAGTCGCGGCATCCGGGAGGCCATCACATACCAGCCCGCCAGCCGCTACTGGCCCCTCCAGTGGATCGAGACCGGAATATTCCTCGCCCTCTCGCTCGCCCTGGCCGGTGTCTGCTTCTGGCGGCTCGGCCGCAGCCGGACCTGAGGTTGCCTCGCGGGGTAAGGACGTTCCACCGCCCTGGGTGAAAGATGCGGAATGATGGCATTGCGCACGGAAACCCAGCACAGCTTCGGAGGCGGACGGATGACCAGGACGGTTCTCAGCGGCGGGCGAGTATTTGACGGCACGGGCAGCCCGATAGCCGCCGCAGACGTGGTGATGTCGGAGGGCCGCATCGTCGACATCGGGATCGGGCTGGACGGGGACGAGCAGGTTGACGTGTCCGGCTTGACGTTGCTGCCCGGCTTCTTCGACTGTCACGTGCATGTGATGGTGTCCGGGATCGACTTGGTGAGCCGGCTGCAGCGTCCGTTCTCTTACCAGTTCTTCGAGGCAGCGCGCAATCTGGCGGCGACGCTGGACTGCGGTATCACAATGGTGCGCGACGCGGGCGGGGCCGACCTTGGCGTCCAGCGCGCCGTCGACGATGGCATGATCGACGGGCCGCGGATGAAGATCGCGATCAGCGCGCTGAGCCAGACTGGCGGCCACGGCGACGGCTGGCTGCCGTCGGGGATGACGACGTTTCTGTTGTCGCCGCATCCGGGCCGGCCCGACGGGCTCGTCGACGGGCCCGAGGAGATGCGCAAGCGGGTGCGCGAAATCATCCGCGCTGGCGCCAACGTCATCAAGGTGCACACCTCGGGCGGCGTGCTGTCGCCGCGTGACAGCCCGAAGCACGCCCAGTTCAGGCCTGATGAGCTGGCCGCGCTGATGACCGAAGCGACCGCGGTCGGCTTGCCGGTGATGGCGCACGCTCAGGCGACCGACGGCATCAAGAACGCGGTACGGGCGGGCGTGAGGTCCGTCGAGCACGGGATTTACCTGGATGACGAGGCTATCGACCTGATGCTCAGCGCAGGGACCTGGCTCGTCCCCACCCTGGTGGCTCCGCACGCGGTCGTGAAGGCAGCAAACCAGGGCAGCCAGCTGCCCGAGGGCGTGGTGGCCAAAGCTCAGGAAGTCATGGCCGCGCACGCCGACGCCTTTGCGCGCGCGGTCGCCGCCGGAGTCAAGATCGCCATGGGCACCGACAGCGGCGTCGGTCCGCACGGTAGCAACCTCGAGGAGTTGCCGCTCATGGCTGCCGGCGGCCTTACGCCCGCTCAGGTCCTCGCTGCCACGACCGGCTCGGCGGCCGAGCTGCTGCAAGTCGCCGACGAGACGGGCACGATCACGCCCGGCAAGCGAGCGGACATCGTCGTCGTGGCAGGCGACCCGTTTGACCTGCCAAATCTCAAGGAGAACATCCGTGCTGTCTACTCCGGTGGCGCGAAAGTGCGCTAACTAGCACAGCAGGCCCGCGCCCCGTTAAGTGGGAACCGCGCTTTGACCACCCTGCCGAACCAGCGCAGCAATCGGTTCCCCGTATGACGCATAGCGGAAGAATCTTGGACTGCCAACGCCTCCATGCTGCCAGAGACGCTATTGCTGACGACAGGGTTTGATGACCGGCGCCTTTCTGCGCCGCAGTTTGCCGGCGCGGACCAGGAGGGCCGATGATGCATGCGTGAACGCCTCAGAGGACATCAGGCTGATAGTGCGCGGTGACGACTTCGGCATGTGCCACGCCGTGAACCAGGGCATCGCGGCGGCTTTCCGCGACGGCATCGTTACGATGTCGTCTGCGATGGCGCCCTGCCCGTGGTTCGGTGAGGCTGCCGGGATCGCCCTGGAGCTGCGCATACCGCTCGGCGTGCATCAGACGCTGACCTGTGAGTGGGATTACTTCCGCTGGCGGCCGGTGACCGGCGGGCTGTCACTGACATCAGCGGATGGCACCTTCTTCCCGTCGGTCGAGCTGGCTCAGCAGCACGTTCAGTTCGATGACGCGGTCCGCGAGCTGCTGGCGCAGGTTGGCCTGTTCCGCTCTGCCGGGCTTAGCCCCGACTACCTCGACTGTCACATGGGCTCGACACTTCCGGCGGCGTACGCCGAGGTGTCAGCGCAGACTGGTGTGCCGTTCCTCTACTCGGACGAGATCAGCGGCAGGCTGGCCAGCTACTCCGAGCTCAGCCCGCGCGATGGCAGCGGGAAGAAGGCATGGCTGGCTGGCTACCTGCGCGGGCTGCGACCTGGCGTGCACTTGCTCGTCACCCACCCGGCCGTGCCGAGTTCCGAGCTGGAGTCGCTGACCGGCCCTGACTCGGTGCCGTACCGCTGGGCCGCCGAGTACCGGCTGTCCGACCTGGCGGTACTCACCGATCCCGACATCAGCCAGCTGATCGATCAGCTCGGCATCCGGCTCTGCTCGCTGCCGGAAGCGCTCGCCGTAACGGGATGACCCAGCCGGTCCCCCGGCGTCGCGAGCAGCGCCGTTAGCTCCGGTAAGCCATTGCCGCCGTCAGCACCGGGTCGGACCCGGTCAGCCAGTACCGCAGCGTTGGCGCCACGTAAATGCTCGGCACCCCCATCCGGGCGCCCGTCTCGTTGACGACGGCGGTGGTGTAAACCACGGCCACGCCGAAGTGGGGCAGCCGCAGCCGTCCGTCGTCGCCGTACGTGTCGGCCTGCTCGGCTGTCGGCTGGCCGATCAGCACAGCATTCGCCTGACTCTGCAGCAGGTATGAGTCGAAGACAGCAGAGGAAAAGTCGTTGCCATTGATCAGCACGAGGACCCGGCCCCGTCGGCGCAGCCGCGGATCGGCGCGGATCCACGTGATCAGCGTCTGGACCGGATCGGTCGTACCGCCGCCGTTATCCCGCAGGTCCAGGATGAGCCGGTAGGCCGGATGCGCCCGTAGCAGCGCCAGCGCTCGGGCCGCGAGCCGCTGGAACCCGTCGTTGTTCAGGCACTGGGTGTACTTCAGGTACACCGCGTGCCGGGCGGCCAGCACGGTCATCCAGTACGCCTCGGTCTGATGCTGCAGGTACAGCGGCAGCGGCACCGTGCGGATTGCGGACAGGTCACGCTTCTGAACCGATCACTTTGCCATCTGTGCCCTGCATTCCTCACGCCGCGATCTTGCTCTCGGCAAGATCACCGAGAGCAGCATGCGTGGCGCAGCCCGGGCTGATTACTATCGCATGCCATGGACTTCGATCGGCTCACGATCACCCTGCTGGAGCGATGCAGCGATGCGCCCGCAATCTCCGCCGAGCAAGCGGATGCGCTGCAGGATGCGCACATGGCCCATCTCGCCGACCTGCACCAGGCGGGGCACCTGCTGGCGGCGGGTCCGCTGCTTGACCGTGACTCCCCGTTCCGCGGGCTGTCTATCCTGGCGGTCGGCGTCGAGGAAGCCCGCACGCTTAAGGCACGCGATCCCGCCGTCCGGGCGGGCTTGTACCGGGTCATCGCGCTGCCGTGGATGGTGCCGACCGGCGCGATGGCCTTCAGACCCGCCAGGTTCCCGCGGTCGATGTCGGAGGCCGCCGGACCCTGACCTGCCATCTGACGTCAATTTGCTGCGGCCTTCAAGGCCGAGCTCATGGCTGCGGGTCGACTCTGATCGCCGCACGCATGCCGATGTGGTTGGTTCGAACGAACGAGCAGATCAGCCGGACGGCTTCGACCGCGAGTCCGGCACAGTGCTCCGCCGCGATCCGCCACAGCTTTCGCTGACGGCGCGGCAGCAGGGATGGATCTAAGATCGTGGCCGTGTGCCCGCACCAGCGACAGCCCGATCCCGCGGCGATCGAGGACCGGGTCCGCAGTATCTGCCTGGCCCTGCCCGGCGCCGAGGAACGAATCAGTCACGGCTCCCCGGCGTTCTTCGCCGGTCGGCAGTTCGTCATGCTGTGGCCGGCCGGACATCATGACAACCAGTTCCCGCATCTGTGGTGTGCCGCTCCGCCGGGTGCCCAGCAGGAGCTGACGAGCACGGAACCAGACCGTTTCTTCCGCCCCCCGTACGTCGGCCACCGGGGCTGGATCGGGGTCCGGCTAGACGGCGACGTCGACTGGAGTGAAGTAGCCAGCATCTGCGCAGAGGCTCATCATCTGATCGCGCCTGCGCGCCTGCGCCAGCAGACCTAGCCGGCACCTCCTGGAACGTGCCCGCCTCCGCGCCAGATGCGCGCGTTGTTGTCGTTGAACAGCCGCGCATAAACATGCCGGGCTGGGCTCTCCCGTCGGCTGCTCACCGGGAGATAGGCGGCAGTGCCGGCCGGGGCCGTAGCTCAGCCGGAGCCTGGTCCGGCGACGACAGGGTCAACGGACAGCACGTGATCCTTGCGGTGTACGCAGGTGTACCCGTTGAATGGCAGGCCGACCGAGGTTGTCAGGTTCGGCGGGTACACCAGGATTCCGCTGGCGGTCGTCAGGCCGCACGGGCCAGGGCGGTAGTTCTGCGCGTCCACGACGCTAATCTCGGCGCTGGCGACTGCACCCGGCGCGAGCGTCACCAGGTTCGGTTGGGTGGCGTAATCCCGCGTCGCCGCCGGGCCGACCTGGACGGCATAGGTCTCACCGGTGAAGGAAACGCCGGGGAACCCGTACAGCGTGCACGTGGTGCTGGAGTCGTTGGTGAACAGGATCTCGTAGAACGCCGTGCCCGCCGCGGTGTTGCCCTGTCCCAGGGTGACTTTGAGCCCGCTGGACTGGCAGGGACCCGGGCCGGCTGAAGTCGTCGCCGCCGGTGCGCTGCTGGCACTCGCGCTTGTTGACCCGGTCGAGGTCGCAGTCACCGTCATTGTGGGCCCGGCGACCGGCGTGCTGCCTGAGCAGCCTGCCCGGCTTCCTGGTTAACGAGTGGGGACCGGCTGCCGGTGCGGTTGGTGACGTGCCCCAGGGAGGGGTTGCGCTGCGCTGCGGTGAGCATGGATGGTTGACCTGTGACACGCGCGCCGGACCGGACGACGGTCGACCTGTCTTCCTACCCGGACCTCGTGGTGATCTACCTGGGGATGAGGGTCAACTCGCCTAGGGGCGTGGCGACGCTGATCTCGTTCGGCCCGAAGATCCGCAAGTCTGTCGAGGCCCGCCCAGATGGCCTGCTGCTGCATGAGAACTTGCTGTTCTCGCTGTTTCCGCCGCACGCAGGGATGCGCCAGTACTGGCGCGACTTCGACTCCCTCGAGCGCTGGGCCCGGTCCTTGCCGCACAGCCTATGGTGGCAGCGGTTTCTTCGGGACAGGGGCGGCACCGGCTTCTGGCACGAGACCTACTTCCGCGGCGGCCAGATCGAGTCGGTCTATATCGACATGCCGGGGATCGGGCTGGCCAAGTTCGCGCCGGCCGCACCAGCCCGCGGCTCGCTGTTTTCCGCCCGCCGCCGCCTCGGCATGCGCGGAGCAAGTGAGCAGCCGTCGGGCGTCCCGGAAGAAGAGCTGTATCCGCGTTGAGGCCACGGCGAGCAGCGTCTGCGCCCTGGCTGAGGATGCCGGTCGCTCTGGTGCCTGTGCGGGCATGGCCGCAGGCTACGGCTGGTCGTCGGGGTCGATGGCGCGGATGATGCGCTGGCCGATCGCGCGCAGCTGCCGCGACTGCGCCTTGGTTAGCGGGTCGAAGACCAGGCGGCGGACTTCCTGGACATGTGCCGGGGAGGCCTGGGTCACCTTCGCCTGGCCTTGGCCGGTCAGGGTCGCCAGCGTGTAGCGGCCGTCGGCCGGATCGGGGGCACGGCGCACCCAGCCGCGCTGTTCCAGCCGGGCGACGACCTGGGACAGGCGCGGCAGCGAGGCCCCGGCCCACATCGCGAGTGCGCTCATTCGCAGGGTGCGGTCCGGCGCCTCCGACAGCAGGGCCAGCACGTCGTACTCGAAGTGGCTGATCCCGGCGTCGCGGCGCAGCTGCGCATCGAGCGCGGCCGGCAGCCTGGCCATCGTCTTGGCCAGGGCGCGCCAGGCCTGACTCTCCTCGGCGTCGAGCCAGCGGGGCTCCTGCAGGGCGTCCATAAGGATAACTATAACTTAAAACTTGAAGCGACTCAGCACTCCGATGACTTGCATCGTGAAGTTATTTAGAGGTATGTTAGTTAACACTTTAAGTCATAAGAGTCTCAGCGACGCCCCAGCGGAAGGAAGCAACCATGACCACCACCGTCAGCCTGAGTTTCGCGGCGCTGACCATCGACTCCGCCGATCCCGCCGCTCTGGCGGAGTTCTGGGGGAAGGTCCTCGGCCGCCCGGTCAGCCCGGGCGCGATCGCCGGGGACACGGCGGTCGACGTCACCGGCCCCGACAGCGGCCCCCGGATGATTCTCCACAATCCCCCCGAGCCCGGGACGGCCAAGAACGCCGTCCATCCTGTCCTGATCACCGACCACTACGACGAGGAGATCGAGAGGCTGACCGCGCTGGGCGCCAAGCCGCTCCACGAGATCAAGCTCCCGCATGCGGCGCTTCCGCCTGGCGTGGCCGCGGTCCGCCAGACCACGTTCGCCGACCCGGAGGGCAACGAGTTCGATCTGGTGATATGGCAGCAGCAGCCCGAGTAGCTGCCAGATCCGAGCACTCACTGAGGCCCCATCGATGATCTTGGGTCGGCGGCTGCCTTCCAGGGTGACCCCGGTCCAAGATCATCGAAACTGGCCGGAGGAAGCGGCTATGGACAGTAGGTCGGCCCGATTTGCTCCGGATGCCCCTGTACATCCATGATCTGCTCTAGCCCTGTGAGGCTGAACATAGCGGAGGAAGCATGGATAACGCATTGGCCGTGGAGCGCAGGTCCGTTGACCCGGTCCCCGACAGTGAGCGACATGGCTCGGTCCGGAGCCTCTTTACGGTCTGGTTCGCGGCCAACATGCAGGTCACGACCGTTGTGACCGGAGCGCTCGGGGTCATTGTGGGGCTACCGCTGCCATGGGCCATCCTGGCCCTGGCGATCGGGAACCTGATCGGCGCCGTGTTCATGGCGCTCCACTCCGCTCAAGGCCCCAAGCTGGGGATCCCCCAGATGATCCAGAGCCGGGCCCAGTTCGGCTTCTACGGCGCGATCCTGCCGCTCATTCTCGTCGTGCTGATGTACGTCGGTTTCTTCGCGACCAGCGCCGTTCTCGGCGGGTCGGCGCTGGCTACCTGGTGGGGCATCGGCAGCACGCCGGCAACGATCATCGTGGCGGCCGTCTGCACTGTGCTCGCGGTTTACGGCTACCGGCTGATCCACCACTACGAGCGCTGGATCAGCCTGGTCAGCGCGCTCGGGTTTGCCTACCTCACCTATCGCCTGCTGTCGGAGCACCACGTCAGTGCCGTCTGGCACTCCGGGCACGT
>Ga0335075_10006360_pt1 | contig 18249 bp, 16 predicted proteins | sample Lox_Sample_24_FD_206723 | JGI IMG/M metagenome (GOLD analysis project Ga0335075, IMG submission 206723) | Soil microbial communities from Loxahatchee National Wildlife Refuge, Florida, United States - Lox_Sample_2.4 | ecosystem: Environmental > Terrestrial > Soil > Wetlands | place: USA...
GATCGCCATGGCGCCGAGCGCGGAGCTTCGGCCGATCGTCGCCAACACACCGGCCCAACCGTTTCTCGAGCCGGAGAACGCGCGCATGTTCGGCTCCATCCGCTCCGTTGCGGGGTCGGCGACGGCCGCTCTGGAGCATGTGCAGGCCCAGCGCGCGCGGACGTTCTCCGTGCGCGATTGGATCGGGGGCGGTCGCGGCGCACTGTTCCTGCCTTACCGGGCGAGTCAGATCGCGGCGCTGCGCACCATCATCGCGACCTGGGTTCGCCTATCGATCTTCGAGACGATGTGCAATGAGGGCAACGAGGCCACTGACCGCCGTCTTTGGCTCGTCGTCGACGAGCTCGACGCTTTGGGGGCGATCGATGGCCTGAAAGATGCGCTGGCGCGGCTGCGCAAGTTCGGTGGGCGCTGCGTTCTCGGGTTCCAGTCCGTGGCGCAAGTCTCGAGCACCTACGGTGCCGGCGAAGCTCAGACGCTGGTGGAGAACTGCGGGAATACCTTGATTCTGCGCTGCTCCGCAAGCGAGCACGGCGGCACGTCGCAATTTGCCTCCCGGCTGATCGGCGAGCGGGAGGTGGCGCGCCGGAGCACCTCGCGGGGCCGAGATGGCGGCGGATTTCCCGGTGGCCGCGGCTGGCGTCGGTCCACGAACGTGAGTGAGCAGCGCGTGACCGAGGCGGCGGTGTTGGCGTCGGAGCTCGAGCAGCTGCCAGATCTGACCGGTTACTTGAAGACTGCCTCATCGTCCACCTGGCTGCGAGTGCGCCTGCGGCCCGGTGACGGCTGAGGAGAGATTCGGTTAGAAGCGGAAGGAAGCACGGTGGCTATCTTCTATATGGAAATCAGGCCTGTTACGCGCAGCAGCGGCCGCACCGCGACCGCGGCCGCCGCTTACCGCGCGGGCGAGCGCATTCGTGATGAGCGCACGGGCGCACTTTACAACCATAGCAAGCGTGACGATGTGCTGCACAAGGAGATCTTTCTCCCCTCGAAGCTCGACCGACCCGATGCGGGCATGGAATGGGCGCGCGACCGGTCGACCCTGTGGAATACGGCGGAGAAGGCGGAGCAAAGGAGCAACTCGCGAGCGGCGCGGGAATATCAGGTCGCACTGCCCGCGGAGCTGTCTGCCGAGCAGCGCGTTACCCTGGCGCGTACTTTTTCGCGGGAGATCGCCGACCGCTACAACGTCGCAGTGGACCTCGCGATCCATGCTCCGAGGCCGGAAGGCGATCAGCGGAACTTCCACGCACACCTCCTTGCGACGACTCGCGAAGTGACACCTGAGGGCATGGGCCCGCAGACGGGTGTCGATATGACGGGACAGGCGCGTAGTGAGCTCGGCCTGCCGCCTTCTCGTCAGGAATTCAGGACGCTTCGGGCGCGATGGGCCGAATTGGCCAATGAGGCCCTGCGGGAAGCCAATATCGAGGCACGTATCGATCATCGGAGTCTCGAGGCGCAGGGCCTGGATCGGGAGCCGCGGCCGCACCTGCCGTGGGCAGCGGTCATCGCGGAGAGAAGAGGTGAGCGCAGTGAAATTGCCGAGCGCATCCGGGAGCGGCACCGGCAGCGATTCGCCGAGCAGAGGGAGAAGACGCAGCGGAGTGCGCATACGGAAAACACTGAGAGAGCGACCGATACGCCGCGCAACGACGTCGTTCGTGCCGATACAGCGCGCGAGGAGCTGGAGCCGCGGCGGGAGACAGCAATCCCGCAGGATATGGATGCGCGGCGACAGCAGGCGGTTCGAGACTGGCTGAAGTATCGCGCGAGCCTGGAGCAGGCGCGGGATGGCCAAGGGAACGAGAGGCCTCAGCCGCTCTCCATGGACGAGCTTCGCCAGCGGGCCGTCGCTGCATGGCGGAGCCTGCAGGCAAGGGGGGCGGAAAGTCCGCCCTCCGTGGAAAGCCAGCGAGAGCGCGCCGCCGGGCGCGATCGGGGAGAGTCCGAGCAGGCACGCGATACGCCGGGACTCTCAGACGATTTCTCCGGTTGAGAGCATCAGGGGAAGGGCGGGCGGCGACGAGACGCCTTTTCGAGCTCTGCCGTTCGCATCGTGCTTTGCATACTTGCCGGTCGGAAGCGGGTCGGTTTGCGAGCAGGGCCGGTTGCTATGCGCACGGTTGAAGGCCGCAGATCTGGTGTGGTTGCCACATCTCGCTGCACGGGTGTGGCTGGAGACAGTAGGCCATGGGTGGTTTGCCATGGCCTTCGGCGCCCGGGTGCTCCTGGTTCCGGTCCCGGGCAGCGCGCCGCTGCAGCGGGCGGAGTGGGTGGGAGAGCGCCTGGCGTGGTGCCTGAAGGAGGTTGGGCTGGCGGCCGGGGTTTGGCCCGTCCTGCGGCGCCGACACGCGGTGAGAAAATCCGCCTTCGCGGCTGCGGGCGAGCGTCCGACGGTGCTCGAGCATTACGCTTCCTTTGCTGTCGAGCGCGCATTTTGCGGTCGGGCGCCTGCCGCTCAAACCAGGCTGGTAAGCGAGCCTGCAATGGCTGGGGTGCAGTTGACACTGGTGGACGATGTGATCACGCGAGGCCGCACGCTACTGGCCGCCGCAGCCACGCTACGTGAGGCCTTTCCAGGCGCGGAGGTCCGCGCATTCGCGGTTCTGCGCACCCTGGGTCGGGACGAGACGCTGCGCCAGGTTCTCGAGCCCTGCGAGGGCGAGGTACGGTGGGTATGCGGCGATGCGCGAAGATGTCCTTAGCTGCGAAAAGTCCGTGGTGGAAGCGAAGTCTTTGCGCCTGGTTTCAACACCGCCCGGGCGTGATAATCTAGCCTGGGCCGGGCAGTTCGGGGTCTTGTCTTGCTTAACAATTCGCAACTATTCCCTCGGCCGACGGCGCGACATGTCCTCCGGGCCGCATTGCGTGTCGCGATACTTCTCATTCCGTTCGGCCTGTTCGGCTGTGGTGAACCGGCCCTGACAGTCACGTACGAACCAGGCCCCTCGCCGTTCATCAGCTTGGTTCATTTGGGCGGGACTGATCTCGGCTCGGTGACAGCGGTGCAATACACGATCACACCCAAGCCGGGCTCCGTATCGAACCCGGTGCACGTTGAGTACTCGATCGCGGCGCTGCAGGCGAGAGGCGATGCATTCGATGGAACCCTGACCGTTCCGGTCTATGGCCTTTACGCGGGATACCAGAATCTGGTTTTGATGGAGGTCACGAGGCAGGGCAAGGACCCTCTTCAGTTTGAAGTGGATATCACCACCGACCCCTACGTTGACCCTACGGAGATATACAGCCAGCCTGATATTCTCGTGAAGCGGTCTTCGGGCAGCTCGCTTGGGTTCAGCTTCATCTATGTCAAGTCCAGCCTTGGCTCGCCCGTCATCCTGGACACCGATGGTGAAATCCGCTGGGTCGCTCCGGGAATCACCAACTCGTTCTCGAGTGCCTTCGTCGGTGATTCGTTCATCATCGGAGATAACACACAACCGGTTGTGTACCGAATGGGGCTGGACGGCAATGTCAGTCTGATGAGCGTGCCAACAAGCGACTACGACTATGTCGACTTCAACCATGACATTGACTATGGAAAGGCCGGGTTGCTGGCGGAGCCCGACGCGATGACTGACGGGGTGGAGGACATCGAGTCCAACGTCATCGAGATGCGCGATATGAATGCAGTGACGATCCTGAACCACTGGGATCTTGCCGCCATAATCAGCAATTACATGACGAGCCAGGGCGATGATGCGGCCGCGTTCGTGCGGCCTGGAACGGACTGGTTTCACCTGAACTCGGCGATTTACGATCCGAGCGATGACAGCATCATCGTCTCGAGCCGCGAGAACTTCGTGATCAAGCTCGACTACAGCACCGGCGCCATCAAGTGGATCCTGGGAGATCCGACGAAGTACTGGTATACGTTCCCTTCGCTTCGAGCCAAGGCGCTCACGCTTGCGCCGGGTGGCCTTTATCCCGTCGGACAGCACGCTCTATCGATCACTCCCGACGGGCTGCTCATGCTGTTCAATGATGGTCTGGGCAGCACCAATCAGCCGGCGGGTGAGCCGGCCGGGCAGACGAGAACGTATAGCGCCGTCTCGGCGTACTCGATCGATCCGCAATCAATGACCGCGCAGAACGTGTGGAACTATGATGCAGGCCAGACGATCTATTCGCCCATATGCTCCAGCGCCTACCAGTCGTCCGATGGATCTCTGCTTGTCGACTATGCGGTTGCCGACGATGAGACGGAGGCGCTGTTGGTCGGACTGGATGCGAATCAAAATAAAGTATTCGAGTTCCAGTACCCGACTGTGGGGTGCGTCACCAGCTGGAACGCACGTCCCTTCCCGCTCGATAACCTGCAGATCACCCAGTAACTGCTCGGCTGGGCGGATCAGAATGAGGCCCGGCGTCTAGTTGGGGAGCTCGGTGCTGTAGGTGAGCATCACACCGCCCTGTACCGGCACCAGGGAGATCTCCGAGCCTTCCGCCTCGTCACGCTCGGCACTGCGGTTCATGACGAAGTGCGCGCTCGCCAGGCCGCGCGCGCCGCCGGCGACCGTGTCGGAGAGCCAGTGCGCGTTGTGTTTCATGCGCAGGTAGGCGGTACCGAACCCGACGCCATAGCCGATCACCCGACGCACCCAGCGGTACTCCGGGTTGCCGGACTCCGCGAGCACGGTGCCGATGGCAAAGGCCATGGTGGTGTGCTCGGAGGGGAAGGAGCTGCCACCGCCGAACCAGCGGTTGGGGTCGGTGGTGGAATCCGGTCCTGTCCGGCGGATGGTGTACTTGAGGGCGTAGGCAGTCACCAGGCTCAGTCCGCTGGATTCGAACATGTTCCAGGCCTCGCTCTCACCGGTTTGACTGCCGATCAGGCTCGCATAGCCCCAGGTGCCGACCAGCAGCGCGGCGCTGGGCAGGGCGTCGGTGAGCTCGCCTGATTCCTTTGGGCCGAGAGGCGACTTGTAACCATCGTCGTAATGATCGCGGGCCTGGGTGTCGTAGTGGTGGGCGACCGCGATGGCCGCCAGTGCGCCACCGAAGAATTCCCAGTTGCGGGCATCCCAGTGGAGCGGCGCGGTGAAGTACGCCTTCGCGTCCCCGAGCGTGCGCTCGGCGAGGGTCTGGCCCGACTGCGAATAGTGGATCGGCGAGGCAGGCTCCTCCTGCTGCACCGACTGTTGCTGCGCTGAGTCCGAACTGGCCGGGGCGCTCGACTCTCGTGCATGGACGGAAGGGGCGACGAGGGCGAGGGGCAGGGCGGCGCCCAGGATCAGGGCGCAGAACGGGGTGGCTCTGGTCTGCATCCGGCGGATTCTACGGGAATTGATCCGGTCCGGATTGCGGACTTTGCTGCGCAGAGCGGGCTCAAAGCGAACGCTGCAACACGATCACCGCCAATGAAAGCAGCAGCGCCGGCGGCATCACGAGCATCCCCAGCCTGAGGAATGTCAGGCCATTGAGCCGTACTTTTTCCCGCCTCAGCGCTATCAGCCATAGGATCGTCGCGAGCGACCCGGTCACGGAGAGATTGGGGCCCAGGTCGACCCCCACCAACATGGCGTCCTTGAGCTGCGAGGAGACTCGCGCCCCCATGCCGATCGAGCCTGCGATCAGCGCCACCGGCAGGTTGTTCATCACGTTGGAAGCGGCGGCGGTGCCGGCTCCGGCGGCCAGCGCTGCCGCATTTCCGGAATGCAGAGTGAGTTGTTGCAGGGCTCCACCGAGGGCAGCGAGCAGTCCCGTGCGCCCGAGACCGGCGACCAGCACGAAGAGGCCCGCGACGAGGGGGATCACGCCCCAGGAAACACCCTTGACGATGGGCCACGGCGAGTGACGGTCGAGGACGAGGACGAGAGCGGTGGTGACACCGCCGGCCACGAACGTCGGCAGGCCGAGCTCGAGACCTGCAGTGGACGCCCCGAGCAACACCACTGCGGTGAGGAGGATGCCCAGCGCAGCGAGCCGCGCGCCTCGGCGCAGTGGCGGCAGCGGTACAGTGCTCGCGAATGCCTCGCTCAACGCCCGCCGCTGCGTGGCCCGCAGCACGAGGAATGTCGCAACGATGGCGACGAGCGAAGGGCCCAGGAAGTTGGTGAGCCACACCGGCAGCGGCGGCAGATGACTGGCGAACACCACCAGATTCGCCGGATTGGAGATCGGCAGCAGAAAGCTCGCCGCATTGGCGATGAAGGCGCAGACGAGCAGGTACGGCAACGGATTGGTGCGTGCCTTGGTTGCGGCTGCATAGACCGCCGGCGTCAGCACGACCGCGGTGGCATCGTTGGAAAGCACGGCCGTCACCACGACGCCGACCAGATAGACGAGCCCGAATAGCCGGGACGGCACGCCACGCGCCCAGCGCACCGCCAGGGCCGCTACCCAGTCGAAGAGACCCTCCGTCCGCGCGAGCTCCGCGAGCAGCATCATGCCGGCAAGGAAGAGATACACATCCATGCCCTCGAGCACCGCCGCCCGAGCTTGAGTCCACGATACCAGCGAGCCGAGCACCAAAACGGCGGCACCCGCGACGGCCCAGACCGCTTCCGGCAGCCCCCAAGGGCGAGTGATGATGGCGAAGATCGCCAGGGCGGCGATCAGCCAGATGATCTCGTGCGCGAAGCTCGTCGACATCGACCGGGACCTCAGGCCGCCTCGGTGCCGATGCCGCCGAAGTACTGTCTGTAGAGGAGGAGGTAAACCGCCTGTACCACCGCGGTGAGCAGAAACGGCGCCACGAACTCTCCGCGGTGGATGAGCCAGCCACCCAACACGGGGCCCGCGGCGCGCGGAAGTTGGCTCGACAGGCTCTGCACACTGGCCGCGAGCCCGCGGCGCTCGGCCCGGGTCAAGCCCGCCGCAACCACCTGGCGCGCTGCCGTGGTTCCTCGGTTGCAGGCGGAGCGCAGCGCGTAGAGAACGGCGGCAACGACAAATGTCGGTGAGAACGGGATCGCAACGAGGAGTCCCATACCAACGAGGCGCATCCACACCACGGAGCGGACCGCCCCGAGGTGCCGGCTGAGCCAGCCGCCGAGCACCGAGCCGGCGGAGCCGAGCACGAAGCTGAGCGCAAGCGCGGGGCCGATCCCGGCCGGACTCTGGCCAAATCTGCGCAGGAACCAGTAGGCGATGAGCGGGCCGACGATGCCGATCGCGAATCCATTGAGGGCACTGACGGCGGCAAGCCGGCGAAGCAGACGATTCTCGGTGCGCGTGACGTGCTCTTCGTCTGCGCGAGCCTCAACGCGCGCGGCATTCGGTGCGGCGGGAGGCTCGCGGGTCCGTGCGATCAGCAGGAACGACACGATCGAGCCTGCGAGCGGCACCGCGAAGAGCGCGCGATAGCTCGCCAGGGTCTGAAATCCGAAGCCCAGCGCCGCAGGCAGGACGATGAGCACCGCACCGGCGGCCATGCCGAGGAAAGCCAGCGTCGCGTTGATGGCGAACGCGCGTCGGCGCGCGTCACCCGCAACCTCCCGCGCGAGCCACGCCTGCTCGACGGGCGAGAAGGGGCCCGCGGCACCGTTGGCACCGCGTCCGAAGCCCCCTACGGTCGCGGCCGTGATCAACACCGCCAGGTTGGGTGCCAGCATGGCGGCGAGCGCCGCGAGCGCGGCAGCAACCTCATAGCCGAGCAGGAGCGCCCGCCGGCTCGTCCGGTCGCTCAGGGGGCCGATGATGAGAGTCAGCAGCGCGCCGAAGAGCAGACCTGCCATCAACACAGCGCCGATGGCCGTGCCGCTGAAGCCGAGCGCCTGCAGGTACAGGGTGAAGCTGGCGACCATCGCGCCCTGGCCGAGGCTGCGCGCAGCGCGGGCGGCCAGCAGTCGCCTGACGTTGGGAGGCAAGGGGAGATGCACGTGCCCAGGGTAGCACGCGGGTAGCACGCGCCGGGCGGAACGCCTGCCCCCCGGGTGGGGCGATCAGGCGGCCTGCAGCTCGGGCCTGCGACGTTGCAGAGTCGGCAGCCAGCCCTCGAGCTCGCCGCCGGGCATCGCCTTGGCGAGGAGCCAGCCCTGCGCGAGCTTGCAGCCGTACTGGCGCAGCAGGCGCCAGTCCTGCAGGGATTCGACGCCTTCGGCCACGGTCTCGATGCCGAGCTGACTCGCCATCTCCAGGGCGGAGCGCAGGATGACCTGCAGGCTGTCGCGCTCGTGAGCGCCGTGAACGAAGGTGCGGTCGATCTTCAGCTCGGTGAAGGGAATGCGCGCGAGCTGCTGCATGGAGGAGAAGCCGGTGCCGTAATCGTCGAGCGACAGGCGAAAGCCCCGCAGGCGCAGCCGTGTCAGCACGCCGAGCGCAATCGCGAGATCGCGCAGCAGCGAGCTCTCCGTCACCTCGAGCACGATCTGCTCCGCCCGCAGTCCGTGCTGCTGCTGCAGCTCGGAGATTTCCTGCACGAGCTCGCCGCGCTCGAGGAGGACGGGCGAGAGGTTGATGGCGATGGAAAGATCGAGTCCGTGGCGGCCCCAGATGGCCGTCTGGCGCATGGCCGCATCCATGACGTGCAGCGTGAGCTCGCGGATGAGGCCATGTTGCTCCGCCACCGGGATGAAGACGTCGGGCGGGATCCAGCCCTCCTTGGCATCCTGCCAGCGGGCCAGCGCCTCGACGCCGCGAATCCGCCCGGTGTCGATCTCGACCTGCGGATGATAGTGGACGGTGATGTCCCCACGGGCGAGGGCGGCGCGCACCAATTCGGGATCGACGGCCTGGCGCTCTTTCGGTCCCTGCTTCTCGACAGCGGTGTGCAGCTTGTTCTGCAGCAGCGGGGCCAGGCTCGCCAGCGTGAGCGGCTTCTGCAGAGCGCCGAGGATGCGCAACCCGAGCGCGGTGCCCATGTCCTGCACGGAGTTGATGAGGGCGCGCTCGCGCGAGGAGGCGAGGACGATCGGTGCGCGCATACCGCGGGCGCCGAGCGCCGAGAGGAGCTCGGGGCCGTCCATGGCGGGCATCTCGAGGTCGATGATGAGGAGCGCGGGCTGCGCCGGCAGCTTGTCGAGCAGCGCCAGCGCCTCGAGGCCGTTGCCGGCCTCGTGCACTTGCGCAATCCGCAGCTCGCGGCACACCGCCACGCCGATGCCGCGCTGAACGCCGCTATCGTCGACGATCAGTACGGAATCGATTGCCTGCAACCCGTTGCTCGACGACATATGTCTATGTGTAATCCAGCGCCGCCCTTCCTGTAACCCCAGGACGGCAGTCGCAATGATCGTTTATCGACGAATCGAGGGGCGGACTTGAGTCACGAAGCGGCGAGCGAGTGCGATCGGCCTCACGTTCGGCGAGTTCTTCGGGCACCACCCGTGCGCAATCCGCGACGGAACGAAAGTGCTTGCAGTTTGCGACATAATTCCGGCACTGGTTCACGGCGCGCGCGCCCCGGAAGGCGTAATCAGGGCATACGATGCGCGGAATCTTCGCCACCCTCGGTACCTTCCTCCTGGGCTCAATCGGTTGGGCCGTCGGACAGCTCGTCGGGCTGATGACGGCGATCGTGCTCAGCGCGATCGGCAGCGGCGTCGGTCTCTACTATGGCCGCAAGCTCTTCGATGAGTGGCTGGGATAAGCTCCGGACGCTGAGTCTTTCGACGTCATGCGCGGCCCTCGAGCGCCTGGCGCCGGCGGCGCAGGAAGCTCTGCTCCGCCACGTTGTCGCAGCGCGCGATGGCCGCAGCGTATGCTCGCTTTGCCTCGACGTTGCGGCCGAGCTGCCGCAATAGATCGGCCCGGATGGCATGGAAGAGGTAGTACTCGTCGAGCTTCAGCCGATCGACTTCTGCGAGGGCCTCGTGGATTCCTTGGACCTCGGCTACGACCACGGCACGATTGAGCGCGGTCACGGCGCTCGGCGCGAGCGCCATGAGCTGATCGTACAACACGAGGATCTGCCGCCAATCCGTTGCCGCGACGTTGGCTGCTTCACTGTGAGCTGCGTTGATCGCAGCCTGAATCTGATAGGGGCCTGGTCGGTTGCGTGCAAGGCAGACGCGAAGCAGGGCCTGTCCCTCCGCGATGAGATTGCGATCCCAGCGGGTACGGTCCTGGTCCCTCAAGAGAACCATTTGACCCTCCGCCGTGAGACGGGCGGCGCGGCGCGAGTCGATGAAGAGCATGAGGGCGAGCAAGCCCATCACCTCGGACTCCTCCGGCATGAGCTCTCGCAACAGTCGGCCCAACCGGATTGCCTCCGAGCAGAGATCTTCGCGGATGAGACGGTCGCCGGAGCTCGCGACATAGCCTTCGTTGAAAATGAGATAGATGACCGCCAGCACGGACCTCAGGCGCTCTGACAGATCCGTCGCCTCGGGCACGCGATAGGGAATCTCGGCGTCGCGGATCTTTGCCTTCGCGCGGACCAGCCGCTGAGCCATGGTTGCTTCCGGGACCAGGAACGCGCGTGCCACTTCCGGCGTACTGAGCCCTCCGAGAAGGCGCAGGGTGAGGGCCACTTGCGCGGCGGTCGCGAGGGCAGGGTGGCAACACGTAAAGATGAGGCGCAGTCGGTCATCGGGCACGACGGTTTCCTCCTCAGGGTCGTCGGGCGCGAGCATGTCTACGGCCTGCCGGTGCCGGTCATCGCGAGATCTTTCACGGCGCAGACAGGTCGGAAGCGCGGATGATGGTGAATCCTCCGAGGTGCTCCTTCCCTTCGACGTAAGGGCCGTCGGTCGTCAGGACTTCGCGGTCCTTCAGGCGAACCACGGTTGCAGTGGCAGGGTCGTGCAGCCCACCGCTGAATACCCAGGCGCCGACTGTCTTCATCTCATCACGCAGCGCGTTCAGCCCGCGCATGATGGGACCGAGGACCTCGGGGCCAGGGATCGGGCCCGCCGGCTGATACATGCTGAGAAGATACTGCTTCATGGCGTGCTCCTGGGTGCTGTCGCCCGCGGCATTGCGGGCATTTCACCCCCAATACGAACGGCTTGCACGCCAATCGACAGCGGGCCGCCGCGGGATTACGCTAGCGCCGGCTCGCGTGCGCGCGCGGCCCGCCAGGCGAGCGCCAGCATCGCCATCCCGAAGGCGAGCAGCACCGCGCCCCACCAGAGATTGATGTCGATGCCGAGCGAGCGCTGATAGATCGTCGGGTTGCCGAGGAGCCCATAGCCCGCGAGCAGGGCGCCGAGGATCACGAAGAGACTGCCGATCGGAATGCGGATGTCGAGTCCCATGGTGCTCAGCGGAAGATGAAGTTGAGGACGATCGCGCCTGCAAGCACGCAAGCGCCCAACACGGCCGGCCGCGCGTACCAGCGCTCACCGGCCGCGGCCCGCAGCCGCGGTGTCAGTGAGTAAACGAGGCCCTTGAGGTCCTCCTGCGCGCGCGGCCGCGTTACGGCGCTCACCGCCACGGTGACGAGGAAACAGACACCGAAGGCATAGATTGCGGTCCAGAAGTTCTGAGCCATCTGGCTCGGGTAGAGGTGCAGCACGGCAATCCAGCCGCCCTGGATACCCGTGGCGCTCCCGGCGGGGAGCGTGAGCCCGTGATGCATCGCCGCCGCGGCGGTGCCGGCAAGGAGCCCGAAGAAGGCCCCATGGCCGCTCGTGCGCTTGCAGAACATCCCGAGGAGGAAAGTGGCGAAGAGCGGCGCGTTCACGAACGCGAACAGGAGCTGCAGCAGATCCATGATGTTGTTGAAGCGATTGGCGGCGTAGGCGGCCGCGATCGACAGCCCGATACCGGCCACCGTGGCGATGCGCCCCATGTTCAGGTAGTGCCGGTCGCTCGCCCCGTGGCGGATGTAGGCCTGATAGATATCATAGGTCCACACCGTGTTGAAGGCGGTCACGTTGCCGGCCATGCCGGTCATGAAGCTCGCCATCAGCGCCGTCAGCCCGAGCCCGAGCATCCCGCTCGGGAAGTAGTGCCCGAGCATGAGGGGAATGACCATGTCATAGTTGAGGGCGCCGTCCGCCTTGTGCGGCAGGGCAAGTCCGCTCGCCCCGCCGTGCAGCGTCGAGGCGATGGCGATCATCCCGGGAAGGATGACGAGGAACGGGAAGAGCATCTTCGGCACCGCGGCGATGAGTGGCGTGCGCCGGGCCGCTGCCATCGAATGGGCCGCCAGTGCCCGCTGCACCACGAGGAAGTCCGTGCACCAGTAGCCGAAGGACAGCACGAATCCCAGGCCCATCGCGATGCTGATCCATTCCACCCCCATCGGATTCGACGATGGGCGGCTCATCACGCTCCAGGTGCTCGTCCAGGCATCCGGCGCAAAGCCCCGTGACACCGCCACCTGCCGCAAGCCCGCGACGAGCCCGTGCCAGCCACCCACGTCCTCGAGCCCCAGGAAGACGAGCGGCGCGAAGCCGAACACGATGAGAAAGAACTGCAGCACCTCGTTGTAGATCGCCGAGGTCAGGCCGCCGAGGAAGATGTATACCAGCACGATGAGCGCGGACAGCAGAATGCTGGTGGTGAAATCCCAGCCGAGCAGCAGCTTCAGCAGCAGCGCCATCGCGTACATGGAGATGCCCGAGGAGAACACCGTCATCACCGCAAACGAAATCGCATTCAGCCCGCGAGTCTTCTCGTCGAACCGCAGCTTCAGGTACTCCGGCACCGAGCGCGCCCGCGAGCCGTAGTAGAACGGCATCATGAAGATGCCGAGGAACACCATCGCCGGGATCGCCCCCACCCAGTAGAAATGGCTGGTCGCCATGCCATACTTGGCGCCGGAGGCCGCCATGCCGATCACCTCCTGGGCGCCGAGGTTCGCCGAGATGAAGGCGAGACCCGTGATCCACGCCGGAATCGCGCGGCCCGAGAGAAAGTAATCCGTGCTCGTGCGCATGTGGCGCTTCAGCGCCGCGCCGATCCCCAGCACGAACGCGAAGTAGACCCCCATGATCGTCCAGTCGATCGCGGCCGGATGCATGTTTACTCGGAGTGGTCCACCGCATGAACCGTCATGCGGTTTCGCCCGTGGCTCTTACTTTGATAGAGGGCAGCGTCGGCTCGCTCGAGCACGCTGCGTGAAGCCAACGAGCACTTCATCGCCTGCCGTGTGACCATGCAGCTCATTGACAGTATGGGCTCAACCGGAACCTGTTGATCGAGCAACAGCGCGGAGCCGCGATGCTGCCTCTTCGGGCGTCACATCCCGCTGCGGTTCCGCGAGCATCTCGTACCCGACCATGAATTTTCGAATCGACGCTGATCGAAGCAGAGGCGGGTAGAAGTGTGCGTGCAGCTGCGCGCCAGGATATCTCTGCCGCCAACCCGCGTCCGGGCCCTCGGGGATGCCGTGCCACCCAAACGAATACGGCATTGGCGTCTCGAAGAGTGCGTCATAGGTCTGCAACAATACGCTCAGAACTCGCGCAAGTGATGCGCGCTCCGTGTCGCTGATGTCGGGTAAGCGTCGAACGTGACGAGTCGGCACTACGAGCGTTTCGAACGGCCACGTGGCCCACCACGGGACGACTACGATCCACTCATCGTTCTCGACGATAACCCGCTCGCGTCGGTTCCGCTCGAGTCGGGCGTATTCCATGAGCAGTGGCGAGCCGTGCTTCTGGGCCCAGTGTTCCTGTGCCAGGAGTTCGCGAGCCGGTTCGTTTGGAATGAAGTCCCCGGCCCAAATCTGCCCATGCGGGTGCGGGTTTGAGCACCCCATGAGCTCACCGCGGTTCTCAAAGACCTGAACCCATCGCCACCGCTCTGCGAGCGCCTGTGCCTCGCGCGCCCAGCAATTGACGACGGCAATGACGTCGGAGTGGGGCAGGTTGGCCAGGGTACGGTCGTGGCATGGGGAGTAGCATATGACTCGGCAGGTGCCGGCATGGCCGGTGGCTTGAAGCAGCTCAGTGGATTCTGGATGCTCGTAGCCGCTCTCCGGTACCAGGGCTGAGAAATCATTCGTGAACACGTGGACCGACTCATACAGAGGATTGCGCTCGCCGTTTGCCCGCAACGTCCCGGGACATAGGTAGCAGTTCGCGTCGTATGATGGAAGCAGGCGCTTCTCCGGCTCGTCGGTCCGGCCATGCCATGGCCGCCGGGTCCGCCGCGGCGAGACGAGTACCCAGTCCCCCGTTAGGGCATTGAATCGACGGTGGGGCCTGTCGAGCCCGCTGTGGATGCTATTTTCCGCCATCGGTCACAGTTGCGCCGCATAGGCCCCTGGGGATGGCCGGGCCTGAAGAACCGTCGGAGTCTTGCCGCATCGCCGGGAGTACTCCCGCTCGAGCGCGTCCCGGATGTAGCGATGCGCCGCAGCTTGGATGAGCACGATGGCGCACCCTCCGAACCCTGCGCCAGTCATGCGGGCCCCGTATACGCCGCCGTCGCTGCCGATTGCGGAGGCAATATCGACCACAGCGTCGAGTTCCGGACAGCTAACCTGAAAGTCGCGCCTCAATGACTCATGGCTTTCACGCATGAGGCGCCCGAATTCCCGCCAATCGCGGTCGGTCAGGCATCTGGCGGCCTGCTCGGTGCGCGCGATCTCGGTGATAACGTGATGGGCGCACGCTTGCGTGCGCGGGTCCAGGGTGGCTCCCATGGTATTGAGTGTTGCGAGTGTCGCCTCCCGAAGGCTGGGGACTCCCAGATCCTGCGCCGCAGTGAGACAGCGATTGCGGCGCTCCGGATATTCGCTCGCTCCCAGCCGGTGCCGGACGTGAGTGTTTACGATCAGCACTTGTACTTCAGGGTCGCGGAAGGGGAGCCAGGCGGGAGTGCGCGATCGGCAATCGAGGAGCAGGGCGTGATTGGGTCGGCCGTGCAGCGAAATGAAGTAGTCCATGATGCCGCAGGGTACCCCGGCGAAGTCATGCTCCGCGGTTTGGCACAAGAGCACCTTCGCGATCGGATCCAGACTAACGCCGTGCAACGTCTCGAGAAGGGTAATCAGCGCTGCATTCAGCGCCGCGCTGCTCGATAATCCCGCACCCAGTGGAACATCGGAAGTGATGAGCGCCTCGAATCCCTGCAGCGCGAATCCCGCGTTGCGGAATCCCGCGAGGATCCCGCGAGGATAATTGGTCCAGCTCGGCCGTTCGGCCCTCTCCAGGGGAGAACGAACATCGACCGTCACTATCTCTGGAGAAGTCTCTGTCAAGATGAGGATGTGGCCACGCCCGTTTGGCCGAGCCGCGATAGCGGTGCGATAGTCAATGGTCATGGGGAGCACGTACCCGTCGTTGTAGTCGGTGTGCTCCCCGATGAGATTAACGCGTCCGGGCGCCGATGCCACGATTGACGGTGGTCCGCCAAAAACCTCCATAAACCGAGCGCGCGCGCGCGCGATGTCGGGCGAATGTGCTGGGTTCATGGTTTTGGGCAATCCGGTGGCTGCGAGCGAGCGGATCGGCCGTGATACCGGAGAAGCATCAGGCTGGCGAGCTCGTACGATCGGTCCGGAATCGGTACACGATCGTATGGCGGTAGGTTTGCCCAGGGCGCAGCACAGCCGAGGGGAAAGTCGGCTGATTGGGTGCGTCGGGGAACGTTTGCGGCTCCAGCGTGAATCCACTCCGAAACGCGTACCTGCAGCCTCCGCGGCCGGCCAGCGAGCCGTCCAGAAAGTTACCGGTGTAGAATTGCAGCCCCGGTTCGGTCGACCAGACCTCGAGGATTCGACCGGTCTCGGGCTCATGGATGCTCGCCTGGCGCGTCAAGCGACCGCGGGTCTGGTTGATCACCCAGTTGTGGTCGTAGCCATTTGCGTAATATAGCTGGCGGTCGGGACCATCGATCCGGTCGCCGATTGGCGTTGGCTTGCGAAAATCGAAAGCCGTTCCAACGACGGAGGCAAGGTCTCCCGTCGGGATCAAACTGGCGTCAACAACGGGAGTGAAGCTGTCCGCGTCGATCTCCGCGACGTGGCCAAGGACATCGCCGTGGCTTTTGAGATTGAAGTAGGAGTGATGTGTAAGGTTGACAACCGTGGGGCGGTCGGTTGTCGCGGCCAGATCGATCTCCAAGGCATTGGAGCCGGTGACTCGGTACGTGGCCATGGCGGAGAGAGTGCCCGGATATCCCTCCTCACCATCGCAACTTCGGTATGCCAGAACTAGCTCCGGACCACGGGGGCCCGGACCTGCGCGGGCGACGTCCCAGGTAACCTTGTCGAAGCCTCGAACGCCGCCGTGAAGGGCGTTCGCGCCATGATTCTTCGCCAGCGCAAACCGTTGTCCGCCCAGGGTGAACTCAGCGTTGGCGATCCGGTTCGCGTAGCGGCCGATCAGTGCGCCGAAGTATGGTGACTTTGTGACATAGTCGGCGAGTGATTCGAACCCGAGCACGACATTCGCGCCGTGACCAGATCGGTCTGGCGCCGTGAGTCGGGTGACGACTCCGCCGTAGTTGCTTATGTCGGCTTCGACACCATTGGTTCCACGGAGTTTGAACAACGAAACGGGTGTGCCGTCGGGCAACTGCCCGAAAGGGTCTGAACGGACCGTTCCGTGATCCCCTGCACCAGCGCACGCAAGGACGCCCATACCGGTGTTCATTCCCCCTCGATCTCCTGCAATACATACAGTCCGAGCGTGCGACGCGAAGCGCGTCGCTTGGTTGGAGTGTAGGGTATCTGTTGTGTTGCGAGAGAAAGGGCCGGGTCTATTTTTGTAGATTTCCGATCACTAGCGGCGCGCCGCTCTACGCGCCGCCTTGCGCATCTCGGCCGGCGTATCGCCCAGTCGGGCCTTGAAGACTGCGCCCATGTATTCCTGATGCTTGAAGCCGCAACGTTCGGCAATCGTCGCCAGCGGAAGGTTCGTTTTCGTCAACAGGTATTGCGCCTCCCTGATTTTCGCCGCCAGGATGGCCTGGTGAATCGGTCGTTTCAGGTGAGCCCGGAAGCGCCGCTGCAGCACACTGCGGGATATGCCTACTTCGCGAGCCAGCGTATCTACATTCAGGCCCAGATGCGCGCGTTCGCGGATCAGCTTCAGTGCGGCCGCGAGAGCCGGATCATCCACCGCCAGCATGTCGGTTGATTGGCGTGCGACGACTTGCTGGGGTGCAATGAGTACGGGTCGGTCTGGCGGGGGAATGCCCTGCAGCAGAGCATCCAATACTCGTGCGGCCTCGTAGCCGACGGTCACGTGTCCGGCATCGACGCTGGAGAGTGCCGGATGACAGACTTCGCATAGCGTTTCGTCATTGTCGACTCCGATAACCGCAATGTGATCGGGGGTGTCAAGTTCGGCGCGTCTGCAGGCTTCAAGGACCTGCGGTCCGCACTGATCACTGCAAACGAGTACGCCGACGGGCTTCGGCAGTGATTTGAGCCAGTCCGCCAAGCGATTCTCGAGACGCTCCCAGGACCGGCGGCCAGTGGCACCTCGCCGCTGCTCGTATTTCAGCACTTCCAGTGGCGATACCGCCGCCGCGAACCCCATCCAGCGCTGGCATGACCAATTTTCTCCTTGAATTCCGTAGAAGCCGAAGCGGCGCAGCCCTCGCTCCAACAGGTGGTCGGCTGCCATGCGCGCTATTGCCGTGTTGTCCACGTGTACGAGCGGAAATGCCAAGTGCGGGATCACGCCTAGAACATCGACCGTCGGAATACCGGTGGCAGCGATGGCGGCGGCCATCTCTCGTGTCTGAATCCTGGCGATAATCCCGTCACCGCGCCACGTGGCGAGCCACGTGGGAACGGCGTCCGTCAGGCCGTGCGGTTCGTGATAGAGCGACCACTGAGTGTGCTCATGGACATAACGGGTAATCCCTCGAAGAATGTCACGGCCCGAAGCGAGTGATGTTTCCACGAGCAGTGCCACGTGCGGTCGCCCGGACGGATTTCTACAAACACGGGCCCGATGTTTCATTGCCATATGATAGCCGGTAGCTACACTTCCCACCATGCGCTTTGGGCGCCCGGCGAATAAAAGGAACTACTACGAACGTCGGGGGACCTCGCCGTCACCGGGCGGGGATGGCTCGTTGACCATCGAGCATGGTTGACGGGCGACAGCTACTTAGATCGTGCAGTCGTATATGAGGGGGAGTGCAATGACACGAGCGAAATTCCGGGCCTCCGGCACTGGAGTCGTGGTGAAGACTTCGGTCGCTGCGGCCGTCGTTACCGCACTTTATGGAGCCGCCGCGGTAGCGGATGAGCCTGCCGCAGTCGAGCTCCAACCGGTAATCGTTACCGCGCAGAAAGTCGCGGAGAACTTGCAGGATGTGCCGATCTCGGTCGAAGTTCTTTCCCAAGCGAAGCTGTCACAGATGAATGTGCAGGGCCTCGACGACTACATCGCACTATTGCCTGATGTGACCTACGGACAAAATACCGGCAGTCCCGGACGC
>Ga0335075_10006361_pt1 | contig 18248 bp, 15 predicted proteins | sample Lox_Sample_24_FD_206723 | JGI IMG/M metagenome (GOLD analysis project Ga0335075, IMG submission 206723) | Soil microbial communities from Loxahatchee National Wildlife Refuge, Florida, United States - Lox_Sample_2.4 | ecosystem: Environmental > Terrestrial > Soil > Wetlands | place: USA...
ACCGTTTTTTCCTAACGCTCCGTTACGGGGTGCCGGCGGGCGGAACATGATCACCCGGTTTGGGCGATGTTCTCGGCCGGGCGCCGTCCGTAGCGTCGCGTGGGTACGGCACCGGGCACTTCCGGTCATCGCACCGGACTGCAACCCGCGGGCCGCCGGGAAAGAACGGTGGTCGCGGGTCCGAGCCGCGAGCGGTCGCGGCCGGTGAGAGAGGGGGCTGCCGCATGAGCAGTGCACAAGACCGGCCAGCCGGGACAGCCGACACCCCAGCGGCCGGCCAGGCCGGCACCGCTGGCACCGGCACGACCGGCCAGCGCGGCGCGCACCGCGCCGGGTACCAGGAGGACTACCGGGGCGCCGACTACGAGCGGCACGAGGGACGGGCAGCGGCCTCGCTCGGCGGCGCGGCCCTGGCCGCCGTGCTGATGATCTTCACCGGCCTGGTGGGTTTCTTCCAAGGGCTTGTGGGGCTCATCCACGGAAGCTTCTACACCGTGCACCCGAACTACATCTTCACGGTGGGGTCCTGGGGCCGCGGGCTCACGCAGCTCATCCTCGGAGCGGTGATCTTCGCCGCGGGCGTGTCCCTGCTCCTCGGCATGATGTGGGCCAGGGTGGTAGGCATCGTGATCGCCGTGTTGTACGGCGTCGCGAGCTTCCTGTTCCTGCCGTGGTACCCGATCTGGTCGTTCATCATGATCGCGCTCAACGTGTTCATCATCTGGGCGCTGGCGACCATGGGCAGACACCGAGTCGCCTGACGCCGGATCCGCGGCCAGCGGATCCGGCCGAGCAAGCAAGGCCCCGGCCCCGTGGGACCGGGGCCTTGCCGTAGCCGGCGGCGGACCGCGGCAGGCGGCCCGTCCGGAGAACGCGGGCGCGGAGTTACCCGCCCGCCGTGTCGAGGGCGAGCGCGGTCTCGGCCAGCGCGAGGTGGCTGGCGGTCAGCGGGTAGTTCCCGCCCAGCCGCTGGCGCAGCGGGTCGTACTCCTCCGATAGCAGGCCAACGTCGTTGCGCAGCTCGAGCAGGCGGGTGAACACCTGCCGGGCGTCGCCGCCGCGTCCCATCGCGGCCGCGCTCTGGGCCAGCCAGAACGTGGCCGGCAGGTGCCCGCCGTCGCCCGGCGGCATGCCGTCCACGCTGTCCGCCGGATCCTCCTCGCAGCGCAGCAGCACCCCGGCCCGGTCCAGCTTCCTGGCGATGACCGACGTGGTGTTCCGCAGCCGCTCGTCACCGGGCGGCAGGAAGCCGAGCAGGGCCAGCCGCACCAGGCTGGCGTCGGTGACGGATCGCTCGTACGCCTGGACGAAGGCCGCGGACCCGCCGTCGTAGCCGCGGTCCAGCACGTCGGCCTTGACCTCCGCGCGCAGCGCCCGCCAGCGGTCGGCGGGGCCGGGGTCGCCGAACCGCTCGATCATCTTCACCGCGGCGTCCGCCGCGGCCCAGACCATGACCTTGGAGTGGACGAACTGGCGGAGCGGACCACGCGCCTGCCAGATCCCGGCGTCCGGCTCGCGCCAGCGTGACTCGAGGTAGCTCAGCACCTCGGCGGAATCCCAGGGGTCGTGGGACCCGTTCAGCCCGGCCATCCGGACGGCCAGCCGGGCGCCCAGCACATCGCCGAACGCGTCCAGCGTCGGCTGGCCGGCCGACGCGTTGCCGATCCGCACCGGCCGCGCCCCCTCGTACCCCGGCAGCCAGCCGAGCTCGATCTCCAGCAGCCGCCGCTCCCCGGCCACCCCGTACAGGTCCTGCACCTGGGACGGCGGCCCGGCCACCGCGTGGCCCGTCCAGTCGAGCAGGCCGACGGCCTCGCCGAGCGCCCCGGTGCGCAGCAGGACGCGGATCGCGGCCGCGGCGTCGCGCAGCCAGCAGTACCGGTAGTCCCAGTTCCTCGAGCCCGAGGCCTGCTGGGGCAGCGAGGTGGTCGGCGCCGCGACCACTCCCCCGGTCGGCGCGTAGGTGAGCGCCTTGACGGTGATCAGCGAGCGGATCACGGCCTCGCGCCACTCGCCGTCGTAGGTCAGCCCGGCGACCCATTCGCGCCACCAGCGCTCGGTGTCCTCGATCACCGCCGGGACCAGCGGCGGATCCGGGGGCCCGTCGCGGGAGTCGCGGCCCACGAGCGCGAACGGCACCCGGTCACCGGGTCCGACCGTGAGCTCGGCGGCCGCGATCCCGCCCACCTTGCGCACGTGCGCCGGGCCGAACAGCCACAGCGCCTGCGATCCGGCCACGATGCGGTGCGCGCCCGCGCGCCGCTGGATCCTCGGCTCCGCCGAGCCGTATTCGAACGCGGCGGCCAGCGTCATCCGGAGGTCCACGCTTCCGCTGAGGCCCTCGATCATCCGGACCAGCACCGGGCTGCCGTCCCGGGGCGGCATGCAGTCGGTCAGCCGGGCGCGGCCCGAGGCCGTGCTGAACTCGGTCTCGAGGATCAGGGTGTCCGGCCGGTAACGGCGCCGAACCCGGCTGCTTCCGTCCGCCGGCGCGATCCTCCAGTGCCCGTGCCGGTCTTCGCCGAGCAGCGCCGCGAAGCAGGCCGCGGAGTCGAACCGGGGCAGGCACAGCCAGTCGATCGATCCGTCCCGGCCGACCAGCGCGGCGGTGTGCAGATCGCCGATCAGCGCGTAATCCTCGATCGGTAGCGACATCGGCAACCCCCCGGCGGCAGCGGCAGCCCGGCGTTCCCGGCACGCCCCGCCGGTCAGCCGACTTCTGCTGCCATCGCGGCAGTCTGCTGCGGCGGGCCGGAGGTGTCGTCATCCCTGGCAGGTGACGCTGGCGCCGGATCGCGGGCGGGCCGCGCCCTAGCCGTGCAGGGCCCGGAACCGGCCGCCGGCCCGCATCAGCTCGCGATGGGTCCCCCGCTCCGCGACCCGGCCCCGGTCCAGCACGACGATCTCATCGACCTGGTCCAGCCCGCCGAGCTCGTGGGTGATCAGCAGGGTGGAGCGGCCCGCGGTGGCCGCGAGCAGGTCACGGGCCAGCGCGCGGGCCGCGCCGGGGTCGAGGTGCGCCGCGGGCTCGTCGAGGATCAGCAGCTCGGGATCGGCCAGCAGGGCGCGGGCCAGCGCCAGCCGCTGGCGCTCCCCGCCGGATATGGCCGAGCCCCTGACCCCGACGCGCGTGTCCCAGCCATCGGGCAGCGACCGGATCCAGGCCAGCAGCCCGGCCCGGGCGGCGGCGCGGCCCAGCTCCTCGTCGTCCGCGCCGGGCCGGGCCAGGCGCAGGTTGTCCCGCACGCTGGCGTCGAAGATGTGCGGGTCCTGCGGGCAGCCGCCGATCACCGTGCGCACCTCGTCGGCCGGGTAGCAGGCCAGGTCGTGACCGGCCCGGTCGGTCCCGCCGCCCAGGGTCACGGTGCCGCTCTCGGGATCGCGGAACCGCAGCAGCACGGCGGCCACGGTTGACTTGCCCGCGCCGTTCGGCCCGACCAGCGCCACCCGTCGCCCGGGTCGCAGGTCGAGGTCGACACCGTCGAGCGCGGGCGGGCCGTCCGGCTCGTAGCGGACCCGCACCGCCCGCATCCGAACGGTCAGCGGCCCGGAGGGCAGCGGCCGGGGGACGCGGGGCTCGCCGACCGGATCCGGTGCGTCCAGCACCGCCGCTATCCGCTTCGCCGAGGCCCGCGCGCCGCCCAGCTGGAGCGCGGCCGCGGGCAGGGCGGTGACCGCCTCGAACGCGGCCAGCGCGGTCAGCGTGATCACCGCCAGCGGCACCCGGGTCAGGGTGCCGTGGGCCACCGCCGTCACCCCGAGCAGCAGCACGCCCCACACCGTGAGGCCGGAAGCCGCGGTCATCAGCGCGGCGCCGAGGCCGGACGCCGCGGCCGAGCGCCTGGCCGCGTCGGTCAGCCGCCGGTCGGCGTCCGCGGCGGCGGCCAGGCCGGCGTCCTGCGCGCCGAACGCATGCAACTCGGCCGCGCCGGCCAGCAGGTCGGTCAGGGTCGCGCCCAGCTCACCGCGGGCGGGCGCGGTGGCCCGGGCGGCCCGGCGCGAGGCGGCCACGGCCAGGGCCGGAACCGCCACCCCGGCCGTCACCAGGCCAACGGCCAGCACCCCGGCGGCCGGCGCGAGCAGGAACGCGCACGCGGTCACCGCGCCCGCCCCGACCAGCGCGGCGGCCAGCGGCGGGCCGACGCCGCGGATGAAGAGATCCTGGGTGGCATCCACGTCGCCGATCAGCCGGGCCAGCAGGTCGCCGGAGCGGAACGCGGCCAGGCCGGCCGGCGCCAGCCGTTCCAGCCGCCGGTAGATCGCGACCCGGACGTCGGCCAGCACCCGGAACGCCACGTCATGCGAGGTCAGGCGCTCGACGTAGCGGAAAACGCCACGCCCGACCGACAGGCCGCGCACCGCCACCACCGCCACGGAGATGGCCACGATGCTGGGGTGCTGCGAGGCCCGGGCCAGCAGGAACCCGGATACGGCCAGCAGCGCCACGCCGCATCCGGTCGCGCCCGCGCCGGCCAGGACCGAGAGCAGCAGCTGGATACGCATGGGCCGGGCCAGGCGCAGCAGGCGCAGCAGCGACCTGCGGCTGGCCGGCGCCACGGACGCGGTCCGGGCCGTGCTCAACGCGCGGCCAGCGGAGAGACGGCGGGCGCGGTCAGCCGCCCCCGGTCCAGGCGGATGGCGCGGCCGGCCAGCGCGGCCAGGCCCGGGCCGTGGCTGACCAGGATCACGGTCCGGCCGGCCAGCCGGGTCTCGATGGTCTCGGCGATCCGGCGCGCGCTGGCCGGATCGAGGTGCGCGGCCGGCTCGTCGAGCAGCAGCAGCGGCGCGTCCCGCAGGAACGCGCGGGCCAGGGCGATCTTCTGCCGCTGGCCGGCCGACAGCCGCAGCGCCCGCTCCCCAACCGGGGTCGCGTAGCCGCCGGGCAGCGCCTCGATGAAGCCGTCCGCGCCGGCCAGCCGGGCCGCGGCCCGGATCGCGCCCGGGTCGGCGTCCGGGTGGCCCAGCGCGATGTTGTCGGCGACGCTGCCCGCGAACAGGTGCGGCTGCTGCGGCACCCAGGCGATCTGCTCCCGCCACCGCTCGTCGCCGGTCGCGGCCAGGTCGGCGTCGCCGGCCCGCAGCGTGCCCGCGGCCGGCGCGACGAACCGCAACAGGAGCGCGAGCAGCGTGCTCTTGCCCGCGCCGCTCGGCCCGGTCACCAGGAGCCGCTCCCCCGGCCGGATGGTCAGGTCCACCGCGTCGAGCGCGGGCCGGCTGCGGCCGGCGTAGGTCACGGTGATCCCGGTCAGCGTGATCTCATCGCGACGCAGGTCGGCGGCCGTGACCCGGGCGGCGCGCCGCCCGGCCGGCTGCCCGGCGGGGCGCCCGGCGGGCCGAGCCGGCCGCGGGCCGGGCGGCGGCTCGGTGTCCAGGATGTCCAGCACCCGGCCCGCCGCGGCGGCGCCCTCCATGCTGGCGTGGAACTGCGCGCCGACCGCCCGCAGCGGCAGGAACGCCTCGGGCGTGAGCAGCAGCACGAGCAGCGCGTTCTCGTAGGCCATGTGCCCGTAGAGCAGCCGCAAACCCACCTCGACCGCGACCAGCGCGGTGGCGATCGCGGCGGCCAGCTCGAGCACCAGGGCGGACAGGAACGCGACCCGCAGCGCGGACATGGTGGCGGTCCGGTACTCGCCGGTGACCCGCCCGATCACCTGCTCCTGGGCCCGGGCCCGGCCGAAGATCTTCAGCGTGGGCAGCCCCTCGACGACGTCGAGGAAGTGCCCGCCCAGGGTGGCGAGCAGCCGCCACTGCCGCTGGGTGCGGGCCTTGGTGTGCCAGCCCACCAGCACCGCGAACAGCGGGATCAGCGGCAGCGTCGCCGCGATGAGCAGCGCGGAGATCCAGTCGGACGCGGCCACCCGCGCTACCACGGCGACCGGCACCAGGACCGCGAGCACCAGCTGCGGGACGTAACGCGCGAAGAACGGATCGAGTCCGTCGAGGCCCCGGGTGGCCAGCGCGGCGATCTCGCCGGGCGGCTGACCGCGCAGCCAGGCCGGCCCGAGCCGGACGGCCCGGTCCGCCAGCGCGCGCCGGAGCTGCGACGTCACGGAGGCGGCCGCCCGCAGCGCGGCCGTCTCGCCGCCGTAGCTCACCGCCGCCCGCGCCGCCACGACCGGGATCAGCGCCAGCAGCGTGACGGCGAGCGACGGGGCGATCGTGCCGGACCTGGCCGCCGTGGCCAGCGCGTGCGCCAGCAGGCCGGCCTGGGCCAGGATCAGGGCCGTGCCGGCCAGGCCGGCCGCGACGGTCGTGACCAGGTAGCCGCGGGCCGCTCGGGCGTGACGCAGCAGGCGAGGGTCAGCGGGGCGCACGGCTGATCAGGAGCGCCAGCCATACCGCCACGCTGACCGCGCCCCCGGCCATCAGGATCACGCCGATGTCCTGGAAGTTGATGTACACGATCCCGATGGCGGGCAGGCTGACGTGGCGAGGCTGCCAGGCGACCGCGAAGCGCAGCACCGTGCCGATGACGATCAGCGCGCTGCTCTGGCCCACGCTCATGGTGGCGACCTCCATAGGAACCGGTACCGCAGGACAAGGCGGTGAAAACCCCGTCGCCGCGGCGCTTGTTCACATTCGGCTCCGACCGGCCGCTCCGCATCGCCCGGGAAGGATGAGGCGTGCCGCGGCGTGCTCGGCCACGGTGACACGATGGCGGCCGGGATGCTGGCGCAGGCGGCCGGGCTGGCGCTGCTGTCGGCGCTGTCCCCGACCGCGCTGCTGGTGAGCACCGTCTACCTGGGGTCAGCCCGGCCGCTGCGGACCACCGGGTCCTACCTGGCCGGCGCGGCCGGCATGAGCGGCGCGATCGCGGTGGTCGTCGTCTTCGTGCTACGCGGCGCGGGGCTGAGCCTTCCCTCGCACCACCAGACCCGGTACGACCTGCGGCTGGGCCTCGGCCTGGGGCTGATCATGATCGGCATCGCGATCGTGGTCCTGCTCCGTCGGCGGCGGGCCGACGCGGTGCCCGGCCGCCGGCCGGGCCTGGTGTCCAGGATGATCGCCAACCCGTCAACGCACAGCGCGTTCGCCGTCGGCCTCATCGTGTTCGCGCCCGGCGTGACGTTCCTGGCCGCGCTCGAGGTGATCGCCACCGCCCGGGCCAGCTTCGAGCTCACCGCGCTGGCCGTGGTCGTCGCCGTGGTCATCACGGTGCTCCTGGTCTGGCTGCCGTTGGTGCTGTACCTGATCGCGCCGGAAGCGACCGAGCACCGGCTCAAGGCGTTCAACGGCTGGCTGCGCCGCCATGGCACCGCGGTGCTGGCCGCGGCGATGATCGCGGCCGGCACGATCATCGCCGCCACGGCGGCCACGGCCTGACCACCCGCTGCGGGTGACGCACCGCCGCCGCGAAGGCGCGACCGTTGACCGCGCGTGGCGGTGGGCCGCCCGGACCGACGGCGGACACCGAGGGCGGACACAGCGGAGGAACCCATGTTCAGGCGGCGACGTCCGGTGCTCCGCGCGGTCGCGATAGGCGGCGGCGCTTACGTCACGGGCAAACGGGCGGCTCAGCGGGCGGCCGAACAGGCCCAGCTGGAGGACGAGCGGAACGAGCGCCTGGCCACCCTGGAGCAGCAGCGGCAGGTGCGAGCTCAGGGGCAACGTCAGGGCCAGCCCGGCGGCGACACGGCGGTACCGGGCGGGCCCGCGCCGTCCGTGCTCGACCAGCTGAAGCAGCTCGCCGCGCTGCACCGGCAGGGCGCACTGACCGATTCGGAGTTCCGCGAGGCCAAGGCCAAACTGCTCGCCAGCTAAGCGCGGACCAGAGCGGCCGGCCCACCGGGAGGCGCGATGAGCGAGCGAGCGATGGACCAGGATCGGTTGCCGGACGCCACCCCGCTGAAGACGCCGCGCGCGGCGGCGCTGGCCGGGATCGTCTTCTCGGTGCTGCTCATCGCCGCCCTGGTGATGCTCAGGCTGGCGACCCCGGCCGACCCCCGCGTGGTCGGCTCCTGGCTGGCCGATCCGGCGCGCCGCGCCGCGGTGGTGACCGCGCTCAACTTCATCCCGTTCGCCGGCATCGCGTTCCTGTGGTTCATCGGCGTGGTCAGGGACCGGATCGGGCGGCGCGAGGACCGGTTCTTCGCCACCGTATTCCTGGGCAGCGGCCTGCTGTTCGTCGCCATGCTGTTCGTGGCGGCGGCGCTGGCGGGCGGCGCGATCGCCGAGGCCGGCGCGGCGCACGCCGGCTCGTCGGGCCGCAGCATCCTGGCCCTGGGCCGCAACGCCACCTCGATCCTGGTCAACATCTACGCGATCCGGATGGCGGCGGTGTTCACGCTCACCACGGTGACGATCGCGCGGCGCACCGGGATCGTCTCCCGGTGGCTGACGTTCAGCGGGCTCGCGGTCGCGCTGATCCTGCTGATCGGCACCAACATCTCGGTCTGGGTCGAGCTGCTGTTCCCGGCCTGGATCCTGGCCCTCAGCATCGACATCCTCGTCACGGGCGCGCGCCGGCCGATCACCCCGCATGGGTGACGCAGCCGCACCGCCGGGCGGGCATGGTGGCAGACGCGGCGACGCAGGGTCAGACATGCCAAAGGCCAGAGAGGAGCCGAGGATGAGCGTGACGACGGCGACGCGGCCGACGCGGCGGGCGGCTAACCGGACATCGGAGAGCCGGGCCTCGGGGAGCCGGACCGCGGCGAGCCGGACCGCAGAGAGCCGAGCCTCGGCCAGCCGGACAACGTCGAGCAGCCGGGCCAAGACCAGCGGCACCGCGGCGAACCGCGCCTCGAGCACCCGCACCTCGAGCAGCCGCGCCTCGAGCAGCCGGACGACGGGCACCCGATCCGCCGCCCGTTCGGCCCGTCCGGCGCGCACCACCCAGCCGGCCCGAGCCACCGGCACCGCTCGCAGTACTCGCACTGCCCGCGCTGCTGGCACGACCCGCACCGCTGGCACGACCCGCACCGCTGGCACGACCCGCACCGCTGGCGCGACGAGCACTGCTCGCGCCGCCCGCGCCGCCCGGCCGGCGCGCACCGCCCGGCCGGCCCGAACCAGGGCCCGGGCCGCCCGGCCGCCCCGGCCGGTGCACCGGTACCAGCTCGATGCGGCCGTGCGGCACCTCACACCGGAGGAGCGCGCGGTCCGCGGCAAGAACGCCCGGGCCGAGGTCCCGCTGGACACCCACGCGCGATTCGACCCGCCGGCCGACCGCCCGGACCCGATCGCCCTGCTGCAAGAGCAGGCCAAGACCCGGGTCCCGGACCTGGTCCCGGTCCGTTACGGCCGGATGATGATCTCTCCGTTCAGCTATTTCCGCGGCGCCGCGCTGCCGATGGCCAGCGACCTGGCCGCCACGCCGGTGTCCGGCCTGGCCGTGCAGGCCTGCGGCGACGCCCACCTGTCCAACTTCGGCGTGTTCGGCTCGGCCGAGCGCCGCCTGGTCTTTGACGTCAACGACTTCGACGAGACCCAGCCCGGCCCGTGGGAGTGGGACGTCAAGCGGCTGGCCGCCAGCCTCGAGGTTGCCGCGCGCGGCAACAGCTTCCCGAAGAAGAAGCGGCGCGCGATCGTCGCCGCCATGGTCGCCCGGTACCGGATGGCCATCCGCGAGTTCGCCGGCATGACCAACCTCGCCGTCTGGTACTCGATCGCCGACCTGGACGAGTTCCGCCAGCAGGGCCAGGCGCTGCTGAAGGCGCGCCAGCGCAAGGCGGTCGACAAGGGCCTGACCAAGGCCCGGAGCCGGGACAGCATGCAGGAAGTGGGCAAGCTGACCCGGATGGTCGACGGCCAGCCCCGGATCATCTCCGACCCGCCGCTGCTGGTCCCCATCGACCAGCTGATGCCGGAGGAGATGGACCGCAAGAGCTTCGAGTCGCTGATCACCGAGCTGATCACCGGGTACCAGCGCACGCTGGAAACCGACCGCCGGTACCTGCTCGAGCAGTACGAGTACGCCGACATGGCGCACAAGGTGGTCGGCGTGGGCAGCGTGGGCACCCGCTGCTGGATCGTGCTGATGCGTGGCCGCGACAACAACGACCCGCTGTTCCTGCAGGTCAAGGAGGCCCAGGAGTCGGTGCTCAGCCGGTTCGTCGGATCCAGCCGGTTCCCCAACGAGGGTCAGCGGGTGGTGGCCGGGCAGCGGCTGATGCAGGCGTCCAGCGACATCTTCCTGGGCTGGCAGCGCAACCCGGCCGGCCTGGAGGGCCGGGCCCGCGACTTCTACGTGCGCCAGCTGCGGGACTGGAAGTTCTCCATGGACATCGAGTCCATGGTGCCGCGCGGCATGCGGCTGTACGGGGAACTGTGCGGCTGGACCCTGGCCCGGGCGCACGCCCGCTCCGGCGACCGCATCGCGATCGCCGCCTACCTGGGCGGCTCGGACGCCTTCGACCAGGCCGTCGCCGACTTCGCCGCGGCCTACGCGGACCAGAACGAGCGCGACTACCAGAACCTGCTCACCGCGGTCTCCTCGGGCCGGATCCACGCGGAACAGGACCTGTGATCCGAGCCAGGCCCGCGCGCAACCCGGCGCGGTGACCAGCGCGTCCGGCGCGCCGGACCCGCTCGCGCCGCTGCGGTCGCGCAGCTACCTGGCGCTGCTGGTGTTCGCGGCGGTCATCGGCGTGCCGGTGTCGGCGGCCGCGTTCGGCTTCCTCGCGCTGGTGTCCCACCTGCAGCGCTGGATCTTCACCAGCCTGCCCAAGGCGGCCGGCCTGGGCTCGGAGCCGCTCTGGTGGCCGCTGCCCTGGCTGGTCCTGGCCGGGATCCTGGTCGCGCTCACGATCCGGTACCTGCCCGGCACCGCGGGGCACAAGCCCGCCGAGGGGTTCAAGGCGGGCGGCGCGCCCGAGCCGATCGAGCTGCCCGGGGTCCTGCTGGCCTCGCTGGCGACGCTGTGCCTGGGCGTGGTGCTCGGGCCCGAGGCGCCGCTGATCGCCCTCGGCGGCGGGCTGGCGATCTGCGCCGTCCGGCTGGCCAAGCGGGACGCCGCGCCGCGGGCCCGCACCGCGGTGGCCGCGGCGGGCAGCTTCGCGGCGGTCAGCGCGCTGTTCGGCTCCCCCCTGCCCGCGGCGTTCCTGCTGATGGAGGCGTCCGGGGTGGCGGGCGCGACCCTCGAGCTGGTGCTCGTGCCCGGGCTGCTGGCGGCCGGCATCGGCGCACTGATCTTCACCGGCCTGGGCCACTGGACCGGCCTCGGCACGTTCTCGCTGACCATTCCCCACCTCCAGCACGTCGGTGCGCCGGACGCCGCCGGGTTCGGCTGGGCGCTGGTGATCGGGGTGGCGGCGGCGTTCGTCGGCCACGGGATCCGGCGCCTCGGGCTGGTGCTGCAGAGCGTGGTCGAGCGGCGGATGCTGCTGGTCCTGCCGGTGGCGGGGCTGGCCATCGCGGGCCTGGCCGCCGCCTACGGCGCGGGCTCGGGCCGGAGCAGTTCCGAGGTGCTGTTCTCGGGGCAGAACGCGCTCGGCCCGCTCATCACGCACGGCGCGTCGTACACCGTCGCGGTGCTGCTGCTCCTCTTGGTGTGCAAGGGCCTGGCCTACTGTGTCTCGCTGAGCGGCTTTCGCGGCGGACCCGTCTTCCCCACGCTGCTGCTCGGGGCGGCCGGCGGCATGGCGCTGTCGCACGTGCCCGGCCTGGACCTGATTCCCGGCGCGGCCATGGCCATGGGCGCGCTGTTCACGACCGTGCTCGGCCTGCCGCTGACCGGCGTCCTGCTGGTGACGCTGTTCCTCGGGTCGGACGGCGTGGCCGTGATGCCGCTGGTGATCGTCGCGATCGTGGTGGCGTACGTGGTCTCGGCCCGGCTCGCGCCGCCGAAGCCGCAGCAGTCCCCCGGCCCGGCGCCGGACGGGGATCAGGATGTCAGCGCCGCCGCCTCTCCGGCCGCGCCGTCCGGGCCGGGCGGCTGACCGCGGAACGCTGGCTCGTGCCCGGCGGCGGCCAGCGCCGGCTGGCCCGCGGGCGGTCCCCGTCCCGCGGGCCCCGGTACGCGGCCACCAGCCGCGCGACCAGTACGGCGAGGAACACCTGGCCGGTCAGCGCCTCGATCACGGCCAGCGCCCGGCCGCCGTTCCCGGCCGCGGTGAAGTCCCCGTAGCCGAGCGTGGTCAGCGTGGTGAAGCTGAAGTACTGGAACGTCTGCGTGTTGGCCGGCTGCCCGTTGACGAAGAAGTCCCCGGCCTGCAGGTGGTCGATGGCCCCGTAAAAGGCGGCGAACATCAGCCCGACGATCAGGTAGGCGCTCAGCGCACCGTAGATGCTCTGCGCGGTGACCGTGGGCCGCGACAGCACCCGCTGCACGATCAGCACCGCGGTGAAAAGCAGGATCACGCCCTTCCAGATGTCGGCCGCGCCCACGCCCGCCCGGGTGTGGGTCACCGCGGCCGCGATCGCGCCGATCGACCCGATCAGCGTCACGAGCGCGGCCAGCATCAGCGTCCGCGGACTGGCCCCGGACGTCCGCAGCACCAGCAGCACCACGCCGAAGAACAGCGCGAACTGCAGGTAGGCGGCGATGACGGACAGGCCAGAGGCCGACAGCAGGTAGGTGACGATCAGCAGCAACAACAGCAGCCCGTACCGGCCGGTCGGCTCGGACGGGCGGCTGCGGCCAGCGGGCGGGCGCGGCCGGCGGCGCGGGGCGTTAAGCGGCGTGGCCGTGCAGGGCGTCCTGGAGTTCCTGCTCGCCCTCCTTGGACAGCGAGGTCTTCAGCACGGTGCCGCCGTACTTGCTCATCGCCTCGACGGCCTTGTCCGGGGTCACCTTGTCCACCATCAGGAACAGCGCCGATGTGCCCGGCTGCAGCATGCCGCGCACCTGCTCCTGGAACGTTTTGTCAATGCCCGACTTGGTGACCTTGCCCATGAGCGCGCCCAGGCCCGCGCCGATCGCGATCCCGAAGACCGGGATGAAGAACAGCAGTCCGAAGAGCAGGCCCCAGAACATGCCCCAGGTCGCTCCGGCGCCGACCGGGTGGTGGCTGGTGTGGACGTGGTAGCTGCCGTCGGCGTCCCGGTCGATCACCGCGATCGCTTCGGGCTCGATGATGAGGTCGTTCGCCAGCCGGCGCGCCTCATCCGCCGCCGCCTCGGCGGTCGCCTGATCCGGGTAGCCGATGGCGATCAGATCAGCCATTGGGTCCTCTTTCTCACTGACGTGGAACGGTCCGGCCCAGTCCATCAGCGGCGGCCCGGGCCCGCCCCACCCCGGACGGGTGATGTTACGCCCCGGCTCCTGCCGCATCATGGCGCGATCAGCGGAGATCGGGTCGGGGGCGGCGGGCCGGGAGGTCGGGTGGCACGGCACGGGGAACGCCGCACGCTCACGCAGCGGGCGGCGGCCGCGCTGGCCCTCGTGACGGCGGTGGCCGCGGCGGGACTGCTCCTGGTCGGGGTCGTCCTGCACGTGGTGGCCGTGCTGGCGGGCATCGTGAGCATGTTCGTGGTGGTGACGGCGGGCTGGTACGCGGTGTCCCGGCGCGGCCTGCGGCGGGTCATCGCGCTGATCGTCATGGTCCTCGCGGTGGCCGGGCTGGCCACCGCGCTGGCCTTCGAGAACCTGAACGGGATCGCCCTCGGCCTGGCCATCGCCGCGGCCGCGGTGTCGGTCGCGGCGGCGCGGTACGCGCTGCGGCCGGGGGGCGGCGCATCGCCCCCGGCCAGCGCGCAACTGCGGGCCGCGATGCGGCCGAGACGGGGCGTTCTGATAATTAATTTGAAGTCCGGGGGCGGGAAGGCCGAGCGTTTCCGCCTGGCCGAGGAATGCGAGAAGCGGGGCATCGAGCCCGTGGTGCTGCGGCCAGGCGACGATCTGCTCGAGCTGGCCGAGGGCGCGATCGATCGCGGCGCGGACGTGATCGGCATGGCCGGCGGCGACGGCTCGCAGGCGCTGGTCGCGACCGTCGCCAGCCGCCGCAGCGTCCCGCACGTGTGCGTGCCGGCCGGGACCAGGAACCACTTCGCGCTCGACCTCGGGCTGGACCGCGCCGACGTGGTCGGCGCGCTGGACGCGTTCACCGACGGGGTCGACCGGCGGATCGACCTCGCGTCGGTCAACGGCCGGGTCTTCGTGAACAACGCCTCGCTCGGGCTGTACGCGAAGGTGGTGCAGTCGCCCGAGTACCGGGACGCGAAGGTCAGCACGGCCGCGGCGATGCTGCCCGACCTGCTCGGGCCGGACGCCCAGCCGCTCGACCTGCGCTTCCGGGGGCCCGACGCGGACTACCCGACCGCGCACCTGATCCTGGTGTCCAACGACCCGTACCGGCTGGATCAGATCGGCGGCCTGGGCACGCGGCCCCGGCTCGACCGCGGGGTGCTCGGGATCGTGGCCGCCAGGATCACCGACGCGGCGCAGGCGCGGCGGTTCGTGGCGCTGCAGGCGGCCGGGCAGATCCGGCGCTTTTCCGGCTGGCTGGAGTGGCGGGCGCGGCGGTTCGAGGTCGGCTCAGGGGGCCCGGTCGAGATCGGGATCGACGGCGAGGCCATGCTGATGGAGCCGCCGCTGGTGTTCGAGTCCCTGCCCGCCGCGCTCACCGTCCGCCTGCCCCGCCGCGCGGTGCACCGGAGCCCGAGGGCGCGCACGGTGCACCTGCTGTCGCGCTCGACGATCAGTGAGCTGGGCCGGATGACCGTGGGTCGCTAGCCAGCGGGCTCGGTCCCGGCTGCGGCCCGCCCGGTTGCGGCGGCCGGAACGGCTGGGTGTACACGTCCTGGAAGATCCGGGCCTCCTGGATGGTGAAGGCCCGCTCCTTGCGGCTGTCCTTGGTGAAGGTGAACCACCAGGTGAGGATCGCGCTGAACCGGTTCCGGTAGCCGGTGAGGAACGCGACGTGGATAAACAGCCACATCCACCAGCCGATGAACCCGCCGGTCTGCAGCGGCCCGGCCGAGACCACCGCCCGGCCGCGGGAGATGTAGGCGGCCGTGCCGAGGTCGCGGTACCGGAACGGCTTGACCTCCGCCCGGTCGGGCCCGCTCTCCGGCTCGCCGGCCGCGCGGCGCTTGATCCGCCGGCCGGCGTAGGCGCCGGCCTGCATCGCGACCTCGGCCACCCCGGGCAGCTGGTCCAGGCTCATGATGTCCCCGGTCACGAAGATCTCGGGATGCCCGGAGATGGTCAGGTCAGGCCGCACCATGATCCGCCCGGCCCGGTCCTGCTCGGCCCCGGTGGCCTGGGCCAGGGCCTTGGCCACGTCCGGCGCCTCGACGCCGGCCGTCCACAGCACCGTGCGGGCGTCGTAGCGGGTGGTGAGCCCGGCATGGTCCTGGACCTCGATCCCGCCCGGCGCGACCTTGGTCACCCTGGTGCCCATGTGCTGCTCGACCCCGAGGTCGCGCAGGATCGCGGCCGCGCGCTCGGACAGCTTGGGCCCGAAGCTGGCCAACGGGGCGCCGCCGCCGTCGAACAGCAGCACCCGGGCGTCCTGCGGCATGATCAAGCGGTATTCGGCGCGCAGCGTCTTGGTGGCCAGCTCGCGGATCTGCCCGGCCAGCTCGACGCCGGTCGGCCCGGCGCCGACCAGGGCGAACGTCAGCCAGCCGGCCCGCTCGGCCGGGTCGCTGGCCGTGTCGGCCATCTCGAACGCGCCGTACACCCGGCGCCGGATGGCCAGGGCGTCCTCCAGCGACTTCATGCCGGGGGCGATGCCGGCGTACTCGTCGTGGCCGAAGTAGGACTGCTTCATGCCGGCGGCCAGGATCAGGTCGTCGTAGGGGTACTCCAGGTGGCCGCCGCCAGGGCGCCGGGCCAGCACCCGCTGGCCGGCGACGTCGAAGTCGGTCACCTCGCCCAGCACGCAGTCGACGTTCTTGTGCCGCTTCAGCAGATCGCGCAGCGGCACGGCGATCTCGCCCTCGGACAGGATCCCGGTCGCGCACTGGTACAGCAGCGGCTGGAACAGGTGGTGCTGCTCCTGGTCGATCAGCGTGACCGCCACGTTCGCGCGCCGCAGCGCGCGGGCGGCGTAGAGCCCCGCGAACCCGCCGCCGATGATCACCACCCGGCGCCGGCCCGATTGGTCCGTCATCGTCATGCCCCGTTTCCTGAGTTGGCCTCGCGCCCGGCGGTCAGCCCGCCGGGTTGTGCCACGTGTCCCGGTTCACCAGCAGGCGGTCGGCCTCCTTCGGGCCCCAGCTGCCCTTGGCGTAGGGGTGCACCGGCGTGACGTCGCCGAGCACCGGGTCGACCACGGCCCAGGCGTCCTCGACGGTGTCCTGCCGGGCGAACAGCCAGGCGTCGCCGTCTAGCGCCGCGCCGATAAGCCGGTCGTAGGGCCGCATGTCCGACCCCTCGCGCTCGGTGAAGGCCAGGTCCTCCGGCTGCGGCTCCAGCGCGCCGCCCGGCTTCTTGCCGGCCAGGCTGAGCCCGACCTGGGTCTCCGGCCAGACCCGGAACCGCAGCGCGTTGCCCACCGCGAACGGCTCGATCCCGAACACGTCGTGCGGCGGCCGCCGGAACTTGATCTCGACCTCGGTCGCCGTGACCGGCATGCACTTGCCCGCCCGGATCTCGATCGGCACGTCGGCCCAGCGCCAGCTGTCGCAGGCCAGCCGGACGGCGACGAACGTCTCCACGTCCGAGTCCGGGTCGACGCCGGCGACCTGCCGGTAGCCCTCGTACTGGCCGCGCACCGTGACCTCGGGGGTGAGCGGGCGCAGCGCGGCGACCACGGCCGCCTTGGCGTCCCGCCAGGAACCCAGCGCGGGCCCGGACGGCGGCTCGGCCAGCACCGTGGCCAGCACCTGCAGCATGTGATTCTGCAGCACGTCGCGGATCGCGCCGGTCCGGTCGTAGAACCTGCCGCGGGTGGACACGTCGAAGGCCTCGGCCATCGTGATCTGGATGCGCTCCACGTAGGTGCGGTTGAGCAGCGGCTCCAGAATCGAGTTCGCGAACCGGACGAACAGCACGTTCTCCACCGGGTCCAGGCCGAGCCAGTGGTCGACCCGGTAGATGTGGTCCTCGGGGAAGTACTTGTGCATGGTCTCGTTGAGCTGGCGCGCGCTGGCCAGGTCGGTGCCGAACGGCTTCTCCACCATGATCCGCGCGTTCCCGGTGCGGCCGGCCGAGGCGATACCCTCGGCGATGCGCCCGAACAGCAGCGGCGGCACCTCCAGGTAGAACAGGATCCGGGAGCCGGAGCCGACCGCGTCCGACATGGCCTTGTACGTGCCGTCGTCGTCGAGGTCGCCGTCCACGTAGCGGAGCAGGCCGAGCATCTTCTGGGCCGCCGGGGAGTTCGGGTCCATGTGGTTGAACCGCAGCGAGGCCACCGCGTAGTCGCGGAACTGATCCAGGCCCCAGCCCTGCTTCGAAACGCCGATCACCGGGACGTTGAGCACGCCGCGATCGACGAGGCCGACCAGCGCCGGGAACGTCTCCAGCTTGGCCAGGTCGCCGGTGGCGCCGAAGATCACCAGCGCGTCAACTTGGTCTGCCGCCATGTGTCAGCTCCTCTGCCTGTCCGTCCGGGGCCCATCCGATCCATGTCCCGCGTTCTTGCCATCATTCCAACCGGGTGACGACCGCGCGGCGGCGCCCGGTGACCGTTCGGCAAAGTCCTGGCGGCCGACCCGGCGCCGGAACACGTAGTAGGTCCAGGACTGGTAGGCCAGCACGAACGGGAGCAGGACCACCGCCACGACCGTCATCACAATGAGCGAGTAGTGCCCGGACGCGGTGTTGTGCACGGTCAGGTTGAACGCGGAACTGGTCGAGGAGACCATCACCCTGGGGTACAGGTCGACGAAGATGGCCAGCACGCTGAGCGCCATGGTGACCGTGGTCGCGGCGAACGCCCAGCCCTCGGCGTGGCTGAGGACCAGCCATACGGCGGCGATCGCCGCGATCCAGACGGCGAGCTCGATCGGGTTGAGCAGCGTCCCGTGGCCCGCGACGGCGTGCGTCCAGGAAATCCAGATCACCACGATGAGCCCGGTCGCGGGGGCCAGCACGCGGCCCAGCCAGCGCGCTCGCTGGCGCAGGTCCCCGGTGGTCTTCAGGGCCAGGAACGTCGCGCCGTGCAGCAGGCAGATGGACACGAACGCGATCCCGGTGACCACCCCGAACGGCTGCAGCAGCCCCCAGAACGACCCGGTGTACTGCTGGCTCGCGTTGATCGGCAGCCCGTACAGCAGGTCGCCCAGGGCCACGCCGAGCAGAAACGGGGCGAGCAGGCTGCCCAGCGTGAGCAGCCCGTCCCAGGTCCGCCGCCAGCGCGGCGCGTCCCGCTTGCCGCGGTACTCGAACGACACGCCGCGCACGATCAGCGCGGCCA
>Ga0335075_10006362_pt1 | contig 18247 bp, 17 predicted proteins | sample Lox_Sample_24_FD_206723 | JGI IMG/M metagenome (GOLD analysis project Ga0335075, IMG submission 206723) | Soil microbial communities from Loxahatchee National Wildlife Refuge, Florida, United States - Lox_Sample_2.4 | ecosystem: Environmental > Terrestrial > Soil > Wetlands | place: USA...
CCGTCCATCACCCTATCCGGGTAGAGCATATCCTTGCGTCGTGCGCGGTACCGAACATCTTCCCGGCAGTATTGATAGACGGGCACGCCTACTGGGATGGCTTGTTCTCCGATAATCCGCCGCTCCAGGAGCTGACAAGGCCGGACAGCGTCGGCGCCGAGAACCTGCCCGAGGAAATCTGGCTGATCAAGATCAATCCCACCACATGCGAGAAGGTGCCCGAACTGCCTGATGATATCGTGGACCGACGCAATCAGCTTGAAGGCAATATCTCACTCTTCCAGCAACTGCGACACCTTGAGATGATTAACAATATGCTGTTGCAGAATGCATTCCGACCGGATTACCTGGCGCAGCTCGACATCAAGGCGCCGGTCCGCATTCCCAGGTCGTTTCCGACGGACCCTCATCGATCGTATCACATCCCCTGCATCGAAATGCCGGCCGAATTGCAAAATACGCTGGACTTCGAGAGCAAGATCGACCGCAGCTCTTCCAACATCGAAAACCTGATCGAAGAAGGCGAGAAGAGCGCAAGACGCTTTCTGCAAGAACGCGCGAAGGCTGTTTCCGGTCAGCCCCCCGCAAGCACCGGCGAGGCGCCTTAGGGCGGAAAAGCGAAGCGCATTCCGCCATTGGGACCGAGCGTCAGCAACAACACCTCTCCCGCTCTGCGGGAGAGGTCGGTTCGCGCAGCGAACCGGGTGAGGGTGCCCGCCGCCGGCGCGACCGCTACTCCGCCGCCGGCACGTAAAGCTCCTTGCCGTGCTCCGCGAATTCCCTGCTCTTCTGCTCCAGCCCGGCGAGCCGTTCCGCTTCCTCCCGCAAATCCTGCGTAATCCGCATCGAGCAGAACTTTGGCCCGCACATCGAGCAGAAATGCGCCACCTTGTGCGCCTCCTTCGGCAGCGTCTCGTCATGGAACTCCCGCGCCGTATCCGGATCGAGCGACAAGTTAAACTGATCCTCCCACCGGAACTCGAACCGTGCCCGGCTCACCGCGTCGTCCCGCAGCTTCGCCGACGGATGCCCTTTCGCCAGATCCGCTGCATGCGCGGCAATGCGATAAGTAATCACCCCCGCCTTGACGTCATCGCGGTTTGGCAGCCCCAGATGCTCCTTCGGCGTCACGTAGCAAAGCATCGCGGTGCCGAACCAGCCGATCATCGCCGCGCCGATCGCGCTGGTGATATGGTCATAGCCCGGCGCGATATCCGTGGTCAGGGGCCCCAGTGTATAGAACGGCGCCTCGCCGCACACGGCGAGCTGCTTTTCCATATTGACCTTGACCTTGTGCATCGGCACATGCCCGGGCCCCTCGATCATCACCTGGCAGCCCTTGTCCCAGGCGATCTTCGTCAATTCGCCCAGCGTATCCAACTCGGCGAACTGCGCCGCGTCATTGGCGTCCGCAATCGATCCCGGCCGCAGCCCGTCGCCCAACGAGAACGACACATCGTACTTCCGCATGATGTCGCAAATCTCATCGAAGCGCTCATACAGGAAGCTCTCGCGATGATGCGACAGGCACCACCGCGCCATGATGGACCCTCCGCGGCTGACAATCCCGGTGACGCGTCGCGCAGTCAGCGGCACATAGGCCAGCCGCACGCCGGCGTGGATGGTAAAGTAATCGACGCCCTGCTCGGCCTGCTCGATCAAGGTGTCCTTGAACACCTCCCAGTCCAGCTTATCCGGCTCGCCATCGACCTTTTCCAGCGCCTGATAGATCGGCACCGTGCCGATCGGCACTGGCGCATTGCGCAGGATCCAGTCGCGGATGTTGTGGATGTTGCGTCCCGTCGAGAGGTCCATCACCGTATCCGCGCCCCAGCGGATCGCCCACACCATCTTCTCCACTTCCTCCGCCGCGCCCGAGGTCACCGCGGAGTTGCCGATATTGGCATTGATCTTCACCAGGAAGTTGCGGCCGATAATAACCGGCTCCAGCTCCGGATGATTGATGTTGGCAGGGATGATGGCGCGCCCGCGCGCAATCTCGTCGCGCACGAACTCCGGCGTGACAAACACCGGAATCTCGGCGCCGAAATCCTCGCCATCCGCACGGCGCTCCGCCGCCCCTTGAAGCGCCTTCTGCCGCCCAAGGTTTTCCCGGTGGGCGACATAGATCATCTCTTCCGTGATCAACCCGGCGCGGGCGAATTCAAGCTGCGTGACAGGCTGACCCGACCGGCCGCCCAGCACCGGATGCTCGGCCGGGCAAAGCGGCACCAGCCGATCGCCCGCCGCCCCACCGTTATCCTCCGGCTTCACCCCGCGCGCATCGAGCCGGCCGAAACCGCGCCGCGCGATCCAGTCGCGCCGAACCGGCGGCAAGCCCGCTTCCAGATCGATCGTCAGCGCCGGATCCGTGTACGGCCCCGACGTATCATAAGCGCGATAAGCCTCCTCTCGCGCCGACGGATCAAGCGCGATTTCCCGGAACGGCACGCTGATCTGCGGATACCCCTCCGGCGATGTATAAACCTTGCGGGATCCGGCGATCGCGCCCGTGGTTACCGTGCTCGGGCGGGCGGCAGTCTTCGATTGGACCGTCATCGGCGCTCTCCCCATAGGGACCGCCGGCACGGAAGTGGGGTGGTGGTGCGTTGGTCCCCGTCCCTCCGCCGGCATGACCCGGATCAGGTTCAAGGGTAACCGGCGCCGGCGCGCTATCGGCGCGCCCCTGCCGAACTCTCAGTCCCGGATCGGCGGGACCCCCCTCGGTGGCGACGGAGCATGGAGCGGGCCGGCGAGCCTGTCAAACGGCAGTGTCTCAGTTTGAATTTCGGGCCTGGGTGAATTGGTCAAGTTGCACGAACTTCTGAACCTTTCCGGAAGGCCGTCAGCGGGAACTCCATCACAAAGCGCCAATGCCTGGGTGTCTTGTAAGCTGCGAGGTGCCGCCGGCAGAAGCCGACCAATTCCTTGTCGGTCGGCTGCACGCCGCCCGACAACCGGATGAAGGCGACCGGGATTTCTCCCCACACCTCGTCAGGAATGCCGACGACGGCCGCATCGGCAACAGCCGGATGCTCGACAACAGCCCGCAGGTCGCGCTGGCGATATTCGCGCACGGTGAATAGCCCAACGGCATCGGATTGACCTAGGACATACGCGAGTTCTTGCGCCCCATAGGCCGGATTGACGGTCACCAGTGTTACCCCGGCCAGCGCGGCACCGAATTCCAACAGCACCCATTCCGGGCTGTTTGGCGCCCACACCGCAACGTGCTCGCCGGGCCGAAAGCGAGCAAGCAGGAAATGGGCGACACGTTCGGCATCTCGCAGGAGTGCGTCAAACGTCCAGCGCCTTCCGGGTCCGCCTGGCGTGGCGCCATCGACCAACGCGAGGCGTCCGCGCCATGAGTGAGGTTTTGTTAGAGCCAGGCAAGCCAATGGGGCGGGGTGCGGATCGTCACCGTTGGCTCGATCGACATGCCGGGACCGATCATGGCCGCGGGAATGCCGTCGAAATCATCGATCAGGATTTTCACCGGCACGCGCTGAACGACCTTGACGAAATTGCCGGTGGCGTTCTCCGGCGGCAGCAAAGCGAAATTCGAACCAGTTCCGCGCTGGAAGCTGTCGATATGGCCGTGCAACGTATGATTCGGAAACGCGTCCACATGGATCGAGACGGGCTGGCCCGCACGCATATGCGTCAATTGCGTCTCCTTGAAATTGGCGATAACATAGACCCTGTTCGGGACTGCGAAAAACAGCGTCTGGCCCGGCTCCACGAAGTCGCCCTGCTCCACGGTGCGCCTGGCAACCGTCCCCGCCGCTGGCACATAGATCTTCGTGTACGACAGATTGAGCTTCGCCTGATCGAGCACGGCCTGTGCGTGGATGACATTGGTCTTTGCCTCCTCCACCCGGGTACCCAAGACCTCGCTCTGTGCACGCGCCGCGGCCAATGTCGCGGTATCCCGGTCCAGCGCTGCTTTCCGCTGCGTAATCTCGGCTTGCGCCTCTTGCTTTTGCTCCATCGACCCGGCGCCTTGGCTCGCCAGGTGCGTGAAGCGTGATAGCTCCTCGGCTGCGAAGGTCATCGTGCCGCGGTCGCCGATCAGATTGGCTTCATCCGATGCGATAACCTGGCCTTGCTCGGACAATTGCGATTGGACGACGGCTTCCGCCGCCTGCGCGCTGTGCAGGTTCGCGGCGGCGATATCGACCGCGGCCTGGTAGTCGCGCGGATCAAGCTGCACCAGCAGCTGGCCCGCCGTGAACCTGCTGTTGTCAGTGATATGAAGCACAGCGACGTACGCGGCGACCTTCGGCATCACCGCAACGGTGTCGGCCTGCAGATACGCATCGTCAGTTTCGACGAAATACAGGCTCGGCACATAGACATAAAGCGCTGCCGCCAGCAACGCTGCCCCGGTCGCCAGCGTCCACCCAGGAACCCGCCACGGCAGCCACTTCGCCTTCGTTGGTTGCCGCAGCGTGACGTCCGCGACAGAAGCTCGGGCGGTTGGCTCGCGCGCAGCTACCTCGGCGCGCTTCGGTGCAGGATCAGCCGGAACAACGGGATCCAGCACCAATGCGGCATCTGGCTCGCTCATTCCTTTGCCCTCCGGTTCGGCGACATCAACGGGACGAAGCACAGTGCAATCAGGCCGACCGCCGCCATGAACAGGAAGGCGTCAGCGTAGGCGAGGGTCGCGGCCTGGCGGGAGGCTTCTCGGCTGAGCATGCCGATGGCCATTTGGTGCGCATCGACCGGTGACGCCCCAACGCGAGCGATCGCGAAGCGGGCGGCCTGGTCTATCCAGGCCACTGTGCGGTCGCCGGTGGCGAGCAAATTGTCATACAGGCGGGTCGAATGCAGCGTCTCGCGCCGGTCCAGAAGGATCGTCACCAGCGTGACACCGAAGGATGCCCCGAACTGGCGAAAGCTCATATAGATTGCGACCGCATCGAGCTGATGCACCGGAGGCAGCTTGCCGATCGTGCCGCTGGAGGTCGCCGACAGCATTGGCGCCAGACAGAACGCGTAAAGCATCAGCGGCAGCACGTAATAGAAGTCCGGTGTGCCGGTCGTCATCAATCGGGCGAACAGCAGCATGGACAGGACCAGCATGGCGAAGGCGAAGCTGATCGCCTTGCGTTGGCCGAATCGCGCGATCCCCCGGGTCACCAGCGGCCTGATGACGGCTGCCGTCAGGGCATAGGCGCACATGATGCGGCCCGCCTGCGTCGCGCTCAGGCGCCAGGGAGACACATTGCGAAGATACTCCGGCAGCGCGTACAGGCTGCCGGTCAGGATCATGCCGGCGAACAGACCCAGCGATATGGCTGCCAGCACGTTGCGATTGGCCAGTAGCCGCAGGCGCAGCAGCGGCGTGGTGTTCCGGGGGCTGAGCTGCCACGTGGCAAACAGCAGCAGCGCGATCAACCCGGTCCAGGTAAGTAACTGGATCCGCCCGGAGCCGAACCAATCGTCGATCTCGCCGCGGCTCAGCACGATTTGCAGCGACACCACCGCGATGCCGAGCAACAGGATGCCGCGCTTGTCCGCTGTCTTTGCCCGCGCATTCGCGGGGCGCGGCAGGTCCGGAAAATACCGCAGCAGCAACGGAATGGCGATGGCCGCGAACAACACGTTGGGCAAGAAGATCAGGCGCCAGCCGAAATTGTCAGTGACATAACCGCAGAACAGCAGGCCGATCGCCGTTGCCAGATACAGCATGACGGAAACACGCCCCATCGACTGGCTGCGCCGCGGCAAAGGCATCACGATATAGATGCCGGCGCGCCACCACATGGTGAGTCCCGCGCCGGCAAACCCCTGGATGGCGCGCCAGAACAGCAGCGTTGTAATACCGGGTGCCACAGCGCAGGCGACGGATGTGGCGGCAAATGCGGCCGCACTGCCTATAATGTAACAGCGGTACCCGACATGCCTGGCCATCCAGATGGACAGCGGCACCCCGAAACAAAGGGCCGACAGGTAGGTTGTTAGAATCCAGCTTGCCTGGTCCTGCGAGAGGCCCAGCGTGCCGGCCATGTCTGGCAGTACCAGGTTCACGCCGTCGTAGGTGTAGAATTCCATCCAGGTGGCGAGGCCGAGGCCGAGCAGCATGTATCTGCTTGGGCTGGCGGCGGGAGCTGTCGCCGGTTGGCCGGCCGGACGTCCCGGTGTCGCTGCGGTTGTCGCGGACATCGCGGTCTCCTTCGGCTGCCTCCGCCTCGTGAAGGGCGCCGGCGCATGTGTTTTACCTGCCGTGTGGCAAGCCGGGTGTCCGGACATTAGCCGGCGCACATTCGCCGGCTTCTTGTCTTTCCATACAGAAATGGTGCCTTGCGACGTCGACTGCTCGCTCTCCCAGCACCATTCCCAGCAGCCCGACCAGCGCGATCACTGGCGGCGCCGGCGAGCGGACCTGCACGAGCCCATAAATCGCGCCGACCGCAAGGCCAAGAGCAAGGGAAACGAGAAGACCGTTCATGGCCGCCTCCGGTCAACTGCGTTTGCAGCGATCCAAATGGATGCACTGGCGCCAAGCGGAAGCCCGCGCGGCCGGATACTATGTTTCCACCTAGCGGAAGCATGGGAGGCTGCCATGCCGGATGGCATCGGCGATATCGAGTTGTTCTGCGCTGTCGTGGAGGCTGGGGGTATCTCAGCGGCCGCCCTGGCGATCCGCTCCTCGCCGCCGGCGGTCAGCCGCCGCCTGTCGGCGCTCGAGGCGCGCCTTGGTGTTCGCCTGGCCGAGCGCACCGCGCGGCGCTTCCGCCTCACCCTCGAGGGCACGCTATATTACGAGCATTGCCGCGGCATTCTCGCCGACCTGCGCGACGCCGAGGCCGAGGTGTCGGCACACGGCACGGCAGCCCGCGGGCTCCTGAAAGTCGGTGCGCCGATGGAACTTGGCCGGCATCGCATCGCCCCCCTTCTGGCTGACTTCGCCAAACGGCATCCGGGACTGGAGGTCCATTTGACGCTCTCCGACGCCGGCCTGGAGGTTGGGCAGGACGGGATCGACGTCGCTCTGCGCATCGACCGCCCCGACGATCCGGCAGTCATCGCACGCAAGATCGCGTCCACGCGTCGTGTTCTCTGCGGCGCGCCCTCCTATTTCGCGTCGCGCGGAGTGCCGGAAAAGCCCGCCGATCTCGCTGACCACGAATGCCTGCGTCTCGCCCGTCGGCACCGGCTGCACGATCTCTGGAGGTTCCGTATCGAGGGTGGGGTAGAGGAGATCAAGGTCGGAGGTCATCTCTCCAGCAGCAGCGGCGATGTGCTGCACGGCTGGGCGCTTGACGGCCGGGGCCTATCGTCTGAGGCACTGTGGGACGTGGCAGAGGATTTGCAGACCGGGCGCCTCGTTGCGTGCCTGGCTGATTACTGGTGCGACGAGATCGAGCTCTTCGCCACGTTCCAGCCAGGCCATCCGATACCACCCCGCGTCCGGCTGTTTGTGGATTTTATAGCGGCGTCCCACCTGAGCTGATGGCACTGACAGAATTGGGTCGAATGACCCTCGACGAGGGACCGACTGGCCGCTTAGTATTATATTACACTGCGAACCCGATGGCCCCCCACCGCCACACGAGCCCGAACATAAACATTCTGCACAACGAACAGCCCCACCATCGATATCGGCGGAAACAACAGGTTGAACTTCGCCCACACAACCGGATCTGCAAAAGCAACCAAAGCCGCGTTCGCCGCGGCAGTCAGGAACATCAATCCGGCCCAGATAAAGCCGAAAGCGGTCAGCATCGGGCGAATCCTGTCGCGCTCATTGGCCGGAACATAGCGTTCCATCCAGCCCGGGCGCAGCATCACCGCGCCGAGCATCACATGGATCACCGTCGGCTTGAACATGATGAACCGCGCGTCCTGGGTCACCAGTGTCGCTCCGCCGAACACCACCAGAAGCCCAAGCGAGGCCCATTGCAGCGCGCCGATCTGCCTCCCACGGACCAACGCGTAGACCAACTGCGCAACGCTGACCGAGATCCCAAATCCCAGTGCGAACACAATATTCCCGCTGCCCAGAAACATGCCCAGGAACACGATCATCGGGACGAGGTCGCCGGCAAAGTAGCGCAACGTGTAACCGAAGTCGCCCATGGCAGTCTCGTTTGCCAGAATGGAGGAAGGTTATCAGCCCGGATCGCGCAGCCAATTTCCATGGAAACCGAACGGCACCCGCACCGGCAGCGAGATCGTCGCCACCGGAGGGTCCGCGAAGCATTGCGCGTCAAGGATCACCACATCCGTCGCATTCCGCTCGGCATCATAGACATAGGACATCACCCACCCGTCGTCCTCTGCCGACGCACCCTCCCGGCCAACGAAGACCGGTTCAAGCGCCGACCGCCCAGGCCCGTAGTCATGCACCTCGGTTCTTCCGGTCGTCACATCGTGCTTGAACGTCGGACCGAACTCCTGAGCATTTCCTGCCGAAACCGTATAACCGTACCGGTACGCCCGCCCCCCGAACGCATCGTTGAAGCGCGGAAACTCGCAGCCACGCTCCTCCAGCAACGCCTGGCTCAACCGTCCGCTCGCAACGTCAATCCGCCAGCGCACAAGCTGCGGGTCACCCTCGCTCGGCCCGCGCCGCTCCCGATCGAACACGCGCGGATGGCGAACCACGTCGAGCACGACCGCGCCCCCCTCGTCGAACGCGTTCATCACATGAAACACGTAGCACGACGGTGCCTCGATCCAGCGCAGCCCCGAAAGGTCGCCGTTCCGCGGCAGCAGACCGACGCGCGGCATACGTTCGGCATTCCATGCAAAGGGAAACCCCTTGCCCACCGCCGCCCCGTCGAAAGTCACCGGCAGATCGAGCACGATGACCCACGTCGCTGTAAACGCCACGTCATGTACCATGGGGCAGTGCGGCGCGGAGATATCCGCGACCGGCCGCGAGCGGCCGTCGCTGTCCACAACCAGATAGCTGAGCGCCTCAAGCCCCGGTTGATAGGTCAGCACGTGAAGCTCCCCTGTCATCGGGTCGAACTTCGGATGCGCCGAGAAGCCGTGCACGAGCGTGCCGCCAAGATCAGACCGACCAACGCTCTCAAGATTATACGTCAGCTCCACCGGCAGCCCGCCGGCTTCGACAATCGCGTACGTGCGCCCGCCCATCTCGATCACGTTGGTATTGGCGGTGTTGTCGCGAAAGCCGTTGCGCGGTCCGGGCAGCGCGGGCCGGCCCAGCGCGTGCGCAATCCGGTCGGAAACCACGAACCGGCTGCGATACCACTCGGCCTTTCCCCCCTTCAGCCGCAGCCCGTGCACCAGGCCCGAGCCCGTGAACCAGTGATAAGTCCGCGCATCGACCGGCCCCAGCGGGTTCGGCCCGATGCGCACCAGCCGCCCCTCCAGCCCCTCCGGAATCCGCCCCCTCAACGGCAGGTCGATGGCCGTGGTCTCCGTCTCCACCGGCGCGAAATTGCCCTCGAGGTACGGGTTGCCCACCCGCGCGGAGGCCGACGTTTCAAGCACTTCAGGAGTGGACATGGTGCGCTGCCCCAGAATGTGATACCTGATCACATCACGCTCCCACGCGGCCGTCAAGCGAAAAGTTATATGGAATTACATGCCGGCAAATCCGCCCGCCCGATCACCGGCCGCGCCCAGTGTGAAGGCGGCCCACTCCTATCACCACGGCGACCTGCGCGCGGCGCTGATCGTGGCTGCGCGCGAAGCGTTGGAAACGATGCCGCCCGAAGCGATCACGCTGAAGTCCCTCGCCGCCCGGCTCGGCGTATCGCAGCCCGCCCCCTATCGTCACTTCGAGAACCGCGAGGCACTGCTGGCCTCTGTAGCGGCGGATGGTTTCGAGCGGTTTCGAACGCAATTGGCCGAGGCGGAAGCCAGTGCGCCCTACAACGAGAGATTCGAAGCCTGCTGCCTGGCTTATCTCGCCTTCGGCCGCACCAACATGGGCGTTTATCGGCTGATGTTCGCCTCTCGCCTGGTGCCGACCTCCGGCGACGCTTCGCTCCGGCAGGCCGCCGCCACCGCATTCAATTTCCTCGTCGAGGGTCTCGCGCATCGCCTGCCGCCCGAACGGGTTCATCCGATGGCGGTCTGGGTCTGGTCCACCCTCCACGGTCTCGTCATGCTGGAGGCCGAGGGCCTGCTGAAAGACCAAGCTTCATCGGCCGAGGTGGTTCGCCAGATGGCGGAGGTGTTCGCAAGTCACCCCCATGCGGCAGGCGATCCCAAGCAAGCATGAATGCCGCTGACCGTTGCCGCGCTCAAGGCATGAAGGCCTTGATCAGCAATGAGACCACGCCAGCCATCACGGCACCGGTCATCCACTTCAGAAGCAGAAGGTCAGCTTCGATACGGGAGAACCGGGACTCATAGTCGGCGATCGCCCTGGCAGCGGCTCGCGCCTTGTCCTCCGGCGTACCAGCCGCCAGAAAAGCGTCGTAAACCTCGGCGATCATCGTGGTCATCGGCACTAATCTGAGCGGGGCTGTCCGAGAATGCAACGTGAGACGACCCACAATGTCTCACTCGACTGTTAAGGCGCCGCCGAGCCCTGCGACGCCTTCTTTTGCGAAAGGCTGCGGCGATCACCGTCGGCCCGTCACTCCCCCGCCACCGCCGCCCGGATCAGCCCCCGGTGGTTCGGCGCGTCGATAAATGCCAGCACCTCCGCCACCAGCGGATCATCGCCGTAGCCCACCCGCACCTCCGCCAACCGCTCGGCAAACACGCCGGCACCGCGAAACAGCACCGCGAATGCCGACCGCAAACGCATGATTTGTTCCTTGTCGAAGCCACGCCGCTTCAGCCCGATGACATTCAACCCGACCAGCCTTGCCCGATTGCCGATCACGCTGCCGAACGGGATCACGTCCGCCTCCACGCCCGACACGCCGCCCACCATCGCTGCTCGCCCGATCCGCACGAATTGGTGAATTGCCGCACCGCCACCGATCACCGCATGCGCACCGATCGACACATGCCCGCCCATCACCGCATTGTTGGCGACGATCACATGATCGCCCAGCGTGCAATCATGCGCCACATGCGCCACCGCCATCAGCATGCAATCGGCACCGATCCGGGTAATCCCGTCCGCCCCGACACTGCCGCGATGGATCGTGCAGTGCTCGCGGATCTGCGTGCGGGCGCCGATGTCGCAGCATGTCGGTTCGTCGCGATATTTCAGGTCCTGCGGCTCCAGACCGACGGTACAGAACGGATAAAGCACCGCCTCGGCGCCGATCCGCGTGCGTCCATCGACCACAACATGCGAAATCAGCCGCGCGCCGTCCTCGATCGTCACCTCGGGACCAACAGTGCAGAACGGCCCGATCACCACATCCATCCCGACCTGCGCCCGACGAGAGACAATCGCGCTCGGATGGATCTGCGTCCCCACACTGGTCGGCTCGAGCGTCGCGGCGATGGCGTCCATACCTGGATAATCCTTCACGCACCGATAAGCAGGCTAGAAGCGCCGCAGCCGAGCCGCCAACTCAATCATTATTGCCGCACATTTCACCTGAAAGCGGTGTAACTGATTGTTTCGCCAAACTATTCCGCCGCCCCGTCAGGTCCCGTGGCGCGTTCCATGATCATCGCCGCATAAGTCGCTTCGGCCACCGAGACGCCATCCACCCTCGCGATCGCGTGAAACTTCCAGACATTCCCGCGGTTGCGCTCCTTCGCCACGTGAATCCGAAGCTGGTCGCCGGGCACCACCGGACGCCGAAACTTCGCACCCTCGATCGACATGAAATACACCACCTTGCCGGCCGACTCGGGCCCAAGAGTTTCGACCACCAACACCGCCGCGGTCTGCGCCATGCTCTCGATAATCAACACGCCCGGCATCACCGGGTGGTTGGGAAAGTGCCCTTGGAAGAACGACTCGTCGATCGACAGATTCTTGATCCCGATCGCCGATCGGTCGCGCACCAGATCGACCACCCGATCGATCATCAGGAACGGGTAGCGATGCGGGATCGCCCGCATGATCCCGGCGATATCGACCAGCGGAACTGCCTCGCCGCTACCTTCCGCTTCGATCACCTTCGCGGTTCGCTCGCCGCGCGCCACGTCCATCGCGGTCAGTCCGTATCCTTATCCCCGGTCGGCGCCTTCGGTTTGCGCGCCAGCCGGCGCAGCACGGCCACCTGGCGGAAGAACTCGCGAACCGCCATCGCCGGGCTGCCGATCACTTCGGTCCCCTCGGCCACGTCCGACATCACCCCGGCCTGCGCCCCGATACGGGCGCGCCTGCCGATCCGGAGATGTCCGATCAAACCGGCCTGCCCCCCGATCATCACTTGGTCTTCCAGAATCGTGGACCCCGAGATGCCCACCTGCGCGACGATGACGCAGCCGCGGCCAAGGCGCACGTTGTGCCCGATCTGCACCAGGTTGTCGAGGCGGGACCCGGCCCCGATCACGGTATCATGCAGGCTCCCGCGATCGATGGTTGTGTTCGCTCCGATCTCGACGTCATCCTCCAGCACCACGCGCCCCAGTTGCGGCACGGACCGGAACCCTCCCTGGGTCACCGCGAAGCCGAACCCCTCCTGGCCGATGCGCGCCCCTGGATAAACGACAACGCGGGCGCCCAACAACGCGTGGCTCAGGCTCGCCAGCGCGCCGATCCGGCACTCCGGGCCCAACACCACGCCCTCGCCGATCACCGCGCCCGGACCAATACGGCAGCGCGGGCCGATCTCCGCCCGCCCGCCGATCACCGCCAGCGGGCCGACCTCCGCGGTGGGATCCACTCGAGCGTCCCCCGCCACCACCGCAGCCGGATGCACGCCGGGGCATGGCGGCGGAGGCGGATGGAACAGCGCCGCCACCAGCGTCCAGGCGGCATAGGGTTCTGGCGTCGGTAGCGCCACGGTTCCGGCCGGGACGCGCGGCATCATCTCCGGGTGCACCAGCACCGCGCCGGCGCGCGTCGCAGCCAGCGCCGGCGCATAACGGCGATTGTCCAGGAAGCTGACCTGGTCAGGCCCGGCGGTCTGCAACGGCGCGACGCCGGCCAGCAACAGAGTCGCCCCCGGCGCTTCCAGGCCCGCCGCCGCGGCAACCGCCTCCAGGCTGTGTGGCCCGGTCCGCGCGAAGAACCGTGTATCGCCAGCGATCTCCGGAACCGCTTGATTCGTCCCGTTCGTCCGCGCCCCGCTCACCCGTCAGGGGCGCTTCTGCGGGCTCGATGCCGCCGCCTTCGTCGGTGACGCCGCCTTGGTCGGTGACGCCGCGGCGGCGACAGGGCTGGTGCTGACTGGCGAGACACCCTCGGCAGGGATCACCACCGACGGCAGCGCTTTGTTCAGGATCTCCGTCACTTCCGGCGTAATGTCGAACTCCGGAATGTTCACCGCCACTTCGGCGCGCTGCAACACCAGGTTCATGCCACGGCTGACGGCGACCTTCTGCACCACCTCGCTCAAGGTGCGCTGGATCTGCAGCAGGGCATACTGGCCCTGCTCCTGGATGATCCGGTTGCGCTCGGTAAAGCTGCGTCGCGAATCGGCGATGCGATCTTGCAGCTCCTTCTCCTTCGCGCGAATCTGTTCAGCCGACAGCTTGCTACGATCGTTGGCCAGTTCCTGACCCAGGTCGCGCAGCTTCGCCTGCTCCTGCTCCGCATCGTCATTCAGTTTCTGGCGCCGCTGGGCAATCGTCTTGTCCGCCGCCTGATACGCCACCGAGGCGCGCAGCACGTCGGGCACCGACAGGACTCCGATCACCGAAGCCGGAGGCAGCGCCCCGTGCGGTACATCCGGAACGGGAGGAGCCGGCGGAAGCTGGACCTGGATCTGCTCTTGGGCAGCCGGAGGGGCCGCCTCCGCGGGCGGCGCCGCCTCCGCCAGCGGAGGCGGTTGAGCAGCGTGCCCCCGTGCCGGGGCCCGCCGTTCGGGCCCCGGGTGGGGCTGGTTCGGGATGAACCAATTCTGCCCCTGGCTTTGCGCCAGCATCTGCTGGGCTTCGGCGTGATGTCCGGAGAGCAACAAGACGGCCGAAGCAAGGGCCGCCGCTGCGAGAAGTCGTTGTTGGAACACTAGAACCTCGTGCCGAAGCCGAATCTGAAGATCTGCGTCTGGTCGTAGGGCTGTTTCACGACGAAGGGCGTCACGTCAACATTGATCAGCCCGAACCCCGACCGCCAGGTTATACCCAAGCCCGCACCGATCCGCGGTGCGGAGAAACTGCTCACCGGCGGGCACTGGCTGCCGCCAGTGCTGGGCAGATTGGAATTCGGACAGACGCCGGACTCGAACGTACCCCCGGTCAGCCCGCCGATATCCACGAACGTATGTCCGGACAGGCCGAATTCGCCTGAGACATAGGGTAGCGGGAAATTGAGCTGCTGCGACTCGGTCCAGATAGTCCGGCCGCCGAGAGAATCGCCGGTACTCTCATCATGCGGGCCGGCGCCCCCGGTCTCGAACCCGCGCAGGTTGTCGCCGCCCAGGTAGAAGCGGTCGATCACCGATTCCTGGTAGCCCAGGTTGAACAAGTGACCAAGCCCGCCGGTCAACGCGATGTACCAGTCGCTGTTCCCAGTGAAACGATCGAGTGGGATATAATACCCAGCGTCGATGCGTGCGCGCACGAAACGTGCGTCGCCGCCCAGGCCGGCGAAGTCGGTACCAAGGGTAGTGACGAAGCCAGAGTGCGGATCGGTGGTGCTGTCGCGGTAATCAAGCGTCATGACCTGGCTGACCTGCGACAGCAGCGTGTAACCCTCCTGGCTGGTGATGTAATAGCTCGAGCCTGACGCCACGTCGTACACTTCGCGATCGACCAGCGAATAGCTCCAGACCTGGCGCAAATGGTCGGTGAAGTCATACCCGGCGCGAACCGCGAACCCGACCCGCTTTTCGTCATACGGCTCGGTGCCGAGATTGTTGGTCTGCACCAGGAACAGGTCGCCGCCGACCAGCAGGTTGCGGTCAAGGAAGTAGGGATTGGTGACCGAGAGGTCGATCGAGCTTTGCTTCGTTGCCAAAATGCCGTTGACCCCCGCATCGATGCCGGTGCCGACCAGGTTGTTTTCGTGCAGACCGGCATCAACCAGCGCGCCGACGTCGGTCGAATACCCGGCGCCGATCGTTATCTCGCCGGTCGCCTTCTCCTGGACCGTGGTGGTGATAATCGCCTTGTCCGGCGCCGAGCCCGGCGTCGTGGTGATGTTCACGTTCTGGAAATAGCCCAGGTCGGTCAGCCGCTGTCGGGTACGGCGAATCGAGCTGGCATCGTAGGCATCGCCTTCCGCGAGGTGGAACTGCCGGCGGATCACACGGTCCTCGGTCCGTAAATTGCCGACGATGTCGATCCGTTCGACATAGACCCGCGGCCCCTCGGTTACGTCGTAGGTGATATCGACGGTGTGCGTCGCCGGATGGCGAACAACCCGTGGTGTCACCTGCACGAACGCGTAGCCGTGGCTGCGCACATAGTCCTCCATCAGGTCAGCCGTGCGCCCGACCGCATCGCCATCGTACCAGTCGCCGGAGGCGAACTGGAGCTGCCCTGACAGAGCCTGGTCGGTGATCCCCTTCAGTTGCGAATGGATCGAAACCTTGGCCACCCGGTAGCGCGCGCCTTCGCTTACCGTGAAAGTCACGAAGAACGACCGGCGGTCCGGCGACAGCTCGGCTGAGGCATCGAGCACTTCGAAATCCACGTAGCCCTGGTGCAGGTAGAACCGCCGCAACAGCTCTCTGTCTAAATTCAGCCGCTCGGGGCTGTACTCGTCCGAGCTCGAGAGGAACCGCCACCAGGCCTCCTCGCGACTGTTGATCACCTCGGCAAGCCGCGAGGAGCTGAAAGCCTTGTTGCCCACGAACGAGATCCGGCTGATCAGCGTCTCCGGCCCGTCATTGATCTCGAACACGACGTTTACGCGGTTCTCCGGCAGCCGGATGATCTCCGGCACCACGCTGGCATCGTAGTAGCCTTTCGACGCGTACAGGTTGAGGATGACCTGGCGCGCGGTATCGGCGGCGGATGGGGTGAACACCGAGCGCGCCCGAAGCTGGATCTGCGCGTTGATTTGCGTGTCCGTCACCTCGTGGTTGCCCTCGAACACCACCTCGTTGACCAACGGGTTCTCGGCCACGTGGACCACCAGCGTGTCGCCCTGCCGAGTCATGCTGACGTCCTGGAAAAGGCCGGTCGCATACAGGGTCTTGAGGCTCTCGTTGAGCGGGCCGGGCGCGAACGGGTCACCAGGATGCACCACCATATACGACTCGATGGTGCCGGCGTCGATGCGGCGGTTACCCTCCACCTGGATCGCAGCGATCGTCCCTCCGGTCGGCACCGGGCTGGCAGCGGCTGCGGCAGGCGGTGTGGTCGGCTGAGCCGCGGCGGCTGGGGGCGCGGCGGCCGGCGCGGCCGCGCCCCTTGCGAGCGGTATGAGGCAACCAAACAGGCACGCCGCAGCGATCAGCGCAGCACGTAAGCGGATCAAACGGCTAGCCTCCCATGTGAAGCCTCAACCCGAAGAAACCGCACTACCAGACGGATACCCGGGCGGGCAAAGCGGGGTCGGACAATAGTCGCCGACCCCAGGCAGCGCCAGCCGTCACAGCTTGGGTGACCTCACCTCTCCTGCCTTGCGGGAGAGGTCGGTTCGCGCAACGAACGGGGTGAGGGTCCGCGCGCCGAAGCACCTGACTCGCCGACGCAATCAGCCCGCTGTGGCCATGACGGCGGTGCGGAGCGCTACGACGGCCGCCCCAGCCCGTCACCGCCGGCCCCCAAACGTCATGGCCGGCGAAGGCCGGCCATCCACGTCTCTTCTTCGCCGGTGACCGAAGTGTCCTTGAAGAGTCGACGAACCGGCCGACTGGCATAACGGCGCGCCGCGCCTCGTGGCCTCCCATCCACGGCCCGTGCGGTAACGAGTGATTTTTGATTCGCACGGAGGAAGCGCGGAGGACCACGGGGAACACGGGGCCCCGCATGCTTCCGGCGGAGTCGTTCACAGAACAGGTCATCGGAGTGGCAGTCGCTGCGACTGATAAATGGCCTCCGCCGGTACGTCTGTAGTGGTCTGCCCACTGACGCTGAGTCGCCGGCGGAGAGGGGACCAGCCTAGGCCAGCTTGCCACGAGCCCGCGCCACGTCCGCCAGAAGATCAATCGGTCAAAATCTCTGTGCGGCGGTACTAGCCACCGCAATAAGGAAGCCGCCCGACAATAGTCTCGACGACGCCGCGCATATCGTCGCTGAACCGGGCGAACTCGTCCTCCGCGACCAGGCCGAGTACGCACATACGGCCAATCTGTATGACGGCCGTCGACCGCCGCATGTCGTCAAACGCATCCTCAAGCTGGTGGTCGCGATCCCTGATCAGCTTGCATATCGCCAGATATAGTTCGTGGTTCCCACGCGACGTATCGGATGCGGCTCCAACGATGTCCGCAAGCACCCGCTTGCAGAACCGGTCCAGCGCGATCGGATGCAGCGCCCTCAACTCCTTCCAATCGCGCTCCGCGAGATGACGCTCCACGATCGGCCTCAAGTACGCCACAACGCCGGAACCCGACTCTTGCGCCCTCTGCGGTTCGACTTCGCTCGTCCCGCCCGCTCAGAGATGCGCCAGCATCTCCTCCGCCTTGCTCACCTCGAACCCGCCCGGCTGCTCGATCGCCAGATACGTCACCTTGCCGTCCTGCGCGAGCAGCGCATAGCGCTGGCTGCGCACGCCCATGCCGCGCCCGATCAGGTCGAGTTCCAGCCCCATCGCCTTGGCGAACGCGCCCGACCCGTCGGCCAGCATCGTCAGCTTGCCGTCAGCGCCCTGCTGCTTGCCCCAGGCGCCCATCACGAACACATCGTTCACCGCGATGCAGGCGATGGTGTCCACGCCCTTCGCCCGGAAGGCGTCCGCATTCTCCACGAACCCCGGCAGGTGCCGGTTGCTGCAGGTCGGCGTGAACGCACCCGGCACCGCGAACAGCACCACTTTCTTGCCCTTGAAGATCTCGTCGGTAGAGGTCTCCTTGGGCCCCTCCGGCGTGGCCATCATCAGCTTCATCGACGGGATCGTGTCGCCGACCTTGATCGTCATGGGATTGCCTCGCTTGTTGTGGACCTTTGCCAGCCGCACCCTCCTAGCGCCGCCCGCCGCCCGAGTCACGCCGGCCGGCCATGGCTTGCAGCCACCGGGGGACGGACCAAGATGGAGTGCATGGCACGCACACCACGCCCGGCTCCGCCGTCCGCCGATCAGTTCCTCACCGGCCAGCTTCTCATTGCCATGCCGGTGATG
>Ga0335075_10006363_pt1 | contig 18242 bp, 18 predicted proteins | sample Lox_Sample_24_FD_206723 | JGI IMG/M metagenome (GOLD analysis project Ga0335075, IMG submission 206723) | Soil microbial communities from Loxahatchee National Wildlife Refuge, Florida, United States - Lox_Sample_2.4 | ecosystem: Environmental > Terrestrial > Soil > Wetlands | place: USA...
GCATCATGTGGTCGATCGCCGATTTGGTGACCCCGTAGGCGCCGAACCAGCGGTGGGTGTTGCTGGCCGCGATCGACGAGATGCCGACGAACGACCCTCCACCGCCGCGGACCATATGGCGGGCGGAGTGCTTGAGCACGTACATCGTGCCGTTGACGTTGAGGTCGACGGTGCGTCGCCAGGCCTCCGAGTCGATCTGGGTGATCGGTCCGATGGTCTCCGATCCGCCCGCGCTGTGCACCACGCCGTGCAGCCGGCCATACCACGCGGTGGTGGCATCGATCGCGCGTGCGATCTCGTCTTCGTTGGTGACGTCGGCCGGCTCATACCTGATCGAGCCCGCGCCGCCGGCGCCCGCTTCGATCTCGCGGACGGCGGCGGCCAACCGGTCGGCGTTGCGGCCGACGATCATGACCGCGGCGCCGGCGGCTACCAGGGCCGCCGCCACTCCCTTGCCGATTCCACTGCCACCGCCGGTGACCAGGTAGGTCCGGTCTTCGAACGAAAGCTGCATGCCAGCCCCTTCACGCCGAAACTGAAACAGGTTCTAGTCATAGAACCACGCGCCGGTCGCCGTGCCTACGGCGGCTGACCACCGATGCATGATTTGCCCGCCTTCGAGCGAAAACTGACCTCCACGACCGGCAAATTCGCGCAGAGTCGGGCACAACGCATGCCCGGCCCGACAGAGACGGCTGTGACGGCTGTGACTAGGGAGTGTCGCGCTGGGCCAGCTTCGACGGCTTCGGGTTGCGCCAATCCTCGACGTCGGGCGGCAGTCCGATCGGATACCTGTTTTCGTTGTGCGCCGCCCAGTGCGCATGCCCCAGCTCGTGGATGTGGAACGCGTGACGCAGCGCCTCGGTGAAGCCCATCGCGTCCGACGCCGCGTTCACCGAGTCTTTGATCAGCAGCGCCGCCATCGTGGGCCGCTCGGCGATGCGCTTGGCGAACTCCAATGTCTTGTCCGCCAGCTCGTCGACCGGGAAGACTTTGGACACCATGCCGAGCCGGTAGGCCTCGTCGGCATCCAGGAAATCACCGGTCAGCAGAAGCTCTTTTGCTTTGCGCGGACCGAATTCCCAAGGGTGAGCGTAGTATTCGACACCGGGCATGCCCATGCGGACAGCGACTACGTCGCTGAACTTCGCATTGTCAGCGGCGACGATCAGATCGCACGCCCAGATCAGCATCAACCCCGCGGAGATCGCATTGCCCTGCACCTGGGCGATCGTGATCTTACGTAAATCGCGCCAACGGCAGGTGTTTTGGAAGAAGTAATGCCACTCCTGCAGGTACGTCTTTTCCGCGACCGCGTCACGGTTTGCGCCGTTGATGCGGAAGCTCGGCAACTGGTCCGGTCCAGGCGCCCGCTCCGCCAATGCCAACTCCGAGCCCAGGTCGTGACCGGCGGAGAAATTCCTACCGCGCGCAGCCAGGATCACCACGCGAACGGTGTCGTCGGCCTCGGCGCGCAGGAACGCCTCGTCGAGTTGAACCAACAGGCCGCGGCTCTGGGCGTTGTGCGCGTCCGGCCGGTTGAGCCAGATCCGGGCGATGCGGCCTTCGTCGAGCGTTTCGTAGGCCACCAACTCTTCCGGCTTCGCGTCATCCACGCTGGTGCCCACCTCGTTGGGGACTGCCATTCGCCACCTCACTCGCCTGGTCGGATGCTTACACATTACGGCCAGCACGTAACGCGGCGGTCGGCGGGTTGGTCCGTGGCGACAACGTTGCCGAGCAAGCCGCGCGAACAAATCAACCCGACAGCGATTGGTGCGCCGACTAGCCCGCCCCGCGCGCCCAAGCGCAGATATTAACCACGTCGAAAACTTTTAGGCAGTTGGAAATTAATTCCGGACGGCGATTGTTTTGCGGCTTAAAGTTGTTTATTACATCGGCAGGCGACGAATGATGTCGCTCAAACGAGTAGGAGATGACAAGTGAAGATCACCACGATGACAATGAAGTCAACGGCGGCGGTGGCCATCGCAACGATTGGCATCGCCACTGCGACGGTTGCGTCTGCGTCGGCTTATCCGGTCACTGGCAAACTTGGCAGCCCGTTAACGATGGTTGATTCCGTCGGCCAAGTCACCCTCAACTGGACGGTCAGCAACCTACAACCCAGCTCCGACGCGATGCCGGACTACCCGGTAGTCGGCAAGCTCTGGGAAGCCACCGCAACCGTCAACGCCGTCTCGGGCTCGGTCACCCCGGCCATTTCGCAGTTCAACGCGGTCGCCCCCAACCAAGCCATCTACCGGGTTTTGTGGCAAACCGCTAGCCCGACCAACATTAGCGGGGCCACCATCCCCCAAGGCGCGCAATCGAGCGGCAAAATCCACTTCGACGTCACGGGTCCACCGCCTACCACTGTGACAATGAACAATGGAATGGAAGACCTCCTCATTTGGGGGTCATAGACAGAGATCCATAGCTGAGCACGGAGGCAACTCGCCGGTAGACCGGGCGTGTGGGCACGGCGTGCGTAGCGACCCGGCCAGACCCGCGGGCTGTGGCCGATTCCGCACTTCGCATAGAGTTATGTCATGTCCGCTAAATCTGACTCTCACGAAATCGACGATGTGGAACCGCTGACTGACAGCACCGCGAGCCAGGCCAGGCGCGTAGTGGCGGCCTACGCGAACGACGCCGACGAATGCCGCGTCTTCTTGTCGATGCTCGGTATTGGGCCGGCGAAACTCGAGGTGTAAATGCCCCCCGCCGGTGCTGCCGGAGAGTCCGACTTCGTGGTGGTCGCCAACCGGCTGCCGATCGACATGGAGCGGCTGCCCGATGGGACCACCAGGTGGGAGCGCAGCCCCGGTGGTTTGGTGACCGCACTCGAGCCGTTGCTTCGCCGCCGTCACGGGGCCTGGATCGGCTGGCCGGGGATCGTCGATGGCGATGTCGACACCGAAGATGCACCGATCGTCGAGGACGACCTTCGGCTTCACCCGGTACGGCTGTCCGCCGACGACGTCGCCGAGTACTACGAGGGATTCTCCAACGCCACGCTGTGGCCGCTCTACCACGACGTCATCGTCAAGCCGAGCTACCACCGGGAGTGGTGGGATCGCTACGTCGAGGTCAACCGCCGGTTCGCCGAGGCGGCATCTCGCGCCGCCGCCCGCGGCGCGACCGTCTGGGTGCAGGACTACCAATTGCAGCTGGTTCCCAAAATGCTGCGCGAACTGCGGCCAGATCTGACCATCGGTTTCTTTCTGCACATCCCGTTCCCGCCGGTCGAACTGTTCATGCAGCTGCCCTGGCGCACCGAGATCGTCGAAGGCCTGCTCGGCGCAGACCTGGTGGGATTCCATCTGGCCGGCGGTGCCCAGAACTTCCTGATTCTGTCGCGACGCCTGCTCGGCGCGAGCACTTCCCGCGGTTCGGTCGGTGTGCGATCCCGATTCGGTGAGGTGGAGTTCGACGGGCGCACCGTTCGGGTGGGCGCCTTCCCCATCTCCATCGACTCGAACGAGCTCGACCACAAAGGCCGTGACCGCAGCATCCGCAAGCGGGCCAAAGAGATCCGTGCCGAGGTCGGCAATCCCCGCAAAGTTCTCCTCGGCGTCGACCGCCTCGACTACACCAAAGGCATCGACGTGCGGCTCACGGCGTTTGCGGAGCTGCTCGCCGAGGGTCGCGTCAAAGCCGAGGACACCGTGCTGGTCCAGCTCGCCACGCCCAGCCGTGAGCGTGTCGAGAGCTACCAGATCCTGCGCAGCGACATCGAACGCCAGGTCGGCCATATCAACGGCGAATACGGCGAAGTCGGCCACCCGGTGGTGCATTACCTGCACCGTCCGGTCCCCCGCGACGAACTCGTCGCATTCTTTGTGGCCAGCGACGTCATGCTGGTCACCCCGCTGCGGGACGGCATGAACCTGGTCGCCAAGGAGTACGTCGCCTGTCGAAGCGACCTCGGCGGAGCACTGGTGCTCAGCGAATTCACCGGTGCCGCAGACGAACTCAAGCAGGCCTACTTAGTCAATCCGCACGACACCGAAGGCGTCAAAGACGCGATCGAGGCAGCGCTCAACCAGACAGACGAGGAGGGTCGACGACGGATGCGGGCATTGCGGCGTCAGGTGCTCGCCCACGACGTCGACCGCTGGGCCCGATCGTTTCTCGACGCACTGGCCGAGGCGCATCCACAGAACGGCTGAACCGGTGGTGTCGGTGTAGGTGCGCTGTAATACTCGACCGGTGAGTACGTCCCGCAGCCTGACCGTCGCCGCTGTCATGGCCCTGGTGGCTCTCGGAACAGCCAGCCCCGCCGAAGCTCTGGGGCCTCCGCCGGACGGGATGTACAGCTTCAACGAGCCCGGTGTACCAGCGGCGACGTGGAAGGTCTATGCACTGTGCGATGCGCCGTCGCGCCAACGGGCCATTCCCGACTTCACCGACCCCGTCATTGCGGCCGACCTGTGCAATGTGAACGTCGTGAGCACGACACAGCGGGTCATCAGCCACCAGGAAAAGCTGGCGAATTACAACGCCAGGGCTCGACTGACCAGCGACCTGTGGACGTTCCAGGTGATTAAAGCTGACGGCGTGAACTGTCCGGACGGCGGCACCGCGCCGACGACCGACACGTACGCGTTCGACGACGTGTCACTGGCCGGAACGCACACCAGCATTCACAGCGACGTCTGCGGCCTGCAGCCCGGCATGACGAAGACGCCGTTCACGCTTGCGTTCCAGGGCCCGCTGCCCAATCCGGTCGAGCGTTATCCGCTGGACTGCAACCAGATTGGCCAATGCCGCTGAGCTAGATGGCCAGCTAGATCGGCGTGATGTAGTTGATCAGCCATTTGCCGTCGACCCGCTGATAGTCGACCCGTAGCCGGCTGCCGTCGTAGAGCGGCTCCCGCGATTTGTCGGTCACCGTGCGGTTCATGTAGACCATCACCGATGCCGAATTGCGTTGAGCAGTCATGACTCCCACGCCGACAACGTTTGCCTGCACGACCACCTCGCGCTTTTTTGCCTCGGGGATGATCTGCTGGGTGGCGCTCTTCTCGAACTCGTGGCGATAGCCCGGTGTGAGTAGCGGATAGGCTGCGTTCAGGCTGCGTTCGACGGTCTGAAAGTCATAGGCGAATACCTGCGGAATTTCCTTGGCGGCCAATGGCGGCAGCACCGCACGCGCCGATTGCTCACCACGGGTCTCCACCCTTTCCCAGTAGAACCAACCGCCGACCGCGGCCAACCCGACGTAGGCGGTGGTCAGCAAGCTGATGGCGGCAGCGACCAACCACCGCATCAATTGCCCCCGTCCGGATATTTCAGGTCGTAGCCCGTCATTCGCCCGTTGTCATCCTCGTGCACGATCACGCGCATCCGGTAGGGCTCAGACGGCTTGTTGACACCGTTCAGGTCGGTCACGGTCACCCGCACCGACACAAGTACCGACGCATTGTCGGTGACGTTGTCGACGGCCTCCAGCGCGGCGCCATTGACGACCGCCTCCGATGTCGCGTCGGTGTGACGGAACAGCGCCTTGATGTTCTCGACGTTGTTGTTTGAGCTCAGCATGCCCCGCAGCGGCCCACTGGTGCCGTCGACGAACCGGGCCACGCTTTGGTCGATGTTGTCTTGCGTGTAACTGAACATGTTGACCACGGTCTGGGTGGCGGTGTCGACGAAGCGCTGGTCGCGGGCCTGCTTGGCATCCGCCTGGTGCTGTTGGATCCACATGACCGCGACCGCGCCGGACAACACCGCGATCCCGACCAGCACGAAGGCCAGCGCGGTCCATCCCACCAGCCGTCGGTGCGCGCGGCGCCGTGGCGGCGGACCGACTGGCTTAGCTCGCCGCTTGACCGGCTCGGGAGCGGCGTCGATACGGACCGTGGTGGACGCCGCCTCACCGCCGGCCGGGCCGGCCGCCCGCGAAGCCCGCCGTCGCACCGGCCGCGACGGCGAGTCGCTCACAGCTGCCTCGGATCGCGCATCAGGTCCACCCAGTTCTCAGCGGTCGATACTCTGCCGGGCGCGAAGATACCAGTGCCTCCTGCAGGGTCCTGGAAAGCTCCCGTGTGCTCGTCGTAGGTGCTATAGGCGGTGCCGTTGGCCTGCGGCACCGGTCCGGGCGGCGGGCCCCACGGCTTCTCCGGCGGCGGAAAGGGCGCCCCGGGCAGTCCTTCCGGTGGCGGCGGTGCCGGGACCGCCTTCGGGAACGGTATGGCCGGGTTCTGCGGCGGGTACGGCGACGGCGGGATCCACGCCTGCCGGCCATCGGTCCCGCCGGTGTTGGGCGGCGGCGGCACCGGGAACGGCTGGATCGGCGCCGGACCCGGTCCGGGAACCTGTCCCGGCGGCACAAACCCAGGAGCGTACGGCGTGCCCGGGTCCGGGTCCGCGCCCGGCGGGACGAATGGGAAGTGGTTGGGCGGCAAGATGTTCAGCCCGTTGGTCACCGGTGTGCCGTACGGGATCGGCGGCCCGCGCCACGGGTCGGTGCCGGTGGGCACATAGCCTTTCGGGTCGCGGCAAAGCGCCACCGTCGGCGCCCGCTTGCCCGGGAACTCTTGGCACGGGTAGTTGCGCGCCCCGCGCACGGTCGACGGGTCGTTTTGAGCCGTCTTGCAGTACATGTCGGTGGGAATCTCCCGCAGCGTCTCGTCGGCCGGAGTCCGGATCAGCGTGGGCGGGATGAAACCGGTGTTGCACGGCGGCGGGTCGATATTGATCTTGAAGTCCAGCTTGGCGCCCTCGTCCAGCGGTTCGCCGTTGGCAGCGGTGATGATCGCGGCGAACAACGCCGGCAGCACGACCAGTAGCTGCTCGATCGACTTGTGGTAGATGACGCCGACCCGGCCCAGGTTGGCCAGATTGGCCGCCAGCATCGGGAAGGTCGGACGGATACCGGTGAACGCGGTGTTGGCCTCGTCCACTGTCGGCGGAACCAGCGTCAACGTGTTGCGCAGCTGCGGATCGGCTTGCCGTACTTCGGAAGTGAATCTCGCCAGCCCGTCGGACAACGATTTGATGTCGTCACCGCCGCGGATCTGGGCTTGCAGGAACGGACCCACCTGATCGATCAGCTGCGAGGTCTGCGGATAGGTGGCATTCGCCTCGTCCACCAGAAGCCGCGCGGATTCGATCAGCCGGGCCAGCTCTGGACCGGATCCGTTGAATGCGGTGAAGGTTTCGTGCAGCAACTCACGCAGCCGGGTGTCGGCGACGCTGCTGACCAACGTCTCGGATTGATGCAACAGGGTGGCGATGTCCAAGCCGATCCGGGTGTTGTCCCGATCGATGCGAGATCCGTTGTGCAGCTTGGTCGCTGCGGGATGCTCGGGCGGCACCAGGTCGATGTACTGCTCACCGATGGCCGACACGCTTTTCACCGTGGCGGTGACGTTCGACGGCACCCCGGTGCCGCTGTTCAGCCGCATTACCGCGTCGACGCCGTGCGGGTTCAGCCCGACCGAGTCGACCCGGCCGACCTCGACACCGCGGTAGGTGACGTTCGCGTTCTTGTACAGGCCGCCGCCGGCGACGAAGTCAGCGGTCACTTGGTAAGTGCCGACGCCCAACGCGGCGGGCAACCGCAGGTAAAAGATCGCCATCATGGCAACCGTGATGACCGTGACCACCCCGAAGATGGCCAGCTGGACTTTGGTCAGGCGGTCGAGCATCAGTGGTTTCCTGGCGGCGTACCGGGCGGAATCTTGAACGGGTCGGCAGCCTGTCCGGACAGGTTGGCCATTTCCCCGAGCAGGAAACCCGGCGGGTTGAGGATGTCGGGCATGTGCAGCATGTTCGGGTCGAGTGGCCATGACGTCGTGAAGAATGTCTCGCCCAGCCGGCGCACGGTGAGGTCGAACGTGGTGAACACGTTGAGGTAATCACCACGCACTGCCTGCTTGATGCCGAAGTTCGGGAACGGGAACGTCAGCAACAGCTGCAGCGACGTGACGAAGTTGCTGCGATTGTCGGCCAGCGCTTTGGTAGCCGAGTACAGGCTTTTGAGGTCCTCGGCGAAATCCACCTTGGTCTGCGAAAGTACGTGCGACGCGACGGTCGCCACCTTCTTCAGCGCGGCGAACGCTTCGACGATGTTGTCCCGATTCTTGTTGAGCACCAACAGCGCTCCGGGCAGCGATTCCAGCGTCCGCCCCAGGCTGTCTTTGTCGTTCGCCAGGATCGCCGTGAAGCGGTCCAAACCATCGATGGCGGCGATGATGTCGTTGACTTGTTTGTTCAAGCCCGCGGTCAACTCGGCGAGCCGCGGCACCAGGTTGGCGAACTGGCCCTCCCGGCCCGCCACCGCCTGGTAGCTCTCGTCGGTGATCTCTTGCAGGGCACCGAGATTGCCCTTGTTGACAACGACACCCAGCGCCGACAGCACTTCTTCGGTGGTGGGATAGCGACTGGTGTGCGCCTCCTGGATGGTCGAACCGTTGACCAACCGGCCAGCCGACGGCTGATTCGTCGGAGCGGCCAGCTCCACGTGCTGGGAGCCGAGCAGCGATGTCTGCGCCACCCTGGCGGTCGAATTGGCCGGCAAAACGACGTTGCGGTCCAGCGCCAATTTGACTGCGGCAAAGAAGGTTCCGTCCGGTCGCTGCATCGCGTCGATACCCGACACGCTGCCGACGGTGACGTCGTCGACCATGACCGGTGAGTTCTGCGGCAGTGTTGCCACATCGGCCAAGTCGACGGTGATCGTGTAGGAACCGGGGCCGTGACCGGCGGTGCCGGGTAGCGCGATGGAGTTCAATCCGCCGAATTGGCATCCCGCGAGCAGCGCACTGCCCGCCACTACTGCGCTGCCGCGCAACCATATCCGGCTCATCGTCCGGCCCCCTGCTCTGCCGGCAACGGCGCGGGTTGTGGCAATCCGGCGGGAGGCGGACCTGGCCGCGGACCGAATGGCACCGTCGCGGGCGGTGGGGCAGTGGGCGCACGGCCGTTCGGCGCTGCCGACGGGAGCAACAGGGCCTGCAGGTCGGCCGGGTTGGGCGGATGAACCCCGGGTGCCGGTACCCATTTCAGGTCGGGTATCGGTGTCTGCGCCTTGGCCTGGGTGGCCGGCGTGTCATAAATGATCTGACCCTTGTACGCCGTGATCGAGTTGATCGGGTGGAACATGATCGGCGGGTAGTTGAACGTCAGCCTGCGCAGCGGCGGGCCCAACCGCTCCCGGCAGATCTCGGCGCGCTTGTAGTACTCCGGTCCGGACAGCCCAGCCGCCGTGTCGAACGATCCACCACAGATGAATTGGACCGGGTTGGCGAATTCCGGGATCGACAAAAGGCCGTTCAGGGTGCCCTGAGCCGGGTCGTAGATGTTGTAGAAGTTGGCGATTCCCGGGCCGGCGACGTGCAGGATCTGCTCGATGTCCGCGCTTTGGTCACTCAATACCTTGGTCAAGTCGTTGAGTTTGTCGACGGTGCCGATCAGTGTTGAGTTGTTCTGCGCCAGAAATCCTTTGACGTCAACGAGTGCCTGGTTGAGCGTGGAAAGGGTCTGGTCGAGATGGTTTGCGCTTTGGGCCAGCACCTGGGACACCGATGCCACATGTCCTGCGAACGAGACGATCTGTTCGTTGCTCGACGACAGCGCGCCGACCAATACCTGCAGGTTCTTGACTGTGCCGAAGATGTCAGTGCGCGAATCCCCCAGTCGGCCAGCGGCTTGCGAGAGCTCACGGAGCGCGTTGTGGAATGATTCGCCGTTGCCGTTGAGAGTGTCGGCAGCCTGGTTGATCACCTTGCCCAGCGGTCCCTGCATCTGTCCGGCTGTCGGGCTCAGCTGTTTGGCCAAATCCGACAGCGCTTGTTTGACCTCGTCCCATTCCACCGGCACCGCGGTGCGCGACAATTCGATGCTCGCGCCGTCGGGCATCGCCGGTCCGCCGGTGTAGGCCGGCGCAAGCTGGATAAACCGCGCCGCAACCAGGTTGGGCGCCATGATGATCGCCCGGGCACCCGCGGGGACCTTGACGCCATGGTCAACCGACATGGTGATCTTTACGTCTTCAGCGCGCGGCTCGATCGAGTCGATCTTGCCCACCGGCACACCGAGAACCCGGATCTGGTCTCCGGGGTACAGCCCCACCGCGGAGGTGAAGTAGCCGACGATCTTGTTGCCGCCCCGCGACGGCCACATCAAGTAAGCGCCGACCGCGAGGAGCACCGCAAGCAGCGCCGCCAGCGCCAGCCGCATTCCGCGGCGGCGGTCCTTGATGGCAGAGAACAGGCTCATGGCGACTGCGGCCTAATCCGCCAGCGCTCCTGGACAAGTCCGCGCAGGTAATCCGCGAAGCTGGCCGGAAGCTTGCCGGGCTGGAACACCGCATCGAACATGATCCCGACGATCGGTGACGGCACCACGCCATAGACGTTGACGTTGAACCCCGGTCCGGAGCCCACCACCTCACCGAGCGTGGTCGCATACGGCGGCAGCCGTTTCAGTGCCTCACTGATGTAGTCACGGCGTTCGTTGAGATCATCCAGGACGGAGTTGAGCTTAGTCAGGGCCGGGCCGAATTCCTTGCGATTATCCGCTACGAAGCCGGAAAGCTGTTGGGAGACATCGTCGATGCCGCCGATCAGCTCTGCGAGCGCGGCCCGGCGCGCATCCAGCGCACCGAACAACTGGCTACCGTCCACGATCAGCTTGTTGACCTGCCCGGCCCGCTCGGCGAGTACGGCCGTCACCGACTTGGCGTGTGCCAGCAGATTTTCCAGCGCTTCGTCACGGCGATTCAAGGTGCGCGACACCGCGGCCACGCCGTCCAGCGCGCCGCGCAGCTGCGGGGTGGCGTCGCGCAGTGCGTCGGTGAGAACCTGCAGTGATTTCTCGAATTGGGCCTTGTCCAAATCACCGGCGTTGCCGCCCAGGTCCTCGAGCGCAGAGCCCAAGGAATACGGTGTCGTGGTCCGGCTCAGCGGGATGGTGGTGGCGATACCGGTTCCCGCGGGGGTCACCCCGATTGCTCGTTGCCCGAGGATGGTCTGGGTGCGGATCGCCGCGAGTGATTGATTGCCGACGGCGACGTGACGGTCCACCGTAAACTCGACCTTGGCGGTGTCTCCGGCCAGCCCGACCGATTGCACCCGGCCGACCTTGAGCCCCGACACGTAGACATCGTTGCCCGGTGTGATCCCGCCGGCGTCGGCGAAATAGGCGGTGTAAGCCCGGCCTTGCGGCCAGAACGGCAACCCGGTGTAGCCGAACGCGACCAACACGACGCAGAACACCAGCACCACGCCGAAGATCCCGGTGCGGAGCGGGTCGCGAACATCTGCCTTACTTGGCAAAAGCACACCTCCCCTTGCTCGGATCCGGCTGGCCGCCCATCGGGATCAGGATGTCGCTACCGGCGGGCCCGTTGATCTTCAGCGACACCGAGCAGAAGTAAATGTTGAAGTACGCCCCGTAAGCACCAAGCGCAGACAGCCGCAAGTAGTCCTCACCGAGCTGCTCGATGTCGTTGTTCAACTCGGGCTTTCGATCATCGAGCTCGGTCGCGATCGGCCGCACGTTTTCGATGTTGCCCTGCAACGGCCGGCGTGCGCGTTTCAGAAACTCGGTCAGATCCGAAGTTGTCGACGCCAGCGGCGGAATCGCCCCGGCCACCGCGTCGCGGCCCTGCGCCAGCCCGCTGATCAGCTTCTGCAGCTCGTCGACGCTGGCCGAGAACTGAGCGCCCTTGTCGTCGACGGTCTTCAGCACCGCATTGAGGTTGTCGATCACATCGCCGATGACCTGGTCGCGGGCACCCAGCGTCGACCCGAAAGCGTTGGTATTGGCCAGCAGGTTCGACAGCGCTCCGCCCTGGCCTTGCAGTAACTCGATCACGTAGCTGCTGACCGTGTTGATCTTGTCGGCATCCAGACCCTTGAGCACCGGTCGCAGGCCGCCGAGCAGTGCATCGAGATCCAGCGCCGGCGCGGTGTGCTGCTGATCGATAGTCGACCCTGGCCGCAGCTTGCGCAATTCTCCAGGGCCCGAGGTGATTTCCAGGAAACGGTCGCCGACCAAGTTGTCGTAGCGAATCACCGCGCGCGTTGACGAGTACAGCGTGTAGCGCGTGTCCACGGTGAAAGACACGTCCACGGTGTTGTCCGGATTGAGCTTGACCTCCTTGACCGAACCCACGGGCACACCGGCGATGCGGACCTTCTGGCCGCCCTTCAATCGCGTCGCGTCGATAAAGTTGGCGTGGTACATGTTTGACGGGCCGAAGCGGAATTCCCCGAATACCACCACTAGGCCAGCGGCCACCAAAAGCATTGTGATGGTGAAGATGCCGACCTTCACCATCATCGAGCGATGCGACTCGTGTCCGTCGGCCATCAGAAGTCGTCCCGCTCTGCGAACGAGCCGTGGAACAGCCACTGCAGCGTCGACGGCGCATCCACCTGCATTTCGGTGAACGGCTCGTATGGGATGTTGGCGTTGTCGGTGACCAGGAACGGCGCGCGAAACCAGGACCCGCCGCTCTGCTTGGTCGGGATGTCTGGCAGGCCACGGCAATTCGGGCCGCCGGAAGCGTTGACGATGGGCAGGCTCTCCGGGTACGTGTAGGACGGCGCGCCCAAGATGAAGCTTGACGAGGTGAACAGGCCCGCCTTTTTGACACCGAGCAGCGGAGCGAACTCCTGGATACCCCGCGTGATGCCGGCGAACAGGCAGCCGAACTCCGGTGAGTAGTCGCCCGCGAGCTTCAGCGGGGCCCGCAACCGCTTGATGGCGTCGATGAAATCCTGCTCGGCCGGCGCCAGCGTGTCATAAGCGTTGTTGGACAACCCAATCGCCGCCAGCAGGCTGCGATTCAGGTTGCTCTGCTGGTCCACCACCGTCCGGGCGATCGTCGGCGTGTTGTTGAACACGGTGACCAGATCGGGTGCTGAATCGGCGTAGATGTTGGCCACCGCCGCCGTCTTCCGGAAATCCTGCTGCAGGGCGGGCAGCTTCAGATTCGTCTGCTGTGTCAAAGTATTCAGCCCCGGTAGCAGGTCGCCCAAATCTTTGCCGTGGCCCCGTAGTCCTTCGGCCAGCGCACTCAGCGTCCCATTGAGTTCGACTGGGTCGATCTTGTGCAACAAGTCGGTCAGCGACTGAAACAGCGTGTTGACTTCCAGCGAAACCGCCGAGGCCGCCAGATGCGCGCCGGGGCGAAGCGACGTTGCCAATGGTGTTGCGGGCGGAATGAACTCCACCGACTTGGCGCCGAAAATCGTGTTGCTGGCAATGTGCACGGCTGCGTTGGCCGGAATGTAGTGCAACTCACCGTCGTCGATTGCCAATGTCAGCAGCGCCTGATCGTTGGTGTAGCTGATGTTGTCGACCTTGCCGATCTGAATGCCGCGGTATTTGACCTTGCCGCCGCGGTCCATTTCCAGCCCGGCGCGCGGCGCGGTGACGGTGATGGTGTCGACGGGGGAAAAGGCCGCGGTATAGGACAGGTAGGTCAGCGCCGCAAACGCCACTAACAGAGAGGCCAGCAGCGTTGCTGCCAGCCTGACATGTGTGTGTCGTGCGCCGGTGCTTGCCACTGTCCCCCTTCTTCTATCTGCCCGGTTCCTCTTCATCGCGCTGCGCGCTCTGCATCGTCACCGGTGCCTACTTACCCCGAGAGATTGAAATTACCGGACGCGCCGTAGACGGCCAACGAGATGAACAAAGTAATAACGACCACGACGATCAGCGATGTTCGCACCGCCTGGCCGACCGCGAGACCGACACCCACCGGGCCGCCAGAAGCGTTGTAGCCGTAGTACGTATGGATCAGCATCACGCCTATTGACATCACGATGGCTTGCAGGAACGACCACAGCAGATCGGTGGGTATCAGGAACGTGTTGAAGTAGTGGTCATACAAACCGGCCGATTGGCCGTTGATGAAAACGGTGGTGAACCGTGCAGCGAAAAACGAGGCCAGCACCGCCAGTGAGTACAGCGGGACGATCGCGATCAGGCCGGCGATCAGCCGGGTGGACACCAGATAGGACACCGAGTGCACGGCCATCGACTCGATGGCGTCGATTTCCTCGGCGACCCGCATCGCTCCCAGCTGCGCGGTGGTGCCGGCGCCGATGGTGGCGGCCAGCGCAATACCCGCCACGACCGGGGCCACAATCCGGACATTCAGAAACGCTGACAGGAATCCGGTCAACGCCTCGATGCCGATGTTGCCCAGTGACTCGTAACCCTGGACCGCGATCACACCGCCGGACGCCAGCGTCAAAAACGCTGCGACACCGACTGTTCCGCCGATCAGAACCAGCGCCCCGGTGCCCATCGTCATCTCGGCGATGAGCCGGATCGTCTCTTTCCGGTAGCGGGTCAGCGCATTCGGGATGTAGCGCATCGACTCGCCGTAGAACAGTGCCTGCTCGCCGAAATTGTCGACCGGCCCGGCGAATCGGGAGAAGAAGCGGCGGACGCGCAGCGAGGTGTCGTAACTCATGAGCGGGTCACCGGGACAGCACTCGGACGCCGATCGCCGTCATGATCACGTTGATCACGAACAGGCAGATGAATGCGTACACCACGGTCTCGTTCACGGCGACGCCCACGCCCTTTGGCCCGCCCTTGACCGTCAGGCCCCGGTAGCACCCGACCAGGCCGGCGACCACACCGAACAACAACGCCTTGATTTCCGACAGCACCAGCTCGCCGAGGTGGGTGAGTACGGTCAGGCCATTGACGAACGCGCCCGGGTTCACCCCCTGCAACAAGACGGAAAAGACGTAGCCACCGGCGATGCCGATCGCCGACACCAACCCGTTCAACAGCAGCGCGACGAACGTCGACGCCAGCACCCTGGGCACTACCAGGCGCTGGATCGGATCGATGCCCAGCACCCGCATGGCGTCGATTTCCTCGCGGATGGTGCGAGCGCCCAGGTCGGCGCAGATCGCGGTGGCGCCTGCGCCGGCCACCACCAGCACGGTCACGACGGGTCCGAGCTGGGTGATGGTTCCGAATGCGGTACCGGCCCCGGACAGGTCGGCTGCGCCGATCTCGCGAAGAAGAATATTGAGGGTGAAAGCCACCAGGACCGTGAACGGGATGGCGACCAGCAGGGTCGGGACCAGCGAAACCCGGGCGATCATCCAGGTCTGGTCGAGGAACTCACGGAACTGAAAAGGTCGACGGAAGATGGCGCGGAACGTCTCCAGCGACATTTCTACGAACCCGCCCACGGCCCGGGCCGGGACCGCGAGCTGTTCGATCAACCTGGTTCCCTCCTCGCGCGGGTGGCTGCCAACTCGCCAGCGATCCCTTTGCGTCCCCAGTTGGCGCCGCCATTGCATCCTTCTGAACAGACGGCGCGCCGCGTGAGCCGGATCATCCTAACTAGAACAAGTTCGGAGTGTCAAAGAACGGCAAAATTAGACAAAAGTTAGTAGTTTTGCCAGGTCAGAGCATTTGTGATGCAGTTCATTCTGCAACGTGTTCTAGTTACCGCGAACTGGGCGGAGTGTCTCCTCTTCCGGATCATCACTCCAATAGCCAGGTCGCGCCGAAATTCCGTTTCGGGTCGCGCTCAGCAAAGTAATCGTGCAGCGTTGCGCTGAGTTCTTTCGCGTCCCAGGCCTGTGCATCAGAGGTGAACCTTTGCTCCAGGCTCGGCGCCGACAGCAGCGTTACCTGTGGGCCGTACACGACAAAAACCTGGCCGTTTACCGCTCCAGCGGCCGGCGAGGCGAGGAAGCGCACCAGGGTGACGACATGCTCGGGCGAGAGCGGGTCCGTCTCGCCGGCGCCTAGCTCCGGCGTCTCACCGAACACTTCGGCGGTCATCGCGGTCCGGGCGCGGGGGGCGATCGCGTTCGCGCAAACTCCGTAGCGGCCCAACGCCCGCGTCGCGGACAGGGTCAGCGCGATGATGCCCGCCTTGGCGGCGCCGTAGTTGGCCTGTCCGACCGGACCGGTTACCCCCGCCTCGGACGAGGTATTGATGATGCGGCCGTAGATCGAGCCGCCCTCCGCCTCCTTCGCCTTCTGTCGCCAATAGGTGGCGGCGTTGCGGGTCAGCAGGAAATGGCCGCGCAGGTGCACGGCGATCACCGCGTCCCAGTCCTCGTCGGACATGTTGAACAGCATCCGGTCGCGCGTGATCCCGGCATTGTTCACCACGATGCTCAGGCCGCCCAGCCCGTCGGCGCAGCTGACGAGCTCGTCGGCGGTCGCGCGCTGGCTGATATCGCCGGCGACCGCCACGGCCTTGGATCCGGCCGCGATGATCTCGTCGATGACGTCGGACGCATCCAGCGCGGCTTTGATGTCGTTGACGACGACGGTGGCGCCGGCACGAGCCAGGCCGATCGCTTCGGCGCGGCCCAGCCCTGCGGCCGCACCTGTCACCACGGCGACCTTTCCGGAGAGATCGGTCGCATCCGTGCTGCTAGTCAATTTATGAATACCTCTAGTCTTCGCGTAATAACGCAGCGCGTGGACATTCCTGGATGGCCTGCTCGGCCAGCGCCTCCTGATCGGCGGGAATCGGATCGGTCTTCACCACCGCGTAGTCCTCGTCGTCGAGGTCGAAGATATCCGGCGCGATTCCCAGGCACACCGCGTTGCCCTCGCAGCGATCGTGGTCAACTATCACCCGCACGGCATCCTCCTCAGACGTGGGCACTGACTTCAATAAGGTTAGGTAGGACCCACCATACGACCAGCGATGAACGCGTTCGGCGTGACGGTCGCTGGACCCTCAGACTAGAACGTGTTACAACCACAGAAGGCGACTGGGTAGCCGTTGATGCAGGCTGCCATATTCACCTACGACTGGAGGGTGGCCGGAATGCGCATCAGTTATACCCCTGAGCAGGAAGAGCTGCGTCGCGAACTGCGGTCGTACTTCGAACAGCTGATCACCCCGGAACGCCGTGAGGCGCTGAGTTCGACGTCGGGCGAGGTCGGCAGCGGCAACGTGTACCGCGAGACGGTGGCCCAGATGGGCAAAGACGGGTGGCTCACCCTGAACTGGCCCAAGGAGTACGGCGGCCAGGACCGCTCGCCGATGGACTCGCTGATCTTCACCGACGAGGCCGCGATCGCCGGCGCACCGGTGCCGTTCCTGACCATCAACAGCGTCGCGCCGACCATCATGGCCTTCGGCACCGAGGAGCAGAAGAAGTTCTACCTGCCCAAGATCGCGTCCGGGGACCTGCACTTCTCGATCGGCTACTCCGAACCCGGCGCCGGCACCGACCTGGCCAACCTGCGGACCACCGCGGTGCGCGACGGCGACGACTACGTGGTCAACGGCCAGAAGATGTGGACCAGCCTGATCCAGTACGCCGACTATGTCTGGCTGGCGGCCCGCACCAACACCGAAGCCAAGAAGCACCGCGGCATCTCGATGCTGATCGTGCCGACCAGCGCCGAAGGGTTCTCCTGGACGCCGGTGCACACGATGGCGGGCGTGGACACCAGTGCCACTTACTACCAGGACGTCCGGGTCCCGGTCGCCAACCGGGTCGGCGAAGAGAACGGCGGCTGGAAGCTGGTCACCAACCAGCTCAACCACGAGCGCGTCGCGCTGGTGTCGCCGATGCCGATCATCATGGCGCTCAACCAGGTTCGCGACTGGGCGCAGAACACCAAGGATGGCACCGGCGCCCGGCTCATCGATTCGGAATGGGTGCAGCTGAACCTGGCCCGAGTGCACGCCAAGGTCGAGGTCCTCAAGCTGATCAACTGGGAACTCGCGTCGTCCGACTCGGCCACACCGTCACCCGCGGATGCCTCGGCAGCCAAGGTGTTCGGCACCGAACTGGCCACCGAGGCCTACCGGCTGCTGATGGAGGTGCTCGGCACCGCGGCGACCGTGCGTCAGGACTCGCCCGGAGCGTTGCTGCGCGGTCGAGTCGAGCGGATGCACCGGGCCTGCCTGATCCTGACCTTCGGCGGCGGCACCAACGAGGTGCAGCGCGACATCATCGGCATGGTGGCCTTAGGGTTGCCGCGAGCCAACCGCTAGCGAATTCTGGAGAACCCATGGATTTCTCGACAACCGAAGCCGCGCAGGATCTCGGCGGTCTGGTCAATACGATCGTCGACTCGGTGTGCACACCGGAGCATCAACGTCAGCTCGACGGCTTGGATCAACGGTTCGACCGCGAGCTGTTGAGCAAGCTGATCGACTCCGATATCCTCTCCACCGCTGCGCCGGAGTCGTTGGGCGGAGGCGGTTTTGGGGTGCTCGAACAGACTGCCGTCCTTGTCGCTCTGGGCCGGCAACTCGCTGCTGTCCC
>Ga0335075_10006364_pt1 | contig 18241 bp, 17 predicted proteins | sample Lox_Sample_24_FD_206723 | JGI IMG/M metagenome (GOLD analysis project Ga0335075, IMG submission 206723) | Soil microbial communities from Loxahatchee National Wildlife Refuge, Florida, United States - Lox_Sample_2.4 | ecosystem: Environmental > Terrestrial > Soil > Wetlands | place: USA...
CCGGCGGGTAGTAGCCGGGCTGTGCCTGCTGGCCGGGTGCGGCCTGGTACGGGCCGCCCGGAGCGCCGTGAACCGGCCCCGCGGGGCCGGGGAACTGGCCGGGCGGGTAGCCCGACGACCCGGCCGCGCCTGGCCACGAACCGGAGAAACCAGCAGGTCCCTGACCGGCGAAGCCGTCACCGTACGGCCCGGGAACGGGCCCGGGTGCCTGGTCTGGGTGGAACCTGCGGCCCGGGCCGGCCTGGCCGGGGCCCATCACGCCGTGCGGTTGCTCGAAAGGTTGCTGGCCAAACGGATGCTGGCCGTACTGCTGCCCCGGTGGCGGGCCGCCGGGGAAGGTGCCCTGGTGCGGCGGGTACTGAGGGGTCCCAGGATGCTGGTGACCCGAATGGGGGGCGCCCTGCCACGGACCGGGCGGCTCGCCCGCGGGCATGCCCGGCCCCGGCCCGCCGTAGCCGGGGTTGCCATGGCCCTGGCCGGAGAAACCTTGCCCGGAGAAACCCGGTCCGCCGTACGCGCCCGGCGGGCCACCTCCTGGCCCTCCGGGGAACGCGGCACCCCCCTGAGGGAACGGCGCCTCCGCGAACCCTGGCCCGGCCCCCCGGCCGGTACCAGGTCCGCCGACGCCCTGGCGACCGTCCTGCCCCGGGCCGGCGTCGCCTTCCGGCCAGCCGCCGGCGCCGGGCTCCGGTTGCCCGCGCCGCCCCCCTGAAAACGTTCCCACGGTAACGATCGTAGGCAACAGCGCGACCGCCGGCATCCCGCTCCATGCAATCGCGTGCCCGCCCGCGCGGCCTCGCCCCCGACCCAGCCCGCCGGCCCAGCCCGCCAGCCCTGCTTATCCGGCCGCGCCGGCCTAAGCCGCGAACCGGAAGTGATCATGCTCACCGTGCCGTACGCTCACCGGCCGTCCGCACGGGTCACACCTGCGGCATGACCTCCCCGGCGATGTCGGCCAGGTGGTCCAGGTCGTCGAGGTCGAGGATCTGCAGGTAGACGGTCTGCGCGCCCACCTCGGCGAGTGCCCCGATCTTGTCGGCGACCTCGGCCGGGGATCCGGCGAGGCCGTTGACCCGCAGTTCTGCCAGGTCACGGCCGATCGCCGCGGCACGGCGGGACAACGTCGCCTCGTCCTTGCCGCAGCAGACCACGTGGGCGGCCGAGTAGACGAGCGCGTTCGCGTCGCGGCCCGCCGCCGCGCACGCCTCCCTGACCCGGCCGAACTGCGCGGCCACCGCGGCGTTGTCCGCGAACGCGATGTTGAACTCGTCGGCGTACTTCGCGGCGAGCGCGGGCGTGCGGCGCGGGCCGTGGCCGCCGATGATTACCGGCGGGCGCGGACGCTGTACGGGCTTGGGCAGCGCGGGTGAGTCGGCGACCTGGTAGTACCTGCCCGCATGGCTGAACTTCTCGCCGACGGGCGTTCCCCAGAGACCGGTGATGACCGCGAGCTGCTCTTCGAGGCGGTCAAAGCGCTCACCGGTCGGCGGGAACGGGATGGCGTACGCGGCGTGCTCGGCCTCGTACCAGCCGGCGCCGATGCCAAGCTCGACCCGGCCGCCGCTCATCTCGTCTATGCCGGCCACGCTGATCGCGAGCGGGCCCGGCTGGCGGAACGTCGCCGAGGTGACAAGCGTGCCGAGCCTGATCGCGCTGGTCTCGACGGCCAGGCCCGCCAAGGTGGTCCAGGCGTCGGACGGGCCAGGCTCGCCGGACACGCCGCCCATCTTGAGGTAGTGATCCGAGCGGAAGAAGGCGTCGAAGCCAAGTTCTTCCGTCGCCTTGGCGACGCGGCGGAGCGTGGCGTAGCTGGCACCCTGCTGTGGCTCGGTGAAGATCCTGAGTCGCATGGGTTCTATCGTCGCGCATGCCGACCTCAGCTCGCGATGGCCCTCCCGTCGTGGTCGGCCGCCAGGCGGTAGACGACGCCGGGATCGATGGTCCGGCAGTGCGCCTCCCAGTAGACCCCGCCGTGGACGTCCCGGCGGCCGAGCCACTCGTGCCCGGTGGGCACGTGGACCTCGTCGAGATGGAACACCGACATGCGGGGCACCACCTCGACGACGCGGACGGCGAAGCCGACGCGCTTGATAAGGAGCGGCTCGACCCTGCGCATGATGGCGGCAAGTTCGTCGCCGAGCCCGGAGCGCAACGAACCTTCTGAAGTGTCATGACCGACCAGGTCCCACAGGTACATGTGAGAGATGGTACCGCTCAATGATAAGTCACGTCTGCGGTCGACTACTGTCGAAGCATTGCGATTGGCAACTTTGCCAATCGAGTATGGTACAAGAATGTCGATAGGTGACGAATCAGACCCAAGAGCGTACATGCAACTCGCCGCGGTCCTGCGCAAGGCGATCATGGCCGGGCAGTACCCGCCCGGCACCGCCACCCCGTCGATCACGACCCTCAGCCAGGACTACGGCCACGCCCGGCAGACCTGCTCCAAGGCCCTCGGCGTCCTGGTGAAGGAAGGCCTGCTGATCCGCTACCCAGGTCTCGGCTATTACGTGGCGGGCAAGCCCGGCGAGCCCAAGCCGGCCAACCCGGAGAGCGGCGCGGGCAAATCGGACGAGTTGTAGTCGCCGCGGTGCCACGTGAGCGGGGCCGTGTAACAAATGGGACGGCTGCCCTGAGCGCGGCGCCCGACCGCGCCGGTCCCGCGCGGGCTGCGGCGCGGCGGGTGAGCGGTCAGCGGGAGAGCGTGGCGACGCACTCCACGTGGTGGGTCATCGGGAAGGCGTCGAATGCGCGCAGGTCCTCAAGGCGCCAGCCGCCGGCGATCAGCAGCGCCAGGTCGCGGGCCAGCGTGGCCGGGTCGCAGGAGACGTAGGCGAAACGCTCGGCGGGCACGTCTCCCGCGGTGCTGTCGCCGGTCAGGTAGCCGATCACCTCCCTGGCCAGGCCGGCCCTGGGCGGGTCGGCGATGACCAGCCTGGCCGGCGGCAGGTCACCCGCGGTCGCGGCCGTGGCCACGTCGGCGCGGTGGAAGGAGACCCACGGGTAGTCGCTCAGGTTCTGCGTGGCGTTCCGCACCGCGGCGGGGTCTGACTCCCACCCGGTGACCGCGCCGTCGGGGCCGACCAGCGGGGCGACGACTCCTGCGAACAGGCCCGCGCCGCAGTACAGGTCGAGGACGGTGTCGCCCGGCCGCGGCTCAAGCGCCGCCGTCACGGCCGCGCCGAGCGTCTCCGCGGCGTCCGGGTGGACCTGCCAGAAGCCGTCGGCGCTGACCTGCCAGATCCGGCCGGCGGCGCGTTCGGCCAGGTAGGGGCGGCCCTCCACGAGGGTGCGCCGTGGCCGGGACGACCGGCCGCCACCGCCGCGATGCCTGTTGTCGTTCTTGCCCTTGACCTTGTGCTTGTCGGCGGCCTCGACCACCGTCACAGCGAAGTTCTCCGTGCTCTCCGCGCCGCCGACCGCGACCTCGACCCCCGTCGCGCCGCTCCAGTCGTCGCCCGTGATGTCAAGCTCGCGGACCGCCCGGTGCGCGATGAGGCACTCGCCGACGTCGACCACCCGGTGCGAGCGGTGCTCGCGCAGCCCGGCCACGCCATCGCGGTCGACCGCGAACTGGACGCGGGTGCGCCAGCCAAGGCCGGGCGCCCCGCCCTCAGGGCCGACCGCGGGGCCGGCCTCAGGGCCGACCGCGGGGCCGGCCTCAGGGCCGACCGCGGGGCCGGCCGCGGGGCCGGCCGCCATGTCGCTGGGGAAGGGCTCGACCGTGACCTCCCGCTCGATGCCGGCGAGGCGCTTGAGCTGCTGGGTGATGACGGTGGCCTTGAGTGCCCGCTGGGCGGGCAGCGACGCGTGCTGCCAGTCGCAGCCGCCGCAGCCGCCGGGACGTGCGTGCGGGCAGGGCGCGCCGACACGGTCGGCCGAGGGCTCAAGCACCTCCACCGCGTCGGCCCGGGCGAACTTGGACGTGACCTCGGTCACGCGGGCAGCGACGCGCTCACCGGGCAGCGCGTGCCGCACGAAGATCACCGGCAGCCCCGCCGGCCGCGCGATGCACCAGCCGCCCTGCGCGACGTCTTCGATGGTCACCTCGACGTCCTGGCCCACCGCGAACGGACCGCTTCCCGTCACGGCCTGGGGAACGACCGCCCCGAGGGCCCCTGGGCGGCTCTGGCGACGGGGCTGCCCGGGGGCCAGGGGGCCGGAGCCCCCCGTGCGTGGGAGCTGCTCCCCCGGTAGACGACCGTCTTGTGCTCGCGGTACGACACCCGGCATTAGATTCTCCTCCTTGTGGAGTCGCATTCTCCCATGTGAGGGCATAACTTTGGCGAGGCGCCCAATGCGGGCGACCGGACGCGGCGATGGACCGTGAAAGGACGGGTCGTGCATATCGTGATCATGGGCTGCGGGCGGGTCGGGTCGACGCTCGCCCACATCCTGGAAGACCGGGGGAACACGGTCGCGGTCATCGACCGAGACCCGGAGGCATTTCGCAGGCTCCGCCCGTCCTTCAAGGGCGACCGGGTGACAGGAATCGGCTTCGACCGCGACGTGCTGTCCCGGGCGGGGATCGAGCGCGCCGACGGCTTCGCGGCCGTCAGCAGCGGCGACAACTCCAACATTATCGCCGCCCGGGTGGCGCGCGAGACATTCGGCGTGCAGCAGGTCGCTGCCCGCATCTACGATCCGCGGCGGGCCGAGGTCTACGAGCGGCTCGGCATCCCGACGGTCGCGACCGTGCGCTGGACCGCCGACCAGATGCTGCGCAAGCTGCTGCCCGAGAGCACCGAGCCGCTCTGGCGGGACGCGACCGGCAAGGTCGTGCTCAGCCAGGTCGCCGTGTGCCCCGACTGGATCGGCGAGCCGGTGAAGATGGTCGAGACGTCGGTCGCGACCAAGATCGTCTACATCGACCGCCTCGGCGAGGCGATCGTCCCGCAGCCTGGCACCGTGCTGCAGCAGGGGGACGTGGTGCACGTCATCGCCAAGGAGTCCGAACTCGACCGGATCTGCGGCGCCCTTGCCAAGCGGGACGGGAGTGGTCATTGATGCGGGTGGCGATCGCCGGGGCGGGGGCCGTGGGCCGGTCCATCGCCCGCGAACTGCTTGAGAACGGTCACGAGGTGCTGCTGATCGACCAGAAGCCGAGCGCCATCAAGGTGGACAGCGTGCCCCGGGCCGAGTGGCTGCTCGCCGACGCGTGCGAGATCAGCTCGCTGGACGACGCGGCGCTCGACCGCTGCAACGTGGTCGTCGCGGCCACCGGCGACGACAAGGTCAACCTGGTCGTCTCGCTGCTCGCCAAGACGGAGTACGGCGTGCCCCGGGTCGTGGCGCGGGTGAACCACCCGGGCAACGAGTGGCTCTACAACGAGTCATGGGGCGTCGACGTCGCGGTGTCGACGCCGCGCCTGCTGTCCGCCCTCGTCGAGGAGGCGGTCAGCGTGGGCGACCTCGTGCGGCTGATGTCGTTCGGGCAGAGCGAGGCGAGCCTCTTCGAGCTGACCCTGGCGACCGACGCGCCCCTGGCGGGCCAGCAGGTTGGCTCGATCGACTGGCCCGCCGACGCCGCGCTCGTCGCCATCTTGCGCGAGGGGCGGGTCCTCGTGCCGCAGCCGCAGGACCCGCTGCAGCCCGGCGACGAGCTGTTCTTTGTCACGTCGCAGGACGTCGAGCAGGAGCTGGAAGACCTGTTCGCCGCCGAGTGACGCGGACGAGGCAGGCGGACGTCGGGCAGGCGATGTCGGGCCGCCGTTCGCCTGTCTAGCCCGCGTCCGGTGGATCGAAGCCGGGTGGCCGCTGCTCGCGCAGTAACCTCGTCTCGGTCATCTCCGGGCCGCGCTCGAACGGGTTCTGCGCGGCGGCGAAGCGGTTGCTGCCCTCCTGCTCCGCTTGCTGTGCCCCCTGCTGTGCCCCCTGCTGCGCGCGGGACTGCTCCTCCAGGGCGGCGGCGGCCTCGGCCGGCAGCTTCAGCTCAAGCATGTCGCGCGGCGGCATGGGGTGGTCGCCGCGGACCACCACGACCTGGCGCAGCACGGCCTCAAGCGGAGCCGCCGCCGCGGGGTCGACCGCCGCGGCGCCGCCGAACACACCGCGCAGGAACCAGCGCGGCCCGTCCACGCCGACGAACCTGAGCGGGCGCATTCCCGAGGCCGGCTGGCCGGGCTCGGCCGGGAGCTGCGCGGTCAGCTCCGTGCCGAACGGGCCCTGGCGCTCGGCGGCCTGGCCGCCGGCGCCGACGATCTCGGTCACGATCTCACCGCGCACCTCATCCCACAGCCCGGATCGCTTGGGCGCGGCGAACGCGTGCAGCTGCAACTCACTCGCCTGATCACGGACCGTCACCCAGGCGCCGTGCTGCTCGGCGAACACGAGCTGGATGTCCCTGCCCTCGAACACCGGAACCTGCAGGCTGCCCAGGTCCACCCGGGGCATCTCCGGGTACGGTTCCGACACGTCCCACGGGCCCGTCGCCCCGGCCGGGGCTGAGTCGGCCGCGTCGGCCGCTGTCTCATCGGCCTCCGTGATCTCGTCTACCACCTGGCTGTCCAGGTCGCGGCCGCGGTCACCGGCACTGCGTCGCCGACCGAACACTGCGCATCTCCTCCAGTCGCTTGACGACTCGATTATCTCTCGGCGGGCACGCGCCGCGGGTACTCCGCCGCGTGACCGCCGGTCGAGCCGAAGCCATTGTCACCGCGGGCCGACTCCGGCAGGGCCGGGACCTCACGGAAAGTCACGTTCTCCACGCGCTGCACCACCAACTGCGCGATGCGATCGCCACGGCGCAGCGACACCGCCCTGGCGAGGTCGGTGTTCAGCAGGATCACCTTGATCTCGCCACGGTACCCGGCGTCGATGGTGCCCGGCGCGTTCACCAGGGTGACGCCGTGCCGCGCGGCCAGCCCGGAACGGGGGTGCACGAACCCCGCGTAGCCCTCGGGCAAGGCGATCGCGACCCCCGTGCGGACCAGCGCCCGCTCCCCCGGCGCGAGGTCGACGTCCTCGGCGGCGAACAGGTCGGCGCCGGCGTCGCCTGACCGCGCGTAGGCGGGCAGCGGCACCCCCGGGTCGAGCCGGATGATCAGCACGTCCAGCGGGCTGATGCCCGCGAGCATGCCCGCGTCGCCGGTAGTCATCGGCCGTGTCTCCCTCTGTCTGTCCGCTACGTTGAGCCTACGTCACGCAGCGCCGCCGGGGGCGCTGTCGCGGCGCCCGCGTCGTGCCGCAGCGCGCGGGTCGCGCTGGTCAAGGCGGCGGTGATGGGAACCGCGACCACCGCGCCCGCGATGCCCGCCACGACGACGGCCACGGCAAGCACGAGGATAACGGCGAGCGGGTGCAGGCGCACCATCTTGCCGACCACCTGCGGCTGCAGCAGGTGCCCTTCCAACTGGTTCATCACGATCATGACGGCGAGCACGATCACCGCGGCGATCAGCCCTTTGGCGGCGAGCACGATGATGATCGCCACCGTGCCCGCGATCAGCACGCCGGCCAGCGGGACGAACGCGGCGACGAACATGAACAGCGCCAGCGGCGCGACGAGCGGCGAGCCGATGATCGTGAGCGTGACGCCCATGACGACGGCGTGGATCGCGGCCACCGCGACCGTGCCCCTGACGTAGTAGACGACGGCCTGCCAGGCGGCGTGGCCGGCCAGGTTCGCCCGCCGCCCGCGCTCCCTGGAGAACCCGCTGACCAGCCAGGACCAGATCCGCTCGCCGTCCTTGATCAGGAAGAACGAGATGAAGAAGCACAACACGATGCCGGCCAGCAGCTCGACGACGATGCGGCCGCCGGTCAGCGCCGCGCCCTCGACCGTGGACCGGTGCTGGCTGAGGTAGTTCGCGAAGTTGTCCGAGATCTTCTCCAGGTTCCCGGTCCTGATGTGGAACGGCGAGGACGCCAGCCAGTTCTGAATCTGCGTGCTCGTGTGCCGCACCTGCTGGACCAGGGCCGGGTACTCGGCCTCCACCCGGGCGGTGACGAGCCACACCGCGCCGCCGATCAGCGCGAAGGCGAGCAGCAGGGTGCACCAGGTCGCGGACAGCGGGCCGAGTCCCGCCCGTCGCAGCCGCGCGGTGAGCGGCTGGAGCAGCGCCGTCAGCAGGATCGCGGCGGCGATGGGCACGATGACGACGTACAGCAGTTCCGCGACCCGGCCCGCCACGTAGAGCAGCCCGGCGAGGACAAGCAGCCGCCAGGACCACCCGGCGCTGACCCGCAGCCAGCGCGGTACCGCGTCGGCGCCCGCCGGGGTACCGTCCTCGGTCCTGGCCGGGGCGCTGTCCGGTGCTTCCTCGGCCTGCGCGGGCGCTTCGGCCTCTTCGCCCGGCGGGTTCGCACCGCCGCGGTCCGCCGCCGGATGAGCGCCCGCGCCACGAAATCCGGCGCGGGCCGCGCGGAGCATGGCCACGGCCATCGCGGCCCGCTTGGCTGCCCGCTCCATCATGACACCATCTAACCAACTACCGTGGAGTGTGCGCGCTCGCCCCGCGGGCGGGCAGTGGACCCTTTCAGTGGATTTCGGCGGGTTCGTCGCAGCCGTGGGCCACGGGCAGGATGAGAGCGAATTCCGAAAGACAAGAAGCACGACCAGAAGATTGAAGAGGGCTCTTCCGATGGGTTCGTACCGTGAGCGGCTCCTCGTGCCGGTTGGCTATTGGCTCCTCGCCGTCCCGGTCGCCGTGACGCTAGGCGCCGAGGCGTACTTCTTCGTGGACGGCTGGTTCCCGCCCACGTTCATCGCCTTGCTCTTCGCGATCATGGGGGCCTTCCTCGTGCAGTGGAGTTCCGCCACGATCGAGGTGACCGGCGGCGTGCTGCGGGCGGGGAAGGACACGCTCGCGCTGAGCGACGTCGCCGAGGTCGTGCCGCTCGACGAGCGGCAGGCGATGCTGCTGCGCGGCCCGCAGGCCGATCCGGCCGCCCATCTCCTGCTGCGGCCTTACCTGAAGCAGGCCGTCTACGTCGGACTCGCGGACGCGGGCGAGGCCGCCCCCTACTGGCTGCTTGCGACCAGGCATCCGGAGAAGCTCGCGGCCGCGATCGAGAGCGCCCGCGCGTCAGGAAACCAGCATGACGGCCGCGAATCGGGGGACTGGGAGTCCGTGGGATGATGACGCATTACCGAACGGGGCGAGGAGGATACGGATGGGCAAGGACAAGGCCAAGAAGGGCAAGGGCGACGGCTCGAACGCGCGGCTGGCCACCACGATGGCGATGACCGGCGGCGTTTTCCTGCTGCGCAAGCTGCTAGCGACGATTTGGACCAAGGCCACGGGCAGGAATCCGCCCACGGACCTGAGCGATCCGAAGGTCACGCTGGTCGAGGCGCTGGCGTGGTCCGTCGCGACCGGCATCGTCGTGGAGACGGCGCGGTTCGCCATCGTGCGCTCGACGATGCGCAAGTCGGTTTCTGTTGAGGAAACGGGAGCAGAGTCGGGCTGACCGTCGGCCGGTCAGCGGCTGGCCAGGCCCGCCAGCCAGCCGTTTCGGCTGGAACCCGCTGACCGTCCCTGTCGCCGCGGGCGCCCCTCCGAGCCCGCGGCACGGCGTGCGTCGGCCGGTGCCGGCGTGACCGGCCCCGAGGGCGTCTCGGGGCCGGTTTCGCTATGCGGCGCACTCACGGCAGATGAGCTGGCCGTTCCTGTCCTCGGCCAGTTGGCTACGGTGGTGCACAAGGAAGCAGCGCGAGCACGTGAACTCGTCCGCCTGCCTTGGGATCACCCTGACCGAGAGTTCCTCGCTCGACAAGTCGGCACCAGGAAGCTCAAGCCCCTCGGCGGCGTCGTCCGGGTCAAGGTCGATCGTGGCCGACGACCGATCCTGCCGTCTCGCCTGCAACTCCTGCAGGCTGTCCTCGCTAAGGTCATCATCGGTCTTGCGTGGGCTGTCGTAATCAGTTGCCATTTGTGACCTATCCCCCTCCATAAGTGGCGCGCGGTCGCTGCGCGGGTGTAACGCTCAGGAAGCCTTCGTTGTGCCCGATTCCGGCGGGGAATTCTGCCACAGTTCGCGACCGTCGTGCACGTTGCCCGCGAACCATAGCAGCCGTGTCCCCCTCGGACCGTTTCCGGCCGCTGGTAAACCTCGCATACCGCGCATCTATTCCGTGCGTCGGCGCACCGTTTTCAGCTCAGAGTGATCACCGAGCTTAGCCATGGAACCACGACCGCCGACCATGATCATTTGTCCGAACGAGTTCGTGCTCCGCGCGGTCCGCACACGCCATCTCCCGGGCGGGGCGGGACGCTCGGGCGCGAGGGCTCAGGCGTCGCGTTCCGGGTCCAGGGCGGCGAGTGCGGACGCCAGGGGGGCAAAGAGCGCCGGGCCCGCGGCCACCGCCATCGAGCTGGAGACCGGGTCGCCGTTCAGGCCGCCGACCACCGCCCCCGCCTCGGTGGCGACCAGGGCGCCGGCCGCCCAGTCCCAGTAGTTCAGCCCCCGCTCGTAAAACCCGTCCAGGCGTCCCGCCGCGACCGCGCACAGGTCGACGGACGCCACGCCCGCGCGCCTGATGTCCCGTACCTGGGGCAGCATCGCGGCGACGACCTCGCCCTGGACCTGGCGCCGCTCCTTGCGGTAACCGAAGCCGGTACCGATCAGCGCCTGGCCGAGCGGCACGCCCGGGCGGCACGCAAGCGGGCGCCATTCGTCACCGTCCGCCTGGAGCCAGGCGCCCTGTCCGCGAACGGCGCAGAACAGCTCGCGCCGCGCGGGCACGTACACCGCGCCCGCCACGATCTGTCTGCCCGCGCCGATCCCCCCATTCCCGTCAATCACGGCCTCGGCCGCGATCGACACCGCCCAGTCGGGCAGGCCGTACAGGTAGTTGACCGTGCCGTCCAGCGGGTCGATGACCCAGAGCACCGGCGCGTCGTCGGTCTGGCCGATCAGGCCGCCTTCCTCGCCGAGTACCGCGTCGGACGGGCGCGCCGCGAGGATGCGCGCCCTGATCAGCTCCTCCGACCGGCGGTCCATCTCGGTGACCACGTCGGTGGGGCTGGACTTGGTCGCCGCGACCTCGACCCGGCCCGCCCGGTCGGCGAGCAGGCCCCCCGCCTCCTTGGCGGCGGCGACGGCCACCGAGCGGAGCTCGAGCAGGGTCTCATCGCTCACGCTGACGGTGCCGCTCATGCCGACCTCCCGGTCACGGATGTCCTCACGGGCCCGGTCACGCCTTCCTCGGGCGCGCCGGGGTGTAACGGCAGCAGTCGGCCGGGCAACTCCCGATCTCCGGGTAAGCCCGGGGGCCGAAGCGGCCGAGGGCCAGGGGCGCGGCGCCGTAGGCGCGCTCCGCCACGAGTTCGCAGGCCATCTGGGCGAACCGCGGGTCGGGCCCCGGCGCTTTGGCCCGCGCGAACGGCAGGCCGAGCGACGCGGCCGTCGCCGCGGCCTCCACGTCCAGGTCGTGCACGACCTCCATGTGGTCGCTGACGAAGCCGACGGGCACGACAACGACCCCCGAGGGCGGGTTCTCCCCCTTGGCCAGCGCCTCCAGGTGGTCATTGACGTCCGGTTCGAGCCAGGGCACGCTCGGCGGGCCGCTGCGACTCTGGAAGACGAGGTCGAAGGGGAGCGAGCCACCGCGCACCCGTTCCGAGATAAGGCTTGAGGCTTCTCGCAGCTCGGCCGCGTACCTGCCGCCGACCGCACCGGGAACCCCCGTGCCGGTGAGCACCGTATGGGCGGACGGGCTGCCGCTCGCGGCGGCCATGCCCACCGGGACGCTGTGCGCGGTGAACACCAGCCGGGCGCCGGCCTGGGCGCCGGCGGGCAGCTCGGCGAGTGCCGACTCGACGTTGGCGGCGAACGGCTCGATGAACCCGGGGTGGTTGAAGTACGGGCGGATCTTGTCGATCCGCGGGGCGCCAGGGCCGACGGCGGCGACGGCGCGGTCGATGTCGTCAAGGTACTGGCGGCAGGCCGAGTAGGAGCTGTAGGCCGAGGTGACGAACGCGATCGCGCGGCCAACGCCGTCGGCCCTCATCTGGCGCACCGCGCGTTCGATGAACGGGTGCCAGTTCCTGTTCCCCCAGTACAGCGGCAGTTCGATGCCGCCGGCGCGGAAGGCGGTCCCGATCGTCTCGAGCAGGTGCCTGCACTGGTCGTTGATCGGGCTCACGCCGCCGTACGCGCGGTAATGCTCGGCCACCTCGGCCAGCCGCTCCGCCGGCACGCCCCGGCCACGGGTGACGTTCTCGAGGAACGGCAGCACGTCGTCGGGCCCTTCCGGGCCGCCGAAGGACAGCAGGAGGAACGCGTCGTAAGCCGGCATGTACCCCATCCAACCAGGGCGGCGCCCGCCGGCGGTAAGCGGACCGTCGAACCGGTCGCGCAGAAAACGAGTTGCCAACCCGGAGTATCTTCAGGTTCTGTTTAGGTTGAGGCGGGAAGGCGCGCGATGAGGATTGCTGACGGGGCGGACCTCGACGTGCGCGAGCCACGAGGGTTCCTCGCGCCGTACGCGGAGGTCTTCGCGATCCCGCGCGCCTGGCGGTTTTCCGTCGCGGGGATCATCGGCCGGATGCCCATGTCGATGTACGGGCTCGGGACCGTGCTGCTGATCTCGGCCGGGACCGGCCGGTACGGCCTGGCGGGCAGCGTCTCCGCGGCCGGGTCGATCGGCGGCGCGATCTGCGCGCCGCAACTCGGCCGCCTGGTCGACCGGCTCGGCCAGCACCGGGTGCTCATTCCCGAGGGCGTGTTCTTCGCGCTGTCGGTCGCCGGGCTGTGCGCCGCGGTCGTGCTCGGGGCGCCCGACTGGACGCTGTTCCTCTGCGGCATCGCCGGCGGCGCCACCATGCCGCAGACCGGGCCCATGGCCCGGGCCCGCTGGTCGGTGCTGCTGGCCGGGTCGCCGCGGCTGCACACCGCGTTCTCGGTCGAGTCGGTGGCCGACGAGCTGTGCTTCGTGGTCGGTCCGGCCGCGGTGACGCTGCTCGCCACCCAGGTACACCCGGCGGCGGGCGTGGCGTGCGCCGCCTTGTGCGCGCTCGGCGGGTCCTTGTGGTTCGCATCACAGCGGTCCACCGAGCCGCCGGTCGTCGCCGTCACGCCGGCGCCGTCGCCGGCCCCGTGGTCGGTGAGGGGCCGGCGGCGCGCCCGCGCCCGGCGCTCGCAACTCGCCTCGCCGACCCTCGCCGTGCTCGTGCCCGCGTACCTGTTCCTCGGCGCGATGTTCGTCACGATCGACCTGAGCACGGTCGACTTCGCGACGGACTTCGGGCACAAGGCCCTGGCCGGGCTCATCCTCGGGTGCTACGCGGCCGGCAGCGGCACCGGCGGCCTCTGGTACGGGTCACGGACCTGGCGCGCGCCCGCGTGGCGGCGGCTCGCGATCACCCTGCCGCTGACCGTGGGCGGCGTGTGCACGTTCTGGGCCATGCCGAACCTGCTGGTGCTGGCTCCGGTCATCTTCCTGTGCGGCATGACGATCGCGCCCACGCTGATCGCGGGCTACAGCCTGCTTGCGTCGACCTCGCGGCCCGGGCGGGCCACCGAGGCGATGACCTGGCTGTCCACCGGCATCTCGGTGGGGGTGGCGTGCGGGTCAACGGCGGCGGGGTTCATCCTCGACGCGTTCGGCGCGCGCTGGGGATACGCGTTCGCGGCGGCGTCCGGCGTCGTTGCCGTGGCGATCTACCTGGGCGGCCTGCGCTGGGTGGCGGCCGTTCCCGCCTCGTCTCAGCCGTATTCGTCCTAGCCGTATCGCGTTAGCCGTATCGTCTTAGCCGTATTCGCGGGCGTACTCGGCCGCCAGGGTGAGGACCTCGTCGACGTACCAGGTCGCGTGGTTGTAGTCGAAGATCGCCTGGCGCAGGCCCGCGCCGCCGCTCACCGCGCCGTCGGCGCACAGCAGGCGGGCGGCGCTCGGGACGGCGTCGAACGGGTTCATGATGTCCGGCGGGCCGGCGTCACCGAAACCGTCGATGCCCCAGGTCGCCCACGTGGACGGCAGGAACTGCATCGGGCCGAGGGCGCCGGCGGTGGAGGGGCCCATGTTCTGGCCGTCCGCGGACTCGATCTGCCCGATCGCGGCGAGCACCGTCCAGGAGAGGCCAGGGCAGTACCTGGCGGCCGACTCCTGGAAAAGCTGCAGGTAGTTGGTTGGCCGGCCGGTCGGCGGTGAGGAGTCAACCGGGAGGCTGGTGGAGACCGTGACGGGGGCGAGCCTGACGACCTGCGCGCCCGCGCCAAGGGCGGACCTGACCTGGCCGACGAGCTTCGTCATGTCGTCGGCGGGCGCGTTCACCAGCACGGCGACGTTCCTGACAAGGCCGAGTTTGCTGCCCTCGGCCTGGTTGACCACCCCGTCCACGCCGGCCACGCCGAGCAATGACGTGCCGCCGTCGGTGATCCTGGCGGCGACCGCGGCGGCGACCGGGTACGCGCGGCCGCGGACCAGGTGGGCCGCGGTCGCGGCCTGGGCGCTGGTGATCAGGTCACCGGCCTGGAAGGCGGACCACACCTGCTGGCTGGCCGCCGTCGTCGGCGGTGTCCACGGGCGGAGCGCGGCGGCGGGCGCGGCCAGCACGGTGAGGCGCACGCCGTTGACCGTGATCTGCGCGCCGTCGATGGCGAGCACCGCGCGGACACCGGCGAGCTTCTTGATGCTGTCCAGGTCCGCCTGGGTGACCCCGCCGGGTACCGAGGCGATCACGTCGGGGACCACCAGGTGCGTGGTGGTCGCCCCGGCCAGGCCCGGCGCCGGCGACGTGCCGCCCTTCGACGTGCCGCCCTTCGACGTGCCGCCCTTCGGCGCGCCGCCCTTCGACGCGCCGCCCACGGGCACCACCCGGTTGTTCAGCGCCTGCGCGGCGCTCCCGTCGGCGCCACCTCCGTCGGTGCCGCCGTGAGTGCCGCCGTGAGTGCCGGCGTGGGTGCCGGGTGCCGCCGCGGTGGCAGAACCGCCCGCTCCGTTCGCGCCCGCCCCGTTCGCGCCCGCCCTGGCGGCCGGCGGGGCGGTGCCACCGCTCAGCAGCGCGACGGTGGCGGCGACGGCGACGGCGGCCGCTACGAGCCCGCCCGCGACGGTCGGCAACGATTGGCGTCGAATCCTCGGCAGCCTCACAGTGATCCAACCTATACAGCAAGTGGCGGCACGTCACGGTCGGATCGGCGGGCGCTATACTTTTTGCTGTTATCAGCCTAACGGGACGGGACGGGATGACGCATCTGACGGTAATCGCAGGATCTCCTTCAGGTGCGGCTACGCTTCGACTATGACGCAGGAGGCAGACCGGAGCCCCGGCCAGGCGGGGGCCGGCGCGGTCCGCGGGTCCGCCAGGCCGCCGGCGGGAGCGCAGGGCACTGGCCAGCAACTCGGTCCCGACGCGGCGCACGGCTCTGGCCCGACCCCCGGGACAAGCCACGGTGGCGGCCAGGCACACACCGCCGGGCAGGCACGCGGGGGCGGGCGCAGGGGCGGTGCGAGCCGTTCCACCCGCAAGCCGCAGGGGCGGCCGTCGCTCGGCGGCGGCACGCCCGCACAGGACCGCGAACTGCGGGCGCAGGGACGGGAGACGGTCAGGAAGCTGCTCGAGGCCGGCACGGCCGAGTTCGAGGAGCGCGGGTTCAACGGGGTCCGCGTCGACGACGTGGTCAAGCGGGCGGGGATCTCGCACGGGACGTTCTACCTGTACTTCGCGAACAAGGAGGACCTGTTCAAGGCGCTGCTGCGGGACGCGATGCACGACATGCAGGTCGTCGCAGGCGACTTCCCCGTGGTCACCACCGACGAGACCGGGCTGCGCCTGCTGCGTGCGTGGGTACGGAAGTTCTCCGCCGCCTACGCGGCCCACGGCACCGTGCTGCGCACGCTCAGCTCCGCGAACGCGCCCGGTGAGATGTACGCCGAGGGCCTGCAGCTCTTCTTCAGCCTCACGGAGGCGATGACCACCGGGATGACGGCGGCGGCCGCGGCCGCGGGCCACCATCAGGAGAACGCCGAGCTGACCGCGTTCGCCTGCCTGATGATGCTTGAGCGGGTGAACTTCGTGACGACGACCGAGGTGCAACTGCCCGAGGACCTGATGGCCGACAAGATCGCCGACATCATGTTCGCGGCCTTCGGCCTGGTGATCACTTAGGCGGCCCGGTGAGCACCTAGGCCAGGCTGATCGCCGCCGATTGGTTGGTGAGCGGGAAGTTGCGGTAACAATTAAGAACGTGCGTTTCCTCCATGACACCCCGCCAGCCACCGACCTGACCTATAGCGACGTGTTCATGATCCCCGCGCGGTCCGCCGTCGGGTCGCGGCTCGACGTCGACCTGACCACGCGGGACGGGACCGGGGCCACCATCCCCATCGTCACGGCGAACATGACCGCCGTCTCCGGGCGGCGCATGGCCGAGACCATCGCGCGCCGCGGCGGGCTCGCGATCCTGCCGCAGGACATCCCCGCCGACGTCGTCGCCGAGGTCGTGGCCTGGGTAAAGCGCCGCGACCTGGTCGTTGACACCGCGATCACCCTTGGCCCAGCCGACACCGTGGGCGAGGCACTCGCGCTGCTGCCCAAGCGCGCGCACGGCGCCGTGGTGGTGATCGACTCGGCCGGCGCGCCGGTTGGCGTGGTCACCGAGGCGGACTGCGCGGGCGCGGACCGCTTCGCGCAACTGTCCAGGGTCATGTCCGCCGACCCGTTCACGCTGCCGGCCGGTACGCCGCCGGACGAGGCGTTCACCCTGCTGCACGCGGGACGGCACCGCCTCGCCCCCGTCGTCTCGGCCAGCGGCGAGTGCGTGGGAATCCTCACCAGGACCGGGGCCCTGCGGGCGACGCTGTACTCACCGGCGGTTGACAGCCGCGGGCGGCTCCGGGTGGGCGCCGCGGTCGGGGTCAACGGTGACGTCGCGGCCAAGGCGAAGCAACTGCTCGACGCGGAGGTCGATGTCCTCGTCGTGGACACCGCCCACGGGCACCAGGAGAAGATGATCAGCGCGCTGCGCGCGGTCCGCGCCCTTTCCCCGGCGGTCCCCGTCGTGGCCGGAAACGTCGTCACCGCGCAGGGCGTCACCGATCTCGTCGCGGCGGGGGCGGACATCATCAAGGTCGGGGTCGGCCCCGGCGCGATGTGCACCACCCGGATGATGACCGGGGTCGGGCGGCCGCAGTTCTCCGCGGTCATGGAGTGCGCCAGGGCGGCATCGGAACTGGGGGCGCACGTCTGGGCCGACGGCGGGGTGCGGCACCCGCGCGACGTCGCGCTCGCCCTCGCCGCGGGCGCGTCTTCCGTCATGATCGGCTCGTGGTTCGCGGGCACGTACGAGTCGCCAGGTGACACGTTCCGCGACCCGGACGGGAAGCTGTACAAGGAGAGCTTCGGCATGGCGTCCGCGCGGGCCGTGCGGGTGCGCACGGCGTCGGACTCCGCGTACGAACGGGCGCGCAAGGAACTGTTCGAGGAAGGGATCTCGTCGGCCCGCATGTACCTGGACCCGGCGCGGCCGGGCGTGGAGGACCTGCTCGACATGATCGTGGCCGGCGTCCGGTCCTCCTGTACGTACGCGGGCGCGCCCGACCTGCCGTCGTTCGCCGAGCGCGCCGTCGTCGGCGTGCAGAGCGCCTCCGGCTACACCGAGGGCATGCCGGTCCCCACGAGCTGGTAGCCGGACACGGGGAGCGGCCGCCGGCGCAGGGACCGCCGCGCGAGCGGCTTCCCGGCCCCCGGCCCGGACGGCCACGCGTCGGGGCCCTGTCCGGCCGCCGCATGGCCATCAGGGGTATATCGGGCGTGATTTCGGTCACCCGCTCCGAGGCATGCCAGGCTTAAGAAACGGCGGCGCGCGCCATTTCCGGAAATTTCATGAAAAAAGCGACGGGGCACTCGCGGCGGGAAAAAGATCTTGGATCGCTGACTACGCCATAGCGCGCTGAGCGATCCATCATCTTTGAAGCTCGTCGGCATGATGACAAGAGTTCCGCGCTGAACAGAATTTCCCGGACTCATGGCACTTACCAGGGGCGGGCGACCACGGGGGGATCAGACGCACCGATCCCGGCGGCATCACGCTTCACTGAGACAACAACCCCGAGCCGCCCGCAATGCGAAAACGCGCTCCCGGTTGCCTCAAGGAAAAGATCTTGGATCGTTGAACACGCTATGACGTGCTCAACGATCCAAGATCTTTTCATCGCCGCGCCGCATATCGCCCGTCGGGCGAAATATCCGGCGCGGGGCGGGGCGGGGCGGGCAAGGCAGGACGAGCGGGGGCGGGGCGCGGGGGCCAGGCCGGAGCCCGGGGGCGGGGCGCGGGGGCGGGCCCGGGGAGC
>Ga0335075_10006365_pt1 | contig 18240 bp, 17 predicted proteins | sample Lox_Sample_24_FD_206723 | JGI IMG/M metagenome (GOLD analysis project Ga0335075, IMG submission 206723) | Soil microbial communities from Loxahatchee National Wildlife Refuge, Florida, United States - Lox_Sample_2.4 | ecosystem: Environmental > Terrestrial > Soil > Wetlands | place: USA...
GGCCGGCCGACATCGCATCGATGAGCACCAGGCGATGTCCGTCGGGATCGAGCATTGCACGAGCCTCGATCGAGCGCGCCGCATCGCGCTCTGCGCTGCGCGCGCGCTGCTGCGGGGAAGGCGCCACGGCCAGTGTGATCCAGTCGCAAGTCAGATCGGTGACGCCGAACGCCGCGGGCCGCCCGGGGGGCTGGTAAGCGAGCAGCTCGATGCCCGGACCGCGCGTCGAGGGCGGGCGCAGCGCCGTCACTTGCACGCGCGCGCAGTCAAGCCCGTCCAGATGAGATTGAACCGGCCCCTCGTTCAGGGATCGCGCGCCCGGATGCATGCCGAGCGATTCGTAGAACGCGACACTGTGCGCCGCCGAGCTCACCGCCAGCGCGCTGTGGTCGATGCCGAGAAACGGTCCCGCGGGCCGCGCCGGGGGCGCCGCCAGCCGATGCTCGTGCCAGACGGGCCGCCCCTGGCCGGGCGGAAACCAAAGCAGCTCGAGGGGGTGGTCGTCGGGGTCGCGGAACTTGAACGCCTGCACGCCGCCATTCTCGGGAGGGAGTCTCTGCGGCCCGCCGCTGCCGATCGGCCGCCAGCCTCGCTGCGAGGCGAGTGCCGCATGGGCCGCCTGCATGTCGCTCACCACGATGGCCAGGTGCTGAAACCACAGGTCGTTGCTGCGGCTGTCCTCGGGGGGTGCTCGACCCGGCGCGGCGAACCGCACGAGCGCCAGCTCCTGCGCTCCGAGGCGCATGACCGCCTCGAGCGCTCCCGCCCGCGGTGCGCCCAGCGCGAGCAGCTCTTGTGCCTCGGCCGGTCCGCGCGCGATCGATGTGAACCCGAGCGCCGAGTAGAACTGCACGGCGCGATCGAGGTCCGAGACCACGCGTGAGATGCGGAGAATCTGCTCGACCTGCACGGCATTCGCTCTCCGGGTGAAGCTGCGCGAGAGGAGCTTCGATACTGGACAACGGGGCGGCGGGCGCTAACTGCATCCGCGCGCATCCCACCGTAGGACTTTGCCGACTCGGCACGCCCGCCCCGGCTGCGGGGCATTCCCCTGGCCGGGGCGCCGGCCATGGCGCATTCCGGGGCTAGGGCGCATACCGGGTCATGGCGGGTGTGGCGCATAATGCGCCCTTTCTCAAGGAGCGCCATGAGTCCACTCGATAGCTTCCCGATCACCCGGAAATGGCCGGCGCGGCATCCGGATCGCATTCAGCTCTATTCGTTGCCGACGCCGAACGGCGTGAAGGTGTCCATCATGCTCGAGGAGACGGGGCTGCCGTACGAGCCGCACTTGGTGCGATTCGAGAGCAATGATCAGCTGTCGCCGGAGTTTCTCTCGCTCAATCCCAACAACAAGATTCCGGCGATCATCGACCCGAACGGGCCCGGGGGCCGTCCTCTGCCGCTGTTCGAGTCCGGTGCGATCCTCATCTATCTGGCCGACAAGAGCGGCTCGCTCATTCCCAAGGATGCCGCCGGCCGCTACGAGACGCTCGAATGGCTCATGTTCCAGATGAGCGCGGTGGGCCCGATGTTCGGACAGGTGGGCTTCTTTCACAAGTTCGCGGGCAAGGACTACGAGGACAAGCGCCCGCGGGACCGCTACGCCGCCGAGGCGCATCGCCTGCTCAAGGTCCTCGATCAGCGCCTCGCGGATCGTTCCTGGCTCGTGGGAGAGGCGTACACCGTCGCAGATATTGCAACATTTCCGTGGATCAATAACCTCATCGGCTTCTACGGCGCGGGCGATCTGGTGGGCTTCGGCCAATTCGCGCACGTCGGCCGTGCCCTGCGGGAGTTCCTCGCGCGTCCGGCGGTGGCGCGCGGGCTGGAAATCCCGAAGCGCTAGGGCAATCGTCATGCATCATGGGCGGGCGCCCCTGAATCGGCGCGGTCGCGGAGTCTTTGTGGCAGCGCGAGCCCGCCCGTTGGTGCATACTTGTATACAAGGCGCATAATCATGCGCAGGGGTCGCGGGTGACGTGTCGAGGACAAGGGGATGCCGGAGATCGAGGGCTGAGGGTTGCGCGGTCCACCTAAAGTGCGGGCAACCTCGGCGATGACGGTCACGCGAGTTGCACGACCGCGCATGACGAAGACCACCCGTGGGACTGTTCTATTTGCCGATCTGCGCGGCTATACGGCGCTCGCCGAGCGGCTTGCGCCGGCGCGGATCGTGCCGCTGCTCGATGAGTTCTTCGGCGTGCTGGCGGCGGCGACGCTGCTGCACGGCGGACAGGTGTTTCACATGGCCGGGGACGGCATGATGGCCGGTTTCGGCCTGGGCGCAGTCAGCGACGGGGCGGCAGAGGCGGTCGGCGCCGGCCGTGCCATATTGCAGCAGTTCGCCGAGGTCGCGGCGCGCTGGCGCGCGGACCTGTCGATCGAGACCGGTGTGGGAATCGGACTGCACCTCGGTGAGGTCGCGCTGGGAACCCTCGGGCCGCCGGGCTACAAGCGCACCACGCTGGTCGGCGACACGGTGAACGTGGCCGCGCGGCTGTGCGGCCGGGCCCGGGCAGGGGAGCTGCTCCTGTCGTGCACCGTGGCCGCGGCGCTCGCGGCGGCGCGCACGGCGAACGGCCACGACTCGACGCCCATCGCATTTCTGCAGCTGCCGCAGTTCGAGCTGCGCGGGCGCACCGCGCCGCTCGATATCTGGTGCTTCCCGGCGCCCGAGCGGGTAACGTTCTAATCGTTCCAGCGCAAGCGCCCCCGTGGCGGAATCGGTAGACGCAACGGACTTAAAATCCGTTTCCCGCAAGGGAGTGCCCGTTCGATCCGGGCCGGGGGCACCACCCGTCTGAGGTTGGCGGTTGCCATCGTGTCGCGCTTTACGGCGCAGCACATTCGCGCCCATGGTCTTGGAAATTTGCACCGCTGGAAGGCGAACGGTGTCTGGAATTCGGCTTACGGTGCCTGGCAGAAATTGCCCGAGCAAGGCGGCGACGGCGAGCTCTTCTAGGGCGACACGAGCGCTCCAACCAATTGCGGCAATCTCCACCCTACGTCGGCATGCTTTCGCGCGAAGAAGTGACCAGATTGAATGAAGAGGCAGCGGGCTGATCGTGTCCTGCACGCCGCGAATTAGCGCTCGAGGGCGTCGCGCAGCGCTTGCGATCTGAGCTTGGTCGGCGAGGCGCAGAACCAGCGATTGCAAAGGCGCGTCATGATCGACTGCTCGGCGAAGCCCAGCCTTTCCGAGATGAGAGCGAAGTCGAGCCGGGTCTCGCGCAGATAATAGAGCATGATGTCGCGCCGCACCTCATCCTTGATCTGCTGGAAAGAGGTGCCTGCGGCGCGCAGGCGCCGGTGCAAGGTGCGCGGATGCAGGTTGAGCGCTGCGGCGATCCGTTCGTTGCTGCACTCTTCGGTGCCGAGCCGCTGCATGATCATTCCGCGGGCCTGCGCCTGCAGAGGCGGGCGCCGCTGGGTGAAGCTTGCGTCGATGAAGGAGATGGCGGCGCGGTACAGGCGCGAGTCAGGGTCGATGATCGGGCATGCGAGATCGCGCTCGGAAAAAAACACTCCGTCCTCGTGCTGACCGAAGCGCACGGTGCAGCCGAAATAGCGGCGATAGGTCTTGAGCGATGACACGGGCTGGTGACGGAAATGCACCTGACGCACCCGCGCCCGGCCGCCGGTGATCTCCACGGCCGCGAGGTGTCCGGCGAGCAGTATCTGTTCCATGGCCTGGCTCTTGCTCGGCACTCGGTCGAGCAGGATGTCGTGGCCGGCCAATATCCCCTTGGGGGAGCTGGACTGCCTCAGCCAGATCCGGGCCGCCAGGCTGTGTGCGTAGGCGTGCTTGGCGACGTAGTCGAGCGCCTCGCCGAAAGTGCGCGAGTGCTTCATGACCTGGCCCAGCGGGCCGAACATCCCGCTGCCGCTCTGGCGCGCCGCCAGGCGCATGCCGAAGTCCGGGCAGTTAAGTTGCACCGCGGCGAGCTCGATCAGACGCACCATTTGCCGATAGGTGGCACGCGAGGCGTCCTCCGGGAAATTCTCGCGCGATATCCCGACCTGACGCATGAGGCGCTCCGGCTCGGCGCCGAGCTCCTGCACCACGTCGGGAAAGAAGCGCAGGATGCGCGCATGCACGGCCTCGAACTTCCCGAGGCCACGGGAATCCTCGTTGCGCAGCGCAGTCTGATCCAACTCCACCCTCCGGAATTCGCCTGCGCACCAGGTAAGTGCGTTTGTCCGAAATTGTCAAGCGGGCCGGCGGCCGCGGTGCCACATGATGCGGGGGAAATCGCGCATCGATATGAGATGAGTTGAGGCAATACCCGACGCGAGGAGGCCAATGAACGCCATCATCAAGGATCTGAGCGTGCTGCTCGACCGCGAGAGCATCCGCGACTGCATTGCGCGCCTCGCTCGCGGGGAGGATCGCCGCGACGCGGAGCTGATCCGCGCCTGCTACTGGCCGGACTCGACCAGCGACTACGGCGTATTCTTCGGAACCTTCGAGGAGTATCTCGCCTGGGTGGTGCCGGGATCACCCGCCATACCCGTCACTCAGCACGTGCTGGGACAGAGCGTGATCGAGCTCGAGGGGGACGCGGCTCGCACCGAGACGCAGGTGGTCTCGTACCATCGGGTCAACATGGGGTCGGAGGAGCGCGACACCGTCATCGGCGGCCGCTACCTCGACCGGCTGCAGAAGCGCGGCGGTGAGTGGCGCATTGCACAGCGCCTGATGCTCTATGACTGGTTCCAGGATTGGGGTGCGTCGATAGACTGGACGAAGGGCGTCATGGGTCTGCCATTTCGTGCCGGGCATTATTCGGGCCGGGCGGTGGGTGATTACAGCGAGCGGTTCTTCGGCAAGGCATGAGGCGCGACGGAGGTAAGTCAGCATGGGTTCTCTGACAGGCAAGGTCGCTGTGGTGACCGGAGCGAGCCGCGGTATCGGCAAGGGGATCGCGGTGGCGCTCGGGGCGGAGGGAGCGACCGTGTACGTGACCGGGCGTACGGTGACGCCGGGCTCCTACCCTCTGCCGGGCACCGTGGGGGAGACCGCGGCGGCCGTGACGCAGCGGGGCGGCAAAGGCATCGCGGTCCCGGTGGACCATGGCCAGGATGACCAAGTGGCCGCCCTGTTCGATCAGGTCCGACGGGATCAGGGCCGGCTCGACATCCTGGTGAACAATGCCTTCTCGATCCCGGAGGATCTCACCGAACCGGGTCCCTTCTGGGAAAAGCCGCTGTCCCACTGGCAAATGGTCGACGTCGGCGTACGCTCCACCTTCGTCGCGGCGTGGCACGCCGCCAAGATCATGGCGCCGCAGAAATCCGGCCTGATGGTGGTGATCTCGGGGTACGTGGGGGTCACGTACACCTATGGCGTGGTGTTTGGCACCTGCAAGTCCGCAGTCGATCGCATGGCACGCGACATGGCGATCGACCTGCAGCCGCACGGCGTCGCTTCCCTGTCCCTGTGGCAGGGGCTCACGTTCACCGAGCGGGCGCGCCGCAACCTGGAAAGGAACCCGGCCATGAAGCAGCTCACCGTCACGAACCCGGCGATAGGCTGCACGCCGGAGTTTCCGGGTCGGGTGATTGCCGCTCTGGCGAGCGATCCACAGCTGATGAGACGCTCGGGCGGCACCTTCATCACCGCCGAGCTGGCGCAGGAGTACGCAATCACCGACATCGACGGCAAGGTCATCCCGTCGCTGCGCGCCGAGCGCGGCGCGCCCATCTGGCGCCCGATCGAGGGGGGCGCCCGTGGACGCTGAGCGCCTCGAGCGTCTCGCGGACCGCCAGGACATTCTCGACTGCCTCAACCGTTTCAGCCGCGGCATGGACCGGTTCGATCGGGAGCTGTTCCTGTCGGCCTTTCATCCCGATGCCACCATCGCCGCGGGCTCTTTCGTCGGCGGCCCCGTTCCGCTGTACGCGTGGGCAAGGGCTCTGCACGATCAGGGGCAGGCGGCAACGCATCACAACCTGCTGAACCACAGCTGTGAGCTCGCGGGACACATCGCCCACACCGAGACCTATTATCTGTTCGTCGGACGCAACCGCGACGACAGCAACTGGATCGCCGGCGGCCGCTACATCGACCGGCTGGAGCGCCGCGGCGGGGAGTGGCGCATCGCCCTGCGAACCAATGTGATCGAGTGGTCGGGCGTGATACCGACCATGCCGCTGCCTTTTGCCGAAGTCCCGGACATCCACGGCAATGGGGCTCCCGCGCGCAGCCGCGACGATCCATCCTACCAGCGCCCCCTCACCAACCGGCGGGCGACCCACATTCCCAGCATCACTGGAGGTCAGACGTGATCGAGAACGAGGCGGCATCGGCGGCCGGCGGCAAGACAGCACAGCGCCGGTTCGACGGCCGGGTTGCCGTGATCACCGGGGCGGGGCGGGGACTCGGGCGCGAGTATGCCCGGCTGCTCGCGGCCAAGGGCGCGAAGGTCGTGGTCAATGATCCGGGCGGCAGCGTCAAGGGTGATGGGAGCGATGCCGGCCCCGCGCTCGAGGCGGTGCGCGAGATCGAGGCGCTCGGCGGCGAAGCCGTCGCTTGCACCGAATCGGTCGCGACGCCGCAAGGCGGCAAGGCAATCGTCGAGGCGGCGCTCGATCATTACGGGCGGATCGACATCCTCATCCACAACGCGGGCAACGTGCGTTACGGGTCGATGGACGAGCTCTCGCAGGAGGATTTCGAGGCCGTCGTGGGCGTGCACCTGATGGGCGCCTTCCATGTGGTGCGCCCGGCCTTCCCGCGGATGTGCCGAGCCGGCTACGGCCGCATCGTGCTGACATCATCGATCGGCGGCCTGTACGGCAACCACAAATGCGTGAACTACGGCGTGTCCAAGGCCGGCATGATCGGGCTCAACAATGTGGTCGCTCTGGAGGGCGCGGCCAAGGGCGTGAAGTGCAACATCATCGCGCCCGGGGCCGTGACGCGCATGGCCGAGGGCCTCGACATCTCCCAGTATCCCCCGATGGGGCCCGAGCTGGTGGCACCGGTGGTGGGCTGGCTCGCGCATGAATCCTGCTCGATCAGCGGCGAGATGCTGATATCGATGGCGGGCCGCGTTGCCCGCGCATTCATCGCCGAAACCGAGGGCGTGTACCGCCCCTCGTGGTCCATCGACCAGGTGGCCGAGGATATCGACGCCATCCGCGATACCGATAAGCTCTGGATCTTGCCCCCGGTTCCTTCCGGCTATGTGGAGCACCTGAAGCGCAGCTTCGACATGGCGCGGCGGGGGATGGCGGGCAAGCGGCCGGAAGCGCCGCGATGAGCGGCCGCGGCCCCACGAGCCAGGCACGCGGCAGCCAGGCACCCGCGAACGTGGCGCTCGTCACCGTGCGATGATGCCGAGCATCCGAGCGATGCGCCTGCGCCATCCGGCAAGCCCCGATGCGCTGCACATGGACACCGCGGAGGCTCCCGCCCCCTCACGCGGTGAGATCCGGGTGCGCGTCCGCGCGGCCTCGCTCAATTTCCGCGACGCACTGGTGGTGAATGGCTTTTTTGCGGCGCGAGACGGGCTCATCCCGCTCTCGGACGCGGCCGGCGAGGTGCTCGACGTCGGTGAGGGCGTGGCGGAGCTCAAGCCGGGTGATGCCGTGATCAGCAACTTCCACCCCGCGTGGCTCGATGGCCACATCGAGCGCTCGCAGCTCACCGGCACACCCGGAGGCCCGGCCGATGGTTTCGCGTGCGAGCAGGTCACCCGCCCGGTGACGCATTTCACGCGCGCGCCGCGGGGGCTCACCTGGACGGAAAGCGCCACGTTGACCTGCGCGGGCGTCACGGCCTGGCGCGCGCTCGTGACCGATGGCCCGCTCAGGCCCGGCGAGCGGGTGCTGGTTCAGGGCACGGGGGGCGTTTCGCTGTTTGCTTTGCAATTCGCCAAGGCGGCCGGCGCGACCGTCATCGCCACCTCATCCAGCGCGGCGAAGCTCGAGCGGCTCGAGGCGCTCGGCGCTGACCACGTGATCAACTATCGCGCCACCGAAAAGTGGGGCGAGGCGGTGCTCGAGCTCACCGGCGGGGTTGGCGTCGATCATGTGATCGAAGTCGGCGGCCCGCACACGCTGCCCCAGTCGGTCATCGCCGCCCGCACCGGCGCCCATCTTGCCATCATCGGCGCGGTCGGGGGTTTCGACATCGACGTCATTCCTTTCGCCATCGTGCAGGCCAAGCGCTTGCGCCTGCAGGGAGTGACCGTCGGCAGCCGCCGCGATCAGCTGGACATGGTCCGCGCCATCGAGGCGAGCGCCATCCGCCCGATCATCGAGCGCACCTATCCGCTCGAGCAACTGCCCGCGGCCATGCATGGCCTCAAGGATCGCGAGCGCTTCGGCAAGGTCTGCATCGAACTCTAGCAATTGGTTCAAATACAACAACCTAGCATATAAATCTTCATGGCAGTCTGCTATCGTCCGCCCCGATCGCTGCGACTTGAGCACGGGCGCAAGGTAGGCGGTTCGCATTAAGATCCCCCGTTTCCTTGTCGAGGTTAGTGCAAAGCGATGCTGAAGAGCCGCCGGGCGCAGATCAAGAACTCGTTCGCCGAGAATCGCCTGTTCACCGTGCGCAGCATCGTCGCCGGCATCGTCGCCTCGCTGCTGCTGCTCGGCGTCGCCGGCCGGCTGTTCTACCTGCAGGTGGTGAAATACGAGTACTACTCCGCCTTGTCGCAGGGCAACCGGATTCGCACCGAGCCCATCCCGCCGAGCCGCGGCCTGATTCTCGATCGAAACGGCCTGATCCTCGCCGACAACCAGCCGGCCTTCAATCTGGAGTTGGTGCGCGAGCAGGTGGGCGACATGAGAGCGGTCGACGCCACCCTGGCCCAGCTGGTGAGCATCGGCGTGTTGCGGGCGGAGGAGGTGAACGCCATTCGCCGCACCATCCAGTCACACAAAGTCTACGAGAGCGTGCCCATCAAGCTGCAAATGGACGAGCAGGAGATGGCCCGCTTCGCGGTGCATCGATTCCAGTTCTCGGGCGTCGACATTCATCCGCGTCTCGCGCGTCACTATCCCTTGAAGGAGATCGGCGTGCACGCCATCGGCTACGTGAGCGCCATCAATGATGAGGATCTGAAGAGCATCGACAGCGCCGAGTACGCCGGCACCAGCCTCATCGGAAAACTCGGCGTGGAACGCGCCTACGAGGCGCAGCTGCACGGCAAGCCCGGATTTCGCGAGATCCTGGTGAACGCCGCGGGCAGGCCGGTGGAGAAGGCGGGAGACTACGTGCCGGAGCTGCGATCGCGCGCGCCGGTCGCCGGCGAGGACCTGGTGCTCGGCATGGACCTGCGCGTTCAGAAAGTGGCCGAGGAGGCGCTCGCCGGCAAGCGCGGCTCGGTGGTGGCGCTCGATCCGAAGACCGGCGACGTCATCGCCCTCGCCAGCACCCCGGGCTTCGATCCGAACGAGTTCGTCAAGGGGTTGACGGTGGCGCAATACAACGCGCTGGCGAATGACATCGACATCCCGCTACTCAACCGCGCGCTGCGCGGTGCCTATCCGCCGGGCTCGACCGTGAAACCGCTGTATGCCCTGGCCGCGCAGCATTACGGGGTTCTCACGGCCGAGCAGACTCAGTACTGCAGCGGCATCTTCATTCTACCGGGCAACCCGCGTCCGTATCACGACGACAAGAAGGGAGGACACGGAAATCTCAACATGCGCCAGGCGATCGCCGAGTCCTGCGACGTCTATTTCTTCAAGCTCGCACAGCGCCTCGGCATCGAAAGAATGGCGCCCTTCATGGCGGCGTTCGGCTATGGCCGGCTCACCGGCATCGACATTCCGGGCGAGAAGCCCGGCCTGTATGCCTCGCCGGAGTGGAAACGGCACGCCTACAAGCGCAAGGCCGATCAGGTGTGGTTTCCGGGCGAGACCATCAGCATGGGAATCGGGCAGGGCCCGATCACCGTCACGCCGCTGCAGCAGGCGCATTTTGCCGCGGAGATCGCCGAGAGCGGCAAGATCATCGCTGTGCCGAGGCTGGTGTCGGGATTCAGGGCGCCCGGCTCGAGCACGATCATCCGCAAGGCGCCGCAGCTGATGAAGCCCGTCGATCTCGGCACCGACGAGCAGTGGGCGGTGGTTCACGACGGCATGATCGGCGCGGTGAGCACGAGCACCGGCCGAGCGGGCACCGCCTACTACGCCGCCGGACAGGGCGCCAAGTACAAGTTTGCGGGCAAGACGGGCACGGCGCAGGTGTTCACGCTCAAGGAAAATCAGAAGTACAAGGCGAGCGAGGTCGAGGAGCGGCTGCGCGATCACGCCTGGTTCATCGCCTATGCGCCCGCGGACGATCCGAAGATCGCGATCTCGGTGCTGGTCGAGAACGGCGGCTTCGGAGCCGCGGCCGCGGCGCCCATCGCCCGCAAGGTGCTCGACGCCTATCTGTTGGGACCGGAGGCGGCAGCCGACGCCAAGGGCCCTGCGCCGAAGCAGGGCGGCTAGCGAGCCGCAAAGCGCGGCGGCGCCTTTCGCCGGGCGCGGCCTGCGTCGGGCGCGCTGCGCGTCGGGCGCGCGCTTCGCGGCGACTTCCGCCGGGCGCCTGGAAGAAGGTATTCTATGCATTCAATCAAGCGCCACACAGGTCCGGCAGGCCGCCCGGGAAGGGATTTTCAACTCATGAATGCACGCACACTCGATTGTTCGGACATCGATCAGTACCTCGGCAAGCCGATCGAATCCTCGACCCTGCGCGAGCCGCTATCGAACAACGATATCCGGCGCTGGGTGCATGCGATGCACTACCCGAATCTGCTGCACTACGATCCGCAGTATGCGGCGGCGAGCCGCTGGGGCAAGCTGGTCGCGCCGCAGAGCTTCCCCATCGTCGTCGACGACGGCCACGGCTCGGCACCGGCTTGCGTCGGCTGCATTCCCAATTCTCACCTGCTGTTCGGGGGTGACGAATGGTGGTTCTACGGGCCGCGCGTCCATGGCGGCGACATTCTCAGCAACGAGCGCATACCCCTCGATTACGTCGTCAAGGAGACCAAGTTCGCCGGTGCGACCTGCTTCCAGCGCGGCGATGACTTCTACCGCAACCAGCACGGCGAGCTGGTTGCCAAGCAGCGCTCGACCTCGATCCGCTATCGGGCGCAGGCCGGCCGCGAGAACCTCAACATGGCGGATGCCGAGGAGCCGGTCTGGACCGACGATGAGATCGAGGCCCTCGAGGAGCGCAAATTCCGCTGGATTCAAATGCTGCACGACCTCGGTCACAAGCAGCGCTGGTGGGATGAGGTCAGCGTCGGCGAGCGGCTGCCCGAGCGTGTGTTCGGTCCGCATTCGGTGGCGAGCTTCGCCACGGAGTGGCGCGCCTATCTGGTCAACGTGTGGGGCTCGATGAACCTGCGCAAGCTGGACCTTTTGGCGCTCGGCTTCACGCCCGAGATGGCCGGCGTCGAGAACGATCCCGACGTGCAGAGAGTCAATCCGGAGATCACCGACGGCGCCTATTACGGTCCCTCGCGGGGCCATCTGTTTCCGCGCTGGGCGCGCAACATCGGCATGCCGCGCGCCTACGGCTACGGCGCCTCGATGGGTGCCTGGGTGACGGACTATCTGTCGGGCTGGGCGGGCGAGCATGGCATGGTCGTGCACTCGGTGGCCCATTACCGCGGCCCGGCGCTGTCGGGCGACATCACCATCCAGACCGGGGAGGTGGTCGACAAGTTCGTCGACAAGGACGGCCGCCATCTGGTCCAGGTCAAGCACAGGATGGCGAACCAGAAGGATACGACCATGGCCACGGCGACCGCGGAGATCCAGCTGCCGAAAAAGCCGGTTGCTCGAGGCGTTTGAGCGGCAGCCTCGCTGATCGATGCAGCGCGGGCCGCGGCGCTGCGCTCCAGCGTGACGATCGCGGCGCTGCGCCCCTGGGGGCCTACGACGGCCCGGTTGCGCGCGCATTGGACGCGAGCAGCGCGTCCAGTGCGGCCAGGTCGCCGAGCACCCAGAGCTCGGCGATGTGCCCGTCCGCGAGGCGAAACAGAGCGGCCCCCAGCCATTGGACCGGCAAGCCCGAAGGCTGGTAGCCGCGGAAGCGACCGACGTGCACCCCGGAGAATCGCATCTTCGCGAATGCGAGCCGCCCCTCCGAGACGCATTCCAGAATATCGCAGCGATAGTGGGCGAGGGCAGAGCGCACGTTGCCTACGTACTGCCAGAAAGCAGCGTGGCCCGTCATTTCCGTCCCGAGCGAGCCGCGGAAGATGAAGCCCTCGGCGAGGAGCTCGCCCATGGCGGAGCGGTCGCCCGCGTTCCAGATGCGCTCGTAGAAATCTCGAACGGGAGCCGGCGTGGTCAAGGGTTGGCAACACGGCGCGAGAGGATAGATCGATCCTACCAGAGCAAGCGAATCGCCCCCAAGCGCGGCTGGCGCGGCTCGAGTGCTCCGGGCGTCGTCGATATTCTCGCTATCCCCAGTGGCGGTGGATAACCCGGTGCACAACCGGCTCGGCCCCGCCGAATCGTCGCGCAGTTTCAGCGAGTTGTATTGACCTGGCGGTTTTTTGATCAGCGGCAGCCCGCGCTCGCATGCGCAGCGATGCGGCCCGGCCGGCCTTCATCCTCAGGGCCGAACCGCCGTCACCTCGATCTCGACCAGAAATCCTGGATTCGCGAGCGCCGCGACCTGCAGCGCGGAGCGCACCGGCAGGTTCGGCTGCGCCGGCGTCCCGAAGAACTGAGTGTAGCCCTGCATGAAGCCCTCGAAATCCATTTTCCCGCCCTTCGCCGGGTCCCCCGCCAGATAGGCGTGCATCTTGATCACGTCCCGCAGGCCGAGGTGCAGGCGCTCGAGCTGCGCCTTGATCGCGTTCAGCGCTCCGATGGTCTGCGTCTTGGTGTCGCCATAAGCGGCGATGCTGTCCTTCGGGCTCTTCGGGTCGATCACCGGCGGCACCATGCCGCTCAAGAACACGAGCGTCTTTCCGGCGGGCACCTCCACCGCCGCCGAGATCGGGAAAGTGCTGCCGTTCGGCAGCTTGTGGCGGATCACCTGCTGCGCCGGCGCGAGCGAGGGGAGCAACAGCAGCGGACAGAGCAGACGGCTGATCTTGATCATGGAAAGTCCTCGTGATGGTCTTCGGGAAGCGCGGGTCTTCAGGGCGGCCGACGCAGCGCCTTCACCTCGGCGGCGCTGATGGTTCCCCTGAAATGGTTGCCGAAATGCGTGCGCACGTAATTGATCACCGCCGCGATCTGCTCGTCATCGAGCGTCGGCGTGATGAAGAAGAATCCTTCCTGCCCGGTGCCGCCGAACGCGGGCATGTTGCGCCGGCCCTCGAGCAGCGTGAGGGCCATGAACCGCGCGGACAGCAGGGCGCGATCGCCGGCGAGCGCCGGATACTTGCCTGCGCCGACGGCGCCTCGCCCGTCCGGCATGTGACAGCCCTGGCAGATCTGTCGATAGATATCGGCCCCCGCCGTGGCCGTGTCGTTCGTGCCTTTCGTCATGGAGGGGCCCGCGGACTGCGGGCGCGCACGCGAGCCGAGCAGGCCGAGGGTCGCGCCGAGCACTGCGGCGAGCGCGGCGACGGCGATACGCCGGCGCGCTTCCTTGGCGGCGCTCACGCGCCTGCTCCGGCGGCCAGGGCGCGCCGATGCAATCGCCCGATCGCATCCAGAGCGGAGGTCAGGGCGCCTTCTTGCCACGCGGGAATGTAGGAGGCGTGCTCGCCCGCGAGCACGATGCGGCCGTCGATACGGCACAGATCGTCGTAATGCCTGGCACGGGCCGCCTCGGTCCACATGCCGAAGCAGCCGAGGGTGAACGGGGCTCGATGCCACGCCACCGAGATGCCGTTCTCGAACTCCCGCGGGTACTGCGGATGGATGCGGCTGCCGTACTCCACCGCCTTGGAAACGCGCTCTTGCGGCGGCATCGAGGTGAACTCCGCCGCCTGCACTCCGAACAGGTACCCGCCGAGCAGCACCCCCTTGCCGCGGCTGAAATAGCCGCAGCTCGGGTAAGAGATGTTGGTGATCGGCAGATCGGTATAGGTGATGCCGCCGTAGATCTGCTCGTCCTCCTCCCAGAAGCGCCGCTTGAACTGCAGTCCCACCTTGACTGCCGCCGCATAGGGCACGGCCGCAATCGCCTGCGCCATCGGTGCGCCGACCTTCATGGGAATCTGACCGAGAATGGACAGCGGGATGGTACATACGCACCAATCGGCACGCAGCGTCTGCCGGGTCATCGACTGCGCGCTATCCTCGAAGGTGACGCTGACACCGCTCGCGTCCTGACCGATGTCGATCACCTTGGCGTTGTAGCGGATCAACGGCCCGAGCTCGCGCGCGAACGCCTGACCCACCATCCCCATGCCGCCCACGGGCTGGAACATCGTGGTTTGCATGTCGTAGATTTCCGAGAGCGGCATCGCCTGCCACAGTCCCGAGGCGAGCAGATCGGTCAGCCGCACGGGCTCGGAGAACACCGGCCGACCGCTCAAACCGCCGCCGGGATCGCTCTGATAGCCGCGCCGATCGCTGCTCATGGGGCCCTTGAGGTATCGATAGTTCTTGTCGAGCGCTCCCCAGTCCTTGAGCGATTCGAGCAGCCGTTCCCGGTCCTCGGCGCTGACCTCGGCGTCGAGCTGGCCGCCCTGAGTCACCTTCGCGAGGAGCTCCGCCACATGCCCGTCGTAGTCCGCCTTGACGGTGCGGTAGCGCTGCGGCTGGCCGCCGAACGCGCTCTGGCCATGCAGATAGGCGTTGTAGTTCACCTGGATGAAGGGCTCGAGCTGCACGCCGAGGAGCTTGCAGTAGTGCAGCATGCCGCGATGATGGTGCGGCAGCCGCCAGGGACCGGGATTGATGTAAAGGCCGGGATCGAAGGCGCACTGCTGGGCAAACCCACCCAGCTCGACGTAGCGGTCCCCGCCGCGCAGCGTCCAGTTGCGGCCGCCGGCGCGTGCGTTGTACTCCAGCACCTGGACTCGATAGCCGGCCTTGCGCAGCTCGAAAGCGGCCACCAGGCCGGCAATGCCCGCGCCCAGCACCAACACCGAGGCGCCGGCAGGCGCGGCGCTGAGCTCGATCTCGCCCTTGAAGCTCGACTCGGCGGCAAACCCGAGGCTGGTCATGGCCTGATACATGGCCGCGCTGCCCGCGCACGTGCCGATCATGGAGAGCAGCTGACGCCGCGACATCGATCCACTTTCCCGATTCATCCCCTCTCCCGAAGCTCTGACACGCGCCCTCCGTGTGGCTCAAGCGCCCCGCGCGTGGCCGGGCATATCTATAGCACAGATGGACGGACGCGTGATCAGCGCCGGCAGCCGCGGCGCAGGTTGAGCGGGCCGGCACAACGCCCCCGGCGCGGCGCGGATTCTTTTTCACCCGGCTCGCGTGTACGATCTGCGCACAATAACTCGATTTGAACGGAGCACAGCCATGCACGGAACCTCGAAACCTCGGCTCGGAGCGGTGAGCTCGGGCTGTTCTCTGGCCTTGTCCGCGGCACTCCTCGCCGCGGGCTCGAGCAGCGTCGCGCTCGCACAGCCCGACCGCGAGCACGGTGGCCAGCATGCGGCCCCCGCGCGTGCCGCGCCGCGCGGCGAGCCGCATCAGGGGCCCCAAGGCTATCAGCGTGTGACCGCACCGCACGGCTGGAATCAGCGCCCGCAGACCGTGGATCGAGGCGCTTACCAGCACAACTTCCGTGCCGCGCGCAGCTACAGTATCGGTCCTTGGCGCCCGCCGCACGGTTGGGTCGCGCGTCGATGGGTGTACGGCCAGATCCTGCCGCGCGCCTACTGGGCGGCCCCTTACTTGATCGGGGATTACTGGCTGTTTGCCCTCGAGGTGCCTCCGGTCGGATACGAATGGGTCCGCGACGGCAATGACGCGCTGCTCGTCAACATGACCACGGGCGAGATCCTGCAAGTCGAGTACGGGGTATTCGCTTAGCTACACTCGGAACTCGATGACTCCACGCGCGTTCTTCGCCGCGGCGAGGTCGGCAAATGCCTGCCCGGCCTCCTCGATCCCATATCGATGGGTGATGAGCTCCGCCAGCTTCAGCCGGCCGCTCATGTAGAGCGCCAGGAAGCGCGGGAAGTCGCTGCGCGGCACGCACGAGCCGTAGAAGCTGCCGGTGAGCGTCTTCTCCTCGAAGGGCAGGCTCACCGTGCGCAGCGTCGTCGTGTCGCCGGGTCTTGCGAGGCCGACCACCACGGCGGTGCCTGCGCGACCGAGCGAGCGGTAGGCGAGCGCGGCGATCTCGCCGCCGCCGACGCATTCGAAGGCGAAGTCCGCTCCGCCCGCGGCGAGCCGTCTTATGGATTTGACCGGATCCTCGCCGGCGGCGGCGAGCAGCGTGTCGGTCGCGCCGAATTGCCGCGCCATCTGCAGCTTGGCCTCGAGAGCGTCGACCGCGATGATGCGCGCGGCGCCCGCGATGCTCGCGCCTTGAATCACGTTCAGGCCAACGCCGCCGCAGCCGAATACCACGACGCTCGAGCCCGGTGCGACGCGCGCCGTGTTGAAGACCGCGCCGACACCGGTGGTGACGGCGCAGCCGACCAGCGCCGCGCAGGCGAGCGGGATCGCTGGATCGATCTTGACCACGTTCTCGACCGCGAGCGTCGCGTATTCCGCCATCACGCCGCAGCCCGAAAAGATGTGCAGCGCCCCGCCGCCGGCGTCGCGGGTGCGCAGCGTGCCGTCGGGCAAGGTGTCGAGCGCCTTGCTCTGGTTCAAGCACAGCACGGGTCGCCCAAGGGCGCAGAAGCGGCACTTGCCGCACATGTGGACGAAGGATGACACCACGTGGTCGCCGGGTGCGAGCTCGGCCACGCCCTCGCCGACATGCACCACCTCGCCGGCCGCCTCGTGTCCGAGGATCAACGGCAGCTTCATGGCGATGGTGCCGTTGGTCGCGGACAGATCCGAATGACACACCCCGCACGCGGCGACCCTGATCATCACCTCGCCGCGCTTCGGCGGCTCGACGCTGATCGACTCGACTTGGACCGGCATGTTCAACTCGCGGCAAACGACGGCGCGGGCGGGCTGACCCATGAAGAGCGATCCCTCTGGTGGTGCGGTGCCCGACTCTAGTCGTACGCCGTGCTCAGATCAAACCATGCCCGCTGCGCCTACAGCCAAATCGGAAGAGTCCGACAGCCCGATCCATGCTTCGCTCGATCAACCGTCCGCGCTCGCAGACGTTACAAGGGGGTGTCGGGACGTGAGCTGCGATGGGCGGACGAGATGGCGTTCTTTGAACATAACGAGCGGGCGCTGCACTACCTCGAGCGCGGTCGCGGGGAGCCGCTCCTGTTGATTCATGGCCTCGGATCGAGCGGAGCCGACTGGGCTCTGCAGGCGCTCAGCCTGGAGGGGCGCTTCCGGCTGATCGTGCCCGATCTGCCGGGCAGCGGCCACAGCGAGCCGCCGCGCGCCCCGGCCCGCATCGAGGACATGGCGCAGGCACTGTGGGCGCTGTGCGATCACCTGCGCATCGAGCGGGCCAACGTGGTCGGTTTCTCCCTGGGCGGCGCGGTGGGCCTGGAGATGGCGCTGCAACGCCCGCAGCGCGTCGTTCGGCTCGCTCTGATCAACAGCCTCGCCACTTATCGGCTCGATCATTGGCGCAAGTGGTTCGAGGCGGCTCTCACGCTCGTGCTGGTGCCGCTCATCGGCATGCGGTGCGCGTCGCGGCTCGCGGCGAGACGCCTTTTTCCGATGCCCTGGCAGGCATCGTTGCGCGCGCGCGCCGCCGCGACCGTGAGCGCCGTGCCGGCGAGCCACTATCTGGGCACCGGGCGCGCGCTGCTGCGCTGGTCGGCGGTGGAGCGGCTGGATCGGCTGCAGGCGAAGGCCCTCATCATCGCGGCCGAGAACGATTTCACGCCGCTCGAGGAGAAACGCGAGCTGGCGGCGCGCATCGGCGCCGATCTCATCGTGGTGCGAGGCTCGCGTCACGGCACACCGTTCGACGCGGTACGCGCGACCAACGCCGCGCTGCTCGCGCTGCTCAGCGACCAGGCGCTGCCGCCGGCGGATCACTGGATCTGCGATGCGGCTCTTGACAGCGAGCCGCTGCCGTTTGCGGGCACGCAGCGCTGCGTTTGACACGCAGCCTCGCTCTACCTAGCATCCGCCGGCCGCCGGCCAACGCCCGAGAGTGGGAAATTGCAATCACCCCGACAGATGGCACGTCTGCTCCTGCGCTCGCTGCCTACCCCGCCGCCTCCCCGATGGCTGCGGCATCTCATG
>Ga0335075_10006366_pt1 | contig 18238 bp, 12 predicted proteins | sample Lox_Sample_24_FD_206723 | JGI IMG/M metagenome (GOLD analysis project Ga0335075, IMG submission 206723) | Soil microbial communities from Loxahatchee National Wildlife Refuge, Florida, United States - Lox_Sample_2.4 | ecosystem: Environmental > Terrestrial > Soil > Wetlands | place: USA...
CCCGCGGCCCCCCTGCCCGCCGCCAACCTCCCCCGGCAGGCCGGCCCGCAGTAACACCAGCCACAAAGACCCGCACGGGCCGCCCTTTCCCTCCACCCTCTCCCGCCAGGGCGACCCTCAAAGAAACTTCCGCCACTCAGGACCCGCGGGCTGCTCCTCCCCACGCCACCATCTCCCGGCACGGCGGGCGCCAGGCAGCATCCGCCACTCAGGCCTCGTACGCCACGTACCCGTCTCCGCCGCAAAGATCTTGGATCGTTGAGCACGCGATAGGGGGTACAACGATCCAACATCTTTCGCATGGGCCCACCCAGCCGTGATAACAGCAAGAAGCGCGCGGCGCCGACCCGGGCTGCCGCGGTCGTCGGCTCAGACCTTGCCGGCGTCGACGTAGCTCGCGTGGTTGTCGGGGGCGAGGACGACCCAGACCTGGCCCGGCGCGAACAGCATGCGCTGGCCGTTCGCGAGGGTGTAAGTGGTGCCGCCCTCCAGGGAGGGGCGGGACCAGTGGACGACGTATGCCTTGCCGTCGCGCAGGATGACCGCGCGCCCGGAGCCCGTCGACTTGGCGTACGGCGGCCGTCCGCCGTATTCCTCGAACCGCGACGTGGTGATCTGCGTGTACTGGATGACAACGGTGCTGCCGCCGAGTTGCCCGCCCTCGGTGGCCATCGCGGGAGCGCCGTCGATCGAGGCCAGCCAGCGCTTGTCCTTGGCCGACCAGCGGAAGGTGTACGAAGCGGCCGGGTACTTGACCGAGTAGGACGCGATCGCGGTACCGCCCACGGGCAGCGTGCCGAACCGGAACCCGATGTCCCTGGCCTTGCTCGCCCCCTTCGCCTCGGCCATCAGCTGCTTGGTGTTCGCGTACAGGTTGTAGGGCGCGACCCGGTCCGGGTCGCGGTAGTAGCCGCCCACCTGGAGCGCGTAGAGGTCGACGATCGGCGCCCGTTCGATGAACGGCACCAGGTGCGGCGTGGCCCCCGACCAGGCGAACGCGGGCCGCCCGAACTGGGCGAGCAGGTCGAGGTCACTCTGCCTGGCGCTGCGCACCGGCCCGACGACCGGCGGTATGTGCGAGGAGTACACGGCCATGAACCGGGTGAGCCCGCCCTCGACCGGGATCACGTACACGATGTCGGCGGACTGCAGCCCGGTCTGCGGCCTGGCGTACACGATGTTGTCGATCTTGACCGCCAGGACCGGCCCGAGCGACTTGACCGGCTCCCCGGTGAACGGGTCGAGCAGCGGTCCCGTGTGCGTTGGCGAAGGCGTGGGATGCGGCGTGGCGCTCGGGCGCGGTACCGGCGTGTCCGCCGCGACCGGGCGGTCCGGGGAACCGCCCGACATGAGCGTGAGCGTGAGCGACAGCGCGGTGACCGCCGCCAGGCCCGCGCCCGCCGCGGTGGTCAGCACGGGGTGCCGCGACACCAGCTGCCGCAGCCTCCGCGCCGCGTCGCCCGGCCCGCTCATAGGCCTGCCTTCCGTCGTTCCGCCGTCCGGGCTCCCCAGCCCCCGGAATGGTAAACGAAAACCAACACGATTCCGTTGCTACGGTGGTGGCGCGTAATACGCCGGTAAGTCACCGGTAGGCGAGGTCCGGTTTTGGTGAAGGGAACCGTGTGCTGGGGAAAAGCCCGAGTGTAAGCAATCGATCACATTGGGTGCGTGGTTTCTGTTAGCGTTGCCGTGAAACGAGGGGAAACGGGGTTCGGGCCTGGGACCAGGGTTCGTGTCGGGGGTGTGTGATTTGTCGGCTTCGCTAAAGTGCCGTGCCACGTCGGCCGGTTACCCTCTCGCTATGCCTGACGTAACGCGATTGCGCCTCGTGCGGCGGTCACTCGGATGGGCTCTGACCACGGCCGACGTGTTGCGCCTAGTCAGGTCGGACGCACACCCGGTGGCGCTGTGCGGCGCCTGGGCGGGCGGTGGCGACGTGATCGCCGCCGAGCCCCTGGCGGTCCGCGCGGCGCCGGGATCGCTGGCCGAGGTGCTCGACGGCGACCTCGGCGTCCCCGGCGAGGCCGGCGGCGATCAGGCCTTCTGCGGTGGCTGGATCGGCTACCTCGGCTACAGCGCGGGCGGCGAGGCGCTGCCACCGACGGGGCCGCGCGCCCTGCCCGCCTGGTGGTTCGGCTACTACGACCACGTGCTGCGCCGGGACCGGGCAACAGGGGAGTGGCACTTCGAGGCGCTGTGGACGCAGGACCGCGCGGACGCGCTCGAGCGCCGGTTCGACGAGCTGAACTGCCGCGCGGCCGCCGCGCTCGCGGGCACGGTGCCCGCCACCACAGGGCCCGCCGCCACCGGCCAGGCGGAAACCGCCCAGGCCCCGTACGAGTTCGGCCCCTTCCGCCTCATCCCCGGTCAGGACAGGCACCAGGAAGCGGTCCGCAAGGCGGTCGAGTACATCCACCAGGGCGACATCTTCCAGGCCAACATCACCCTGCGCGCGGAGGCGGAGTTCGCCGGCGACCCGCTCGACGCGTTCTGCCAGGGCGTGACCAAGCTCGACCCGCCCTACGCCGCCTTCATCGGCGTCTCCGCCCCCGGCGCGGCCCGCGCCGCCGTGGCGTCCCTGTCGCCCGAGTTGTTCCTGCGCCGCACCGGCGACGCGGTCACCTCCAAGCCCATCAAGGGCACCGCGCGGCGCGCCGCCGACGAGGCCGAGTCGGCGGCCCAGCGGGCCGAGCTAGAGGCCTCGACGAAGAACCGCGCCGAGAACGTGATGATCGTCGACCTGGTGCGCAACGACCTCAGCCGGGTCTGCGTCCCCGGCTCGGTGACCGTCCCTGTGCTGCTCGGCCCCGAGCCGCACCCCGGCGTCTGGCACCTGGTTTCCACGGTCACCGGCACGCTCGACCCGGCCGCGGGCGACGGCGACCTGATCCGGGCCGCGTTCCCGCCTGGCTCGGTGACCGGCGCGCCGAAGGTCCGCGCCCTGGAGATCATCGACGAGCTCGAGACCACGCCGCGCGAGGCCTATACCGGCGCGATCGGCTACCGCTCCCCGGTCGCCGGCCTTGAGCTGAACGTCGCCATCCGCACGTTCGAGTTCGCCGCGGGCAAGGCGTGGATCGGCGCGGGCGGCGGCATCGTCGCCGACTCCGACCCGGCCGGTGAGTACGCCGAGTGCCTGATCAAGGCGACACCCCTGCTGAACGCGCTCGGCGCGCGGCTCGACGCCGACCTGCCGGTGACGATCGGGGTCGGCGACACCGCGTTGCTGCCGCGCCAGGCGGCCGGGGTCTTCTCCTCGCTGCTGGTGACCGGGGGCGTGACCCGCGGGCTGCCCGACCACCTGGCCCGGCTGGCGGCCAGCGTCCAGGATCTCTACGGCAAGGAACTGCCCGCCTCGCTGACCACCGACCTGACCCGCTGCCTCGCGGGCGGCCCGTCGGGCAGGCTGCGGATCACGGTCCGCCCGGTCGGCGGCCCGCTCCAGGCCACGGTCGAGGTCGTCCCGGTCGCGCAGACCCCGTCGGTCACGCTCCGCCCGGCGATCGTTCCCGGCGGCATCGGCGCGCACAAGTACCGCGACCGCCGGCTGCTCGCCGAACTGGCCGCGCAGGCGGGAACCAGCGCCGAGCAGCAGGTGCTGATCACCGACGAGACCGGCGAGTTGCTCGAGACCGACAGGGCCAACGTGTTCGCCGTGATGGACGGCGTGCTGCTCACCCCGCCCGCCGACGGCCGCCTGCTGCCGGGCACCATGCGTGCGGCCGTGCTGCGCGCGGCCCACGGCCACGGCATCAGGGTTGGCCAGAAGCCGGTCACGCTCGACGAGTTGAGCCAGGCCACCGAGGTCTTCGTCACGAACGCGGTCGCGGGCGTCCTCCCGGTCACCGCCGTCGAGACCGTGCACCGCACCTGGACGCCAGGGCCGGTGACGGCGGCCCTCGCCGCCGCCATGGCCGCCCGCCAGGCGGACGTCGCGTCCACGCCGGCGGCCGGCCCGCGCCTGGCCCGCCCCTACGTGAGCGACCCGGCCCCGCGCGTCGCGCCCGCGGCCGGCCCGCCGCTGGTAATCCTTATCGACAACTACGACTCGTTCACCTGGAACCTCGCACACCTGCTCGCCGCCGTGGGCGCGCGGGTCGAGGTCGTCAGGAACGACGAGGTGACCCCGTCCCAGATCATCGCCGCCGGGCCGACCGGCGTGGTGATCTCACCGGGACCCTGCGCCCCGGCCGAGGCGGGTATCAGCATCGCCGCGGTGACCGCCTGCGCACAGGCCCGCGTCCCGCTGCTCGGCATCTGCCTGGGGTACCAGGCGATCGGCGCCGCGTTCGGCGCCAAGGTCGTTAAGGCACCGAGCCCGGTGCACGGCAAGGCGTTCCCGGTGACGCACCACGGCCACGGCGTGCTCAACGGCCTGCCGAACCCCTTCCAGGCCACCCGGTACCACTCGCTGATCATCGATGAGGCCACGCTGCCGCCGGAACTGGCGGTCACGGCGCGCACCGACGGCATCACGATGGCCGTCAGCCACCGCACCCGCCCGATCGAGGGCGTGCAGTTCCACCCCGAGTCGATCCTGACCACGCACGGCGCCACGATCATCGCCAGCTTCGTCGCCGCGGCGACCCGCGCACAGGCAAGCGAGCGTTAACGCAGAGTTATAGAAGATATTCATTCCGAACGGTTGCCGGGTGACCCGCACCGGTTACGTTGCACCTGACCAGCATCGACGCGACCGGGGTGTTTCCATGGGTCTCTTCGACGACGCCGAGAACCTGCTTGGCGGCCAAGGCGGCCAGGGCAGCCAAGACGGCCAGAACGGCGAGGACTCTCTCGTGCAGAAGGCGACGCAAGCGGGCGAGCAGTTCCTCGACAACGAGACGGGCGGCAAGTTCGACTCGGAAATCCAGGACGGCGGCAACCTGCTCGACCACCAGGCCGACCAGGACCTGCCATACCTCTAACAGCAGCAACAGCAGAACCGCCCCGGGAAACCGGGGCGGTTCTGCCTCCCGCGCTCGCCCCGCGTCCCGCGCTCGCCCCGCGTCCCGCGCTCGCCCCGCGTCCCGCGCTCGCCCCGCGTCTCGCCTTGCTTTCCGCGTTCGCCCTGCTCCCGTGTCTCGCCGGATATTTCGTGAAATGTCCGGCGGACGACCGCCCCGGCAAAAAGATCTTGGATCGTTGTGCACGCTATGGCGTTTACAACGATCCACTATCTTCCTGGCGGGCTGCCCCCGCCATGATAACAGCAAGAAGTCGCGTGGCCATAAGGGTGGATGGCTGCCTGCGGGCCCAAGGTGCCGGCCATGCGCTTCGGCTCGAGCTCGTTATGACGGCGAGCCCGCCTTCTTTAGCGACATGAGCCGCCGGTCGGCGACCGTGAGGACTAGGGCCACCACGCTGACCGCGGTCATGACGACCGCGATGACGTGCAGCCCGTGGTCGGTCACGCTGGTGTGGAAGACGATCGAGATGATCGCCGAGGACGCGATCGACCCGATGTAGCCGAACGTGCGGAACAGCCCGGCCGCCGTGCCGATCTGCGCCGCGTCCACCTGCGCGTACAGCGCGGTCTGGTTCGCGCTGGCGCCGGTGCCGAGGGTCACCCCGAAGACCAGCGTGACCAGCACGATCACGGCCAGCGGGGTCGACGACGTCAGCAGCAGCACCCCGGCCGAGCCCGCGAGGCAGGAGACGCCGGCGATGAGCAGCGGCAGTCGCAGCAGGTTGCGCTGCGCGACCGGCCGGGCGATGATCCCGCCCGCGGCGCTCATCGGCAGCAGCACGAGGCCGGCCGCGAGCGCGGAAAGGCCGCGCCCCGCCTGTAGCCACTGGGTGACGCCGTAGAGCACGGTGTAGACGCACAGGCACATGACCGCCCAGCGCAGGTAGGACCGCGCCAGCGGCGGGTTCTTGCCGAGCAGCCGGATGTCGAAGAACGGCCGGCCGGCCCGCAGTTCCCACCAGGCCAGGGCGGCGAAGACCGCCACGGCGGCCGCCAGCGCGATCCAGTCCGGGCTCGGCAGCGACATCAGGAAGATCACCAGCGCGGCCATGCCGCCGCCGAAGCCCACGATGCCCGCGAGGTCGATGCGCCGTGCCACCTCGCGCGCCGAGCGCGCTTGCTCGGGCCGGGGGTCGCGGGGAATCCACACCGCGGCCATGAAGAGCGTGACCAGTGCGAGCGGCACGTTGACGAAGAACGCGGCCCGCCAGCCCCAGGCGCCGACCAGCGCGCCGCCGACCGGCAGCCCGAGCGCGGGCGTGACCATGCCGGCGATCACCAGGCCGCCGAGCACGGAGCCGGGCGGCGCCTCGAGCCCGGCGGAGGCGGCCCGCCGCCGGATGAGCAGCATCGCCGACGGGTAGCCGGCCGAGGTGCCGACGCCGATCAGCACCCGGGCGACGATCAGCGTGGCGAGGTTCGGCGCGAACCCGCCGACGAGGCCGCCCGCCAGCACGAGCAGGATGCCGGACAAGAACACCAGGCGCGGCCCGAACTCCTCCGCCAGCTTTCCCGCCGTCGGCTGGGCGATCGAACTGGCGAGGTAGAGCGCCGAGACGAGGACCGCGGTCCGCCCGACGGACACCCCCATCGCCGCGGCGATCGGCACCAGCGCCGTCGCGATCAGCGAGCTGTTCACGGGGTTGAGCGCGGACCCCATGAACATCGGGGTGACGAACCGCCAGCCGAACGCGCCCTGCGCGGTCGTGCTCGCGGTCTCCTGCTGCGTGGTCATCGTGCACTCGCTCCAGACGTAAAGCGCGGCAATTGAGGCATATATGTTCAGTCTACACTGATAAGTCTGACCTGACTATCTCTCCCAAGGCGGCGCACGGAACGTTTGTTGCGGACGCGCATGGCCAGGCTCCGCCGGGTCGATCACAATCGAAAGCATGGGCAAGCTCACCGTCGGGTTCGTCGGCCTCGGCAACATGGGCCGCCCCATGGCCGCGAACCTCCACGCAGCGGGGTTCCCGCTCGTGGTGCGGGACGCGGACGCGGAGCGGCAACGCGCGTTCGCCGCCGATCGCCCGGGCGTGGTCGCCGCCGACCAGCCCGGCGCCTTCGCCACGGCGGACATCGTGGTCACCATGCTCCCGGACGGCGCCGTCGTCGCCGACGCGCTGCTTGCCTGGGGGATCGCGGCCGCGCTGGCGCCGGGCGCGCTGGTCATCGAGATGAGCTCCGCCGACCCGGCGGACACGCTCAGCACGGCGGCGGACCTCGCCGCCCGCGGCGTGCGCATGGTGGACGCGCCCGTCTCCGGTGGCGTGCCGCGCGCGATCACCGGCGAACTGTCGCTGATGGTGGGCGGTGACGACGCGGACGTGGCCACGGCCCAGCCGGTGCTGCGCGTGCTCGGCGACCCCGCCAGGCAGTTCCGCACCGGCGCGCTCGGCACCGGGCATGCGATGAAGGCGCTGAACAACGTCATCGGCGCCGCCACCTACTGCGCCACCGCCGAGGCGGTCGTCGCGGGCGCGCGGTTCGGACTCGACCCGGCGACGATGATCAACATCATCAACGCGTCCACCGGGCGCTCGTTCGTCAGCGAGAACGTCTTCGGCGCGAACGTGCTGAACGGCGCCTACGCCACCGGCTTCATGCTGGGCCTGATGGCCAAGGACGTGCGCATCGCGCAGAGCGTCATCAGGGCCGCGGCGGCCGACGCCCCCGTGCTCGCCCTGACCGACGAGCGCTGGGCCGCGGCCCTGCGCGACCAGGGCCCGGCCGCCGACCAGTCCAAAGCGCATCAGTCCTGGTGGGCGGATAAGCTCAACGGAGAGTAACGGTGAGGCAGGCGGGACAGACGGGATTATCTGCGCCGGATCAGCCCAAGCTCTGTGAACCGCATCACAACCCGTGGACCAGGGTAGACGCGAACTTAGGTAAGCCTTACCTTAGTCAGCGTGACTTGGGCGGATAGCGTACCTAATCTCCTCATCGGGCTCCGTGAAGGGCTCGAGGCCGGGCTCGTCGTGACCATCCTGCTGGCGGCCGTGCGCAAGACGGCGGCGGCTAGTGCCGAACGGGCCAGTGCCTCGGGTGCCGGTGCTTCCGTAACCAGTGTGCGGTCGATTTCGACCGCGCCGATCTGGCTGGGAGTGCTCGGCGCGGTGACCCTCTCCGGTGCGTTCGCCGCCGTGCTGACCTTCTCCGTCAGCGTGCTGACCAGCACCGGCCAGGAGGCGGTGGGCGGTGTCCTCAGCGTGCTCGCGGTCGGCCTGGTCACGACGATGATCTTCTGGATGCGGCGCACCGCGGCCACGCTGTCGGCCCACCTGCGGGGCGAGGTGGAGCGCGCTGCCGCGATCGGCACGGGCGCGCTCACGCTGACCGCGTTCCTCTCGGTCGGCCGGGAGGGGCTTGAGACCACCCTGTTCCTGTGGACCGCGGCCAAGGCGTCCGGGCAGACGGCGGGGCCGCTGGTCGGCGCGGCGATCGGGATCGCCGCCGCCGTCGTTCTCTGCTGGCTGCTGTACCGCCGGGCCGTCCACCTGAACGTCGGCGTGTTCTTCAACCGGACCGCGATCGCGCTGATCGTGATCGCCGCCGGCGTGCTCGCCTACGGCCTCGGCGACCTGCAGGACGCGGGCTGGCTGCCCGGCCACGCCTGGGTCGCCTTCGACCTGACCGCGCACATCGACCCGGGCTCCTGGTGGGCGTCGATCATCACTGGCATCACCGAGCTGTCGCCGAAGATGACCGTCCTCCAGGTCACCGCCTGGCTCGCCTACCTGGTGGTGGTCATCCCCGCCTTCATCAACGCCGGGCGCACCGCGACGGCCACCACGGGTAAGGCCTCCCCGCCGGCGCCCCCCGGCCCTTCCGCCTCGCCGGCGCCCGGCGGCCCGCGCGCGGTTCCCCAGTGGGAGCGCGTCGCGGCCGGCCGTCCCTGGCTGGTGGCGGGCGTCCTGATCGCCGTGCCCGCGCTCGCGGCCGGCGTGACGATCGCGGCGCTGCCCGCCGCGGCGAGCGGCACCGCGAGCGCCGTGACCGTGAGCCGCACCGACTGCGCGCCGGAGTGGTCGACCGCGGAGCCCGGCACCCAGACGATCACGGTGACCAACAACTCAGGCCTGGCCGGCGAGATCAACCTGGACAACTCCGCCGGCGCGGTCGTCGGCGAGATCGAGACCATCGGCCCGGGCACGTCCGCGCCGCTGACCGCGACCCTCGCGGCAGGCACCTACACGATCCGCTGCCTCATGGGCAGCCTCGCGGCCACGGCGTCGCAGCCGGTCACGGTGTCCACCATGGTCTCCTCAAGCACGAGCACGAGCACGGGCACGGGCACGGGCACCGTCGCCGTCAAGCCCGTCACGGTCGACGAACTGACGCCGCCGAACAAGCTGTACCAGGGCTACGCCGCCGCTCAGCTGACCGACCTGGCCAAGTCCGTCACCGCGATCGAGGCCGACCTGCACCACGGCGACATCGCGCAAGCCAAGAAGGACTGGCTCACCGCCCAGCTCGACTGGGAGCGGGTGGGCGCGTCCTACGACAGCTTCGGCGACTTGGGCCTCGCGGTCGACGGGCTGCCCGACGGCCTGGTCAACGGGGTCAATGACAAGGACTTCACCGGCCTGCACCGCCTTGAGTACGGCCTGTGGAACGGCCAGCCGGCCACGGAGCTGCTGCCGGTCGCGGACACCCTCGCCAGGAACGTGGCCACGGTCAAGAAGAACCTGACCACCGATGACCTGGCGGGCGACCCCACCCAGCTCCCGATCCGCGCCCACGAGATCATCGAGGACGCGCTCCGCGACCACCTGTCGGCGATCGACGACGAGGGCGCCGGCGCGGCGTACCCGATGACGTACGCCGACACCCAGGTGGACAAGGTGGTGCTCGGCTACCTGGCGAACCTCATCGACGAGCGCCAGCCCGGCCTGGTGGCCACCGCTGACAAGGAACTCGCCACGCTCCAGTCGGCGCTGCTCGCGACCAGGGCGAACGGGCAGTGGCAGTCGCTGACGGCGGTCTCGCTCGACCAGCGTCAGCACGTGGACGCGGCCATCGGGGCCCTGCTAGAGACGCTGGCCACCGTTCCGGATCTCCTTGAAGTTCCACCGACGCATTAGCCCGCACCGAACCGCCAACAGCAACCGACAGCAACCTCAGGAGTTAATGCCCGTGGACGTCAACCGCCGCAATTTCCTCAAGGGCACCGCGGCCGGCGCCGCCGGCACCGCGCTGGTGGGCGGCGTGCTCATCGAGGGTGCGCGCCAGGACGCGAACGCGGCCACACAGGCGAGCAGCGGGCCGGCCGAAGTGGCGTCGTACCCGTTCCACGGGGCGAACCAGGCCGGCGTTCTCACCCCGCTGCCGTCGGCCAAGCAGATGTACACCTGCGTCGCGTCCTTCGATTCGATGGCGGCGAACAAGGCGGAGCTCGCCGACCTGTTCCAGACGGTCACCGCCAGGGCGCGGTTCCTCGCCACCGGCGGCACGCCGCCGAACCTCGGCGTCAGCCAGCCGCCGTCCGACAGCGACGTGCTCGGGCCCGTGGTCCCGGCCGACGGGCTGACCGCGACCTTCTCCGTGGGCTCGACGCTGTTCGACGACCGCTACGGGATCGGCGCGAGCAAGCCGGTCAAGCTCAAGCCGATGACCTCCTTCCCGAACGACTCGCTTGAGGACGCCTGGCTGGGCGGTGACCTGCTCGTGCAGTTCTGCGCGAACCACCCGGACACGATCCACCACGCGATCAGGGACCTCACCAAGCACACCCGCGGCGGCATGCAGCTGAACTGGAAAATGGAGGGCTACAACTCGCCGCCGCGGCCGTCCGGCACGTCGCGGAACCTGCTCGGGTTCAAGGACGGCACCGCCAACCCGACCGGCAGCCTCGCCCCCGCCCTGGTCTGGGTCGATGCGGAGGACGAGCCCGCCTGGGCGCACGGCGGCTCGTACGTGGTCGTCCGGCTGATCCGGATGCTCGTCGAGTTCTGGGACCGGGTGTCGATCAACGAGCAGGAGGGCATGTTCGGCCGCCGCCGTGACACCGGCGCGCCCCTCGACGGCACCAGCGAGTTCGACACGCCCAACTACAAGGCGGACCCGAACGGGTACGTGATCCCCCTCGACTCCCACATCCGGCTGGCCAACCCGCGCACGCCGCAGACCGCCAACCAGCGCATGATCCGCCGCTCCTACAACTACGACCTCGGTGTGGACGTCAACGGCAACCTCCAGGCGGGGCACATCTTCATCGCCTACCAGCAGGACCTGGAGCGCCAGTTCGAGACCGTGCAGAAGCGGCTCATCGGCGAGCCGCTCATTGACTACGTGCAGCCGTTCGGCGGCGGCTACTTCTACACGCTCCCCGGCGTCCGCGACGCCGGCGACTGGTACGGCAAGGCGCTGCTCGCGTAGGCACGGCACCGCGCGTCGCAGCTCACCCGGTCACTCGGGCAGGGTGGGGAACGGCGCCGTGACCCGGACATGGCGGGCGGCCTCGCCGATCGCGCCGACGACCTGGTCGAGGTCGGTCACGTCAACCCAGCCCCGCGCAGGCGGCGCGGGGCGGGCGACCCCCAGGTCGGACCAGGCGAGAGTCCTGACCGTCAGCCGGCTGATCCGCATGGCCGACGGCGGATCGCCCAGGTAGCCGGCCTGGAACAGGCGCGGCGCCCGCGGCTCGTCCCTGGTGGACACGAGCAGGCCGCGGCCGCGCAGCGTGCTCGGGATCGCGATCGCGTCCGGAGCGCCGAGCAACTCGATGCTGTCGGCGGCCTCGTCCTGCCGCAGGCTGATCCGCAGGGCGAGCCCGGCCGTCAGCTCCGGGGGCAGGCCACCGGCCGATGGCCGGCCGGCGAGCACGAGGTGCACGCCGAGCGGTCCGCTGCTGGCCATGAGGTCCGTGAGTTCCGCCACGAGGCCAGGCGAGAGGCCGGCCCCGTCGGTGAACTCGTCGAAGATCACGACGATCCGTGGCAGCCGGGGCAGCGCGGGCTGGATCTCGCGGGCCCGCGCGTAGTTGTCGATCTCCCCGCCGTAGGCGGCGAGGACGGACTCCCGGCGGCTCAGTTCCGCGCGCACGGATGCCAGCACGCCGGCCTCGCCGAACGGGACGGCGGCGGTCGCGCCCGGGGACCCGACGAGCGCGATGACGTGCGGGCAGTTGCCGAATGGCAGGAACCCGCCACCGCCCTTGAGGTCGACGAGCACGAGGTTCAGCTCGTCCGGCCGGTTGGCCAGCATCAGCCCCGCGATCAGGGTCTGCAGCAGGGTGGTCTTTCCCGTGCCCGCGGCGCCGCCGAGCATCAGGTGCGGCCCCTGAGCCGTCAGGTCCACGGTCACCGGGCCGGACGCGTCGGCGCCGAGCACAACCCGGGTTAGCGGTCCCGCCCGCTTTCCGCTCCACAGGGCGAGGACGTCCTGTGCGCTCGGCGGGGCCATGCCGAGCAGGTCAAGCAGCCGGACGGGATACGGGATCGCGGGCAGTGCCGCGGGCGCGCGGTCACGCATCGGGGCGAGCGCGCGGGCGACCTGCTCCGCATCCGCCCGGTCCATGCCGTCGGGGACCGCCGTCACCGCCTCGGCGTCCGGCCCGCGGCGCACGCGCAGCACGTCGGCGATCAGCTCGCACCCGCCGCGCAGCTCACTCATGCCCTGGCGGTCGGCGCACAGCGCATAGACGCCCGCTTCCGGGCCAAACTGGAGGATGTCCCTGACGCCAGGGGTGTCCCGCAAGGCGAGGGCACCGTCGAGCACGACGACGACGTCGCCGCCGAAGCCGGCGCCTGGCCGCGCCGGCGCCGGGCCACCGCGCTCGGCGGCCCGGGCGGTGATGAGCCGCCTGAGTTCGCCGATGCGGGCGGCCCGACTCGCCTCGGTGTTTCCGATCAGGCAGGGCATCTCGGCCGCGGCGCCACCGTCCAGGTGCGGCAGCCAGCGGGCCCAGGCGAGGTCGGCGTCCAGGCCGCCGGCGCCGACCGCGCCGTCCGCGCCGTCGGCGCCGTCCGCGCCGGCTGGGGTGTCGGCGGTGTCGGCGGTGTCGGCGGTCAGCAGCACCAGCCGCAGGTCGTCGGGGGAGCGCAAGGCCCCGAGCTGGACGATCAGCCAGCGCAGCAGCGCCCGGGCCGCCTCGCCGCCGCCGATCACGCCGAGCACCCCGGTCTCCCGCAGGTCAACCGTGACGGGAGCGCCGTGCATGACCGGCACCGCAAGGTCATCGACGGGAGAGCCGTGCAGCCGGACCGAGGGCCGCTGATCGGCGACGCCGACCCGCAGCGCCAGGCTGAGCGGCGACCGCGGTTCTCTGGGCCACAGGTAAGGCCGCTGGCCGGCCGCCATCGCGGTGACCTCCGCGGGCCCCGGCGCCAGCAGATGGCGGGCGCGCTCCTCCTCGCCCGCCAAGACCGCGAGTTGCTCGCTGGCCGCCGCCCGGGCCGAGGCCGCGGCGCGCTTCTCTTTCCCGCGCATGCCGATCAGCGACGTAGCGGCGAGTGCGGCGAAGTTCCGCCGGCCCGGCTCCCCCGGCGGCACGGCGATGTCCCGCACCGGGATGGCGGGAGTCGTCGCGATGATCCGATCGAATTCCAGCCGTCCGTCCGCGGTTTGCAGGACCCGGAGCGAACGGCCGGCGCCCGCCCAGCGGAGGGTGTCCTTGCCGATTCGCACCACGCTTCTCGCGTCAAGTGCCGTGGGCACGGTTATGGGTGCCCCGTCCACCCACGTTCCGTTCCGTGAGCCGGCGTCCGCCAGCACCGCCCTGCCGTCGGCGGACACCTCGATAAGCGCGTGCATCCGGGACACGTCCGCGTCCTCCAGGCAGACGTGCGTGTCCGCCGCCCGGCCAATGAAATAGCGACCCGGCCGCAGCGCCACGCCGAAGCCGGCGTCCGGTCCCGCGATGACGTGCAGTGTGCCCGCGGCGGCGTGCCGGACAGGCTGGTAGTCCGGCCCGGCGCCGCCCACGCTGAGCACCGCGCCGGGCAGCAACGGGCTGCCGGCCAGCCTCGACCTCGGATCGAGCACTGATGCCCCGACGAAACACGCATCTCCCTGCAACACTCCAGGGAGCGCGCTCAGCAGCGAGCCCACCCAGTCATCAGGCGACGCGTTTATCTCAACATCCCCGGTTTCCCGTGAATTGATATTCTGTACAGTAAGCCGCAAAAACACCGTGCTACGCTTTTCTTTGTGGTCCCTTATTTCCCCGCAGGCCAGCGTAGTAAATGAATCTGGAATTTTGCCAATATCGGGGATAATTACCCGTGAATTGGCGGTGCGTGCGATTCAAGGGACCCTTTTTGCATCGTGGTGCGCAAGGAGTCGCTATGGCACCGTCCCCTTCGCGGCGTCCTTCGCGGCGTCCTTCGCGGTGGCCTTCGCGGCGTCCTTCGCGGCGCCCTTCGCGGTGGCCTTCGTGGTGGCCTTCGCGACGGCGAGCAGCCGTGCTCCCTCGGGTGGCAGCGGGTCGAGGTCCGGGCGCCAGACCGCGGTCAGCTGCCTGGTCAGCGGCGGTCCGGCGATCTCGATGGCGACCAGTCGGCCGAGGACCAGGTCATCGCGGACGGCCAGCCGGCTGAGCACGCCGGGCCCGACGCCCGCCGCGATCGCCGAGCGCACCGCCGCGCTCGTGCCGAGTTCCATCGCGATCCGTGCGCTCAGCGGAGGATGCTGGGCGGCGAGGTAGTCGGTCAGCGTGACCCTGGTGCCGCTGCCGGCCTCCCGCATGACCAGCGGCGTCGCCGCCAGCTCGGCCAGGGGAAGCGGGTCGTGCCGCCTGGCCCACGGATGGCCGGGCGCGGTGACCACGAGCATCTCGTCGTCGCGCAGGTGTGCGGTGACCAGGTCGCTGGGCAAGTGCGGGGTCTCGATGAAGCCGAGTCGCACCTTCACGTCCCTGACCAGTTCGATGACCCTGGTGGAGTTGGCGACGGTGAGTTCCACGACGGTGGGCGCCTGCCCGGTGGCGGCCTGCCCGGTGTTCGCGTGCCCGGTGTTCGCGTGCCCGGTGTTCGCGTGCCCGGTGCCGGCCTGCTCGATGCCGCGCAACTCGACAAGCCAGTGCGGCACCAGGTGCTCGGCGACCGTCTGGCTGGCGGCGATCGTCAGCCGGTGCGACACGCCCGACCTGATCGACCGGAGCCCCGCCTCAAGCCGGTCGGCGGCGTCGAGCACGTCCTCGGCCCAGCCGACGACGAGGCGCCCCTGCTCGGTGAGGTGCGACCCGGTCGGCGACCGAGCGAGCAGCCTGACCCCGGTCGTCCGCTCCAGGGTCCGCATCCGTGCGGAAAGCGCCTGCTGCGACACGCCGAGCACCGCGGCGGCGGTCGCGATAGAGCCCTGCCTGCCCACCTCCCGCAGCGCCCGCAGCGCGCCAAGGTCGTGCACCGCCTCGCTCATCGTCTTCGCGCGCCTCCCGCCCGTCACACAAGGGTCCTGCCAGGTACAACGCTAGTTTGTACCCCCACAAGGCCACTCTCCTTCCCGCCGGCCGCCGTCTTGGCGACCCTGGAACGGTCATGACTGCCTTGCGTAACTCGCCCGTCACCAGCACGGTCGCCCCTCCCGCGGCGGCCGCGCGCCCGGTTAGTGCCGCCCGCGGCCGGGCCGCGCGGCCCGGCCGGGCGCGCGCGATCGCACCCGGCTTCGCGCTCGCGCTCGCCGTCGCGGCGGTGGCGACGGTGGTGGGGCAGTACGTGCCGCTGATCGGCAGCGCGGTCCCCGGTGCGGTCATCGGCGCCGTCATCGCGATCGCCGTCAAGCCGGGCGCGCGGCTGGCGCCCGGGGTGAAGTGGGCGAGCACGTTCATCCTGCAGTGCTCGGTGGTGCTGCTCGGCGCGCAACTCTCGATCGGCGAGGCGGCCCGCGTCGGCGTGTCCTCACTGCCCGTCATGCTCGGTACCCTCGCGGTCTGCCTCGGTGCCGCGTGGCTGTACGGGCGACTGCTCGGCGTCCCCCGCGACCTGCGCACGCTGATCGGCGTGGGCACCGGGATCTGCGGCGGCTCGGCGATCGCCGCGGTCTCCCCGGTGATCGAGGCCGCGTCAACCGACGTTGCCTACGCGATCTCCACGATCTTCCTGTTCAACATCGCCGCGGTCCTCGTCTTCCCGCTCCTCGGGCATGCGCTCGGGATGAGCCAGCAGTCGTTCGGCCTGTTCGCGGGCACGGCCGTCAACGACACGTCGTCCGTCGTCGCGACGGCGACCACCTACGGCGCCGCCGCGACGGGCCACGCGGTCGTGGTGAAGCTAGTCCGCACCCTCATGATCATCCCGATCTGCCTCGGCCTGGCCGCGCTGACGACCCGCAAGCAACGCACCGACACCGCCGCCGCGGCGCCGGACGCCACCGCGTCGGCCACCGCGCCCGCCCGCATGTCGCCGCGCCGCGTCGTCAGGCTCGTGCCTTGGTTCCTGATCGGCTTCGTCCTCGTAGCCGCGGTCAACTCCACCGGTGTCATCCCGGCCGCCGCCCACGTCCCACTGCAACACACGTCGGTATTCTTCGTGTCGGTCGCGCTGTCCGCGATCGGCCTGTCAACCAACGTGCCCGCGCTCCGTAAGGCCGGCGCCCGCCCCCTGCTGCTCGGCGCCCTCCTCTGGATCACGGTGGCCACGGCAAGCCTGGGCCTCCAGGCCCTCACCGGCACCCTGTAACCGCCACCGTGGCAGCCCCGGGCCCCTAAAGCGGTGCAAATCACCCTTATCTCGCTCCCTAAGCGGCAGTAACCTGGGCCGGCACCCTGCTCGCGATGTGGGAAGCTGAAGAGGATAAGCGAACACCCAGGAAAGGACACGACGCAGTGAGCCGCGCCCAGGTACTCCAGACAACGGACGAGGCGGTTGCCGGGATCGAGGACGGTTCCACCATCCTCGTCGGCGGCTTCGGGCTCGCCGGGATGCCGTTCGACCTGATCGACGCGCTGATCAGGCAGGGCGCCAGGGACCTGACGATCGTGTCGAACAACGCGGGCAACGGCGACGTCGGCCTCGCCGCCCTGCTCAAGGCGGGCCAGGTCAGGAAGGTCCTCTGCTCCTTCCCGCGCCAGGTCGACTCCTGGGTCTTCGACGGCCTCTACCGGGAGGGCAAGATCGAACTCGAGGTCGTGCCCCAGGGCAACCTCGCCGAACGGATGCGGGCCGCCGGCGCGGGCATCGGCGCGTTCTTCTGCCCCACGGCCGTGGGCACGCCGCTGGCGGAGGGCAAGGAGACCCGCGAGATCGACGGCCGCACCTATGTCCTGGAATATCCGATAAAAGGGGATTACGCGTTCATCGCCGCCCACCAGGCGGACACGCTCGGCAACCTGGTCTACCGCAAGACGGCGCGGAACTTCGGCCCGGTCATGGCGACCGCCGCCCGCACCACGATCGCCCAGGTCGCCGAGGTCGTTGCGGTCGGCACGCTGGACCCGGAGGCGGTCGTGACCCCGTCGATCTTCGTCGACCGGATCGTCCCGGTCGAGGCCCGTCGCTACACCGTGCAGGGAGCCCGCTGATGTCCGAGCCAACGATCGAGCACACGGTCGCAGAAAACACGGGTCGCGGCCCGCTGTCCATGGACGAACTCGCCGCCGTGATCGGCCACGACATCCCGGCCGGCTCCTACGTCAACCTGGGCATCGGCCAGCCCACGAAGATCGCCGACTACCTTCCGAAGGACGATAACGGCAACCAGACCGTCATCCTGCACACCGAGAACGGGATGCTCGGCATGGGCCCCACGGCGACCGGGGACGACATCGACCCGGACCTCACCAACGCCGGCAAGGTCCCGGTGACCGAACTGCCCGGCGCGGCGTACTTCCACCACGCCGACTCGTTCGCGATGATGCGCGGCGGCCACCTCGACGTCTGCGTCCTCGGCGCGTACCAGGTCGCGGCCAACGGCGACCTGGCCAACTGGCACACCGGCAAGCCGGAGGACATCCCGGCCGTCGGCGGCGCCATGGACCTGGCGATCGGCGCCAAGGACGTCTACGTGATGATGACGCTCTTCACCAAGAAGGGCGACGCCAAGCTGGTCCAGGCGTGCACGTACCCGCTCACCGGCGTCGCGTGCGTCAGCCGGGTCTACACCGACCACGCCACCTTCGACATCCAGCCGGACGGCGTGCACGTCCTCGCCACCTACGGCATCACGCTGGCCGCCCTCCAGGACCGGGTCCAGGTCAAGCTACTCGGCTGACCGGGCGCCCCAATCCGGAAATGTCGGGCGCTGGCGCGCCACGACATTACCGGAAATTTCGGTATATGCGGGCCGTTGGCTTCTGCGGGTCCGATCGCCGCTGCCTTTAGTTATCCCGAACGA
>Ga0335075_10006367_pt1 | contig 18235 bp, 12 predicted proteins | sample Lox_Sample_24_FD_206723 | JGI IMG/M metagenome (GOLD analysis project Ga0335075, IMG submission 206723) | Soil microbial communities from Loxahatchee National Wildlife Refuge, Florida, United States - Lox_Sample_2.4 | ecosystem: Environmental > Terrestrial > Soil > Wetlands | place: USA...
ATGCGCCGATCCTTCATCGCCGCCCGCATCAGCCGCTGCGCATCTCGCCAGAGCGCCTTCGCCGGTGCCCGTCCAACCTCTTTTCCCGCCCGGAACGGGTTGATCCGCGATCGGTAGAGCAGCTCGGCGCGAAAAATATTCCCAATGCCGGCGATGACTGACTGATCCATCAACAACAGTCCTATCGGCGTGTTGCGCTTTTCGATAACCGCGAAAGCCGGCTCAGGCTCGGAATCCTCCCGCAGCGGATCGGGGCCCAGCCGCGCCAGCAAAGCCTGCCATTTCTCCGCGTCGAAGATCGTCGTGTCCGTACCCCCGCGCAGTTCAATCCAATCCGACTTCGTATAAATGCGCAGCCGCAGCGCGCCCTTCTCCGGAGGCAGCGGCATCTGCCCCTCCCAGAAATCGCCGTACATTCCCAGATGAATATGCAGAATCAGGTCACGCCCGAATACGTAACCGAGATGCTTACCGATGGCCTCGACCGATCGCAGCGTTCTCCCATTCAGAACCTCCGCATCCGGGAAGCCGCCGTTGGGGGAATCCACACATACGCGCCTGCCGGCAAAGGCTGCCGCATGGCGTCGCGCAAACCTGTGGATCTCATTCCCCTCCGGCATAAGTGTTAATTCCAGACCATCCGAGCTTCGATCGCTTCCATCCGCCAGAGCAAGTCCGGCTCTGCCTGCCGCATCTGCGCGACAAACTTCTCCGCTTCCTCGCGCGTGTCAAACATGATCTTGTTGCAAACCTGTCCTGCCCGGTATTGTTCGCATTTCCAAAGAGTATTTGTCATTCCAGTTCCTTCAGTCCGAAAACTTGAGGGGCACCCCGTTTCGAGACGCCCCTCATTCAAACCCGCGGTCGCCCGCGCTGTTCCTGCGTTTATTTCTTGTCTTCGACGTCTACGTACTCGGCGTCGATCACGCCTTCGTCTTTCTTCTCTTCCGTGGTGCCCGAAGCCGCAGTCGCACCGTCCGTTGGAGCTCCTGCAGCCGCACTGGCCGCGTTGGCCTTGTACATCGCCTCAGCCAGCTTGTGCGAAGCCGCCGTCAGTTTCTCCCGCGCCGCATTCAGATCAGCCACACTCGGCTGGCCTTCCAGCGTCTTCTTTGCATCGCCAAGCGCCGTCTCCACTTCGAGCTTCTCCGCTCCGGAGACCTTGTCGCCATTCTCCTTGAGCATCTTCTCGATGTTGTAGACCAGGCTGTCCAGCGAGTTCCGCGCTTCGATCTCCTCGCGCTTCGCCTTGTCCTCAGCCGAGTGGGCTTCGGCATCCTTCGCCATCCGCTCCACCTCTTCCTTGCTCAGGCCCGAAGACGATGTGATCGTTACCTTCTGGTCCTTGCCCGTCGCATTGTCCTTGGCCGTCACATTCAAAATGCCGTTCGCGTCGATATCGAACGTCACTTCGATCTGCGGTATACCGCGCGGAGCCGGAGGAATTCCGCTCAGCTTGAATTTCGCCAGCGTGCGGTTCTGTGCCGCCATCGGGCGCTCGCCCTGCAGCACGTGAACCTCGACTTCCGTCTGGCTGTCAGCCGCCGTCGAGAAGGTTTCCGTCTTCTTGGTCGGAATCGTTGTGTTGCGCGGAATCATCGGTGTAGCCACTCCGCCCAGCGTTTCGATCGCCAGCGTTAGCGGTGTCACGTCGAGCAGAAGCAGATCCTTCACTTCGCCCGCCAGCACGCCCGCCTGTACCGCGGCGCCGACCGCGACCACTTCGTCCGGATTGACGCCCTTGTGACCTTCTTTGCCGAAGAGCTCCTTCACCACCTGCTGGATGCGCGGCATTCTTGTCTGTCCGCCCACCAGCACCACCTCGTCGATCTTGCTCGCATCCACGCCCGCATCGGTCAGCGCCTTCTTGCACGGCTCAACCGACCGCTGGATGATGTCCTCGACCAGCTGCTCCAGCTTCGCGCGCGTCAGTTTCTTCACCAGGTGCTTCGGCCCGCTCGCATCCGCTGTCACAAACGGCAAATTGATCTCCGTCTCGACTGCTGTCGAAAGCTCGATCTTCGCCCGCTCTGCGGCATCCTTCAGCCGCTGCAGCGCCATCTCGTTGCCCTTCGAGCTCAGGTCCAGACCTTCGTCCTTCTTGAACTCCTCGATCAGCCAGTCCACAATCCGCTGGTCGATGTTGTCACCGCCCAGGTGCGTGTCGCCGTTGGTCGACTTCACCTCGATGACGCCTTCGCCGACTTCCAGAATGGAAATATCAAAGGTGCCGCCGCCGAAGTCGTAAACCGCGATCGTTTCTTCTTTCTTCTTGTCGAGACCGTAGGCCAGCGCCGCCGCCGTCGGCTCATTCACGATGCGCTTGACATCCAGGCCCGCAATCCTGCCGGCGTCCTTTGTTGCCTGCCGCTGCGCGTCGTTGAAGTACGCCGGAACGGTGATGACCGCCTCGGTGACCGTTCCGCCCAGATAGTCCTCGGCAGCCTTCTTCAGCTTCTGAAGGATCATTGCCGAGATCTCCGGCGGGGTATAAAGCTTGCCCTGCGCCTCGACCGCCACATGGTCGCCCTGCTTCACCACCTTGTAGGGAACCATCTTCATCTCGTCCGTCACTTCGTCATAACGGCGGCCCATGAAGCGCTTGATCGAATAAATCGTGTTTTGTGGATTGGTGATCGCCTGGCGCTTCGCTACCTGGCCCACCAGCCGCTCGCCGCTCTTGGTAAAGCCCACGACCGAGGGGGTTGTGCGCCCGCCCTCCTCGTTGGCGATTACCTTCGGCTCGCCGCCTTCCATTACGGCAACCACCGAGTTGGTGGTGCCCAGGTCAATTCCTATAATCTTTGCCATTGGGTGCTCCTGAAATCTCCTGCCTAACTCGCGCTCAATCACGAGACTCTGTTTGGCAGTCTCGCACTTGAGTGACTTATTGTCAATCAATCTGATGCGATTGAATGCGCCCGAGATGCAGATTCATCAGAAGGTATTCGCCCGGCAGCCCGACGATCCTCCTGTCAAGGCCGTTTGTTTGGAGAAGTCCTCGTAACGCATTCATCCCAAAAGAAATAGCCACAAACAGAGCCTGGCGTAAAATACCCCTGCTCCAGCTAAACTAGTAAATAGGATGGTTTAGGGAGGAGGCAGGGATTGAGGAAACTCGCTCTCTGGGTCTATCCGAGTTAACTCATTTGTTTCTAAATCTTTACCTCTATGTCCATTGGAATGAATGGATTACAGAATGGTTTTTGCTTAAACCAAACAAAATGAATGGGTTACAAATTTAGGGAGAGGGGGGAGGGGGTCCCCTGATCGCCCCGGTCCGGCCGGGAAGGTCGTCAGTGGATGCTGTCTTTCCAGTGCTTGGCCAGGCACTCTGCCACCGAGCTGGCCAAAGCGGAACTTGCGCCCATGTTCTGGCTGACTTTCCGGCATGTGTAACTGAAAACGACGTCTTTTGACCTCGCATCGACGATGGTCATCACTACCTCATTGAAGGATTTGATATTGTCGCCGCCCTTGCCGAGCGAAGTAAGAATCCCGTCGAGCAGGCTTCCATCGCTGGCCTTCGCCTGAAATTGGGCGGTGTAGTCCGCCCGCTGCGGGTCCGTCGTCACCGTAACCGGCACCTTTTTCTTCTGCATTGCCGAAGCGAAATAGGACGAGAAGTCGTCGTTAGGATCGAGATAAATCTTCTTCTGCTGAGCAAAGATCAAGGCGGGTAAAAGTAACAAGAGGCCCGTAACGGCAATCGCACGGATACGCATGACGCCTCCTCCGTATTGCGACGCCAAGTATAACCCGGCAGCTTGCGCCGGGTAAGTAAACCCGCGTCCCGCAGGGAGGTATACCCTATTGGCGTGATTCCTTCCCTCCGTCAGGACTTCAATTCGCGCTTCCGCCCTGAAACCTACCGCACTTTCCTGCGGAACCTCGACGCCTGCACCCGCACCCACGTCGGCTTTCGCGTCGCCGAGACTCCGGTCTTTCTCCCCCGCGAGCTGCTCAAGGAAATGGCCGCGATCGGATCGGAGCTGACCCTCCAGCTCGTCGGCGATCAGGACTACCTCGCCGAATCCCGCAAAGCCATCCCCGAAGCCTGGTGCGCCGCCGACGAAACCCCGCACCCCCACTTCATGACCGTCGACTTCGGCCTCGTCCGCGAGCCCGACGGCCGGCTGGCCCCGCGTCTCGTCGAGCTTCAGGCCTTTCCCTCGGTCTACGCCTACCAGTTCATCCTCGCGGAAAACTACCGCACAGCCTTCGCCCTCGAGCCCGCCCTCGACCCGTTTCTCAACGGCCACACCGAATCCACCTTCTGGAAGCTCATGCAGAAGGTCATCATGCGCGGTCACCATCCCGAGCACGTCGTCCTCACCGAAGTCGATCCCCAGCATCAGAAGACGCTGCCCGACTTCAACGTCACCGCTGACCGCCTCGGCATCCGCGTCATCGACATCTCCCAGGTCGTCCCCGAAGACCGCCCCGGCAAGCTGCCCCGCCTTTGCTACCGCGACGGCTCCCGCCTGGTCCGCATCCACCGCATCTACAACCGCGCCATCGTCGACGAGCTCATCCAGAAGCAGGTCCACCTCCAGTTTGACTACCGGGAGCACTTCGACGTCGAATGGGCCGGCCACCCCAACTGGTACTTCCACCTCTCCAAGTTCTCCATCCCTTACCTCGACCACCCCGCCGTCCCGCCAGCCGTCTTCCTCGACGACTGGTTCCGCGGCGAGGGTCGCGATCGGCTGCCCGCCGACCGCGAGCAATGGATCCTCAAGCCGCTGTTCTCTTTCGCCGGGAAGGGAATCCGCTTCGTCCCGACCGATGAGGAACTGGCCGCGATCCTGCCCCGGGACCGTCACAACTACCTTCTCCAGCAGCGCGTGAGCTTCGAGAATGTCATCGAGACCCCTCACGGCCCCACTCAGCCTGAGATTCGCATCCTCTATCTATGGCCTGACGGCGGTCACCTTGAGCCTGTCCTGCCCCTGATCCGCCTTGGCCGCGGCAAGATGATGGGGGTGGACCACAACCGCGACTTCGAATGGGTCGGCGCTTCGGCAGCTTTCCAGCCTTCAGCCGATTGGCAAGAAATTGCACGAGGGTAACATCTAAGTTGCAGTCCTTTTTGCTCTTCTTTCTTGGCCTTCGGTGTAAACTTTGGTAATTTCGAGGCAGCAGCCGATCAGATACTTTAGAAATACCCGAGGAAGTTTGGTCGTAGTTGGAATCTCAGTTGCAAAAGGATGTGGCTGCATTGGAAACGCAACCCACGGTGCCGGGAGTTCCGGAAGGCCTACGATCAGCCGTGCGTTTCCCCCTCGTTTTACCGGTGCAGCTGGTGGTTGACTCGAAACAATGCGAGGCGGTCACGGACAACATATCCGCGAACGGCGTCCTTCTGCGACTGGGCGAGCTCTTGGTACCCGGTACCGTTGTGGAATTCCTCATCGAAATACCCGAGGGAGCGATTGCTCCGGATGAAACCGCGGCTCTGCACTGCTCAGGTCGAGTTGTGCGCTCCTATGGTATTTTTCCCGCGGCCTATGCCGCGGCCGTGATAGACACATACAGTTTTCAATAGGTAATCCGCAGGAATTAAAGTATGGCTGAGACAATTCAGGGAACAGGTGAGATTCATGAAACGACTGAGGAGAGGGTAGCCAGGGAAACCTCTCCCAACACGCCCGAACGGCCCTTGATCCGCATCATATTGGCGGATTCACAGGCGATTTATCGGGTGGGAATGCGCAAAGTCTTCGCTCTCGAAGACGATCTGCGCGTTGTTGCTCAGGTAGATCGCATGGAGAATCTGCATGCGGCTCTTGAGCGCCATCCCGCGGATATCCTGCTGCTTGAAAGCAGCTTGCTCACCGGAGTCACCAACGCCATACCAGAGATTGTTCGCGTAGCCCCCGACATCAAGATCATCGTGCAGACAGCGGGCGCCGACGAGGCGAACACTGTCGAGCTCTACCGGCGCGGCGTACGCGGCATCATTCCTCGCTCCATCTCGCCCGACCTCCTGGTCAAATGCGTTCGCAAGATCGGTGCCGGCGAGACCTGGATCGACAATCAATCCGTGAACTGGGTCATCGAAGCCTACCGGTCGCAAGCCACAGCCATCACCAATCCGAAATCGCAGCCTCGCCTCTCTCCGAAGGAGCTGTCTATTATTGCCTGCATCACCCAAGGCAAGCGGAATAAGGAGATTGCCTTCCAGTTAGGCACCACCGAGCAGGTGATCAAGAATTACCTCCGCAAGATCTACGACAAGCTCGGCGTCTCCGACCGGCTCGAACTGGCCCTTTACTGCCTGCACCATCAGATCCACAAACGGGCCAAGGAACTCGAACATCCCGCAGCCGGCAATGGCTCATCGGGGAGCTAACTCCTGCCGCTTCATGATCGCAAACCGGCTCTGACTACTTTGATACAGCTTTATTTCTCCTGATGCTCACTTCTCTTCGGAGCCTGACCGCGCAACAGCGTCATGCCTTCACGGCCAGCTTTCTTGGCTGGTCTCTCGACGCCTTTGACTTTTTCATCCTGGTCTTTTGCGTCTCGGCGATTGCCAAAGATTTCCAGGCTAAGCCCTCGGCGGTGGCCGAAGCCCTCTTTCTAACTCTCGCTTTTCGTCCCGTGGGTGCCTTTCTCTTCGGCTTACTGGCGGACAAGTATGGAAGGCGTCCAGTGCTGATGCTGAACATCGCCTGCTATTCCTTTTTCGAACTGGCCTGCGCCTTCGCCACATCGCTGCACGGTCTTTACTGGCTCCGCGCTCTCTTCGGCATCGCCATGGGGGGCGAATGGGGAGTCGGAGCAGCGCTCGCCTTCGAGACCCTTCCGAAGGAAGGCCGCGGTTTCTTTTCCGGTCTCTTACAAGAAGGCTACGCGGTCGGCTACCTCGTCGCCGCCGCGGCATACGCCTTGCTCTTTCCGCTCTTCGAGCAGATCCACTGGCATGGTTATATGGTCGGCTGGCGCGGTATGTTCATCGTAGGAGCGGCGCCCGCGCTTCTGGTCTTCTATATCGGACTGAAGGTAGAGGAATCGCCCGTCTGGCGCCAGGGCGGCCACCTTGCCGCCGCACAGAGCAGCCCGGCTGAGTCGCGCCTGATCAGCGGGATCAAGCGCTACGCTCCCACCTTCCTTTTCGTGGTCCTGCTGATGACCTGCTTCAACGCTTTCTCGCATGGTACTCAGGACCTCTATCCCACATTCCTTGAGAAGGATCACGGCTTTTCACCGGCGCTCACCGGAGCCATTGGGATCACTTACAACGTTGGGGCTCTCATTGGTGGCATCTTCTTCGGATGGATCTCCGAGCGCTTCGGCCGCAAGCGCACCATCATTGCCGCTGCGTTGCTGGCGTTACCGATCATCCCGCTCTATGCGCTCGGCCACTCGCTCTTTGTGCTGGCCGCAGGGGCCTTTTTCATGCAATTCATGGTTCAGGGTGCCTGGGGAGTTGTTCCCGCCTATCTCACCGAACTCTCGCCCGGACCTGTGCGCGCGACTTTTCCCGGCCTGGCATACCAGCTGGGAAATCTGATCACTTCCCGCAACGCGGTCATTCAGGCGCGCGCGGCCGAGCGCTTCGGCGGATACGCCAAAGTCCTCGCCGTCACGGTGCTGCTGGTTGCCTGCTGCCTCGCGCTCGTCACATCCATTGGCCGCGAATCGCGCGGGACCGAATTAACCGCGTAGCCGCTCGCGCAGAATCGCTTCGACTGCCTGCAGATCTTCCTCCGTATCCACACCGATCGTGTCGTACGGAGTCTCCGTAACGTAAATGTCAATTCCGTTTTCGAGGAAGCGCAACTGTTCCAGCTTCTCCGCCGCTTCGAGCGAACTCGGCGGCAGCCTGGGAAAGCGCTTCAGCGCATCCTTCCGGTACGCGTAAACGCCAAGATGTTTGCGGTACGCAATCTCGCCCGCATGGTCGCGGTCGTAAGGAATCGTCGAGCGCGAAAAATAGAGCGCCTTTCCATTCGCAGCCGTAACCACTTTCACAGCGTTGGGATTGTTGATCTGATCCGGCGCGCAACGCGTAGCGATCGTCGAGACCTGAACCTCCAGTCGAACCATCGGTTCCAACAGTGCATCGAGATGCTCGGGCCGTACCAGGGGTTCGTCACCCTGGATATTCACGTAAATATCCGCCGCGATCGACTCGGCAACAGCGTGGACGCGATCCGTGCCGCTGGCGCAATCCTCCGGCGTGAAGACCGCTGCTAGGTTGTGCTCGTTTGCAAAGGCCAGCACTTCTTCCGAGTCCGTAGCGATCAGCACCTGGTCAAGAAGGGAACAGGCGCGCGCTGCGCGATACACCCAGCCGATCATGGGCTCTCCGGCAATCTCACGAAGCACTTTGCGCGGCAGCCGGGTCGAGCCGAGGCGAGCCGGAATCACTGCCAGGATGCGTTGTCGTTGCAGTTCAGAATGTGCGGTATCAGCTTCTGCCAAAATGAAAAACCCCTCGCGAAGACACTCAAAACGTCAGTTTAATGCAAGCCAGGGCCGATAAATTCATCGTGTCTATACATGCAGACAGCAAACCGCTTGCGCCTCCTCATCCCGAACCTTTAGTGTGTGGTTTGGACGGCGCATTTGGCCTCCGACATACTCGATATCAGGTGGGACTCATTACGCATGGCTTCTCCGACCGCCGCTGACCAGAATCTCGATTCGATCCTTCGGGAAGATCGCGTATTTCCACCTCCATCGGACTTCGCCGCCCACGCGCATGTCGGCAGCCTCGCCGCCTACGAGGAGCTCTACGCCCGGTCGATCGCCGATCCCGAAGCCTTCTGGGAAAGCGCCGCGAAGGATCTCGACTGGTTCAAGCCCTGGAGCAAAGTCCTCGACTGGAACCTGCCCTGGGCAAAATGGTTTGTCGACGGCAAGATCAACATCTCGTACAACTGTCTCGATCGCCACGTCCAGAACGGCAAGGGCGACAAGACCGCAATCCTCTGGGAAGGTGAGCCCGGCGAAGTTCGCCGGCTGAGCTACGCAGATCTGCTGGCCGAAGTGCAGAAGTTCGCCAACGCCCTCAAGTCGCTGGGCATTCAGAAAGGCGATCGCGTTGCCGTCTACATGGGAATGACTCCCGAGCTGGCCATCGCCATTCTCGCCTGCGCCCGCATCGGAGCCGTCCACTCCGTCATCTTCGGCGGATTCGCCGCCAACGCCATCATCGACCGCGTCAACGATGCACAATGTGTCGCCATCATCACCCAGGACACCTCGTATCGCCGCGGCAGCGAGGTGCGCCTCAAGGCCATGGTCGACGAAGCGCTGGCCAGCTGCCCGTCGATTAAGAACGTTGTCGTGTACAAGCGTTCCGGTTCGGCCGTCAACATGGTTGCCGGACGCGATCTCTGGTGGCATGACCTCGTCGCCGCAGCAGCTCCCGAGTGCCCCGCCGAAGAGCTCGATTCCGAAGATCCGCTCTACATCCTGTACACCTCGGGAACCACCGGCAAGCCCAAAGGCCTTGTCCACACTACCGGCGGCTACTCCGTCCAGACCTATCTGACCAGCAAGCTGGTCTTCGATCTCAGAGAGGACGATGTCTATTGGTGCTCCGCCGACATCGGCTGGGTCACCGGACACTCCTACGTCGTCTACGGAATCCTTCAGAACGGCGTCACCACCCTCATGTACGAAGGCGCGCCGAATTTCCCCGACTTCGACCGCTTCTGGAAGATCATCGACGAGCACAAAGTCACCGTCTTCTACACCGCGCCCACCGCCATCCGGGCCTTCATTAAGTGGGGAGATCAATATCCCGAGAAGCACAGCCTCGCCAGCCTTCGCCTCCTCGGCACCGTCGGCGAGCCCATTAACCCCGAAGCCTGGATCTGGTATCGCGACGTTATCGGCAAAGGCCGCTGCCCCATCGTCGATACCTGGTGGCAGACCGAAACCGGCTCAATCATGATCACCCCTCTTCCCGGCGCCATCCCCGCAAAGCCCGGCTCCGCAACCCGGCCTTTTCCCGGAATCGTGCCCGAAGTCGTCACCCCCTCCGGAGAGCCCGTCCCTCCCGGCCACGGCGGCCTGCTGGTCATCCGCAAGCCCTGGCCCTCAATGGCGCGGACCATCTTCAATGATCCCGACCGCTACCAGCAGCAATACTGGAGCCAGATTCCCGGCTCCTACTTCACCGGCGACGGCGCCCGCTTCGATAAGGACGGCTATTTCTGGCTGATGGGGCGCGTTGACGACGTCATCAACGTCAGCGGCCATCGCCTCGGCACCATGGAGGTCGAATCCGCACTCGTCGCCCATCCCAAGGTTGCCGAAGCCGCCGTCGTGGGGCGCCCCCACGACATGAAGGGACAGGCCATCGCCGCCTTCGTCACCCTGGAGAGCGGATATCAGGCCTCGCAGGAACTTAAGGATGAGCTGCGTGCCTGGGTTGCAAAAGAAATCGGCGCCCTCGCCCGTCCCGATGACATCCGCTTCACCGATCAGCTCCCCAAGACCCGCTCCGGAAAGATCATGCGCCGCCTGCTCCGCGAGCTTGCCACCAACGGAGAAATCAAGGGCGACACCACCACCCTCGAAGACTTCAGCGTCATCGCCAAGCTGCGCGAACAGGACGAGTAGTTCCTGGGAGTTTTCCGGATAGAGTTAGCCCGTCGCTGCAGCCAAATTTTCTTTTGCCACGCATTAAAAATCCACGTGCAGTCGCACGCTCGGCACCCAGACCGGTCCGCGGTCGCGGTTATAGCCAGGGTTGTCAATGTGAGTCAGCCCGGCTGAGGCGAACAATCCCGTGTGGACATGGTGGGTATAGTAGGCTTCCTCGATATTTTCGCGCCCGTAGTTGAGCCGTCCGTCGCCTAGCAGAAACCCAAGCCCGCCGTACGCGAGATAGATCTGGTGATATTTCTTAATCGCATTGCTAACGAATGCCACTCCGAACTTATCCTGAGGCTGATGCCACCGGGCTCCGCTGTAATCGCCTCCGAATGACACCGTCTGATCGACCTCGGTATACGCGAATGATTCGTGCTCTCCCTCGTTCCAGCCGAAGCGGCTGAAGATGCGCAGATTCTCCGTTAATTCCTGCCAGTTGTTCCAACCGAAGCCATACTTCACAGTTCCGAAGGGCGCCTTATAGGCAATCTCCGGCGTTGGCGTAATCCCCGTCAGATAGTTATTGATCGCGTCCTTGTAAATCCCCATGCGCGCGGCATTCACAAAGCTCAAAATCCGTGTTACCCCCTGCCGCCCCGCGATGAACGACTTCCGCAGCTCAAACTCCATGTTCTGGGCGTGCGCACGTGTGAATGCCCAGTCCAGGTCAATGCCATTGGCTACAGTTGGCATCGCCGCGAACCCATACCGCGCACTCCAGTCGCGGTCGTCATATTCCATGAAAGCCGCAAAGGTGTACCCGCGAGTATCCGCCGCGTAGTCCCACGCTCCGTTATTATCGATGGTCCAGTTGGTGAACTGCAGATGGCTGTCGCTGCCCACCGGATTGATATCGAACAGATCCGGCAAAGTCATCTTGCCCACACGGAACTCGAAGCGCCGCACTGGAACCTTCGTGGCCAGACTCAGCGGTGTCCGCTCGGCGTCCACCATCTCACTCGTCAGACCGATCGTCTGGTGAAGCTGTCCGCGCGCTAGGTAAGGTGCCGAGCCGAGATTCGGATTCCGTACTACATCGAGATTGGTAAAACCCGCCAGGCCAAGTGCCTGGCTGATGCCGCGTCCTCCAGCGCTTTCTGCATCGACAATCAGGTCCGTGTTGTAGCGCAGGTTGCGATGCGGTTGAAACGCCGAGTAAAACGTGCCCACAAACGATACTTTGGGTTCGACCGCCGGTAACAGGCTGTTCGGTCCCTCATACGGAGAATGAAAGTGATCGTTCACCTGCCCAATGCTGTTCGCCTGTCCACCAAAGTAATAGCGTGTGTTGTCCGGATGAGGAAAGATTGTTACATCCCCAGAAGCAGATGGCGCTGAAGCCTGGTCCTGGGAGCTGTTATCCGGGGAGTCGAAACTGTAGCCATCGAACGCGGCGTGAACAACCGCTGCCGAGAAAAGCCGCGTGGCTGACGCCTGTGGATCTGGGGCGCTCGGGAGTGCCGCTGGCGACTGTGCTACCGCGCACGGCAGGCACAGCACCAGGAACAGGATTGTAGTAAACAAACGCACCAGTTTTGCTCCACGTCGGCGTGATGTGCTGGAGACGGTTGATACAAACAACGATGATCTGTGTCCAAGATTGCAGGGTTGTTACAGCAGCCGATATCCCCGTAAGAATGAAGCACTTGTTATGGCATAAACTTGTAATACGGGCTCGGGCTTCCGACTTACAGTTCTGCTATGTTGTACCATACCCCCCTAGGATATACGCAAGAGGAAATATGACACATACCGAGCGCGACAAGCAAAAACTAGTGGCTCGCATCCGGCGCATCCGCGGTCAGGTGGACGCCATCGAGCGTTCGCTCTCCAGCCGAGACGACTGCGCCGACGTCCTGATGTTGCTGGCCAATGTACGGGGTGGCATCAACAGCCTGATGGCGGAGGTCCTGGAGGACCACATCCGCAATCACATGATGACCACGGAAAAAAACTCCATGGCGCCGACCGAACTGGCCGAGGATCTGATTGACCTGGTGCGCGCCTATCTCAAATAGGCCGGAGAAATTGCGTCGTCTATTGCCGCAGCCGCTCAAGGGCTTGTGTCAGTGACGCTGTAAGTAGCTGCTGAGTCTTGTCATCGAGCTTGTTGCCGGCATGAGTGAGGTAAAAGACGTCGATCGCCATCTCACCCTCGGTGTCGATCAACGCAACCTCAATGTTGCATCCGCAGTACGCGAAGCTCTTGGCAATTTCCCGCAGCAACCCTGTAGTATCCTGCGCGACCACTTGCAACAACGTGCTGTGCGTCGAGGACTCGTTATCGAACTCAATGCGTGTCTCCACCGAAACTTTCGCCGGGGCGCGCCTCGATGAGTGGCTCCGCGACTGCAGCAGTTTATCCACCGGCACCTGCTGCGCCACCACATCGTGGATGCTCCCTAGAAATCGATCGATCTCCGAAGGGTTCAGCGCCAGCGTCTGGAAAGGGTCTGCGAACTGAAGGGTATCGACGATGATGCCGGCGGAGTTAGAGAAGGCATCGGCCTTCACGATATTCATTCCCCACGCGGAAAGAACTCCTGCCATATCCGCGAACAGCAGCGGACGGTCGGCCGTGATCAGCGTAATCTCGTTCAGCTGACGAACGCTGCGGAACGCAAGCTGGACCGGCTCTTTCGGCAACGCCAGAGCCATCTTGAAGTGATTCCGAATCTGCTCCGGAGGCCGTGTCTGGATGTAGCGCTGCGGCAGGCCCTCCAGGAAGGTGCGCAATTCCGCCGCGCGGTCCGGCACCAGCGCGACGATGCGATTGAGCAGCGTCGGGTCCTCGTCAGCGTGATAGCGCACCTCATCCACGCTGCGGTCCAGGAAATTCGAAGCGCCCATGTAGAGTTGCCAAAGATTCTCGGCCTTCCAAGGCGTCAAAGCATCCGGCGCTACCGACTTAATATCGGCGTAAGTCATCAGCGTCAGCATCTTGAGCTGTGGCTGGGAGCCGATCTTCTCGGCGAATGCGCGAATCGTCTCCGGTGCAAAAATGTCACGCCGCATCACCATCGACATTTCAAGATGATTGCGTATCAGCCGTCGAACAATTTCCCGTTCCTCGGAATCGAACTCGAGCCTCGCGAAAACGCTCTCCGCCATCTCTACGCTCTGGCTGGCGTGGTCACCTGTGCGCCGGGCCTTGCCGGTGTCGTGCATCAGCACTGCGAGAAAAAAGAGATCGAGGCGGTCGATCTCTGGCAAAAGAGTGGCGAAGCGCTTTTCCCAGTCGTGATGCGGCTGGCGCAGCAGGTGAACGTTGTCGATGACAAGAAATGTATGCTCGTCCACAGTGTATCGGTGGTAGGAGTCACGAATCACCAGCGAATCGATTCCGTGGAATTCCGGAATCAACAGCTCGAGGATGCCCAGCGCATGCATCGTTCGCAGCGCATGTGCTGCATACGGACCCAGCAACACCTCGCGAAGGCAATTCCACAGGAACGGGCCTTCCGGCATCTGCACTGCTAGTAGCGGAAGGCTCTCGGCGATGCGATCTTCTGCGTTCTGGCTCAATTTATAACCGTGGATGGCGATCTGGCCGAAGATGCGAAGAATCGCGTCGCCATCGATATCCGTGGCCACCTCATCCAGATCAACCCGGCCATGATCGAGGAAGAAGTCCGTGCCCGCAATCGGGGTACGCTTACGCCGAAATTGCTTGTAAAACGAGCGCCGCGCAGGCGGCAGGTCATCGATCAGCAGCGATGCCCGCCGGTAGATAGTGCGTGCATGGCGATAGTAGCTGCGCATCCAGTAGGCCGGATCGGCCGACCCAAGCGTTTCCAGCCCGATGCTTTGCGCTGCCGCTTCATCCTGAGCCTGCCAGTCCAGCGTGTTGTCATCGCGCCGGTTGCGGTAGTGCAAAAAGCAGCGCGCCGCAGCCAGAAAATCGAACGCTGATTCCCGATCGTTGTGTGTGCCGTAAAACGCGTTGCCTGAAGCCTTTGGCCACGCCTTTTCCGCTTGGAGCGACGAGAGCAGGGGCAGCCATTGCCCAAGGTGGTAATCCCGCAGCCCCCCTGGACACTCCTTGATATTCGGCTCGAGGTGGAAGATGGTGTTCCCATACTTCGCATGGCGCGCTCGCGCTATCTCCGAGAGGTTTTGCACGATCGTATCCCAGTCGCGCAGTATCACCGCAGGCAGCAGGTCGTTTTCAAATCGCTTATAGAGCGCCGGGTCGCCGATGACAAATCGCCGATCGAGCAGCGATACCGTAAACTCGAGATTATCCGGATCGATCCGCTCGCATTCCTTCAATGTGCGCGTGGCCGGACTGGCGCGCAGCCCGACATCCCACATCGCCTGAGTCGCGCTCCGTATCGTCTCGTGGTAATCGCGCTCTACGTTGTCGTTAGCGCAAAGATAGAGCAGGTCGACATCGGAATAGGGAAAGAGTTCCTTACGCCCGAAGCCGCCCGTAGCCACAAGCGCGATCTCCAGGCGTTCAGGATTGCCAGCAATGCTGGTCCAAATTTCGCGAACAAGGCTGTCCACTATGGACGCGCGGCGGCGAATCGTAGCCGATCCATCCCCTCCGCGCTCGAAGGCCTGGCGCAAATCCGCGCTTTCCCGTTGATACAGGTCGCGCAGACGAGGAAGAGATGACGAATCACCAGTCATTCGCGATTCAAAAATTCTCCGGATAGACGGGTAACGCAGTCGTCGACAACGATCGGCGATCAGTCGTTGACCTCTATCCTCTTAGTGCGTCCGGAAACTGCTGGAGCCAACTCTGTCCGGACCCACAACTGGTTGCACCTTTTACAGTGCGGAAGGTCCGCGCTCGTCGTTACGAATGCGGATGGCGTCATCGATCTTCGAAAGGAAGATCTTCCCATCCCCGATTTTACCGGTGCGAGCCGAAGATAGAATGGCCTGCACCGCCTTTTCGACCAGCTCATCGGGAACGACCATCTCAAGTTTTATCTTTGGCAGAAGGTCGACCGTGTATTCGCGTCCCCGATAGAACTCGGTGTGTCCCTTCTGGCGTCCGTGACCGCGTGCTTCAAGTATGGTCATGCCCTCAATGCCGATTTCCACGAGAGCGTCCTTTACCGCATCCAGCTTCGACGGTTGAATCACCGCTTCGATCTTTTGCATAGCTTCAATCCCAGGGATGAAGAGTAACAGGTTTGCGCGAATCAGGAAGCAAAGTCATATCCCTCTTCGCCGTGCTGAGTAAGGTCGAGACCCTCGACTTCATCGTCGGGCGTCACGCGCAACCCGATCGTCACATCGACAAGTTTCAGCAGAATGAGAGTTCCGACAATGGAGATAATCCATGCCAGCGCCACGCCGACCAATTGGTTCCCCACCTGGTGCCAGTTGCCCTCGAGCGCGCCCGACGGAAGAACGGCTCCAGTCTTGTCCTTGAAGATTGGATTGATCACGCTCGATGCGAAAATTCCCGTCAGCAGAGCGCCAATCGTCCCTCCGGCTCCGTGTACGCCGAAGGCGTCGAGCGAATCGTCGTAGCCAAACCACGCTTTGACTTTGATGACCATGAAGTAGCAAAACGCCCCCGCAATCAGGCCGATCAGGATCGCCGACATGGGCTGTACAAAGCCCGCCGCCGGAGTGATCGCAACCAGGCCCGCGACCGAACCGGATATCGCTCCCAGCGCGCTCGGCTTGCCATTCCTGATCCACTCCGCCGCAGCCCAGCTCAGAGCCGCCGCTGCTGCTCCAAAGTGTGTGTTGACAAAGGCGCTCGTGGCCAGTGGAGATGAGCCGAGTGCGCTCCCCGCGTTAAAGCCGAACCAGCCCACCCACAGAAGGCACGCTCCGATGAAGCTGAGCACGACCGAGTGGGGAGGCATCGGTTCCTTCGGATATCCGATGCGTTTGCCCAGATACAGCGCGCAGACCAGGGCAGAAACACCTGAGGTGATGTGGACCACCGTGCCGCCGGCAAAATCGAGGCAGGGAAAGCGTCCGCCGAGCGATGCGTTGAGAAGACCGCCCTTCCCCCACACCATGTGTGCCATCGGCGAATAAACAACGATCGACCAAAGTGTCAGAAACGTTGCCATCGCGCTGAATTTCATCCGCTCGGCGAAGGCTCCCGTAACCAACGCTGGAGTGATGATGGCGAACATCAGCTGGTAAATCATAAACGTCTGCAGAGGAATCGTTGCCGCATAGTCCGGATCGGGCGCAAGCCCGACTCCGCGGAGAAAGACATTGTGGAGGCCGCCGATAAAGCTTGTGCCCGGGCCAAAGGCCAGGCTGTAGTTCACCAGAGCCCACATTATGCTGATGATCGCCATCATGGCGAAGCTCTGCATCATCGTCGCGAGAATGTTCTTCTTCCGCACCAGGCCGCCGTAGAAGAGCGCCAGCCCGGGGCCGGTCATCATCAGAACCAGCGCCGCACTGGTCAGCATCCAGGCGTTGTCGGCAGAAGACTGCGCCTGCGTTACCTGCGATTCGAGTTTGGTGATCCGGTCCGATGTCGAGGGTGTCGATGTCTGGGCAAAGAGAACTGGAGCGCAACAAAGAGTCAATACAAGAAAGAAGCGAACAAGATTGCGACGCATAACACTCCGGTAGACAGGTTGCGAAACATTGCAGCGTGCCGGTGATCTCCCGGCCTCTTAGAACCGAGGGACGTCAATGAAAACGGATCTCGTTAGAGGACGCGTTTTGCATGCATGTCCCGGATCGGCATGGCCCAACATTAGGGATTCGTACAGGGATTGAATTACTTTTACATATTTTTCTCAATTGGCAAACAGAATTGCGATGCATGACGGACCGGCAGAGAACCCGGCTCCCTCTCGGCTACGCAGAACATATCGGGAGTGGTAAATGTGCTACCGCGTTCCGCACAATTTACAGGCAGCGAGCAATTTCAACGAGCTCTGACCTGGATCGATCGCTCGCCCCAGCGTAAAGCTCTGGCAGCTTTGACAGTCGAAATTCAACTGAAGAATCCCGACAGTGAATCCTTGGATCTGGTAGTCCGCGACTGACGGCCAGGCGTTTTTTCGCGTCGAGCAAATGAGTCAGACAAGGTTTTCAAGTTGAAGAAAGGAAAGAAGAGTTATATTTGAAACATGAGCGAAGCGATGCAGGATCGTTATCTGTTCGGCACACTGGAAAGCAGCGCGAAGAATCGCCAAAAGCTTCACGAGGTGAGCTATGGTTACGATCTGCCCGAAGGGATCGTTCTGGCATCGCTGGGCGCCGCGATCAACTGGGTGCGCAAAAACTCGGTTTGGCCGATGACCTTCGGACTCGCCTGCTGCGCAATCGAAATGATGTCGATGGGGGCGTCACGCTTCGATGTGGCGCGTTTCGGTGCGGAGGTTTTTCGTCCATCTCCCCGGCAATCGGACCTGATGGTGATCGCAGGCCGCGTCTCGCAGAAAATGGCTCCGGTCATCCGCCGGCTCTATGACCAGATGCCGGAACCCAAGTGGGTCATCTCCATGGGCGCATGTGCAACCTCTGGCGGCGTTTTCCAAAACTACGCATTAGTGCAGGGCGTGAATCAGGTCATACCTGTTGACGTCTATGTGCCCGGCTGCCCGCCTCGGCCGGAGCAGTTGTTATACGCACTTACTCTTCTTCAGGAAAAGATCCAGCACGAGCGCGGCAC
>Ga0335075_10006368_pt1 | contig 18235 bp, 16 predicted proteins | sample Lox_Sample_24_FD_206723 | JGI IMG/M metagenome (GOLD analysis project Ga0335075, IMG submission 206723) | Soil microbial communities from Loxahatchee National Wildlife Refuge, Florida, United States - Lox_Sample_2.4 | ecosystem: Environmental > Terrestrial > Soil > Wetlands | place: USA...
AGCACACCGGGCAGCACCTGCTCTCGGCGCTCTTCCTCGCAAAGCACAACGCCGCGACGGTTTCGTTCCACCTGGGAGACACGCTTTCGACGATCGATCTGGCGACGGCGTCGGTCACGCCACGGGTCCTCGAAGAAGTCGAGCGGGCGGCGAACCAGATTATCGGAGAAGACCGGCCGGTTGGGATCCACTACGCATCGCGGGCCGAGGCCGAAGCCATGCTCGCCGCGGGCGTGCTGCGCAAGCTGCCCGATCGCGAAGGCGAGATTCGGCTGATCGAGATTGCCGACTGCGACCGCAATGCCTGCGGAGGGACGCACGTGCGCTCGACGGGCCAGATCGGCGGCCTGCTGGTGCGGGGCGTGGAGAAGGTCTCGCGCGGATATCGCGTGGAGTTCGTCTGCGGGTTGCGCGCGGTGAAGACGGCGCGTGCCGATGCGGCCACTCTGGCGCAGCTCACGGCGTCGCTCTCGGCCGGCGCGCCCGATCTGCCGGCTGCCGTGGAGCGGCTCAAGGCGGAAGCGCGCGGCGGAGCCAAAGAGCGCCAGCGTTTGCGCGAGGAGCTGGCCGATTATCATGCGTCGCGGCTCGCCGTGGAAGTCCCGATCGACAAAGGTGTGCGCCTGGTCGATCGGGCGTGGAAGGATCGCGACCCGGACTATGTTCGTCTGCTGGCGTCGCGGCTCACTGCGGCCGTTCCGGAGACGGTGGCGATTCTGTCGTCGGAGAGCGGCGCGACGGTGCGCGTGATTCTGGCGCGCAGCCTCGATCTCGACTTCGACTGCGGGAAGATGCTGAAGGAAGCGCTCGCGCAGTTCGGCCTGCGCGGCGGAGGCTCGCAGGATCTGGCGCAGGGTGACATCGCCACCCAGGACGCCCCCGCGCTGCGAGCGGCTCTGGTCTCGACCATCCGCGCGAATACGCATTCCCGCCGCTGAATGCGGGTATCGCTGACTGGCGCTCGGAAGCAGCATCCCGTAAAATCAATGCTGACGGGCGCGGAGATCCCTCGCGCGCCTTTCTCGTCTGTGGGGCTATAGCTCAGCTGGGAGAGCGCATCGTTCGCAACGATGAGGTCGTCGGTTCGATCCCGACTAGCTCCACCAAACACACTTCCCAGGCACTCTCACAAAGTTCAATTCTCCCGCATAAATCCATGATTTAATGCGATTCCACGTCTTAGGATGTACCGGAAGATACCTTGACAGCCTACCGCTGGTGGGGGCAACAATAGGGGCAACGCTGATTCCCGTCAAGGAGATGCCCCCACAATGCCTCTCACCAACACGCAGATCCGCAATGCCGCGCCCACTCGGAAACCGGTGAGACTGTTCGACGAGCGGGGCCTTTATCTGGAAATATCCCCTTCCGGCGGCAAGTGGTGGCGGCTGAAATACCGCTTTCTGGGAGTGGAGAAAAGAATCTCTCTTGGTGTCTATCCCGACGTCGCTCTCAAAGACGCCCGTGATCGTCGGGAAGAGGCACGCAAGCTGCTAGCCGGCGGCATTGATCCAAGCCAGTACCGGAAGGCCGCGAAATCCGCTCACGCCGACCGCGCCGCGAACAGTTTTGAGACGGTGGCGAGAGAATGGTTCGCGAGAGAATCCCCCATCTGGGCGGAAAGCCACAGCACCAAACTCCTTCGGTTGCTCGAGCGGGACATCTTTCCATGGATAGGGTCACGCCCCGTCGCTGAAATCGCAGCGCCGGAATTGCTGGCGGTCCTTCGCCGAATCGAGGGTCGCGGCGCCGTGGAGACTGCGCACCGTGCTCTGGGGCATTGCGGCCAGATCTTTCGCTATGGCACCGCTACGTCAAGGTGTGCACGCGATATCTCCGTTGACTTGCGGGGAGCGCTGACTCCGGTAACAGGGACCCACTTTGCTGCGACCACGGAGCCGGAACAACTGGCGGCCATTCTACGGGCGATCGACGGCTATCAGGGCACGCTCCCGGTGCGCTGTGCTCTCAGACTGGCTCCGCTGGTGTTTGTGCGGCCCGGCGAACTGCGCAAGGCTGAGTGGAAAGATATCGATCTGGATGGCGCCGAGTGGCGCTACACGGTGACCAAGACGAATACGCCGCACATCGTTCCGCTTTCACGGCAGGCAGTTGCGATTCTACGCGAACTCTACCCACTCACCGGATCCGGACAGTATGCGTTTCCGAGCGCCCGGTCGACCAAAAGACCAATGAGTGACAATGCGATCCTCGCCGCGCTCCGGCGCATGGGCGTCGGCAAAGAGGAGATGAGCGGCCACGGCTTTCGCGCGGTTGCCCGAACAATTCTGGATGAGGTGCTGAGCATGCGTCCGGATTTCATCGAGCACCAGTTGGCTCACGCTGTTCGTGATCCGAACGGCCGCGCTTACAACCGTACGGCGCATCTGGCGGAGCGGCGCAAGATGATGCAGACGTGGGCCGATTATCTCGACAAACTCAAGGCTGGCGCCGAGATCGTCCCAATCAATCGCCGTGCGTAGCGGCAAGCAACCGTGGCATGTAGATCGTCGCGGCACTCGTGCCAGCATGCGGAGGCGCGCCCAAGAAGAATTGCTCGACACTTCCGGATTGGGAAGGCAGGCTCCATTTCCTGTTGCGCCCATCCTCCCGCCCTTCAGAGATGCCTGCGCCAGCGCCGGGTGACAATTCCAGCCCACCCGACGGGCATGCCCCAACCTCGCGAATTGGGACGTCTTCAAGGCCGAAGTCAATTCCACTCCAGGGCCCGTGAGGCGGATCTGGTCGCAAACGATGAGAGCATCGATTGGAATCAGCGGCGTTGGTTTCGGAAATTCACGATGCAGATCCATAACGCGTGCTTGCCCCCAATGATAGTTTTGGCGGGACAAGATTACGTATCACATTATTCAAGTCGCAGAACTCATTCTGACGAGCTCGATGCTATTGCCGAACCAGCCCCAGTTTTTCCCGGGCTCCAGGTCGCGAATCAAAATTCGATTTGTGCCGAGAATTGCAGTTCGCGCGCGGGCAGCTGGTTGGTGATGCCCGCCAGGGGCTCGCCAAAGCCAGAAGCAGGCGTCGCATCATTTCCGTAGGTTCCGCTGAACCCGACCGTGTTGCGATGGTTGAGCACGTTGAACGCCTCAGCGCGCAGATTCGCGTGCAGCCGGTCCGTACCCAGGGCCACGCGCTTGCCAATAAACGGATCGACGGAGAAGATGGCTGTGCCGCGGCCTGTGTCGCGTCCCACCACGGCACCGTTGATGACAGGACGGTCGGTGGTCGCGCCTGTGTCGCCACTATTGGAGACGCCGGTGACATAGTTAAAGGGCAAGCCGCCAGCGAGAGTGGCGACACCGCCCGCAGTGAATCCGAAGGGCGCAGCATAGATGCCGCTGAGCACGAAGCGATTGCGTTGATCGAAAATGGCGTTGCCTTTTTCCACTTCGCCCGTCATCCGCGGATCGTTGGGGTTCTGGCTGGTGGTGTCGGGATCGACGGTGTCGAGCGTATGTGACCATGTGTAACTGGCCAGCAGCGCAGAGCCCTTGCTGGCACGATAGGCCAGGTTGGCGTCGAGTGCGTTATAGAGAGCCATTCCTTCGTTGACATCGCTCTGGATGACGGAATAAGGCGGGGTCGGACCGGCATTTTTCACTGGATCGCAGGTGTCCCCATTTTGTGTATACCAGGCAATCCAGTAGGGCCGGGTGCAGTTCGCGGTCTGAGCGGTGCGCGTCATACCGGGCGCGGTGCGGATGAAGGATGTGGGTGGATCGACGTCTAGCGGGCGGAGGATGCGCAGGGTGTGAGAGCCTACGTAGTCCACGCCGAGCACCCAGTTTGGAACCAGTTGCCGCTCCGCGCCGAGCGTCCACTGTTCGTTGTAAGGGTTGCGCAACTCGCCTGGATAGTCGAGCAGTGTGCTGGTGGGAAAGAACTGGTTGTAATATGCTGCGCGGCCGGGGCGGAGATAGAGACTGCGAAGGGGCGCCATCGCTCCTGCCGGAAACGCCGGAAGCGGGACGGCGGAGACGCTGGTGGGAAAGCCCACTTGGCCCGGAGCCGCGGTGTAGTTGAACACGCCGGTGGGACCGGTGAGCGCGTAATCGGCCTCTTCGTTGTCGACCACCTGCGAATAGTAGATTCCGAAGCCGCCGCGAAGCGTGGTCGTGTCCTTGCCGGCTACGTTATAGGCAAAACCGACACGGGGAGAGAAATCCGAGCGCGAGTCGGTGAAGGTTTGCACTTCGTAACGCAGTCCCAGGTTCAGCGCCAAATCGCTGGTGGGGTGCAGGTCGTACTGCGCGAAGGCGGCGGCCAGGGTGTCGTCGACGACATAGTCGGCGTCGCCATAGCTCTGCGTATAGCTCTTTACGTTGGAAAGGTCGTCGAGGTACGCAGAGCTCTCGCAGACCGATACGGCCTGGGAACAGGTGTTGTATTGAAATTCTCCGTCGTAGATGGGTCCGCCAAATTCCTTGCTGTTGCCGCCGGTCCTTGCATGAATAACATCGAAGCCGAGGCGGAGTTCGTTACGGCCACGCGTGGCGGTGAAGTTGTCCGCGATCTCATATTGGCGATTCATCAGCAGCGCGGCCTGTGAGGTGCCGGTAGCAAAGGTTCCTCCTGTCGAGATGGGCACGGAGAATTCGGTCCCGTAGACGACAGGGGTGAACTGCGTGATGGGCGACGCGAGCTGGAATTGCAGGCGCGCCTCATTCACCATGGAGGAACTGAGCGCGACGGTATCGCCGAACTCAGCCGTGTAAGTACGCCGGTGAAAGACACGCGCAACGGTGGGGAGTGTATTGCCGCCGACAATCCCATTTGGGTTGCTATCGTAAAATCCGTCCGCTCCCAGATGCGCAAAGACGCGCTGGTTGTCGCTGACCGTTCGATCCAGCCGCAGAAAGCCCAGCAAGTCGCGGTAATGACCGATGTAGTTGCCGGGGTCGAGCGGGGAGATGATCGGGGACGCGCGGTCCTGATAGCTGTATTCGCCGGAGGCCAGATAGTAGGTGCGGCCGTTGCGGGAGAGCGGACCGCCCACGGTCGCCGCGCCCTGGTCCAGGGTATCGTTCACGATATCGTTGCCGCTGGTTGCGGTCGAGGTAGAGAACCCCGACAGCTTAGCTTCAGGGCCGGAGGGCCGCCACAATCCGAGCACGTCGCCATGAAAATGATCGTTGCCTGTGCGGGAAATCATGTTGACGACAGCGCCTTCGCCGAAGCCGTAATCGGCGGCAAAGGCGTTATCGAGCACCGTCATTTCGGCCACTGAATCGAGGGGGACGTTGGTGAAGATGGTTTGGCGCCCCCACATATCGACGGCGTTAGCCCCATCGACTTCGAACCAGGTTTGGCGGCGTCCCGTGCCATTGGCGGTAAAGAGATCCTGATTCATGAAGACGTCGCCCTGATTAATGGCCTGCCGGTTGGCGGCGTTCAGCAGCGGCAAATAGGTAATGCGACGATTCAGCAGCGGGGTCGCCTGCATTTGCCCGGCGGTGAGAACTTCGCCCAGCTGCGGTTCGTCGGTGCGCACTTCGCCGGCCGCGCCGGTGACGCTCACCTGCTCATGCACGCTGGGCAACGCCATGTGCAACTGCAGGGTAGCTGTCGCGCCACCGACCAGAACCAGCGCCCCAGATTCCGCATCAGCGAGCCCCGGAGAACTGGCGCGAACGATGAGGGGTTGCGCCGCGGGCAGATCTTCCGCGGCAAAAGCGCCCTGCGCTCCCGTTAGCACGGTGCGAATCACATAATGCTGCGCATCCTCGATGGTGAGCTTCACGCCCGGCAGCGCCGCGCCGTTCGGCCCGGTCACCGTGCCGCGCAGCGCGCCTGTATCGGGGGTCTGCGCTCCGGCGCAGAAGCTGGAGACCAGAAAGATTCCGGACAATAAAGTGCAAATGATCTTGGACATGGCGCTCCAGCACGGGGAATCGGTTTTCATCGATGGAAGAAGTCCTGTGATCAAGAGCTACGGCATGGAGCGTCCTACTACCAGAGCTAGTAGCAGAGGCTGTGCCGATTGAGGTGCTGCAATCGCATCCCGGAGCGCGAAGCGTCCTTGCAGGACTTGCTGCTGGGTTATGATCGAATCCATTCCTGGAATCCCTCATGGCGGATACAAACCTGCAGAGCGCAATCAACGATGGTGGGTTGCCGGCGGCAAAGACGGATGCTGCTGCTCCGTCAGTGAGCGCTCTTGGCCGCCGCGAACGGGAAGTGATGTCGGTCCTGTGGAAGCTGGGGAAAGCCAGCGTGCAACAGGTGTCCGAGCGGCTGAGCACGGAGCTGGCCTACACGACCGTGATGACAACGCTCGATCGTCTCTTCAGGAAAGGTCTGCTGCGCCGTGAGAAGTGCAGCCGGGCGTTTTTTTACTCTGCAGTATTGTCCGCAAAAGACGTCGAGGGAAGGCGCGCTTCAGACCTGATCCGCCGCTTCTTCAAGGAATCGGATATGCAGGACGATGTTCTGGTTTCGTGTCTGGTGGATGCGGTTCACGGATACGATACGGAACTGCTGGATCAGCTGGATGCAGCGGTCCGATCGGCTCGCGCTCAGGTGCAGCCCGCAGCCGGGAAGAAGGAGACGCGTCGATGAATCTTCCCTACGCGTTGCGGCTGGTATGCCTCCTCGCCGTCGTTGCCGGCGGGATGCAGCTGGTATTGCAACTGACCCTGGCATTGAACGGCGGGACGATCCTGCGCATGCTGCAGACCGCAAACGCGAGGCAGCGGGAACGCCGTTTGTATTTTCTTCAGGTGGGACCTGCGCTTGCAGCTCTGTTGTTCGCAGGCGCTATTTTTCTTCCCCAATATCTTCTGCACGAGCCGAATGGCGATTCGGAGCGAGTAAGCTGGATCTCGGTCTGCGCAGCTTGCGGGGTGGTGCTGTGGTTTGGATCCGCGGTGATTGACGCGGGACACATGGCTGTCTGCACGCTTCGCTTCATTCGCGCCAGCAGACTGGCCGGGCTGACTACTGAGACACAGCACGCAGGCTTACCCGTGATCACGCTGCCGAATGCCGGCCATTTTGTGGCGCTAGCGGGTTTTCTGAAACCCGTTATCTTCGTCTCCGACGATCTTTTGCAGCCCGGTGGGTTAGACAAGGATGCGCTGCGACTGGCTCTCGACCACGAACGTTCCCACGCCCGTCGCCTGGACAACTGGAAATTGCTTTCGCTGCGCTGTCTGCCGCGGTTCTTTGGACCCACCGGTGGCGGGTGGTTCCGGCAGTGGCAGATGGCCGCTGAGTTTGCTGCCGACGATGAAGCTGCGGGGCCAAACCCAGCGCGACGCCTGCTGCTGGCCGAGACCCTGCTGAAGGCCGCCCGCTTCGCACCTCCGGCCCGAACAACCATGATCTATACGGCATTGACTTCGGGAGGCGAAGAACTGAGCGAGCGGATTGACCGCCTGTTGCGGCCAAAAGCCAGAGCGTCGGGATCGCCTCGCCAACTGGTTCCCGCAATCACCGTCATTGGACTTTCCTTCGTTGCTGCTTCGGCCGCCATTGTGCCGTGGGTATACGGAATCTCCGAATGGATCCTGCACCTCAATTGAGAACACCTTTCTTTCCACCTCGTATGCAACGACTTCCGATTCCGCTGGCCATCGCGTTTGCCTGCCTGATCGCAGGCTGTGGCCGTTTCAGCAACAAGACGGCCGGACCCGCCGGCCCGCAGCGGATCGTCTGCATCGGCGAAGCTTATAACGAGATGATCTACGCTCTCGGCGCGCAGGCTAACCTGGTGGGCGTCGACTATTCCAGCACCTATCCGCCGGAGATTAAGAACCTGCCGACGGTTGGGTATCATCGTGCGCTGAGTGCGGAGGGGATTCTTTCTCTCCACCCCACGCTCATCATCGACGACAACAACATCGGGCCCGATAACGTAGTGCGGCAATTGCAGGCGCTGCATATTCCGATGAAGACCTTCGCGGCGAAGAACGATTCGGTCGCGGGCACCGAGGCGCTACTGCGTGAAATGGGCGCGTTTTTCCATAAAGAGCAACGTGCTGAGGAACTCTGCGCACAGATGGACCGCGAAATGGCGGACGCCGCGGCCGCAGTGAAAAAATATAAGACGTCCCCGCGGGTTGCGGTCATCCATTTCGGGCGAGCTTCAAATGTCTACCTCCTTGTGGGCAACGGCGGTGGCGGGGACGCGAGTACTGCGGGAAAAATGGTGGAACTGGCGGGTGGGCAGATGGCCATGCAACAGCCCGGCATGCAAAGGATGGTCTCGCCGGAAATTCTGGCGAAGAGCAACCCGCAGGTCATTCTGATGACCGAATACGGCTTCGACCGCCTCGGCTCGCTGGACCAGGCGAAGACGCTGCCCGGGGTGGCTGAAACGGACGCAGCGATGCACAACCGGATATATCGTGTTCCGGAGCATGAGCTGATGTATTTCGGCCCGGATACGGGCGCGAGCATCATCAAGCTGGCGCAGCTCATCCATCAATGAATTCACGCCGGGCGGACCGCTGGTGGTTGATCGCGCTGTTCCTGCTCATGCTCGCGACGACCGTCATCTCGATCCGTTTTGGCGCGATGGATTTCTCCGGGCACGACATGGCGGCCGCCGCGTGGGGCAAGCTCTCCGGGCATACCGACCTCACGCTCGATCAGAGAATCTTCGTCGAGCTGCGCGTCCCTCGGGCTATCCTCTGCCTGCTGGTCGGGGCCTGCCTGGGAGTGGGCGGGACCCTGATGCAGGCGCTCTTTCGCAATCCGATTGTGGAACCGGGCTTAGTGGGCACGTCAAGCGGCGCTGCCTTCGGTGCGGCTCTTTTCTACGTCTTTGGCGCACTCCTCAAGATCAATCTCGGCGGCTGGACGCTCCCCCTCGCGGCCTGCGGCGGCGGCGTCCTCTCCACGTACCTGGTATTCGCGCTCGCGCATACAAAGAGCGAGGGCCGCAGTTCGATCCTGCGTCTGCTGCTCACCGGGTTGGCCATCAATGCGCTCTTCATGAGCGGCATTGGATTTCTTTCCTACGTGGCTCGCGACCCGGCGGCGCGTTCCATCATCTACTGGAATCTGGGCACACTCTCCGGCGGCAACTGGAATTCCGCAATCGTTGTGGGAGTTGCCACATTCGCCGGCCTCGTGCCGGCTGCCTGCTTTGCAAAATCGCTGAACGCGCTCATGATCGGGGAGGACGAGGCCACAGCCCTGGGCGTCAATGTGCGGCGGCTCAAGTGGACAGTGCTCACCATCAACGTGCTCATGGTGGCCGTGGCGACAGCATTCACTGGAGTCATCAGCTTCGTGGGGTTGATCGTTCCGCACATTCTCCGCATCCTGCGCGGCCCCGATAATCGCTTCCTGATTCCAGGCAGTGCGCTGCTGGGCGCAACACTATTGAGCGTCGCCGACCTGATCGCGCGCGTGGTGCTGCGCCCGGCCGAATTGCCCATCGGGATCGTCACGGCAGTCGTAGGCGTTCCCGTGTTCCTCTCTCTGCTGCGCAGCCGGGAGTATTTGTCCTAAACCATGCTGACCGCGACCGATCTCGTCTTCCGTGCCGGCAATCGCGTGCTGATCGATCGCCTTACCACGCATTTCAAACCCGGGCAACTCCACTTGGTCATCGGCCCCAACGGCGCCGGGAAATCCACGCTGATCAGGATGCTGGCGCGGTTGCTGCGTCCTGCCGAGGGCCGCGTCGAATACGACGTCCGGAACATTGCCGGCTTACGCGAGCACGATCTGGCGCAGCAACGCGCCGTGCTCTCTCAGGCGATTGATGTAGCGTTCTCGCTGCCCGTCCGGGAATTGGTGATGATGGGCCGCTACCCGCACTTCGGTGCAAGGCCGGGCGCGGGCGACCAGCAGATTTGCGACGAGGTCATGCGCTTCTTCGATGTCGCCGATATGTCCGGCCGCAGCTACGGCACGCTCAGCGGAGGAGAGCAACAGCGCGTGCAGTTTGCCCGCGTGCTGACACAGATCTGGCGGCCGTTGGAGGGCGCAACCCGCTACCTGTTTCTCGACGAGCCGTTGACCTTCCTCGATATTCGCCACCAGATCGATTTCATGGAGAAGGTCAGGACGTTCGCATCGCAGAAAGATGTGGTCGTGGTCGGCGTGGTACATGATCTGAGCCTGGCAGCGCAGTTCGCCGATCGCCTTCTCCTGCTGCATCATGGCCGAATTCTCGCCGAGGGCAGCACCAGTCATGTTCTTTCCAGGGAACATCTGAGCGAAGCGTTTGGCGTTTCGCCCGTGGTGCTGACCAACCCTGCAACTGGGAAAGCGCACTGGTTGTTCGAGGGTGCCAGCAGCGAAAGCTGAATTCTTTGGGCGACCGCTTCAGTGCAGTTGGAAGTGCGGCTCGAAAAGCGACAGTGTAGCTGGGAAATTAGCGGGAACTCAATGCGGCGGCCGGGCGATCGAACTTGTGCAGTGCCCTTTGGCGCCGCGCGACGAGCGGAAGGCAAACGTGATCGCATCCAACGGGATAAGCATGGCGAAACCCCAGGAAATCGTGGAGTGGCAGGCGCGGGCTCAAAAGATGAGCCTCGAGTCGCAAAAGCAGCTGCACAGCATTCTGAAGCACGCGGAAACGACCGGGAAAGCTCCGAGGCTGAGCCAGCACTTCACACCGGAAGCTCTGAGCGAAAGTCAGCCGAGCGTGGTGGCCGCGCATAGCAGCCGGCAGGTGCGGCAGAGGCCGGACAGGGACGCCCGGCTGCCGGTTCTGGAAGAGAGGATCAATAGGGACTGGAACCAGTATCGGCCGAAGTATTACCGGCAACTGCGGGCGAGCGGAACGCTGCGGCAGCAAATCCGGCAGACCGCGCTGATGTGCGTGGAGACGCTGCACCAGTACCAGAAGCGCGGCCTGAATCCGGATCAGGCGAGGGAAGCGATACAGGAATTGATCACGCCTTAGCCGGCCCCATGGCCGAGAATCTTTTGCAAATCTGGCTGCCGTATTTTTGCGTGAACCCGCACGCGACTTTGTAGAGACGCAACGACGCGGCACGACGCGAAGGAATTGCTACGAGCCACAATTGCCGCACGCCCACCGATGAATCATCCTGTACAGTGTCGTCTTGCCAATTCCGAGTCGACCAGCTGCCTCGCTGACGCTGCTTGATTTTTGGATTGCATGTTCGCACGCGCGACGCACTACTTCTCTCAGAGGGATCACCGGCGCCGTCGGGCCGAATGCCTCATCGACCGTGCGCATCACCACGTTAACCACGAGCTTGGGTAGAGTGTGCCCACAGCGCCTGCATCGCGTGGCCTGATCCTGTTTTAGTTCGCAGGCCGCGCAGCGTACGGTGAGCTTGTCGGCAATTTTCGCCATTTCTGAGTTCTCTTCTTAGTGCCTGACGTATCAGAACCTGATGTGGAGCGGCTAGAACTTCCAGCCGTTTTGCGCGGCGAGTTGCCGCGCCTTCACCTTGTCGCCGCCTGCAGCCTTGAGGAATTGCCCAGCCGTGGCGACGTCCAGTTGCTTGCCGCCGCCCTTTGGCAGGTTTGCGGTGGGAGCCGCGGCCGGAGGTGCCTGCGCCGGCGCCGCTGCTGGCGGTGCGCCCGCGCGCGAGCCGTCCGAGTTGTTGATGGGGTTGCCAGCCGAATCGTAGAGAACGCGCTGAACAGGAACACCGAGAGCCTGCATTTGTGCGGCGTAGTCGTCTTCGATTTTTTGTTTGTCGGCAACATGCTGTTCATTCAGGTCTGCGATATCGTCGTCTTTGTCGCTCTTCGTATAGTCTTTGGTAACGGGAGTGTCCTGGAGATCCTTCAACTGCTGACGGTACCCTTCGTTCCCCTTGCCGTCGCCGTTCTCGAGTAGCTTGTACGCATTCTGACGGCGTTGATCCAAAGCATTGGCCGCCATCTTCTGACGAAGCTGCGTCGCCTGCGTCCCCGCGTCTCGCTGCTGCGCGTCCCGTTCCTCGAGGCCTACGCGCCGCGATTCGAGTCCATAGTTGCGGTCGGCATTGCCCTGCGCCCATTGGTCCTCGTCCAGTTGCCGCTCATAGCTGCGATCCGCATCCGTCTGCCGCTGGTTGAAATCGCGGTCAGAGTTCGACTGCTGGCGCGTCGTTTCCTGGATGCGGAAGTTCCGATCCCATTGCGCGTTGTTTTCCTGGTCCCCAAGTTCGCGCTGGCGAACCTGCATTTCGTAGCCGCGCTGATTGTTGTCGAAGTCCTGCTGCGCCATCTGGTTCTGCGCATTGAAGTCCTGAACCGCGCCCTCATCCGCCCTGAGCTGATCCGCGCGCTGCTGGTCGGCCTGCGCCTGGCGTCGATTCGTGACCGCGCTGCCAGCCTCGATACCCGCCATAGGGCCGCTCTTGTAACCGACGCCGAAGCCAACAAGCCCGCCGGCCAGACGGTCGTACCATTTGGGCTTGACCGTAACCGGCTGCCGATCCTGCTGCACCTTCGATTGCAACGTCCCGAGCGTCGCCGTATCGGGCGAATAGCCGACGGGCATCTGCGGAGGGGCAGCGGGGACGTTGGGCATTGCGGGAGCCGACGGAAGCGCCGCCGCCTCGTAGCCGTTCGAAGGCGCGGGAGCGGGCGCTGCGGGCTGGGCCGGCTGCCCTGAATTGTCCTCGCCGTCGCGTTGCCCGCGAACAATGGGGCTGGTCGGCTGCTGCTCGTCGTCGTCGGTGGGCTGCTGCACTGCGATGATTGGTGCTGGCATTGTGGTTCTCCGTGCGTGATGTTCTAGCACTGCACGCCACCGAATGGACCCCTAAATTTGCCGGGCAAGTGGACCATCAGTACCGATTTTGGACTGTCCGATTCATCACACGCGAGACCGAGGGCCCCCAGTTGCGCGTTGTCCGGGTCCACCTGTGGAATGAAGACAATTGAGCCGGAGGCCTGCGGATCCAGCGCAACACCAAGGATCAATTCAACCGGACAGCCTGCGAATGTACAGCCCGTCCGCCCTTCGCGCCCCCAGCTTGCCCAGCGCTACGGCATCGGGATTCTTCTCCCCTTCAGCTGAAATCTGTCGGAGAATCCGTCCAAAATTCAAACTGATCCGCTACTGTCTCTGCCGGTCGTCATCTCAGCGGATCGATATCGCGGTCCCGCGCGCCGATCGGTCCGCGGCAGGCCGCGACCCGCGGCGAGTGGGCTTGCGGGCGCAATGCCCAGTTCGTCGCACACTCGAGGGGCACAGTAGCTGATGGCGTCTCGTCGATTCAAGCCGTACTTCTCTGCCAAAGTATCGAGGCGGGTAATCAAAATGTTAGGCAGGCTGAGGTAGATACGTTCGCGCTTCATGCGAGAAGATTAACTTCTGGAATATGGGCTGAATCGGCACAAGAATGGCCCATAAGGCGCAGACACCAGGGAGTAGGAAGCCCGGGCCGGGCTTGACACGGCGGCTCGAGACCTGCAATATACCGATGCAGGAGCTGAAAACTCCTTGATCTACAGCGGCACCCCGCGCCCGTAAGCGTGGTTTTATTGCGCCAATTTCTCGCGAGATGGGGCGGAGTCGGCGATCCGTAAGGACGTCGGCGCGACTGTAGACGCGTTTTCAGCTCCGCCCCTGTTGGCCTTGAAAAAGCCAGAGGGAATTTTATCTACAGGAGCCTCCCATGCAGGCACAGTCTGCGTTTGCTCATCCGTCCAGTCGTTCCCTTTCGCTCTCACTGATCCAACCTCCGATGCGAACTTGTGTTTATCGGTTCGACGGAACTGTGTGGGTCAACATAAACGAAGCCTGCGAGCTGCCACCGTTCGGCGACTACACGATCAGCGAATATCTCGAGGACCTCGCAACCTACGATGGGATGAAGTTGGCTTCGGCGCGGGGCAATGATTATCGCTTCGCAGACGGAACGGTGCTGCGCTTGGATCAGCGGCAGGAAGCGTTAGATGAAGTCGAGTATCTCGAACTGCTGAACGCGTAATATCTGGGTCCGGCCGGCGCGCATCAAGGAGCCGATGCGACAAGAATGAAGGGATCGGGAAGCAGATTCGCTGGAAAGCGGCTGCTCAGTCCGAAGAGAACGAAGTACCCGACCCGATCCCTTCGCGCCTCGGCTTCGCCGTTGGCGAGGAGGAAAAGCTTATGTTTGACGTTCTCAGCGAGTTAGAGTCTAAGCGTGGACTGATGACGCCCCAGGAAGTGGCGGACCTGTTCCGCATCTCGAAGCGCACGGTCCAGCGCTTGATCGAGCGGCGCGAACTGCCGACGCTGCTGATCGGTGGGCAGCGGCGCATCGATCCGGCCGCCCTCTATCGCCACCTGAAACGCAAAAACCCGATGCTCGCCCGCGGGCGCGAGCAGGGCCCGGTCCATGAGGACCGCCGGGAATTGGATCTGCGGTCGTGAGCAAGCTAGCAGCTTGACGCAGGCGAAATGCGGTACGAGATCAATTGCTCACTAGCACTCAGGCATTTTGACATCACCGATTCACCTCCCGCCCACGCAGGTATGCCGCATCGAAATCCCGGCGCAGGAAGCCCAGCGCAGCAGCCTCCGTCTCCGCGAATCGCTCGAGCCCGCGGCGGATCGAGCCGCCCATACCCTAGAGCGCATAGGCGATGTCGCGCGGGATCTCCGGCGCTGCCGTCAACCGGAGCTTCGTTGGGTTGCTCTGCTCATCGCGCTCCAGCCATTTCTTGTCTCGTCCCTCGGCGCCATGGTCCGCGATGTAGCTCCAGACCCAGCGGAATGCCTTGTCGCAGTCCGATGTCGCGTTGTCGGCGCGAATCCCGGCCAGTTCGCGCAGTTCCGCTGGCACCGGGAAGAACTTCAGGTCCCGTTCAGCGAGGCTGAATCCGACGGCCAGGGCGTCCAGCGGCAGACCGCCGAGGGTCCGTTCGAACGAGGCCAGTTGCGGTTCCGTCAAGTCCGAACGCAGCGAGGACGCCAGAACCCCCAGCGCCACTTTCAGCCCCTTCACTTTCAGCAGCTCGCGCCACTGCTTCACCGATTCGGGCCTCGCGTTGTGCTTCGCGGTTGCTTCCTGCATTTCCCACCCCCCAATACTCCGGTTCCCACTTGAAAATCTGCTCACTGCCGAAGAACTTCTGCGCCGGATGCGCAAACCGGCGTTCATTCGCCGGCCAGCTTTCGACCGTCTGCCGGTAAAGCTGCGCCCGGCCAAGGAGATACGCCAGCGCGCCACTCATGCCGCCGCTGTCCGGCTCTGCCGCGATTTCCTCAGCCTGCTGGATCACCAGCGACTCGGCGAAATGCCCGGCTCCAGGCTTCGGAAGCGCCCGCAGGATCTCCCGCACTACCTCGTCGAGGTGTGGCTCTGAAGCCTCGGAAACGGTTTCGGCTGGTTCGCACGCTGATTGCGATGGTCTGCCTTCGCGTTGTATGGGGTTATTTAGCGATTCGTGGGACTCGGCTGAACCGCCAAGATGTTCAGAGTGAATTCTTGAGCCGTTTTGGGGGGTAGAGTCTTCCGCAGTTGAGTGCCTCTCACTCGTGAGTGAGTTTTCTACACACGGAACAGGCGAAACAACGAGCGCGGTGTCCCCATTTTCCGAGGCATTCGCTTCAAGGGTTAACTCTGGTAAGGGGCCATCCAGCAAATCGGGCGAAGGCGAAATCTGCGACGCGGCCACGGTGTTCGAAAGCTGAACTTCTTCGCGCGAGTTCTTTTCGTCGATTTCGTTCCCTTTAGACGCGCGCGTGTGCGCAGTAGTAATACTCTTAGTATCTACTACTTCCCTCTTATTACCCTTTAGATGAGTTAGAGGGATAGAAGGGGGAGAGAGCTCTGAATCCTGTTCCTATTCCTGATTTCGAAACTCTTGACAAAGGGTTTCCAGACGCCTCTTGAACAGTTCCGGCAACTTGTCGCCAAACGCCAGCATTGCCAGAACTAAAGGCTTGAACACCAGCGAGTTGGCTGGCACCTCGCCAAAGAGCTTGACCGCTGCCTTTCCCTGATTTGGGTTTTCGATCGGGTTCCACTTCAGGAAGCGCGGCAGGACGATCCACGCTGACTGCTCGTCATAAGTTGCGAAGCCCGCCCGCAACAGTTCCGCTAACCCTTCCGAAACGGTTTCGATACCCATACCCATATCGGCAGCGAGGTAAGCCATCGGCAGACGGAAACACCCGATCATGTTGGTGTGTGGAGACGACAGCAGGTAGACCCCGATGCACTTGGCGACGGCGCTTGCCCGCATAATCTCCGGGTCAATCCAGTAGCGCGTGTAGATCAGGCCGTAGTCGCGCACGGAGCCTCCGGCAGCTTATTTCCCCTGCGCGGGCTGCAGGTCACACACGCAGGCGCCAGATTGAACAGGTCATTCGTGCCACCCCAAGTCACCGGCAGCACGTGTTTAAGGGTCAACACGCCGCGACTCCGGCACCACGCGCAACGGTTACCAAACCGTTTGAGAACTGTTCCGCGATGGCGAAGGCGAAAGAGGGTCGTATAGCTGCGCCGAACTTGAAACGCGCGGAGGGCGCGATGCTCGGAGCAGTCACACTTGACGCCGTTTCGGCAGACGCGCACCTCTGGCTCCGTCTTGAAATTCGCTCGGACCGCGCACTCCCACCGGGAACCCCATAATGCCTGGAATTCTGGGTCATTCCAGATCAGTGGAGGTATCACGGTAAGACTCCCGTGAAAGGTCAAAGAACCCCCAACCCGGCTGGTAGTCCCGAAGTGGGCTGACCCACTTTCCGGGAGGATTCGCCCATGGTCACTCGCCGAATCTTTGCCGCCGCGTGGCTCGTTGCCGCCGCCCTGCTGCTTCTGCTCGTGCCGTGCACCCGGAGCGGTCACGCTGGCTGGTTCCTCGTGTGGCAGACCGGCTCGGTTGAGATCGTGTTGAATCAGATCCGGAGTGAAAACTTCTCCTTGCTCTGGCAGGTGCGGCCACCTGCGCCACGATTCCAGCGCTGCATCTTTTGGCTAAACGCTTGACTCATGAGATCCAGTTTTCGACTGTTGATCAGATACGCATTCGTCCCGCCCGGCCCGTGTCCCCGGCTTTTCAATATCCATCCCGCTGCCTCGAGGACTGGTACCGCGCGTCGGACTGTGCGCCGATCCACACGCGCCAGTTTGGCCAGGCGGCCAAAGCTCGCCGCCACGGCGCCCGACTCGGCTGCGTCATAGGCCAGCGCCAGCATCACGTCGAGACGCGGGCTGCCCTCGGGGAACTTCTCCCACACCGCCATGTGTAACCGTGCGCTCAACTTTCTCTCCCTCCCGCTCTGTTCGCAATCCGATAAGTCGCCAGCGTCGGCAGTCCCATCCCTTCTCCGCCGGCGCCCTGATGCTGTTCGGTGGCTGATCGCAAGCTCTTACACGAAGCGCAGATCCACGACGCCAAGCTTTGTACCCCCTGAATTACGCGATAAATACCTGGAGACGGGGATTGACACCGCTCGCAGACATACGCCCCGCCATATCCACCGCCAGCGAGTGGGATAGAGCAACCAGCCGACCGAGCAAAGGACCACCGCCGCAAAGGTCCGCCCGGCCACATTCGGAGCGTGGAGCCCAGTCCTTCTTCCGATTCGCAGGGAACCGCGGCGCTCACGACTGCTGCCTCGCCTTGATCCGCTTCGAAACCCACTCGTCCACTTCCTTCTCCACCCACGCGACCATTCGCGCTCCGAGGGACACCGGGGCCGGGAAATCTCCGGTCGACATGAACAGGTATATTGAGGACCGAGAAAGCCCGGTCTTTTCCTTGACTGCGGGAAGCCTGAGCAATACGTTTGACATGCACGCTCTCCTTTGAAATTCTCGGGCCGCGAGTGAATCAACGTGGCCGGAGATGGCTTCTAGCATTTCTCGTTGGATATGCAAGTCTCATTGCGCGAATTTGCCATTGACCCGTACCAATTCGGGAAAATCTGGCGATCAAGGTGGCCGTGCAAGGCCGCAAGTGAGATCGCGTGGCGTGCCGGGGCGCGAGGATTAGGGTCAGGGGAGAAGGGTCGTTCAACGGGTGATGCGCTGCGCTCGGGGGCAAGTTTGGGGGCAACTGACAATGCTGCAAAGCAATTGCCATTGAAAATAAAGATAGTTGGAAAGCAAATTCAGTAGAGACTAGCCCACCAAAATAAGCCATTCAGATTTAGCCCCTTCCAGGCTTAGCCGGATATTTGTGCTAATTCTTGCTGACCGCGTTTGCTGCGGGTATTGCATACTTGCCGTATGTCGTCTGACGCTCTCCACGTCTTTTCTCAACCGTACAGCCGTCGAGAGCTGATCAGATGGTGGGAAGGCCGTCGGCTCCGGTACAACCTCATGGTCGGATCGACAGGGATCTCATG
>Ga0335075_10006369_pt1 | contig 18235 bp, 21 predicted proteins | sample Lox_Sample_24_FD_206723 | JGI IMG/M metagenome (GOLD analysis project Ga0335075, IMG submission 206723) | Soil microbial communities from Loxahatchee National Wildlife Refuge, Florida, United States - Lox_Sample_2.4 | ecosystem: Environmental > Terrestrial > Soil > Wetlands | place: USA...
TTTTTGGGGCGCAACACGTCTCCACCCTCCGGTTTTCCGCGGGGGTTGGTGCCGTCGCGTCGGTCGGTGGAGACGATCAGCACGCGTATCGCGTGCTGATCGTCTCCACCCTGGACTGGTTTGGGCCTTGGATTTCTTTTACAGGCCCTTTGCGGGTCTTGTCGAAGCTGCTCGCATGGCCGGAGAACGCCGCAAGAGGCTCGGACACCAGATCGGCTCGGAACTGACCGGTGGCGAGGACCCTGGCAACGGCGTCGTCGGACCGCGCGCGCTGAAGGCCGAAAGGATCCTCAACACGCCGCTGATGATCGCCGCGGCCCTGACCCTGCCCAGCGTCGCCCTCAGCGAAACCCACGTCGGTGGCACACTGGAGACGATCGCCGTGATCCTCAACTGGGGAACATGGCTGATCTTCGCTCTGGAACTCGTACTGATGCTGATCTTCGTTCCTGATCGCAGGCTCTACCTGAAGCACCACCCGGTCGAGATCATCGTCGTCTTCCTCACCCCGCCGATCCTGCCCGCCAGCCTGCAGGCGATCCGCGCGATCCGCCTGCTGCGGCTGCTGCGGCTGCTGAAACTCGCCCAGGTCACCCGCCGGCTCTTCTCCAACCGCGGACTCCAGTACGCGGCCCTGATGACCGCGCTGATCGCGATCGCCGGCGGCTCCGTGTTCAGGGCCTTCGAACAGCACAACCAGCACCTGACCGAGTGGGACGGCGTCTACTGGGCGATCACCACGATGACCACGCTCGGCTCGGAATGGGAACCGACCACGGTCGGCTCCGAGATCACCTCGGTCGCGATCCTCCTGGTCGGCGTCTCCTTCATGGCGATGCTCACCGGCGCGATCGCCCACCGCTTCCTGGCCCCACCGGATCTCGACGACGACGCCGAGTAGCCGACCGGCATCCTCCTCCCCGGATACCATTGCCCGGTCTAGGAAGCGACAAGGTGCCAGGGGGCGTGATGAAAAAGAGTTTTGCGGTGGTGCTGACCGGTCTGGTGATCTCACTGGTCCTCGCCGGGCCCGCCCGGGCGGACAAGGGACCCGTCGTCTACGACCAGGCCCGCGCGATCCCCACCAAGAGCGGTGAGAACGTCCGCATCACGATCTACACCCGGTACGTCAAGCGGGTCAAGGTCAGAGTCGACGACTCCGACGCGATGAAGGGCATCCGGTTCGGCAAAGGCTGCGGCAAGCTGCGCTGCGACAAGTGGAAGATCTACGCCGTACGCGGCGAGAGCGAGTGCCACAAGCTGAAGATCACCGGCAGCGGACGGCGCGGCGAGCGCTTCGTCGCGGATCCGATCACGGTCTGCGAACCCTTCCGCGGCGGGGAAGTCTAGGCAGCCGGACCAGCCGCGGGTTCATCGAGATCAGGATCGCACGGCGAAGCGCGACGATCCTGATTCCCCGCTACAGCCCGGCGGGGTGACGCGCGACGAAGGCCGAAGTGTCCTGGTAGGTGATGTCGCTCGACCACCTGGGACCGGAACCGCCCGTACCCGATGTGTCGAAGCGCAGTCCGGCGATGATCGCGAAAGCATGGCCGGAATTGCCGTAGACCGTGATCCAGTTGCCGGTGCCCGGCTCGCCCCAGGTCGTGAGACCGGTCGAATCGAGCGGACTGGAGATCAGGCCGCCGCCGTTCAGCGCGTAGCTGACCGCACCGGAGCAGTCGTAGCCCGAAGACTCGAAGGATCCGTGGCCGCCTCCCCAGAGATACGGCATGTCGGAGATCGCGTTCGCAGCGGCGATCACATCCTTGACCGCCTGTGGGGCGCTGGCCGGCGCCGAGGCGAGCCCGTCCGATCCGAGGACCGCGGTGGCCCCCGAAACCGGCGCCGGCTGCCGGCCGGCCGAGCTGCTGGCCGGATCGGCGCTCAGGTCGGGCAGGTTGCCCTCGATGTCGCCGGCCTGGTCTTGGAGCGCGGCGATACGGTTCTCGCGCATGTCCCGGGTCGCGAGGAATTCGGCCCGCTGGGCCTCGACCTGGTCACGGGCCTCCGCCGCCGCCTGCGCCTCCCCGGCGATCTGGTTGCGGGCGACCTCAAGCTGCTCCTCCTGCCCTTCCATGCGATCGACCACCACCGTGATCTCGTCGCGAAGTTCCCTGACCCGGTCGACGACCGAGTCGTTGCGGTCCTGGATGCTCTCGGTGTAATCGCTGCTGGAGACCACGTCGGCCCAGCTGGTCGCGGTCAGGACCATCTCGGCCACATCCGGGGTGCCGGCCATGTAGGCGGCCACCAGCTGGTCGCGCAGAATCTTCAGCGCGCGGCCCAGGCGGGCCCTGACCTCTTTCAAATGGGCCCGCTCGGCCTTGAGCTTGGCTTCTATCCTGTCGAGCCTGGCCTGCTTGGCGTCGAGTTCCGCCTGGAGCGTGTCGGCGGTGGCCCGCAACTGTGAAAGCTCCCCGAGCAGGGCGTCGACCCGCCGGTTGTCCTCGGCCACCTGGGCCTTCAGACCATCGACGGTGCCGGCGATATCCGCCAGTTTGCTCTGGGCGCGGTCGTAGCGTTCCTGCGCGGTGACCGCTCCGGCCTCACCGCTCTGCAGAGCGAAAACGCACACCGAAACGGTCGCCAGGAGGGCGGCCACGACCGGGATGAGGCGACCATGGCCGCTTCTGTTGTTCGAAGAGAAAGTCTGCATTGAGGGTCGCCGACCTTCGGCAGGCGAATGAACACCGTAGCGAGCCCCTGTTTCGGGCTCTCGCCCTCGATCGGACCTGGGAAAGTCCGTGCAGCTGGAGGAAATCCGTGATTCAGCCAGACGGAACGAGACTGAGCGCCTCGGCGACCAATTCGTAGGAACGGAGCCGGTCGGCGGGATCGAAGACCATCGTCGAGATCATCAGCTCGTCCGCACCGGTGGCTTCGGCCAGTTCCGTAAGCCGTTCCTTCACCGTTTCCGGTCCGCCAAAGATATGTCCTTTGGCAATCGACGAGATCACCGATTCCTCATCCGGGGTGAAATCATGCGCGGCGGCCTCCTCCGGCGATGGGAACCGGCCGGGGCGGCCGCTCCTGAGCCGGGAGAAGGCCAGCCTCGAGGGTCCCGCCAGCCAGCGGGCCCGCTCGTCGGTCTCGGCGCAGATCACGCCGACCGCGACCATGACCCGGGGCTCGTCGAGATATTCCGAAGGCTCGAAGCGGGAGCGGTAGAGCTCGATCGCGGGCAGCGTGTTCTGGGCGCTGAAGTGATGGGCGAACGAGTAGGGCATGCCCATCAGGCCGGCCACCTGTGCCGTGTAGCCGCTCGAACCGAGCAGCCAGATCTCGGGCTGGTTGCCCTGGCCGGGCACCGAGGTGATGTGCGAATAAGGATGTCCGGCGGCCCACTCGCCGCTGAAGAATCCGAGCAGCTCACCCAGCTGCTTCGGCAGATCCTCGTCGGAGAGCGGATCCATGCCCCGCCGCAGCGCGGCGGCCGTCATCTGGTCGGTTCCGGGCGCGCGGCCGATGCCGAGGTCGATCCGGCCGGGATGAAGGGCCTCCAGGGTTCCGAACTGCTCGGTGACCACCAGCGGCTGGTGATTCGGCAGCATCACACCGCCGGAGCCGACCCGGATCGTGTCCGAATTGGCGGCCAGATGCGCGATCACGACCGCGGGCGCGGACGACGCGATACCCGGCATGTTGTGGTGCTCCGCCACCCAGTGACGGGTGTACCCGAGCTTCTCCACATGCTTGACCAGCGCGGTCGAGGCGGCCAGCGCCTCGGTCGGATCGGAGCCCTCCACCACCGGTACGAGGTCGAGAACCGAGAGCTTGGGGCTGCGTTCAGTGGTCACCGCGAAAGCATCGCATACCGGTGACGCCGGCCCTACTGCTTTTCGGCCAGCACGTCCTCGGACTCTTTGCCCTCCGGCGGATAGCCGATCTTCATCTGCTTGGTCTCCGCCTTCGAGGGATCGGCCCGCCAGTCCCACCAGCTCATTCCCCGCAGCCACTCGACGTCGGCGAAAGCGGTGATCGCGGCCCGGTAGGCGGTGGCCTGTGCCCCCTGGTCCTCGGGTTCGCCCTCACGGACCTCGAAGGGACGGGCCGCCGCGTCCGCCTGGGTCGGATACCCGATCTCGGTGAACAGGACCGGCTTGCCCCAGCGGTCACTGGTCGCCTTCAGGCTGCCGATCGGCGTCTGCCAGGCCGACACCAGCTCGTCCTCGGTCGGTTTCTGCCCCTCGCTCGCCAGCGGGTAGTACGCGTCCACCCCGATCAGGTCGAGACCGTCCCAGAACTGGACCTGGTCGACCTCGTCCCAGTTGGCGGCATAGGTCAGCTCACCGGAGAACTTGCCCTCCACGGTGGCGATGACCTGCTTCCAGGGATCGGTGTCGCCGGAGACCGACTTCAGCTCGGTGCCGACCACGAACAGGTCGGCTCCGGTCCTGGTCGCGAAGTCGGCGTAGTGCCCGATGAAATCCTCGTATGACGCGAACCACTTGGTCCGGTCGGCAGGCTGGATATCACCCCGGAAGGTCTCGTCGATGACGTCGACATGCGGTTTCAGGATGACCTTCAGACCGATGTCCTCGGCGAATCCGATCGCCGACTCGAGGCTGGTGTCGCTCGGGGTCTTGGCGGCGTTCGGCCTGATCGCGTTCGCGCTGGAGTTCTTCATGTACCAGGTGGGAACGATCGTGACCGCGGTGCTGCCGATGTCCTTGATCCTCTGGAGATCCTCCTGGACCTTCGGATCGGCATAACCCTCGGCCGTGTAGGCGGTCAGGTTGAGACCGTTCAAACGGTCGCCGGAGGTGGCGGCATCGGTGGTTCCGGTGCTGCCGGTCTCGCCGGTGAGTGCGGTCACACCCGTCGTGCCGGTGTCGGCCGGACTGGGTTCGTCGGAGTCACCGATCACGAAACCGACCACTCCCCCGATCAGGATCAGCGCCACCACCACTGTTGCTGTCACGGCTTTGTTCACGAGGACGGCAGTCTAGGGATTCACGGCTCGCGGACTTGTGATTAAACGACGACCGGCCGCGCGATCGCGCGGCCGGTCGTCGAAACCATGAAGCGGAACAGGTCAAGCTCAGCCGATGATCTTGGCCTTCATCTTGTTGTATTCCTCTTCGGTGACCCCGCCGCTCTGCTTCAGCTGATCGAGCTTGTGGAGCTCGTCAACCGGCGAGACGGCCGCGGTTTCACGTACGTACTCGTCGAAATGCTTCTTCGCGTCCGCCTGTTCCTTGATCGCACGCTCGCGCATACCGGAGCCGCGAACGACCAGGTAGACGAGCGCCGTCAGGAACGGGATGAAGATCAGGAACAGGACCCAAACGGCCTTGGCCCAACCGGACATCTCGTGATCCCGGAAGATGTCCATCAGGATCGTGATGACGATCCAGATCCAGATGACGAAGAAGAAAATCGCGAGAGTGGTGAGCAGTGCGTCACCGAGTTCGTATGCAGCTAAAAGCACTACGGATTCCTTTCAACGATTTGCAGGAATCGGCCAACTTCAGCCGCTCCCCCAGACCCGCACAGCCTACTCTCATTGGCGCCCGATGAATAGGAAACCGAGCGCTGCACGAAAAGAGGCGCCCCGACTTTCGGGACGCCTCTGGATTCGCTGCCCGCGAACGGGCGAAAAGAACCGCTAGCTCTTGAAGCTGTGCTTCTGGAGCTTCCAGGCGGTCGGGGTCAGGAGCCCGCCGACTGCGGCCTTGACCAGTCCGCCCCAGATGAAGACGGTGAATCCGCCGTGGATCGTGTCGGCCCAGTTGAGGCCGGTCGACATCTTCAACACGACGAGACCGAAGGCGAAGATGATCAGCTGTCCGACCACGAACGAGAGGAAGGCGGTCAGGAACTTGCGGTCGGAGCCATGCTCGGCGAGCCAGCCGACGAAGTAGGCGGCGACGATGAAGCCGATCAGGTATCCGCCGGTGGCGCCCCAGATCGTCTCGATGCCGGATCCGCCATCGGCGTAGACCGGCAGCAGGAAGCCCATCATCACGTAGAGGGTCAGGGCGGCGGCACCGCGCTTGGCGCCGAGGGCCGAGCCGACCAGCATCACGGCGAGCGTCTGCCCGGTCATCGGGACCGGCGTCATCGGGATCACGATCTGGGCCAGCAGGGCGGTGAAGAGGGCACCGCCGAGCACCATGAGCGCCGTGCGCACACGGCTGTTGGCGAAGGCATCGGCGAGAACTGGAACGCGGGGGGCTGCCGCCGCGTTGGAGAGCGTGGACATCAGAACCCTTCCTTTGAAGAATCGGGGGTTGAAACTGAGGACATCGAGACCGGGGAAGCCTATCTGTCTGCGAAGCTTCAATGATGCGTGAGGTAGAAGCGACCCGGTACGTGACCGCCCTGAGAGAGGGAGGCTCGCTGCCGGGCCTGGTCGAGGCCGATGATGACGGGCTCTACGTGGTCAAGTTCAAGGGGGCCGGGCAGGGACCGGATGCGCTCGTGGCCGAGGTGATCGCCGGCGAGCTGGGACGGGCCCTCAACCTGCCTGTGCCGGAGCTGGTGGTCATCGGGATATCCCCGGAATTGGGCCATGCGGAGCCAGATCCGGAGATCCAGGAGTTGATCGAAGCGAGCCCCGGAATCAACCTGGGCATGGATTTCCTGCCCGGCTCGCTGCCGTTCACCGTGCCCGACGACGCGATCCATCCCTCGTTCGCGGCCGACGTGGTCTGGTTCGACGCCCTGGTCACCAACATCGACCGCACGCCGCGCAATCCGAACCTGATCTCGTGGCACAGGAAGACCTGGCTGATCGATCACGGGGCCGCGTTCTTCCGCCAGCACGGCGACAAGCCCCTGGCCGAGACCGCGCTGGCCGACACCCCGATGCTGCGCGAACACGTGCTGCTGCCCGTGGCGGGACCACTCGGTGAGGCCGGTGAGCGGCTCACCGACCTGGCCCGGGGCGCGATCGAACCCGCGGTCGCCCGGGTCCCCGACGAGTGGCTCGGCGAGCGGCCCAACCTCCGGCGGGCGGACTTCATCGGCTACCTCAACCGGCGGCTGGACGGCCAGGAGCGATTCATCGAGGAGTTGACCGGCGATGCCTGAACCCCGGCCATTCGCCTATGCGGTGATCCAGGTCGTCCCCTGCCTCCAGCGGGGCGAGCGCCTCAATGCCGGGCTGGCACTCTTCTGCCGCCAGTACTCCTTCCTCGACCTGAAACTGGGCCTCGACCGGGGCAAGCTCGAGACGATCGCCCCGGAGGCCGATTTCGACGAGATCGCGGGACGCCTCGAAGAGATCCGCGAGGTGATCCGGGGTGAGCCCGGAGGCGGTGCCCTCGCCGGCATGGAGCCCTCCGAACGGTTCGGCTGGCTGGTGGCGCCCTCCTCGACGATCATCCAGGCATCGGTCACCCACACCGGTCTCACCCCGGACCCGGCGGCCGAGCTCGAACGCCTATTCGAAAGCCTGGTCCGCTGACCCTCACGTTCCCACCCGGACGCGCGCCGCGACTGCCGATCTGGGCGGCACCGATGGCGGGAGGGCCGAGCACGCCCGATCTGGTCCGCGCGGTCGGTGAGGCCGGAGGGCTCGGATTCGTCGCCGGGGGCGGGCTGACCGTGGAGGCGTTCGACGAAGCGCTTCATTCGGCCTCCGCCGCACCGGAGCCATGGGGCGTGAATCTCTTCCTTCCGGGCGAGCCCAGCGACGACCGGGCCGCCCTGGACGAGTACCGGCGGCGCCTGAAACCGTGGTCGGACCACTTCGAGGTCGAGCTCGGGGAACCGTCCTGGAACGATGACCTGATCGACGAGAAGCTCGCGGCCCTGGAATCCCACCGCCCCGCGGTGGTCAGCTTCACCTTCGGGGACCCCGGAGCCGATCGGGTCGGCCGGGCCCGGGAGGCCACCGGCGCGCTGATCGTCTCGACCGTCACCACCCCCGAGGAGGCCGCGATGGCCGGTGAGTCCGGGGCCGACGCGATCGTGCTGCAGGGAGCCGAAGCCGGCGGGCATCGCGGAGTCTGGGCTGATGACCCGGCCTATCCCGGGGGCGGCCGGCTCGTCCCCCTGGCCGACCTGATCGAGCGGGCCCGTACGGAGACGCCGCTGCCGATGATCGCGGCCGGCGGTCTGATGAACGGGGTTCACATCCGCCGGGCCCTGCGCGCCGGAGCGGCCGCGGCCCAGCTCGGCACCGCCTTCCTCTGCACACCCGAGGCCGGCACCGCGGAGATTCACCGCCGCGCCCTGCGGGAGAAGCTCTACGTGGGCACCACGGTCACCCGGAGTTTCACGGGCCGGCCCGCCCGGGGATTGTCGAACCCACTGGCGATCGCGTTCCCGGACGCGCCGTCCGCGTATCCCGAGATCCACAACATGACCCGCCCGGTCCGGCTGGCCGCCGCCGAGGCGGGAGAACCCGACGCCTTCCACCTCTGGGCGGGACGGGGCTGGCGCGAAGTCACCGATGAACCGGCCGGGAAGCTGGTCGGCCGACTGGCCGCCGAGGCCGGCCTCAGCGGCTGAGCAGCTCGGGCAGGTCGGCGATCGAGTCGATCACCAGGGTCGGCTCGATGTCCGACTCGGCGAACTTCTCCTCGGTGAACTTGCCGGTGCGGACCAGGATCGACGCGATGCCGTCACCCAGCCCGCCGCCGACATCACCCTCGATGTCGTCGCCGACCATCACCGCGCTCTCGGCGGCCGCCCCGGCGTCGGCCAGGGCCATCTCGAAGAAATCCTTCGAGGGCTTGCCGACCACGATCGCCTCCACCCCGCTCGCGTACTCGAGCGCGGCCGCATAGGCGCCGACATCCATCACGAGATCATCGTCCCGGCGCCAGTAGCGGTTGTGCTGAAGGGTGATCAGGTCGGCGCCGTTCATCAGCTGCCGGAAGGCGAAGTTGAGGGTCTCGGCGGTGAACATCGGCCCGAGATCCCCGAGCACGATCGCGTCGGCCTGCTGGTCGGTTCCGACCACGTCGATCTCCTCGAGATCCTCGCGCAGCGACTTCGCCACCATCAGGTTCACCTTGCTGTAGCCCTTGGCGCGGCAGTAGCGCACGGCCATCGCCGCCGGGGTGAGGACCTCGTCCGGCTCGATCCCGAAACCGAGGCTGCGCAGGCGGCCGATCACGGTCTGCCGTGAGACCGAGCTGGTGTTGGTGACCAGACGGATCGCCCCGGCGATCGAGCGCAGCCGCTCCAACGCCTCGATCGCGCCCGGGATCGGCTCACCGCCGACATACAGGACACCGTCGATGTCGAGCAGAAGCGCATCGGGATTCCGGGGCAGATCGGCCATATGGACAATGTAAGGCCCGGCCGCGCGCTCGGCCATATACGGCGGGACAAAAAAGCGGATCAGTCTCCGGCGCGATCGATGTAGAGGGACTGCGTCGCGGCGCCGAACCGCCCGGACCTGTCGTGGAGATCGGTGGTGGTGAGGCCCGAGCCGACCGGATCGACATCGGTCCGGGACACGAGGCCGATCCACTCGCCGGCCGGATCCCGGAAGGTGGAGACGTTCAGATCGCAGTTGGCGAACAGGTACTCGCCGAAGGCGACCGGATGGGCCAGGCCGTTGCCGAAATCGGCCGCTGCCGCAGCACGCTGGGCGGCCGAAAGCTCCTCGCCCGGCAGGAGCGGATACTCGAGCCGGAACCAGGCGGATCCCATCTGTCCGAGCACCTCCGGACCACCCTGGATCCTCATCACGGTGTTGGCCGTGCGGTGGAAGGCGATCTCGTCCCCTCTCGCCCAGAGACCACGATCGACCGGCTCGCAGTCCTCCGGTGCGGGCAGCGGCGGACCGATCCTCTCGATTCCGTCCGGAAGCGGCACTTCCGCGCGCCGCAGCAATACTCCGTGTGCCTCGATCGCGACCCGGCCGCCGCAGCTGAGGGTCACGCTCACCACTTTCTGGCGGCGGCCCGGTTTCACCACCTCGGACGCGATCTCGATCTCTCCGAGAAGGACCGGGCCATAGAAGGTCGACGAGATCGAGGCGACCCGCATCCCCTCCTCCAGACCGTGACGCTCCACGGCCCGGACCACCAGTCCCGCCGGACCGCCCCCATGGGCCGCGTCGGGCCGCCACGGGCCACGGGCCAGGCCGGTCAGCTCGAGCCTCTCGGCCCTGCCTTCGTCTCCGAGCGGGATCGCGATCGATCCCGGCGCCTGATCGCCCACCGTCACTCGCCGTTCAGTTCGATCGCCAGCAGGGCGAGACCCGCGAACGCGGCCGACCCGGCGAAGAGACCCGTGACCAGGACACCGTTCCGTGGCAGGTCGCGGCGGGCCAGCAAAGTCGCCGTCAGGTCTCCGAAATCGGCGAGGGTCGACACGACCAGCCAGCCGGTGGCGTCGTCGCGGAGCGCCGCCTCGACCGTACCGGCCCCGAGAGCGACGTCTCGCGCACCCAGTGCTCGCAGGATCACCCTGGTCTGCGGGGATCCGGCACTTTCGCCGATCCAGGTGCGCCCGATCTTCTCGGGAAAGGCTCCGGCAACCACACCGAAACCGACCCTGGCCGCCCCGAAACCGACATTCAGAACTCGCTTGACGCTCATGCCCGGACGGTACCCCAGTCGGCCCTGCCCCACCCCGCACCGGCCCCACGCCGTAGTCTTCGCTCATGCCGAGCGAAGAGATCAAACTCCACGTCCTGCCGCCCTCCCATCCCTGCATGACCGCTCGCGCGGCGCTGGATCTGAAAGGGCTCGAGTACGAGGTGGTGACCCTCGACATGGGCCGGCACGGCAGCCAGGTCGAGGAGATCTACGGCGAGGGCCGCCGGACCGTTCCGGGAATGATCATCGGCGAGGAGCAGGTCCACGGATCGACCGCGATCCTCGAACGCCTCGACCAGCTCGTGCCCGAGAACCCGCTCTACCCGTCCGAGATCGCGGATGAGGTCCGTGAGGCCGAACTGTGGGCCGACGGCCATCTCCAGGATCTCGGCCGACGGCTGCCCTGGGGCGCCCTCCACTTCCGGCCCGAATCGATGGGCACCTTCGGGGGCGCCGGTCCGCTCGACCCGGCCGGTGTCGACTTCGCGATGAAGTTCATCCACGGCACCTGGAAGTACCACGGCATCACCGCCGCGAAACTGGCCGAGGATCTCGACACGCTCCCGTCGGTCATCGAAGAGATCGAGGGTTTCGCCGGCCGGGGACTGATCGACGGCGAGCGGCCGACCGCGGCCGACCTGCAGATCGGCTCGACCGTGAGGGTGCTGCTGACCGTGGGTGACCTCCATCCATCGTTCGAGGGCACGGCGGCCGAGCGGATCGCCCGCCGTCACTTCCCCGAGTACGACGGGCTCGTCCCGGCCGGGGCGTTCCCGACCGGCTGGATCTGAACCGGCCCGTCTAGCGGCCGGCGGGCCGGATCGTCAGCTTGCCGGTCCGGGCCTTGCTCTTGGTGGCCTTCGCCCGGAACTTCATCGTGACCTCCGACTTCCCGGCGGCCGCGGAACGCAGCCGCACCCGGAAGTACCGCCTGGCCCGATGGCCCGGCTTCAGCTTCTTGACGTTCTGGCAGCCACTCGACTTGACCATCGAGTCGTTCGCCACGGGGCAGATCCTCACTCGCTTGGCCAGCAGGTCGCCGATGTTCTGGACCGTGACCTTGATCCGTTTCGTCTTGCCGATCCGCGAGGTGAGGCTCGGCGGGGAGACCTTGACCTTCAGTCCGACCCAGTTCTGACGGCCGGGCTTGCCGGTTCCCGGACCGTCCGGACCACCGGGCGTCGGGACCTCTTCGTTGGGATCCACGGCGGCTCCGGTCGCCACGGTCAGCGGTGAATCGACCTGTCGTGAGCGCAACTTGGCGGTGTCGACCGTTTCACCGGGTGCGCCGTAGTAGGTGTAGCGATGACCGGTGAAGCTGTTCACCTTGGTCGAGGGCGGTGTCGGAGGAAGGACCGGGTCCGTGTTGAATCCCGAGCCCTGCATCTTGATCCGCGGACCGCTGGCCCCGATCGCGTGATCGTCACCGGAGCAGGTGATCGCGTTGTTTCCACTGGGTGGGGACATGTTGTCCTGGTAGTAGGAGGTGAAGGTCATGTTCGGAACGTCGGAGACGATCCGGGCGACGCTGGTGACCGATCCCTGGGCACCGGTCGTCTGCTCCCACATCAGCGGACCGGCGAGGCCGTCCAGACCCTCGGAACCCCCGCCGCCGTCGATCGTGGCACCGATCTCGTTCAGCGAGTTCCGGTAGGTCATGCCAAAGGCCGCCTCGGAGTAATCCATCGCCATGATGAAATCGGTGATTCCCTGATGGACCCGCAGATACGTGTTGTTGTCCATGCGGCCGCGATAGTAGATCTGGTCACGCTGGGTGTAGGAGCCGCTGTTGGCGCCGATGTATGAACGGATCGCCCGCACGGGACCGTCGATCGCCGCCACGAAACCGCCGCCGCCTCGACTGAAGGTCAACTCGTTTCGCCCACAGCCGGACTGTCCGATGGTTGACTTGTCGCCGTCGAGGATGTCGACCCCGGTGGAGGTCCCGGCCTTCACCTTGAGACCGTCGATCATCCAGCGGCCCGGGAAGGTCTGCTCGTAGAGATCGGTCTTGACCGACGATGCCTCGGGATTCACGGGAGGGCCGTTGGCGTCGTCGCCGATGCTGCTGTAGTCGTAGCCCAGCAGGTAGCCGCCGGTGAGCGGCGGAGAGAAGGTCCATCCGTAGCTGACGTAGTCCTTGCCGGCCGACGGGTCGAGATCGCCCTTGCTCTCGAAGAGGTAGATGAACCGCTCGGCACCGGTGCCGAGCGGGTCCTCGATCCGGACCGGGGTGCGGGTCGCGCCCTCGACCCCCGCCGGGTTCGACCTGCCGGCGGCCGAGGTTCCGGAGTCGGCGGCCATCATCGCGATCTCGTCGTTGCCGTCCAGGTCGGGATCACCGGTGGTACCCGGGATGGGGGCGCCGTCAACCGGGTCGTTGGCCGGGCGCTGCGGTTCGCCGTCGGCGCCGGTCCAAGTTTTCGGGTCGGCGTAGACCTCAGCCATGAACTGGGTGCTGCCCGGCCCCCAGCGGCGGATCACCCGGTAGTCGGCGACCTTGCGTTCGTCCACCTGGACCGGGATCTGCTTCCACGATCCATCCCAGGAGAAGGCGACGATCCGTTCGGGGGCGGCACCGATCAGGGACGGGGTCTGGACGCCGGTCAGGACGACCGGGTCGGCTTCCCGCGAGGGAATTCCGGTCGCGGCCGTCGCGGCGCTCGCCGAGAGGCCGAGCAGCGCGCCGACGGCCATCGCCACGGCACAGGCCGTCTTCAAACTCGCAATAGGAGCTGTTCCCCACACATTGTTCATAACCGATCCCAACTTCGGAAGTTCCGCTCCAGACGAGCTCGTCCCAGTGAAAATACCTAAAATTGCATATCGGCCTGGCGGGGACGGGCCGGTGCGGACATGAACTCCGGTTTCGCGAGCAGGATCTGGAAGTCGCTGTTTCGCCGGGATCTGAACCCACCCTCGGCGAAGGTCAGGTAGAGGGTCCACATCCGGCGGAAACGCTCGTCGTAGCCGAGCTGGTCCAGCCTGGTGGCCTCGGCCAGGAACCGCCCGCGCCACTCACTCAGGGTGCGGGCGTAGTCGAGCCCGATATCGCTCGACCAGGCGGTCCGAAGGTCGGTCTCGGTCGCGAGACAGCGATCGATCTCCCTCAGGGACGGCAGGCAGCCGCCCGGAAAGATGTAGTGGCTGATGAAACTGCGGGATGCCTTCTCCAGCTCGTAGGCGTCGTCGTCGATCGTGATCGCCTGCAGCAGCATCGCGCCGTCGGGCTTCAGCAGGGATGAGCATTGGCGGAAGTAGGTCGGGAAGTCCTTCCAGCCGACCGCCTCGATCATCTCGATCGAGACGAGCCGGTCGTACTCACCGGTCAGGTCCCGGTAGTCCACCTCGACCACCTCGATCGTGTCGGAGAGACCGGCCCGGGCGATCCGTTCCCTCGCCAGTACCGCCTGCTCCCGTGAGATCGTGGTCGTCGTGATCCGGCAGCCGGACCTCGCCGCGAGATGGATCGCGAGTCCGCCCCAGCCGGTGCCGATCTCCAGCAGATGATGCTCGGGACCCAGCTCCAGCCGGTCCGCGATCTGGTCCATCTTCTGGATCTGGGCGGTTTCGAGATCGTCCTCCGGATCGCGGTAGACCGCCGACGAGTAGTTCATCGAGGGATCGAGGAAGAGCGAGAAGAGCCCGTTGCCGAGATCGTAGTGCGCCGCGATCTGACGCCTGCCGCGGGCGCGGGTGGTTCGCGGCATGAGTGGGCCGAGGCGCTGCGCCGGGCCGGTGACGAACCGCAGGCGGCGGCGGACGGAATCGAGCCGGGGAAGGTTCAGGCCGGCGATGGTCGCGAGGGCGACCAGATCGTCGCAGTCCCATTCTCGGCGCAGATAGCTCTCCGCCAGGCCGGTGCTGCCGCGCAGCATGCGGCGCCACAGCCTCGGTGAGTGAACGACGACCCGGGCGCGCAGATCCGACCCGGGGTCCCCGACCGTGGTCACCCGGTCCCCTTCCACGATCTCGATGCGACCGCCACGAACGCGGCCGATCAGGCTCAGGGCCAGGCGGCGCCACATGGTCAGGCGACGTTCCCCGATTGCTCTGCGGACGATTCACGCGGGTGGGCGCTCACGGGACAGAGCTTCGCCGCTCCCGCCGGATTCCGCAAGTCCCCGGCCGCGGGCCGGCGGTGGAACCTCGCCCCCTTCGCCCAGGAGGCCGCCGCCTGGAGGTGGATGCCGGCGATCACCGCGAAGGACATCGGCGGGTACTCGAAGAAGAGCCGGGCCAGCTTGCGGCGGCTGATCGCGTGCCGCTCCAGATTCAGGGTCGCGTCGAAGTACCGCTCGTCCCCGCGGCGGCTGGTGATGTGGACAGGCATGCTCACGCCGGGAGTGCCGAACCTGAGCTCGTACTCGTGGTCCATGCCCATCAGCGGTGAGACGTGCATCGCCTTCGGCGCCTTCGCCGAGATCACCCCCGACTGGTCCGCGGGACCATCGATCACATAGGCATGACGATCGCGCCATGGGGTGTTGGTCACCTCGGCGACCACGGTCCGGAGCTCGCCCGCGGGGTCGAAGCAGTAGTAGAAGGTCACCGGGTTCTCGATCCGGCCCCAGTAGCGCAGATGGGTGAGCATCCGTATCGGGCCGTCGGGCCGGCGGCCGGTCCGGCGCTCGACCAGATCGGCGACCGCCCGTTTGAGTGGACGTTCGGCCGGGCCCAGGTAGTCGGCCCGACGGAACCTGGCCGGGGAGCGGCGGCGGGTCGACCAGAGCGGATGGATCGCCATCACCTCGGGAAGCTCGTCGAGATCGAGGTAGAGCATGAAGATCCTCTGGCTGAATTCACGTTCGATCGGCTCGAAGCGGCGGTGCCTGACCCGGCCCTCGTAGATCGCGCTGTCGAGACCCGGCCTCACAGGATCGAAGCCCTGACGAGTGCGTCGAGCGCATCGGCCCGTATCACCTGTTCCGCGGCCCGGAACCCGCTGAAGACACCGTCCTCGTGAAAGCCGTTCCGCCAGTAGGCGCCCGCGAAATGGATGCGGTCCCGGCCGCTGATCTCGGACCATCTGGCCTGGGCCTCGACCGCGTCCGGCGTGAACACCGGATGCTCGTACCGGAACGACGCGATGACCTTCGCCGGATCGATCCGCTCGGTCAGGTTCAGGGTGACGCAGAACTGGCGGCGGCACTCGAGCGATTGGAGGCGGTTCATGTCGTAGGTCAGAGCGGTCCTGCCTCTCGGCCGGCGGGTCAGGTGGTAGTTCCAGCTCGCCCAGGCGGCGCGGCGTCTCGGCATCAGGCTCTCGTCCGTGTGCAGGACCGCCTCGTTCGACTGGTAGCCGATCCCGCCCAGCACCTCGCGCTCCGCGCGGGTCGGATCGGCCAGCATGCGGAGCGCCTGATCGGAATGGGTGGCGACCACGACCTGGTCGAACCGTTCGGCCCCGGCGCCGCGAGGGGTCACCTCGACCCCACCGCCGAGCCGCCGGATCCGTTCGACCGGGGCGTTGAGGCGAATGCGGTCCCGGAACGGCTCGGTCAGAGCGCGGACATATGACCACGAGCCGCCCTCGACCGTGCGCCAGCGCGGCCGGTTCCTCAGCGACAGCAGGCCGTGATTGTCGAGAAAGCGGGCCAGAAAACCGACCGGGAAGGTCCACATCTGCCGAGGGTCCGCCGACCAGACCGCGGAGACGAGTGGCACCACGACCAGGTCCCGGAGCTCGCTCGAGAAGCCCTCCTCCTCGATGAAGCGGGCCAGTGACGGACCCGCGACACCCTGCGCGGAGAGTTCCTTCAGTTTCTTCTGAAATCTCGGGAATTCGCACAGCATGCGCAGGAAGCGGGGGTCGGCCAGATTGCGCCGCCGGGCGAAAAGCCCGTTGAGACTGCGGCCGGTGTACTCGAACTCGCCGTCGCTCACCGAGAAGCTCATCGAGGAGGGTCTGCTCGGGACCTCCAGCTCCTGAAGCAGGCGGCTGAACTCGGGGTAGTTGCGGTCGTTGAAGACGATGAAGCCGGTGTCGACCGACTCGAGGCCACGCTCGGACTCGACCACGATCGTGTTGGCGTGGCCGCCGGGCCGCCGGTCGGCTTCGAAGAGAGTCAGGTCGGCCAGGTCACACAAACGGTGGGCGGCGGCGAGGCCCGAGATGCCGGTTCCGATGATCGCGACCTTCATGACGGTGAGTACGGCCCTCGAAGGTAAGACGGATGCACCGGAGCGATCAGCGCGGTCTGGGGGCGATTTGGGAGGCCATGCCTCCCAAATCGCCCCCAGTTGGTCGGTGGGTAGCGCGGGGGCCTAGTTTGAGTGCCGGGGGTCGTTGGACAGCCAGGTCGCCATCGGGGCTGCCAGCTGGGTTCCCTGGGCGAGGCCGGCCTCGTAGACCTCCACCTCCCGGCCGTTCGCCATCCGGTTGGGACCGATCGCGATCGACGCGACCCTGTCCGGCACGATGTTGATCACCCTTGCCCCGTTCGCCCGCAGGCGGGCGACCTCGCCTTCGACGATCGCCCGGGAAAGGACTCCGGTGGCCCGTCGCAGCAGACCGCGAGCACCTTGGTAGCTGCCGGAAGGGGTGAGGCAGACCACCCTGTCGCCCGGCTCGGACCGGACCGCATCGAGATTGACCGGACTCCACACGCCGCCATCGACGTAGCTGCCGTCGGGCCCCTGGATCGGCCGGAAGACCGTCGGGATGGCGCAGGATGCCTGGACAGCCTCACTCACCGTGAGTCCATGGGTGTTCCCCAGGCTGAATACCACGCGTTCCCCGGTGGTGGAGTTGAACGCCGTGATGTTCAGCCGGTCCGGCCACTCAGGTGCCAGCGCCTCCATGTCCCGCCTCAGATATCTGAGTTCCTGCCGGCCGGTGGGCAACCGGCCGAGCACCCGGCGCCTGACGAAGCGCCCGAACGGACCGTGTCCGGCCAGAGTCCGGCCGAGTGGGCGCCTTGCCGAGCGGGCGCCTTCGAGCGGGCCGGGCGTTTCGGTGACCACCGGCCCCGAGGATGCCTCGGCGTACCGCCCGACCAGCGCGTCGAGATCCTCACCCGCGGCCAGGCGGGTGGCGACGATCGAACCGGCCGAGGTCCCGACGAATCGGGCCGCGGCCCGCGGGTCGACGAGTTCGCTTCGAACCAGCCCGGTGACGACCCCGGTCATCCAGACATCGCCGAGCACGCCCCCGCTTCCGAGGACCAGCAGGTCGGGCGCGAAAGGTTCGGCGGCCACGGGCCGCTACCGGCGGGCGATCGAGGGTGACGCGACCTTGATCGCGGTGACGTACTCGGCGTTGGCACGTCCACCGAGTTCCATCACTCCCAGGATAGGCATCGTCATGCGGTCCACGAGAAGACCCTACAAAGGGAGCGGAGCGCCGAGAGGCGGACGCTGCGCCCCACAGCGCCCGACCTGGTCGTGGGAACCTGGCCGGGCGCTGTGGGGCGGGCCCTTCCTCCCTGCCTACACCTTGTTGTGCGTTGCCTCTTCGGGCTTGGCACCGGCCTTGGTCACGGGGCCTTCGGCGGATGCCGCCTCGATCGCCGCGGGACCGTCGTCGGACATAGAGCCCTTGAACTCCTTGAGCCCGTTCCCGATCGACTTGCCGAGCTCGGGAAGACGCTTCGGCCCGAATACCACGAGGGCGATGATCAGCACGATGGCAATTTCCAATGGTCCGATATTGGGAATCATGCGAGAGCTACGAGCCGAACCCAAAGCCGGATCAATCCAAGGGTGGAGACGATCAGCACGCGATC
>Ga0335075_10006371_pt1 | contig 18234 bp, 16 predicted proteins | sample Lox_Sample_24_FD_206723 | JGI IMG/M metagenome (GOLD analysis project Ga0335075, IMG submission 206723) | Soil microbial communities from Loxahatchee National Wildlife Refuge, Florida, United States - Lox_Sample_2.4 | ecosystem: Environmental > Terrestrial > Soil > Wetlands | place: USA...
GGCCGCCCGGCACGCTCAGGACGCGCTCATCGCCCATTTGCAGGCCGTCGCGCCGTGGCATGCCCAAGTGCAGATCGAGCGCGAAGCCGATGGAGATCCGTTCACAGCCCGCACCGACGGGCCGGCCTACGCCGCGATGGCCGGCGCCTTGGGGGAGGCCTATGACAAACCGACGACCACCGCCGGGCAGGGAGGGTCGATCCCGTTGTGCAACGTCCTTCAGGAGACCTACCCGGAGGCAGAGATCCTGATGCTCGGCGTCGAGGAGCCCCGCTGTCTGATCCATGCGCCCAACGAGAGCGTGGACCCGGCCGAGATCGAGCGCATCGCCCTGGCCGAAGCACTCTTCCTCACCCGTTACGAAGCCGCGAGCTGACCCGCGCGCGGCCTTGGTCGGCAACCGCGAGATCTTGCCGCCGGCACTCGCCTCGGCGTATCGGCTAGGGCTCCTCCAGGTCGAGGCGCTCGATAGGACCGCATCCGCCCCACCCCCTCGCCCTTGATCGAGTCGTGCAGGCGGGGGGCATGCGGAGTGCGGGGAGCCGGCGCCGGACCCGCAGTTCCGCAAGCCCGCTCCGTTGGTGCGCACCGAGAGCCTCCCGACATTCATCGGTGCACTTAACTGGAAGCCTGCCTCGAGGTCGCTCAGGCCGATACCGTCTCGCGCTCGGCCAGACAGCGTGCGCTTCTGGCTGCCCGAATCCCCATCGCCCTATGACTGTCTACCCACCTGGCGGGACCGGACGCGCAGCACCAGTGCATTGCCGACGAACACCCCCAAACCGATCAGGATGAAGGTGACGAGAGCGTTGACCATTCGCCCGACTCCCGCCGCGTCCTTTGCGCCGACGAACTGTGCGACGCCGATCAAGCTCACCGCGCCCGGGACCAGCAGCCAGAACGCAGGCGCCAGAGTGGCGAGCGACGGTGGACCTGACGGTCGCTCCTCCACCCAGGCCGCCACGGGGGTCATGGCGAACGCGCCCACGAACGCTCCCAGCTGGCCGGAGAGCAGCCTAGCTCCGAGCTGCTCGCCGATCCACGCCGTCATCAGCACTACGAGCAACCAGCCGAGGCTGCGCGACGGCCCTGACAGGTGCACATAGCACCCGATCCCGAAGACGATGGCGCCGACCCAAGGCGCCCACACCCCCAACGTGTTGATCGGCGTATTCCGGGTCGCAGCGTCGAGATGCACGCCCGCCAGCGCCGCGCCAACTGCGATCCCCAGCGTCAGCAGCAGCAGCTGCATCGTCCCGGAGACCAGACGACTCGCACCGCTGATCAGGTGACCGACTACCAGATCCAGGGTGGCGCTCGTGATCAGCCCGCCCGGTAGAAACGTAACCAGCGGGGGGACCAATCCGCGGAGCGACTCCTCGGTCGTCGTGTCCGGAGCGGTGGCGAACGCGATCAGGCTGACCAGCGTGGCGGCGGTGATCGGCAGCAGCACTCGGAGCGTCGAAGCGGCGCGTGCCCGCAGCTTCATGAGCCCGACGAGCGCGCCGAAGAATGCTGAGGCGAGCAGCACGATCGGGGTCGGCTGCAGGATCAGACACAACCCCAGCGTCATCACCACGTGACCGAGGACACTGCCCACCGCGCCGAAACGGTGGGGCATGATCTCGACGGCGTCCAACTCGCGCAAGCCCTCCTCTGCCTGTACGGCGCCCTGGTCCGCGAGTCGCGCCACCCGCTCGACCGCCGCCATCTGATCGAGCCGCAGCTCCGCTGCGCTCGGCGCGGCGGAGTCGAGCATCACCGGCGCCCCCCGCCCCGCTGCCGCCAGCGTCAGGTTCGGCAGGACGACGAGGCGTGCGTCCGGAACCCCGTATTCCTCGGCTATCCGGGTCGCCCGCGATTGGACGAGCCCCTCAGGTTCGCCGGCACGAGTCAGAGCCTGAGCGAGCTCTGCGACGAACTGCACCGCGGCATCACCCGTCTCCGGGGCAGGACGGCGCTTCGCGGCGGTCCCCCCTCGCGGTCTCGGCGGCCCGGGAGGCTGGGTCACTGCTCGGGCTGGGGGCGACCGTCGCATGTCCGGGCGTCCGCGTTTGGCCGCTGGTCGGAGCTAGTTGAGGGGGACGGTCGTGACCACTGACCGCACGCGTCGCTCGTGGTCGACGTACGCCGCGAACTGCCGCTCGAATTCAGGCCACCAGGTGAGGCCGCTGTCCGGTCTCGGCGGGTCAGGGGTGGGAGGCGGCGGGCGATCTGGGCCACGTGGGCCACCTGAGCCGCCTCCACCCCAGTCCGAATCGCCGCTCCCGTCGTCCCGGTGCCCGGGCCGGGACGCACGCGAGGCGATCAACAGCGCGGCGGCGAGCGGCCCCACGAAGGCCGCAACGACGACCACGAGCGCAGCAATCCCCGGTCCTCCACCTGACACCGTGCGGTGCGCCACGAGGGCCGCCACCTGCATGTGAACCAGACCAATCTCGTACATGCAGGGTATGTATCGCCGTGCCGCGGGCAACAATATTCGGCTGCGCAGCGACCTCGATAGGGCGGCGTTATATGCGCCTGCCTGCCTCCCATCCATCGCGGCGTCCAGGTGCGTCGGACATGGCTGCCGAGGCTGCCGGACACACCGAGTTCGCGGCGCGGTCGCGACCAGAACGAATGATTGAGGATGGATGACCCCCGCTCGGCATGACGGCTCACGCGCCTCGTGCCCCCCGTCTGCAGGCCTCCAAGACCAGGCCGCATCGTCAGCGCTGGCGCTGACGATGCGGCCGCGACGGTCACGCGTCACGAAACCGGCAACAATCGCCGAGTAGAACAGGAGCTGAGCAGCCCACCTGGGCCCCGGCCGCCGGCGGCCATCAGCGTAAGCGCCTTGGCCCTGGTGGTCGATGTAAACGATCAGCGGGAGCCACGTCTTCATGGTGAGACCGTGCGGCCCCAGGGTCCCGATCAAGACCGTACCGGTCGGGCCGCCCGAGGCGGCCGGGTAGAGGACCTCGACGAGGGCTTATCGTGCCCTGCGCCTAGATGTCTGCGAGCGCCTCGCGGCCCTCCGCCGGCCGCAGCACAAACACATACCGGGACATGGCGGCCGCGTCGAGGAACTCTCGCGCGGCCGGCTCCAGCACCACGCCGGCACTCCTGGCAGCCATGATCGTAGGGGCAGTGGGACGGGGCTGGCGGAGTTGCTCGCATACCCGTCTGGAATGGGTCAGGAGATGCCCCCTTAGGCTCCGGCGGCACCCACGGGCTTCTTATGGTGAAGCTTGCCCTTCAGCGCCTCCACCTTGGCATGAACCGCTTCCTCGCGCTTGTCGTGACGGGCGTGACGGAGCTCCTTGCGCGCCTTGCGCTTGGCCTCTCGCTGCGCCCTCTCGGCCGCGGCGATCTCAGCCTCGACATCGGCGACGCTGCGCCTCAGAACCGACCCTCCGAGCTGTGCCATTGCGTTGTCGATCACCTCATAGCTCTGCTCGGCGAGCTCAGCCAGCACCTCTGTGTGCCCGACTCGGACCGCCTGGGAGATGTCACCGAGCACCGACTCGGTCTCATCGGCGTCGTCGATGTCGAACAACGAGCCGACCAGCACGCCGGTCGCTCCGCCGATGAGCACTCCCAGTGGGCCGCCGATGACGCCGATCAACAGGCCCAGAACGCCGCCGCCAGCAGTCCCGGACCAGTCCGGGTTCGAGACCTCGTCCTTCTCCTCGATCGTCCCATCCTGATTGCGCACGACGACCGCAGCGGCCGCAAGCCCGATCTGCTGCTGGGAGTCGAGCTCCTTGAGCCGAGTGATGGCCGCGTAGGCGTTGGCGTCCTCCTCAAACGAGACGCTGATGACGTTATCGAGACTCTGTTGGCTATCGGACACGGCGGTTCCTTTCCCTGTGGATGACACCGGTGTTCTGGGCGCGGCCCGGAGCTGCTTCTATACGCGGCAGAGCTGCCGCGAGACGCGGCGGTTATGGTGACCGCCGGGCGGCGCCACGGAGAGCCCTACTCCGTACCGACTGTGATCTTGTTGGTAACTCCGCCGACGCCGGTGATGCGGGCGACGTCATTGAACGCGGCGTCGCTCGCCGCCTGGTGCCTGACCCTCCCGGTAAGGGTGACCCAGCCGTTCTCGACCCTGACGTCGATGCCGGAGGCCGGCAGAGCATCATCGTCCATCAGCATTTGCAGGGCCGCCCCTCGGATCTCTTCGTCCCGTGGGTCGCCGAGCAGACTCACTCGGATATCGTCGACGACATAGTCGACACCCCTAATCGACTTGGCATCCTCGACCACCGCGTGGCGCTCACTGAACGTACCGACAGTCCCGCGGAGCGTCACCGTCCCGTTGTGGGTCGAGACCGCGACCTCGACGGGCGCGGCGATGCGGGGATCGAGCTCAAGGGTCGCACGGACCTCATCCTCGAGTGTGATGTTTCTGGGCACAGGGCCTCCTTTGACGACGCGTCGGGTTCGCCTGATGTTCGGCGGGCTGCGGTGAGGGCGCGAGACCCATGCCGCGACCTGACATACCGGTCACTTATGACTCCGTTACGCCGGATCCCTGCCGTCCCACGCCAGATCCCGAGCACATCTCGACCATAACCACGCCGCCTTGGCCCAGCCTGGAGCAGCGCGCAGCCTGTGCGTGTGCTCCGCCACGAAGCAGCATCCACTCGACCCTCCGTCGCGCCGGCGCCCTGCGTCGGCTAGGCGGTCTCGCCGATGGCGGCCCAGAACGAGACCGCAGGTGCGCCGACGTCCAGCGCGGCGGCCGCATCAGGCTCACCTGCCCCGCCGTCGCCCGCTGACCAGGGTGGCTTCGTTCGCCGTCATCGGCGCGCACTGGCCACGCTGATCGCGGGCCTCTCGGCGGTCGGCATCGTCTACTTCGTTTTGCCCCAGATCATGGGGCTCGGGTCAACGCTCAGGCGTCTGCGCGGGGGTGACGTGTGGTGGCTGATCCTCGGCGTGGCGCTCGAGGCGGGCTCGATCTTCGGCGAGATTCTCCTGTTACGCGGCGTGTTCTCTGGCCACTGCGACAGCGTCGGTTGGCGGTTGAGCTACCTGATCACGCTGGCGGGAGCCGCAGCCACAAAAGTGCTGGCAACCGCGGGGGCCGGCGGTGTGGCGCTGACAGCGTGGGCGCTGCGGGCCGAGGGGCTCCCCGCAGCGGCTGTCGCCACCGGCATGGTCTGCTACGACATCGTCACCTACCTCGTGTACATGACCGCGCTGGCGGTGGTGGGCTTCGGCCTCTGGCTCGGGGTGTTCCAAGGTCCCGCGCCGCTGGGAATCACGCTCATCCCGGCGATCTTCGGCACGGTGGTCATCCTCGCGGTGGGGTCGATGCTCTTCGCGGACGAGCCCGCGGAGCAGTGGCTCCTGGGGCGGGCCGCTCGTTCGACGGGGCACCTGCAGCACTGGCTCCGGCGGCTCGCCTCCTGGCCGCGTGCGCTTCAGGGAGGCCTGAAGGCGGCGTGGGCGATGATCAGGCGCCACGATCCCTCGCTGCTCGGTGCGCTTGCAGGGTGGGGGTTCGACATCGCGACCCTGTGGGCGTCCTTCCACGCCTTCGGTGACCCGCCGTCTGCACCGGTTCTGGTGATGGCCTACTACGTCGGGACGCTCGCCAACGCGCTTCCCCTGCCCGGCGGCGTCGGCGGCGTCGAAGGCGGGATGATCGGCTCATTCCTCGCCTTTGGCGTCAAGGGCAGCCTCGCGGTGCTGGCGGTGCTCGCGTACCGAACCATCTCGTACTGGCTGCCGACGATCCCTGGGGCGATCGCCTATTTCCGACTCAGGCACATGTTCACCGGCGGGCACGCCGCTCCCGCCGACACCGGCGATCAGCGCCCGCCGCACTCCGCTTGAGGATCGCCGACCGCCTGGAACGGACGCTGATCGCCGAACTCGTGTGCGCCCATCATCGCGGGCGCGGCGCGGCATCTGAAGCGAGATCGCCCCCGCGCGCTGGCGCAGTCTGTCAACTCACCCATAGGTGCGGTCATCCGCTGTGCAAGAAGCCGAACGCCGTGTTGGACATCCGACCTGGGCAACGAATTGCTGTCGCCGCCGGGGCCGCGATCTCGGATCACCGATCTCAGGCGCGTCCAACTCGCCTTCATTGGGCACCTCGGGCGAACCCAGCCGCATAATCGAATTCCCCTGAGGCGCGCAGTCTCGTGGCGACGGACACCATCGAGTGTCCCTCAGACTCGGATCGCCTCCTCTGGCTCACCGGTGAGCGCGACGCGCGTGGTGGTGCTTGTCATGACGACGACGCCGTAGCCATTTCAATGTGAGCAAACCGACCAGTGCACGCTTCATCTTCATGTCGTTTTCCCTTCGCTTGGTAGACAAGACGCAGCGATACTGACGCCTGTGGCGCCGCGCAGGAAAGACGCAGAAGCACCATGCGCCATACGCGGGCAGTCTGGTCGCGCGCGCCCGGCGCTCAGCTCAGGCAATGGGTCCGCGTGCATCTCGCTTGCCGCCGACAAGCCCACGAGACCGGCCGGCGCTTGGTCGCGGCGAAACGCCGGCCGTGGCCACCAGCACGCGCGCGTATGGTGACGACGCCACGATCGTCTCACAGCGTGGCGCCCCCGCCCTACGTTGCTCACCATGAGGTTCGACCGGCCCACCCGGACGCCCGGCCGGGCAGCGAACGACATGGCGGACGCCGGGGCCCCGCAGAGGCCACGGGCCGGGCGAGCACCTGGAGCGGCGCGCTCGCGAGACGCTGGCGGCGCATGCGTTGGGCGGCAATGAGCGCCGGCAGGTCTCGGTGGCCGGCGTGCTGACCAAACACGATCACGGGGGCACCGACCCCAACGCCCCACCGGCGGCCAGCAGGACCGCCGCCACCGGAGGCCCACCGGCCGACGGCACGGTCACGGTAGCCGCCGCCCCGCGTGTCCACCTAGCCTCGCCGTCGTTACGCGGCGTGGTCCGCATGGTGCTGATCCTGTCCGCGTGCGGCACCTGCCTGTATCTCCTGTGGCGCGTGCGCGGCGTCGTTCAGCTGGTGGCGATCAGCGTCTTCTTCGCCCTCGCACTGATTCCCATGGTTGATGCGGTGTGCAGCAAGACCGGCGCTCGGCGCGCGCCGGTCATCGTGGGCGTCTACCTCGTCCTGATCGCCGCGGTCGCCGTCATCGGCTACGTCGTCATACCGAGCCTGGTCAAGGAGCTGCATCAACTGTCCCACGACGCCCCGGGCTACGCCGTCGACCTGCGTCACAACGCGACCTTCCGTCGCTACGACAACCGCTATCACATCACCCCGAAGCTCGTCAGTGACGCCCGGCGGCTCCCGCAGCTCCTCGGGAGCCTCGCCGGGCCACTCACGGACGTCACCGTACGGGCGTTCAGCTTCATCGGGCAGCTGGTCACAGTCCTCGCGATCGCCTTCCTATTGGCTCTGCACGGCCGCCAGTACGTCGAGATGGGCTTAGCCCTCACCGGGTCAGACCGCCAGCGGTACCGCAGCGTGATCATCGACATCAAGAACGCGGTGGCCGGCTACATGGTCGGCAACCTGGCCATCAGCGGCCTCGCCACTGTCGCTACCTGGACCGTGCTCTCGCTCTTGGGAGTTCCGTACTCGTTGTCTCTCGGATTCGTCGTCGGCTTCTTTGACCTGATTCCGCTCATCGGAGCCACCCTGGGCGCGATCGTCGTCGTCCTGGCCACACTCACCGTGGACTTCCCCACCGCGACGCTCGTGTGGGTGGGGTTCATCGTCCTCTGGCAGCGGTTTGAGGATTACGTCGTTCAGCCCCTCGTGTATCGCAGGTCGGTGAGCGTCAACCCGCTGGTCACGATCGTCTCAGTGCTCGCCGGCGCGTCGCTGCTCGGCATCCTGGGCGCGGTGTTGGCGATCCCCACCGCTGCCGCTATCCAGATCCTTCTCCGTGACTGGTGGGCAAACCGCAGCCAAGGCGAGACCCAGCGCGAGGCCGCGCAGCCACAGGGCCGGCCCGGACGCTAGATCAAGGTGTGAGCGACAGAACGATGACGTGCCGAGGCTCGTGGTCGCCAGCGAGCCGGAGCAGCGCCGCCGCTGAGGGAAGCAGCGGGGTTGTTCTCATCGATATCTGTCGTCGGTCCACAGCCGTTGTCACCTTTCCGTGTCAAGGTGACGCCGATCTCCGACCAGCCGCTGACCGTGCCGACGATAATCCCGGCGTCTGGCGTCCTCGGGAACTTTGACTGGGCGACGCGTCATGCAATAAGGACACTCCGCCTCGAGGCGACCGAAGCTGCAGTCTCATGGCAAGGCCCCGACTCGTCCTCACCAACCACCCAACACCAGGAGGACTGATGGCAGACGCGAATATGGTGCTCTACACCGCGGTGTACGACGGCGTATCAGACGCCCTGGCTGACCTCGACGCGCTCGAGCAGCTCCACGACGACGAGATCGTCGGCAAGTTCGACGCGGCCGTGATCGAGAATGAGGACGGCGAGGCCCGCATCGTCAAGCGGCTGGACCGCCCGCGCATCCGCGCCATTCCCGAGGCGTTCGGAACAGGAACGCTCCCGCGCCACGAGCTCAAGGATGCGGCCGTGGAGCTCACCGGCGCCGAGGCCGCCCTGATCGTGGCCGGCGAGCCGACGCTGGAGAAGGGGTTTGACAAGGCAGTCACGAAAGCCGCCAAGGTCGTCAAGCGATCGCTGGACGCCTCCACCGACGAGGTCGCCAGCGAGCTGCAGGAAGCGGCCAAGCCCGCCTGAGCTCACCACAGGATCCGGTCGTCGCGGCTGTCGCCGGCCCCTTCACGGCGGCAGCCGCAGCGGTCCCAAGCCCGCCTTCTGCCGAGGCCGTAAACGTTCGGCCGACAGGCGCTCGTCACCCAACCCGTCTCGTGAGGCCTCAGGTCTCGCCCCGGCTATCCGCACCCGCGACGCCACCGTGCGCCTCCTGAAAGAAAGGCCCGAAGTCATGACCATCAGCGTCAGCCTGTTCTCGATCGCGGTCGGCGCGATCCTCCGGTTCGCCGTCAAGGCGAACCTTGCTGGAATCGACATCCACACCGTCGGCGTCATCCTGATGGTCGTCGGCGCGGTCGGGCTCGTCCTCGGGATGGGCCTGCTCGTCGCCAACGACGGATCACCGGATCGATCGATGGAGCCGTGATCGGCGTCATGTGACGACACTGGTGGGCGAGACGAGCCCCGGCGCACAGTGTGTGCCCAGGTCTGCCCGTCGCGGTCTCGCTGAGGACCCGACCGAGAGTCGGGTATCTCGACGGGTCCTGCAGGCGCACCGCGACTACGGATACCGTGGACTGGTTGCGCCCGACCTAGGGTGCGGGCCGGCGAGGAGCATCGCCATTCAACTCGTGTCAGAGTGGGGATGCCAAGGCCGGCGTCGCCTCACGGCGTGCCCGTCACACGCAGTGAGTCGAGGCGGCCTTCAAGCACGATGTAGCGCTCGGCTCTCGGCAACGTTCAGTACTTCGGCGACAGCCGAGGAGCGAGCCCGGCGATTTGAGGGCACGCAGTAGAGACAGGCGCGACAAATGCCGCTTCGCCCCTTGCCAGCCTCCCCGGCGAGATCAGGAGCCCCCCGACGGCGGCCCAGGCTCTGCCTGGCGCCGCCGGCGGTCAGTCGCCGCGCCCGTTCCCGAACAGCTGCAGGAAGAATGTGAAGACGTTGATGACGTCCAGGAAGATCCCGGCGGCCAGGTTGACCGCGTCGTCGACGCCCGCGCGACGCATACGGTTGAAGTCCAGCAGCGTGTAGCCGCCGAAGACAGCGAGTCCCGCGACAGCGTAGATCACGTTCCCCGCCGGCATCGAGACGAACAGGGTGATGAGGCTGAGAACGATGAGCCCCAGCAGGAGGAAGGACAAGACACGGTAGCCGGCGGAGAGGTCGGCCTCGATCGTGTAGCCCAGCGCGCCGAGGCCGCCGACGAACAGTGTCGTCGCTGCCGCCGCTTGCCACACGGCCCCGGGCGCCGCCTGCGCATAGGCGTCGATGACGCCTCCCAGCCCCAGTCCGAGAAACAGTCCAGTCGCGAATAGCAGACCGATGGCCGCGCCTCCGGCATTGCGGGCGAAGTTCAGTCCGACGACGCAGCCGAACCCGAGCAGAAAGAAGACGACGGCGGCGCCTCCAGGCAGGTTGCGCCCCAGATAGGCCCCCAGCGTCAGAAAGCCAACCGTGGCGGCGACTAGACCCATCACCGGGCCGAAGATGCCGGTCTCTTCGACCGCGCTTCGTGAGCTTGCATAGGACATGAGCCTCACACTCCAGTCAGTTGTCAGTTGGTAGCTGTGCGGCCGGCTAGGTGGCCGTTAGCGCGGTCATCTTTCGTGTGTTTACTCAGCCCGCCTTCCGAGACGGCACCCCGCTATGCCTGACGCTGGGTTTTGGCCAGCTTCCCCCTAGACGAGAGTGAGGTACGGGCGATAATGCTGACTGATCGAGATTGGCCGCAGAGTTGCACATGCTGGTCGGGTGGTGAAGTGGGCCGCGAATCGCGCCGGTCGCTGCGTTGCGGTGGTCGCGACCGACTCGCCGTTGCCGGCCGCGCGATGACGCAGACGCTTGATGGTCCTGGCTGACGCCGTCTCACAAAGCGGGTAGCGAGCATCCGTGGCGGCGGAGACCAATGCGCCGGCGGCGAGCCGGCCCAGTGATATCGGGAAACCCAATTCGATATCGCGACTCCAGCTCTCTCGAGCCAAATTCTGCCTCGGTGCCGCGGGCGCGCCAGACCTTCGACAAGGGAGAGCCAGATGAGCAGTGCGACGCTTGCCGACCAGTTGCTCCAGATTCTGTTCGAGGCCGGGGTGCAGCGGATCTATGGTTTAGTCGGCGACAGCCTGAACCCGGTGGTCGACGCCGTCCGTCGCGCCGATGGCATCGAGTGGGTTCATGTGCGCAACGAGGAGGCAGGCGCGTTCGCGGCCGCGGCCGAAGCGCAGTTGACCGGGCGCCTGGCTGTGTGTGCGGGAAGTTGCGGCCCGGGAAACACGCACCTGATCCAGGGCCTGTACGACGCTCACCGCACGGGCGCGCCGGTGCTGGCGATCGCCTCCCACATCCCGAGCCTGCAGGTGGGGCTGGACTTCTTTCAGGAGACCCATCCCGAGCGTCTGTTCGTTGAGTGCAGCGGGTACTGCGAGCTGATCAGCCAGACGGCGCAGATGCCGCGGGTGGCGCGCAGCGCGGTGCAGCATGCGCTGGGGAGCGGCGGCGTATCGGTGCTAGCCATCTCAGGTGATGTGCTGCACCGCTCGCCGGCGCTCCCGACCGGCACCAGCACCGTACTGATGTCGAAGGCGACCGCGAGTCCGCCACCGGCCCAAGTACAGGCACTCGCCGACCGGCTCAACGCATCCAAGACGGTCACGCTGTTCTGCGGGGCGGGTGTCGAGGGCGCGCACGCCGAGGTCATCGAACTGGCGGGCAAGCTGCACAGCCCGATCGGACACACTCTGCGCGGCAAGGAGTGGATCGAGTACGACAACCCCTACGACGTCGGGATGAGCGGCCTGCTCGGGTATGGCTCCTGCTACGAGGCCAGCAATCACGCCGAGTTGCTCGTCCTGCTCGGTACCGATTTTCCCTACCAAGACTTCCTGCCCGGCGCGCACACGGTTCAGGTCGACCACGACCCCACCCGGCTGGGACGGCGGACAGCGCTAGACGTGGCCGTCCACGGCGATGTCATCCCGACGATCCAAGCGCTGCTGCCACTGATCGACCAAAAGGAGGACCGGTCGTTCCTTGATCGGATGCTCCACAAACACGCCGAAGCGCTCGAGCATGTGGTCTCGGCCTACACCCACGACATCGAACACCACCTCCCGATCCACCCCGAGTACGCGGCCAAGCTACTCGACAAGGTCGCCTCTGAGGATGCCGTGTTCACCGTCGACACGGGAATGAACAACGTGTGGGCGGCGAGATACATCACCGCCAACGGGCGGCGGCGGGTGATCGGCTCCTTCCGTCACGGATCGATGGCCAACGCGCTGCCGCACGCGATCGGCGCCCAGCTGGCGTACCCCGGCCGCCAGGTCATCGCCATGTCGGGCGACGGCGGGCTCGGAATGCTTCTGGGCGAGCTGCTCACTGTCGCGATGCACCAGCTGCCGGTCAAGATCATCACCTTCAACAACTCCGCGCTGGGAATGGTCAAGCTCGAGATGTTGGTCGACGGCCTGCCCGACTACCAAACCGACAACGCGGCCTTCGACTACGCCGCCATCGCCCGGGCGGCTGGGATCCACTCCATCCACGTCGACCGACCGGCGGACGTCGAGGCGGCACTATCCGAAGCGCTCGAGCACCCTGGCCCGGCGCTCGTGGACCTGGTCACCGACGCGGACGCCCTCTCGATCCCGCCCCACATCACCGCCGCCCAGGTCAAGGGCTTCGCCCTCTCCTCCAGCAAGATCGTGCTCGACGGCGGGGTCGGAAAGATGGTCGAGATGGCACGGGCAAACCTGCGCAACATCCCGAGGCTCGGTGGACGATGACCTCGCCGCCGAGCTCGGGTCCAGCGTTTGCCGCGCGCCGCCTGAGCCTCGGCTCGGCCGTCACGGTCCGTCGGTGCCCCGTCGGCTGAGGGCCCCAGCGTGAAGGCCGCCGCGCAGTCAGCAGCGGCTGACCCGAACCGCGGCGGGGCCGGGAGGGTGGGCGGCGCGAGCCGCCCACCCTCATGTGACCGACGCTACGGATTGGTGACCTTGATCTCGTTGGTGATCCCCACCACGCCGTACATGTTCGCGACGTCGTCGTACGCGGCGTCACTCTGGAACTGATAGCTGGCGTCCCCCGAGAGGGTCACCCACCCATCGTCCACCTTGACGTCGACAGTGTCCGCTGGCACCTCGACGTCCCAGATCATGCTCTGGAGCGCAGCGCCGCGGATCTCGTCGTCATCGCGTCGGTCCGAACCGCGCAGGCTGACCTTCAGCTGGTCGTCGACCTCGTAGACGCCCTCGATCTTCCTGGTGTCTTCGACTGCCGCCCGGCGCTGGCCAAAGCTCTCAACGGTCCCGCGCAGTGTGACGATCCCATCCTCGACTGAGACGGCGATCTCCAGCGAGTCGGGGATCCGGGGGTCGAGGTCGAAGCTCGAGATCACGGCATCCTCGAGAGGGGTGTTGGTGAGCACGTGTGCTCCTTTCGTGATTCGGGTACGGACGCAGCCTGAGTCGATGCCAGGTCCCGCGTGAGAACCGCTCGCGCGCGCACGTATACACGCGGGTTAGGGCGGCGGCCGTCGTCTCGCTGCCATCAGCTTGACTTCGCCCACCCAGCCGACAGTACGAGGAGTTTCGACCGTCGCGACGGCTCCGCAACGCGGTCAACGACTATCAGCCCAGGCGATGCGAACCGCAGATGCCTCCCGTAGCGTCATCGCCACATTGGAGACCGGAACTCTGGAGGCCAGTCTGATGTTTGCCGAACGCAGCAGCCCATTGTTTCCCGCATACGGGCGAACACGCGCAATAGAGCAGTGGCGCGAAGCGGCGCAACTCGTGTGGACGCGCTGGGATGCGTTCCAGGAAGCGGCGCCCGAGGCGCGGCAATGGACCTTCGCCGCCTACGTCGCCGCACTCGACGCCGAATCCGCGGCCGCTGCCACGGTCGCCAACCTGGCGATCGCAAACGCCGCCTGAGGTTCAACACATGGAACTTCGTCATCTGCGCTATTTCGTCGCGATCGCCGAGGAGCGCAACTTCACCCGTGCCGCCGAGCGCCTGTGGGTTGCCCAGCCTGGCCTCTCCACTCAGATCCGCCGTCTGGAGGCCGAACTCGGTGTTCAGCTCTTTGATCGCCACACCCGCGGCGTCGACCTCACCGACGCGGGGCAACTGTTCCTGGAGCGGTCGCGGGCCGCGCTGGCCGCCGTTGATGCCGCCGGAGCCACGGGACGCGACCTTGAGACGGGTACGGTCGGAACGCTGCGCGTGGGCATCGCAACCAGCACCCGGTGCCGGCGGGCGTCGGCGCTACTCGCGCGGTATGCCCGCGAGCGCCGCGGAGTGCAGCTCACGCTGCTCGAGGGTTACGCTGGGACGCTGTGGCGGGATCTGCGAGAGCGACGGCTGGATGCAGTGATCGCGGCGTCTGGCAGCGCCTCTCCTGACCTCCTCAGACTCGAGCTGGGAAGCGAGCCCTGGGTCGCGCTGGTCGGCGTGGGGCACCGGCTGGCCACGCCGGGACCCATGTCAGCTGCCGACCTACATGGCGAAAGGGTGGCGGTGACAGCGCATCGAGACGGCGCCACGTACGACCGCGCCGTCGCGCACATCCTGGCAGAGCTCGGTGTCAGCGCTGCCCTGGTGCCCACTGCACCCGGTCCGGCGCTCTACGCCGGTGTTGCCGACGGCGATGTGATCGCGCTGACGACATTGGCCGAGCCGCTGCGCGATGACGTGCTGACTCGGCCGCTCGTTCCGCACCAGACGCTGGCATTCGAGCTTCTGTGGCGAGACGAGACGCCAGCGCCGGTGCTCAGCGCGTTCATTGACGTGGCCACTCTGCGCGAAGAGCAGGCAGCGGGCGTGCAGACCCCGCTGGCCGCGGTGGCGTGAGAGGGGTCCCGAGATGATCACACACCAGGGTGACAGCGCCCGCGTCGAGCGGTCGATCGCAGGCGGGACAGGCGTCACCTCGCGCGAGCCGCGACGGCACGACGTAGATGGTGACGCGACACTCGGAGCATCTGACGTACGGCATCGTCCGCTAGGTGGGAGCCGCCGGTGGTGGATGTCATCCGTGTCTCGGCAGTGTGTGATAGCGACGCGTGATAGCTCGCGCCACGCGACCTGCCGTCGGTTTCGGTGGGGGACGCAACGATGAGCGCCGCGCGTGTCGTCCCCTGCAGCGAGGACCACCTCGGTAGCCTCGCCCGCCACGCCGGAAGCCGGCGTCTACTGACCCCCAGCGAGGAAGTTGCCCTGGCCAAGCGGATCGAACGAGGCGACCTCGATGCCAAGGAGACGATGATTGAGGCCAACCTTCGTCTCGTGGTCGCCGTCGCACGGCCTTACCGGGGCCGGGGCGTCCCGCTCGGCGATCTCGTACAGGAGGGCACCGTCGGACTCGTGCGCGCTGTCGAGCGCTTCGACTACCGCCGCCAACTGAAGTTCTCGACCTACGCCGTATGGTGGATCCGCCGCTCGATCCTTGACGGACTCGCCAGCGCGCGCGTGATCCGCTTGCCGGTCAAGGCGAGTCAACAACTGGCCGCAGTGCGGCGCGCCGAGAGTGAACTGGAACGGCTCGGACCGGGGCCGGTGTCCAACGAGGCGATCGCCGCACGCACCGGGCTCACCCCGCTCGTCGTGGAGTCACTACGTGATGCCGCCCGGGTGACGGCATCGCTGGACGACTCCGCCGGCGACGATGTCGCCTCGTTTCATGACTTCATCCCCGACCAGCACGCAGTCGACCCGTCCGAGCACGCCATCTCCCGCGAGAATCGCAGCGAAGTGACGGCGATGTTGCGCCTGCTCCCACCGCGCCACCGTGAAGTGGTCCTGCGTCGCTACGGCCTCAACGGCGCGCGAGCGCAGACCCACGAGCAGATCGGCGCGTGGCTGGGCGTGGGTCAGGAGCGCAGCCGGCAGATCGAACGCGAAGCGCTTCACCGCCTCCGCGACGTCGCGTCCCGCCGGCCCCACGCCGCGTGACGACCTCCATCAGCGCGGGTCCACACGGGCACTCATCCGCTCAGCCGCGGCTGATGCGCGAGCCACCCCTCGCTCGGGTCTTGACGCCGCACGAGCGCGCCGGTCAGCGGGCAGCGCAGATCGGTTGTCGATAGTCACGAGCCTTTCCGACCATATTCACCCTGTCTTACGGCTGTGCAAATCACGACCAAGCTTGGCCACACTTTCTGCCGTCTACGTTAGGAGATCGCCGTGGCTGATCTGCAGGAACTCAAGGAGGCCGTGAGCTCGCTCAACGGGCCGCCCGGGACACAGTCGCCGACCCAGGGACCGCTGGCCTCGCTGCTGTCGCAAATCGCCTCATACTGGTGGGTCGAACTGCTCGTCGGCGCTCTGTGGATCGTGGTGGCAGTCGTCGTGCTGAAGTTCAACAACGCCTCGATCATCACGGTGGGCGTGCTCACCGGGATCATGTTTCTGCTCTTCGCACTGGAGGAGTTCGCCTTGGGCGCGATCGACAGCGGCGGACGGTGGATGTGGGTGCTGTTCGGAATCCTGCTGACGGCCGCTGGGATCGTATGTCTGATTCACCCGACACGCACGTTCGCCGGCTTCGCCGACATCCTGGGATTCGTCTTCGTCGTGGTCGGCGTGCTATGGATGGTTCAGGCCTTCGCCGAGCGCGTCTTCAACGACCTGTGGTGGCTGACGCTGACCAGCGGAATCCTGATGATCGTGCTCGCGTTCGTGGTGAGCGGAGAGTTCTTCGTGGACCGGGCGTTCACGTTGCTCATCTTCGCCGGGGTCTGGGCGCTGATGTCGGGTGTGGTCGACGTCGTGCGGGCATTCCAGGTGCGCAGCCTCGCCTCATGACGGGGCACCCGTGGCCGTGCCCCGGCCGGCCACGGGCCCTCGGCGGGCCGATCGAGCTCGGACTCATCCGTCGGCTTCACCGTTAGCCAGGTCCAGGCCGGTCGGATACCCAACCACGGGCGCATCGGCGCCATCGACGTCCAGCACCGTGCGTGATGACCCAGAGCGCCTTCAGCACGGGCAACAGGACCTATCGGCAGGCTCGGCTGGTCTATCGTGCCCGACTCGTCGGCGCCGAAGGGACCACACGATGCGGACGGCCATGACTGGAAGCTGACCCGCCGTCCCGCACTCAGGATCTATGAGTCCGACACATGACTCAGCCAGCGATCTGTGCTTTGACGACATCGCTCCTTGACGGCTGGCCGCCTGATAATGGGTCTCTACCCTGAGCCACCTATCGGGAGAGCGATGTGATGAGCGCCATGAATGCCGTGCCTCAGTTCATCCACGCGCAAGCTTCCCGCGTCCCTGAACCCGGCGACCGGACGCAGGCGAGCCGCAAGCGATCAGCCGCCTCATAGTCACTCCCGCGCGTGCGAGGATGAGCTGGGTGCTGCTCGATCGCGAACGAGAGAAGCAGGAACTTGACCGTCTGCTCAGGGCAGCACGCCAAGGGATGAGTGGCGCGATCGTTCTTCGCGGCGAGGCCGGGATCGGCAAGACGGCGCTGTTGGATTTTGCCACCGCCGCCGCGGGTGACATGCAAGTGGCGCGCATCCTTGCCATCGAGTCTGAGATGGAATGGGGGTTCGCGGGCGTGCATCAGCTGCTGGTGCCGTTCATGCGCCGGCTGCATCGGCTGCCGGTGCCGCAGCGTCGTGCGTTGACGTCGGCGTTGGGTCTTGCGTCCGATCAAGCGCCCGATCGCTTTCTCGTCGGGCTCGCGACCCTCACGCTGCTGTCGGACGCGGCCACCGAGCAGCCCCTTCTGGCTGTGATCGATGATGCCCAGTGGCTAGATCAGGAGTCAGCCGCAGTTCTGGCGTTCGTCGCGCGCCGGCTCTATGCCGACCGGGTCGCGATGCTGTTCGCAGTCAGAGAGCCGGAGGAGCGCTCGGTCGCTCTTGAGGGACTGGCCGAGTTGCGCGTCGAGGGACTTCCGGACGCAGACGCGCGGACACTGCTTGCGTCGGTCGCGGCGGGAGAGCTCGACGAGCACATTGGCGAGCGGATTGTGGGCGAGATCCGTGGAAATCCGCTGGCGCTGGTCGAGCTCGGAGCCGAGCTGACACCGGCCGAGCTATCGGGACGCTCGCTGTTGCCGGAGCCCCTGCCGGTGAGCCGTAGGCTCGAAGAGCGTTTCCTGAGCCGCGTGCGGACGCTCCCGGCCGACACCCAGACGCTACTTCTGCTCGCCTCCGCCGAGCAGCTGGGCGATCCGGAACTGCTGTGGCGGGCCGCAGAGCGGCTCGGGGTTGCTCCCGAGGCCGCGGAGGCCCCCGGGGTCGAGCGGCTGCTGAGGCTGACACCTCAGCTCAGCTTCCACCATCCTCTGATGCGCTCAGCCGTATACCAGGGTGCGTCGGCGACAGCGCGCCGGGATGCTCATGAAGCGCTCGCGGCGGCTGTCGACCGTAACCGAGAACCCGACCGCCGGGCCTGGCATCTCGCCGCCGCTGCCATCGGCCCGAATGAGGAGGTCGCGGGCGAGCTCGAGAGCGCCGCCGCACGCGCCCGCGCTCGGGGCGGTATCGCGGCGACAGCGAAATTCCTCACCAGAGCGGCGGAGTTGTCGCCACGCGACCCAG
>Ga0335075_10006374_pt1 | contig 18227 bp, 14 predicted proteins | sample Lox_Sample_24_FD_206723 | JGI IMG/M metagenome (GOLD analysis project Ga0335075, IMG submission 206723) | Soil microbial communities from Loxahatchee National Wildlife Refuge, Florida, United States - Lox_Sample_2.4 | ecosystem: Environmental > Terrestrial > Soil > Wetlands | place: USA...
CCGATCGTCGTAGCGCTCCGTCAGGGATTGCGACATTCTTTGCCCCCAGCAGCTTACCCGGGCAGCTACCCTACACTATGCTTCTTGGTTCCGGCTCCGCCGGGTTAGGGAACTGGCGAGACGTTGTCGCGGGAGCGCCCGGCCCGGTCAAAGCGGTGGTTCGCCGGCCGCCGATGGTGCCATTGCTCGGCCTGCTGACGTTGTGCCTGGTCTGGGGCCTGTCAGTTCCGCTTACCAAGCTCGGATTGCAGGAATTTCCGCCGCTGCTTCTGGCGACGCTGCGTTACCTGACCGCCGCGCCACTTTTTGCCCTGCTGCTGATCGGCCGGCCGCTGCCGTCGCGCCGCGGATTGTTCGCGATGGCGGGGCTGGGTGTGCTTGGCATCGATTGCGGTCAGGTCATGCAGGTGCTCGGCGTGCAGGACATATCTGCTTCGGTCGCCACCATCTTTACCGCGACCATTCCGGTCTTCGTCGTGGTGCTGGCGAGTTGGCGCCTGCGCCAGACCCTGCGGCTGAGTCACGCGCTCGGCCTGGGATTGGCCCTGCTCGGTATTGCCGAGGTGGCGACCCATGGCGACTGGCAAGCGTTCGCCGGCTTGTCCGCGACCGCATTGCGGGGCGACGTGCTGATGCTGGTATCCGCCGTGAGTGTCGCGCTGTACTACGTGCTGAGCGCAGAGCTGGCGCAACGCCATTCCGTTGTCACGGTGGCCGCCTGGAGCTCACTGTTTGGCGTCGCCCCGTTGTTGATGGCGTTGCCTTGGGAATGGCATGCCGCACCCATCAGACCAGGGCTGCTGGGCATCGGCGTGGTGCTGTATCTGGGCGTGCTGGTCACGGTGGCGGGCATCTGGATCTGGCTCAACGTTCTGCGCGTGCTGCCGGCGCGGATCGCCGCGAGCACGCAATATCTTCAGCCATTGATCGGCGTGGCAGCATCCGCCGCATTGTTCGGCGATCCGATCGACGGTTCGTTTGCTGCCGGCACGGTGCTGGTATTCATCGGCATCGCACTGACCACCTTGCAGCGCGCGACCCGGCGCCCTTCATAAAGGGTCGGGTCGCCATCCCGCCATGGATCGGCTAGAATCGGGGACCCAGATCAGGAGATCGAAGCCATGACCGAAGCCTGCATCGTCGGCTGGGCCCATTCGCCATTTGGCCGGCTGGAAGATCCCGACATCGAATCGCTGATCGGCCGCGTTGCCGGCGCCGCGATCGAGGATGCCGGCGTCGCTGCCACCGACATCGATGCCACGTTCGTCAGTCTGTTCAACAACGGCTTTTCGAAGCAGGACTTTCCCGCATCGCTGGTGCTGCAGCACATTCCCGACCTGCGCTTCAAGCCGATCACGCGATTCGAGAATGCCTGCGCCTCGGGCAGCGCCGCGGTGCATGGCGCGCGCGACTTCATCGGCGCCGGCCGCGGCAAGTTCGCGCTGGTGATCGGGGTGGAGAAGATGACCGCGACGCCCGGCCCGGAGGTCGGCGAAATCCTGCTGCGCGCCTGCTACCAGAAGGAGGAAGGCGACATCCCCGCCGGGTTCGCCGGCGTGTTCGGCCGCATCGCGGAGCGGTACTTCCAGCGCTACGGCGACCAGTCCGACGCGCTGGCGACGATCGCGGCGAAGAACCACAAGAACGGCGTGGACAATCCCTGGGCGCAGATGCGCAAGGATTTGGGCTACGATTTCTGCCGCACCGTGTCGGAGAAGAATCCGTATGTCGCGCCGCCGCTGAAGCGCACGGATTGCTCGCTGGTGTCGGACGGGGCAGCGGCGCTGGTGCTGGCGGATGAGGAAACCGCGCGTTCGCTGAGCAAGGCGGTGCGGTTCCGCGCGGCGGTGCAGGTGAACGATTTCCTGCCGATCAGCCAGCGCGACATCACCCAGTTCGAAGGCGCGGCTCAGGCCTGGTCGCGCGCGCTAGATGTGGCGGGACTCAAGCTGAACGATCTGTCCTTCGTCGAATCGCACGACTGCTTCACCATCGCGGAACTGCTGGAATACGAGGCGATGGGGCTGACCCCGCCCGGCCAGGGTGCGCGCGCGGCGCTGGAAGGCTGGACGCGCAAGGACGGCCGGCTGCCGGTGAATCCGTCGGGCGGGCTGAAGGCGAAGGGCCATCCGATCGGTGCGACCGGCGTTTCCATGCATGCGATCACGGCGATGCAGCTTACCGGCCAGGCGCCGGAAGGCATGCAATTGCCGAAGGCCGATATCGGTGCGGTGTTCAACATGGGCGGCGCGGCGGTTGCGAACTACGTGTCGATCATGGAGCCCGTGCGCTGATCTGCCGACGATGCGCTCACATGAAAAGGACGCATGATCATGATTGACACACCGGAAGACACCCGATCGCGCCCGCGCCCCTTGCTGCTGCGCTTTCTCACGCGCTTGCAGCCGCAGGCGTTCTCGATTGCGTACGATCGGGAGGCGCAGTTGAACGTGCTGGCCGGCCGCAACATCCCGGCGGTATACGGCGGGGCTGATGTGAAGACTCTGATGGAAGCGCCGGGCGGCGAGGACTGACGGAGGCCAATCGCAGCGTGCAATCCGCTATTCTGCTGGTCACTGCGACATCCGACCTGGCTGCCGACCTGCTGGTGGTTGCGGCCAGGGAAAGGTGCCTGCCGCTGCTTCGTTTCAATCAGGACGAATTCCCGGAACGCAGCCAAATTGAATGGCATGGCTCGGGTGAGACCAGATTCCACGTCGAAGGCCGCAGCTTCGCGTCGGGCGATATCTCAGGCGCCTGGTTCCGCAGGATGCCGGCGTCCCGGTCTCATCACGATCATGCCGCGATCTTCGTGGGCCGCGAGGTGGCGGCATTCCTTGGAGGTATTTGGGAATCGGTCAATTGGTTCTGGATGAATCGCCCGTCGAGCGTAATGCGCGCGGAGTACAAACTGCTGCAGCTCCGGGAAGCCCAGCGGCTTGGTTTCGCAATCCCGCCAACCTTGGCCACAAACTCTCCCGAGGCGGCGCGATGCATGGTTGGTGCATACGATACCGTTGCGAAGACGCTGGCCGGTGGTCGTATTATGGTGGGCGGCGCCGACCATGCGGTATTCACCAGCGGAATCCGGATAGAGGACATTACCGATGATGAAGTCCGGGTCTGTCCTCTGATGCTTCAGTGCCGCGTCCCGACATCGTTCGATCTTCGGGTCACTGTCGTCGGTGACCGGACATTTCCAGCATGCATTATCGTCCAGGACAGGACGGCGCAGGACGTGGACTGGCGCCGGGCCGACCCATCGAGGATACGGTACGAAAACTACAACCTGCCCGCGGAACTCGCCGCAAGGTGTGTGGAACTGGTATCGCGCATGCACCTGAGCTACGGCGCACTCGATTTCGTCGTCACCCCAGCGGGGGAACATGTTTTCCTGGAGATCAACCCTTCCGGCCAATGGGGCTGGATCGAGCGCGCGCTCGGTTTGCCGATTGCGGATTCCATTCTCGACGCATTGCGGGACGGCGGGACGTGAGCATCACGGACGTCATCCGCAGAATATTCCATGAGCTGGTTCCCTTGCCGGCCGCGGAGCAGCGGCTCAATCCTGCGGCGATCTTCGATGGTTATGCTCAGGCGATCGATGCCGTTGCAAACACGGCGGAACTGACCAACGCGGCGAAACTGCTCGATTTAAGTACCAAACTGTTCGAGACGGATGGCGCCCGCCGGCTATCCATCGACTCGAGGGCGGCGTCGATGATGCCGGCCATCGCGCTTGCCGCGACGCTGGTGACCGGTGTCGGATTCAGTACGCTGAAGGACACGAGCGGCCTTTCGATAGCAGCATTCTGCGCCATGTCGTTCACGTTGCTTATCACGCTTGTCTACCTCGTGCTCACGGTCGTCCTGTTGTTTTGGATCCAGGGGAGCATCGTGCGGTCAACCCCGGACCCGATCGATGTTTCTCATGCGTTGACCGCTGCCCAGAACGCGTACGACCGCGATGTGGCCGTACGGTTGTTGCGCTACACGGTCTCCAACTACAAGGTGAACAACAGGGCGACCAACAGCCTTCAGATCGCGCAGAAATGCCTCCGCAATGCGCTGCTGATTCTTGTCGTTGGCGGCATCGCGACCGTGATCATCATGTTCGTCAGGCCCGTGGCGCCCCGCGGCACCGCGCTGGCGCAGGTGCTCGCGGTAGATGCAGGCTGTAGCAGCTTGCCAAATCTGACTGTGGACCAGAATGGCCGCTGGGTGGGGAGCTGCCTGCGCGCCGGTCGGGTTGCCAAGGTGGTGGTTTACACCGACGGACGCGTGGAATTCGCGCCGTGACAGGTTATGGAGACAATTTATTGATCCCCACCAGCAATCTCGCTCACCTGCTGTTGCAAACGTCGCGGCGGTTTCCCGCGCGCCCCGCCATCATCTGGCGCGATCGGATCTGGACCTGGGCGGCGTTTGCTGCGCGGGTTCAGGCTGCCGCCGGAGCATTGGCGGCACACGGTGTTCAACGCGGCGACCGCATTCTGCTGCACGCACGCAATTCCAATGCGGTGCTGGAGACGATGTTCGCATCGTGGATGCTCGGCGCAGTCTGGGTGCCGACGAACTTCCGCCTGACGCCGCCGGAGGTGGCCTATCTCGCGACATCGTCCGGCGCTTCCGTGCACATCTTCGATGCGGCGTTTCCGGAACATGCGGCGGCGGCAAAAGCGGAAAATCCCGCCTGCCGGCTGGAGATTTCCATCGGCGATCGCGGCATTACCCAAGATGTCATTGCGAGGGGCGAAGCGACGAAGCAACCTCGGCAAGGAGAGCCTCTGGAATGGGACACGCTGGCTGCGCATGGCACGCCCGTGACCCGTGCCGCCGACGTGACACGCGATCACCCGGCGTGGTTTTTCTACACGTCAGGCACCACGGGGCGGCAGAAGGCCGGCGTGCTGACACACGGGCAGATGGAATACGTTGTTTGCAACCATCTGTGCGACCTGATGCCGGCAACGACGGAGCAGGATGTGTCGCTGGTGGTGGCGCCGCTGTCGCATGGCGCCGGGGTGCATGCGCTGCCTCAGGTTGCGCGCGGCGCGGCGACGGTGCTGCTGTCGGGCGAGCGGCTGGACTGTGAGGAAGCCTGGCGCCTGGTGGAACGCCATCGCGTCACCAACATGTTCACCGTGCCGACCATCCTGACCATGCTGACCCGGCATGATTCGGTGGACCGCTACGATCATTCCTCGCTGCGCTATGTGATCTATGCCGGCTCGCCGATGTATCGCGCCGACCAGGTGCAGGCCCTGCGGACGCTGGGCAAGGTCATCGTGCAGTATTTCGGCATGGGCGAGGTGACCGGCAACATCACCGTGCTGCCGTGTGAGCTGCACGACGTGGACGATGCGAAGATGCGTGTCGGGAGCTGCGGTTTCCCGCGCACAGGCATGGAGGTGGCGATCCTGGACCTGGAGGGACGCGAACTGCCGCCGAACCAGACGGGCGAAATCTGCGTGCGAGGCCCCGGCGTCTTCGCCGGCTACCACAACAATCCGGATGCAACGGTGCAGGCGACGCGCTTCGGCTGGTTCCACACCGGCGATCTCGGACACGTCGATGCCGAGGGCTTCGTCTACATTACCGGCCGTGCATCGGACATGTACATCTCCGGTGGCTCCAATGTTTATCCGCGCGAAATCGAAGAGGTGCTGCTGACCCATCCTTCGGTGGCCGAGGCCTGCGTGGTAGGGATGCCGGATGCGCGCTGGGGCGAAAGTGGCGTTGCCGTGCTGGTTGCCGCTGCGGGCGCAGCGATCGATGAAGATACTCTTCGGGCGCATTTGGAAGGGCGGCTGGCAAGATACAAATGGCCGGCACGGTTCGTGGTTTGGCCGGAGCTGCCCAAATCGGGCTATGGCAAGGTAGCCAAGCGCGACGTGAAACAGCGGTTGCAGGAGGAAAGCTGATGCAGGACGCACCGAAAGACATTGCCGCGATCCACGATTATCATGCGCATGTCTACTACGATCCCGCCAGCAAGGACCGTGCGGCGACGCTGCGGCAGTGGGTGGAGGAACGCTTCCCCGGCCAGATGCGCATGGGAAGCTGGCACGACGAGCAGGTGGGGCCGCACGTGCAGGCGATGTACCAGATCGCGTTTCCACCGGATCTGCTGCCGACTCTGGTGCCGTTCCTGATGATGAACCGCATGGGGCTGACGATCCTGCTGCATCCGCAATCCGGCCGGCCGCGTGACGATCACACGCTGAACGCGATGTGGATGGGCGAAGTGCTGCCCGTGAAGACCGAGGTGCTGCGGGAAGTGGGCTAAAACCCAACTTAGATCGAGTGGGTTAGATCGAGCGGGAGCTTCGGTGCGCAATCTTGCCTGGTGAACCCGGGCGCCGGGATGAGACAAACGATACGGGTGGCTGGTTGCTTCTAAAGAATGCTACAGAACTTCGTTCCAGGCCGGGTTGGTTTGACCTGGCTCCCAAACCTCGTCCTCGCCTAGCCGGGCGGCCACCTTGGCGCCTTCTCGGGCGATCGCCTCGATGACGACCCGGGTGCGCGGCGGCAGGTGGCGCCGCGAGGGGTAAAGCAGAAATGCGGGAAGGCGCTCCGTCTGGTAGTCGGTCAGGAGCCGGTGCAGCCGCGCCGTCCGCACGTCGTCCACGATCAGCGCTTCAGGGACCATGGCGACGCCATACCCGTCCAGCACGGCGCGCCGCACGATCGCGGCATTGTTGGCGTGGAAGCGGCCCTGGACCCGGATCGTCTCCGGGCCATTGGGGCCCTTGAAGAGCCACTGGGCGCTCTCGGGCCCGAATTCGTGGATAACGCAATCATGTTCCGCCAGATCGGCTGGTCGCGCCGGCGTGCCGCGCCTGTCCAGGTAGGCGGGGGCGCCGACCAACACGCGGCCAAAGGCGCCGATCCGGCGCGCCACAAGCGAGGAATCCGGCGGCTGGCCGACATGCAACGCGACGTCGAGCCGCTCCTCGATGAGGTCGCCCAACTGGTCCCGCACGACGAGCTCGATCGACAGGGCGGGATAGTCGTCCATGAGGCCGCGCAGCCGCGGGGTCATCAGGGTGGCGCCCGCGGTGGTGACCCCGATGCGGACCAGGCCGGCGGGTGAGATGCGCTGCCGGCGCAGCGCGCCTTCCAGCTCCTGCTCCAGCTCGATCAGGCGCTGGGCGTATTGCAGCAGGTCGTGGCCATCCTCCGTGAGGCTCAGGTGGCGGGTGGTGCGCTGGAACAATCGGATACCGAAACGGTCCTCGAGGTCGCCGACAAGGCGGGTAACTGACGAGTGGCTGGTGTTGGTCTCGCGTGCGACGGCGGAAAAGGAGCCGGTCTCGGTCACGCGGATAAAGGTGCGGAGTGCCTGGAGGAGGTCCATGATTTGCCGTTTCCATGCACAAATTCTGTGCTCGCCGGCCAGATTATCAGGGGCCTGGCAAAAGGTCACAGGGCGGCGCGAAAGGGAGAAGTGCAGAGCTCAATATCCGCAAGCTGGCCATCTCGAATTTGAGGTGCGCGGTCTCCCGCCTGTGGCCGGCTTCTACACCGGCGAGGAAGCGTGACAGGGGCGCCATCCTCAAACCCGACGCGCCTTGTCCATTCCGACTCCAGGGCGCTTCCATCTTTGCTGGAAACGCATGCAGCCAATTGTCGTTGCGAAGAGCGAAGCGGCGCAGCAATCTCCTGCCGGCAAGCCGCTGCCGCTCGCGCCGCAGGAGATTGCTGCGTCGCTTCGCTTCTAACAGGAAACAACCCATCATGGCCGGGCTTGATCCGGCCATCTTCCCACACTGATCGGGCACGGCCGCCAGGCCGGTGGTCAACTCGCACTCATGTCGGCGATTCCAGTCACGATGAAGCTGCTCTTGCGGGTGTGCACAGCTTGACATCCCCCGTCCCCCCTTCATCATTCCCCTCATCGGGAGGAAAGTCCCAGGGGAAACAACGAATGTCCGCGCTCGACCATTGCCTGAACGTCTACGACCTGCGTGCCGCCGCCCAACGCCGCCTGCCCCGCGCGGTGTTCGAATTCGTCGATCGCGGCAGCGAGGACGGCATCGCCGTCGCCAACAACCGCGCTGCCTTCGAGCGCCTCAAGCTCCGCCACCGCGCCCTGGTCGATGTCTCCGGCCGCACCATGAACACCCCCCTGTTCGGCAAGCCCGTCTCCATGCCGATGGCGATCGCGCCCACCGGCGCCGCCGGCCTGTGCTGGCATGAGGGTGAGCTGGAACTCGCCAAGGCCGCCGCCCAGGCGAAGATTCCCTTCACGCTCGCCACCGGCGCCATGACCTCGATGGAGAAGATCGCCAAGGAAGCCGGCCCCGGCGTCGGCGGGCGGCTGTGGTTCCAGCTCTATGTCTGGAACAAGCGCGAAATGTCCTACCAGCTTATCGAGCGCGCCCACCGCGCCGGATTCGAAGCGCTGATCGTCACCGTCGATACCATCGTGCCGCCCAACCGCGAGTACAACACACATAACGGCTTCGTTCTGCCCTTCACGCCGAACGTCACGTTCACGCTCGACATCATGCGCCATCCGGTGTGGTTCACCAACGTGCTGATGAAATACTTCACCACCATCGGCATGCCGCGCAACGAGAACTACCCCGACGAATACAAGCGGATGAGCAGAAATGATCCGAACACCACGCAGATGACGCGGCAGGATTCGCTGAACTGGGACGACATCAGGATCTTCCGCGACAAATGGCCGGGCATCCTGATGATCAAGGGCGTCAACCGGCCCGATGACGCGGTGAAGGCCATCGAATACGGCTGCGACGGCATCGTGGTGTCCAACCACGGCGGCCGCAACATGGACAGCGTCGTCGCCTCCATCGACGTGCTGCCGGAGATCGCCGAAGCCGTCGGCGACCGCGGCACGGTGATCCTCGATTCCGGCGTCCGCCGCGGCTCCGACATTGCCAAGGCGCTGGCACTGGGCGCGAAGGCGGTGCTGACCGGCCGCGCCACGCTGTATGGCACTGCGGTCGGCGGCCAGGCCGGCGCGTTCAAGGCCATCAGCCTGATCCGTAACGAGCTCGACAAGACGATGGCCTATACCGGCTGCCGCAACGTCAACGAGATCTCGCCGGACATCTTCTTCGGCTACCGTCAGGGCAATCGCCTGCAGGACATGGTAATGGACGCGGTGTGAACCGCCGCCCGACCCTGCTTTCCCTGTTCACGGCCTTCGCCAGCATCGGCATCATGAGCTTCGGCGGCGGCCTGACGGCATGGATCCGCCGCGAGGTCGTGCAGCGCCGCGAATGGCTCGACGACCAGCAATTCCTCTCCGGCTATGCGCTGTCGCAGCTCGTGCCGGGCGCGACGAACGTCAATCTCACGGTGTTCATTGGCGCGCAGTTGCGCGGCATCCCCGGTGCCATTGCCGCCTTTGCCGGCCTCACCGCGCTGCCGGTGGCGATCGTCTTTGGGCTCGGCGCTCTCTACCTGCACAAATCCGGCCTGGCCGGAGGCGGCAGCGTCGGCGCCGTCCTGGCCGGCATGGGAGCCGCGGCGATTGGGCTGAACCTGGGCACCGGTATCCGATTGGGCCGGCTGCATGTGCGCCGCCTGGTCCCGGCCGTCGTCGCCCTGGTCATCGCGCTGGCTATCGGCGTGCTGGGGTTCCGGCTGCTGCACGTGCTGGCGGTGATGCTGCCGGTCAGCCTGGCGCTGACCTGGCTGGACCAGCGCGCATGATTGCCACGTTGCTGCAACTCGCGCTGCTGTTCGGCGGCCTGTCGCTGCTGGCGTTCGGCGGCGGCACTTCGGTGCTGCCGGACATGCAGCGGGTGACGGTGAATGTCTATCACTGGCTGACCGGCCCGCAGTTCCTGGACTTCTTTGCCCTCTCACGCGCCGCGCCGGGTCCCGGTTCGCTGATCGTCGTGCTGATTGGCCAGAAGGCCGCCGGGGTGGCCGGTGCGCTGGTGGCTTTTCTCGCGATGTTCGGCCCGTCCTCCGCATTGCTCTACGTCGCGGCGCTGGTCTGGCACCGTGCCGCGCACACCGCGTGGCGCGCGCTGCTGGAACGCGCGCTGGCGCCGGTGGCGATCGGTTTGACTCTGGCCAGCGGACTTGCCCTGATCCGCGGCACAGAGCATGGCTGGGCGCAATACGTGGTCACCGCCGCAGCGACGCTGGCGTTCGCGTTTACCGACCTGCACCCGCTGGCCTTGCTGGCCGGCGGCGCGGTGCTGGTGCTGGTGGCGGGCGGTTAGCGCGCGCCACGGTAGCTTCCGTATCGCGAGCGCGGTAAAACCGCCGGCAGACCGAACAGGCGCCCAATGGATTGCATCGTCGTTTGTGCCGTCTTTCAGGACGCGGCTGCCCATATTTTGGAATGGCTTGCCTTCCACCGGATGATCGGCGTGGACCGGTTTGTCCTGTACGACGGGGGCAGCACCGACGGCACCGCCGCGCTGATTGCGCGTTCGCGGTTTGCCCGCCAGGCGACGGTGATCGCGTGTCCAAGCGGCGTGGAGCGTGCCGCCATCTACAGCGATTTTGTCGCCAGCCGCACCGCGGGGTCGGCCTGGGCCGCGATCATCGAGATCAATGACTTCCTGCATCCGCTCGGCGCGGAGTCATTGCGCGCCGTGTTGCCGCGGTATGACGGCTTTTCCGCCGTGACCCTGCGCCGCCTGAGATTCCTCGTTTCGGGAAAGATTCGTCCAGGCCAGCTTCTGCTCGCTGCCTGTGTCGATCGCGCGCCGGATACGTCGCCGCAGAATGGCGCGGGTGTGACGCTTGTGCGCGTATCGGACATCCAGGGCGTGCAAGTATCGCCGCTGGGCTTCACCTTGGCGGGGGGCGCCTGCGATGCCAGCGGGACTCCGGTGGCGCCGGCGCAATTGAATGCAGGAAGCGATGGCGTGTTGGTGGTGAACCGCTATCGCCGTTTCGCGGAGCAGCAGGAAACCGTGGCGGACCGCCGCATCTTCCGCTTCGTGCCGCGCTTGCGGGCGCTGCTGCACGATGGCGTTCCTGCGGCACCAGCGGGCTCCGCCGCGGCGCCTGCCCTGCGCCCCACGCCGCCGGTTCCGCCGCTGCCGCAGGCACCTCCGCCGCTGCTCGGCATCGGCGTCATTAGCTATAATCGCTGTACCTTGCTGAACGAGACGCTCGACCTGGTGCTGCGGCATACCCGCCATCCCCGCACGATCGTTGCGGTAGCGGACGACGGTTCCACCGACGGCACGCTGGACATGCTGCGCGAGCGCCGCACTCTGACGGTGACCGGCCGCAACATGAGCATCGCCTGGAACAAGAACCGCGCCCTGTTTCTGCTGGCCGAAATCGTTCGATGCGACATCGTTATCCTGATGGAGGACGACACATATCCGGAGGAAGACAACTGGGAAGCCGACTGGATCCAGGCGGCGCAGCGCTGGGGGCATATCAGTGGGCTGCCGCGTGGAATACCAGAGCGTCCAGTAACGGGGACGGGAACCCTCGACGATCCGTTCGAAAGCGAGTGGCTGACCGCCCAGTGTGCCGTGTTCTCCCGTGAAGCGGTATTGTTCGGCGGCTATTTCGACACCCGCTTCCGCGGCTATGGCCACGAGCATGTCGAGCACACATTCCGGCTGCGCCGCCTTGGGTATGGCCCGGCCACTGAAGAACCCGGCCGGTTCAAGTCGATCTGGGGCGGTATTGGCGTCCGCCCGGTTCAATCGACCTTCAACGCGAAGAGCGATCTGGCGGAGCTGAACCGCCAGCTTGCCGCAGAGCTGATGGGAGATCTCAGCTACCGGGGGCCATGGCGGACCGAGGAAGAGGCCCGGCAATTCCGTGACGAGATGCGGCAGGCCGTTCCGCAAGCGGTGCGATAACCGTCATGGCTGCGGGCGCCGATGATCGGGCCGAGGGACCGGTCTTTCACATCGAACCGAAGGGCCGGCTCGGCAACCAGATGATGCAGTACATGGTTGCGCTGAAATTCCGCAGCCTTGTGCCCGGCACGCGGTTTTCCAACGTGAATTTTCCCGGCTGGGGCATTCACCATCCGAAGCTGCCGCTGTTCGGCAGGCTGGAACGTGCGGAGGAGCAGCAGCATTTCGAGATGGACGGGCTGGCAGCGCGAGCCCGGGCCGGCAAGACCGAGGTGATCATCTATAACGGCTTCGGCCAGCGCATGGAGAATTTCCTCGATGCGGATTTCTACCGCAAGGTATTTCGCTCACCCGTCGCCAGTCCTTACTGGTTCGATGAGCAATACGTGATATGCCCGGTCCGCGCGGAGGACGTCCTGAATGAACGCGCCGGCCACCAATACCCGCTGATGCCGGTGGAGTTCTATGCGGATATCGTCGCCGAGAGCGGCCTGAAACCCGTGTTCATTGGTCAGACCGCGCCCAATCTTTACACCAACCGCCTGCGCGACCGTTTTCCGAACGCACTGTTCCTGCAGACCGGCAACCCGATGCTGGACTTTGAAATCATCCGCCAGGCGAAGAACATCGTGCTGGGTGTGACCACGTTCGGCTGGCTGGCCGCGTGGATGTCGCACGCAGAACGCATCTTCATGGCCGTGAGCGGCATGTTCAATCCGATGCAATATCCGCCGGTCGATCTGCTGCCATTCGGCGACCCGCGTTATCGATTCTATCTGTTCCCGATCAACTACGGCGTGCCGCTGGCGCGCCATGCGGAGGTGCATCGCCGTATCGCGCCGTATTGGCGTTTCGTTCCGCAGAAAGAGCTGCAGCGGATGTTTCGCGAAGCGCCCCGCTTCGATCCGTCGTTCACGCAAATGCGGCAGGCAATGGATGTCGAGTTCTATTTGAGAACAAATGCCGACGTGCGGGCCCATTTCGGCAATGATGCCGAGGCAGCCTGGGTCCACTACTACAACAACGGGGTGCGCGAGGGGCGCCACCCATTCCGGTTCGCACCGGCCTGGTACGCCGGACGCTATCCGAAAGCGGCATTCGAGGTGGCACAGGGCGACTACGGCACGCTCTCGCATCATTATGTGGCGGTCGGCCGCGCGCATGGCTATCGGCCGTTGCCCGACGAAGCGGGGTATATCGAAGCGGAGGAACTGGACGCCCCGCCGCCCTCGATCAGGATGCTGGCCAAGGAAGTCCTGTCACTGGATCCGCCTGCGCTGCCGGGCGCCAAGGGATCGGTGACGTTGGGACCGAGTTTCGAACACTACCTGTCGCCGCCCGCCATCGCGGCGTTCCGCCGGGGGCCAGACGATCCGTTCTGCATCTACCGGCTGCGTGACGTCATCCTTGATGCTTCGATCATGGCCCTGTCGCAGGGCCGCAAGCCAATTCCCGAGACGCTGTTTCTGGTCAAGCAGGACGATTATGAGTTTGCCCTGGTGAAAGCCCTGCATCCCGAGCTGACCGATCCGCGGCGGCACTACATCGTTGGTTGCAACCGGGCCTATGACAATTATTTCCATTGGATCGCGCAGGCCTTGCCGGCGATCGATTGGGGCATGCGCCTGCGCCGCGACCATGACGTGATACTTGCCCTGCCGCCCCTGCGTCTGCCATGGCAGGAGGCATCGCTGGCCTTGGCGGGCTATGCCGATGCGCCGCGGCTGACACTGGATGCACATACGCATTATTGGCTGTCCAGCGCGGAATATGCCGATTTCCTCGGCGGCCGCATGGCGTGGAGCGTACCGACCAGCGCGGCCGCCACCTATGCGCGCCTCCGTCAGGCGGTGCAGCCCGCGGAAGATGGCGACGATGCGATCTACATCGCGCGCACGGATTCGATGCGCCGCCGCATGTTGAACGAGGATGCGCTGATCGCCATGCTGCAGCGCCAGGGCGTGCGGATCGTCGTACCTGGCGCCCTGCCGGTCGCGCGGCAGTTTGCGCTGTTCCGCCGGGCGCGCCTGGTGATCGGCCCGCATGGTGCAGGTTTGAGCAATATCGTTGCGTGCGAGCCGGGCACGCATGTCTACGAACTGGTGCCCAGGGACTATCCCAATTACTGCTACTGCCAGATCGCCCAGGCCTGCGCATTCCATTACTGGTGCGACGTGTTCCCCAACGAGGACGAAGACGTCGCCGCCCAGGACCGCAAGTGGCGCGTGGACCTCGACGTGGTTGCGAGGACACTCGATGACATCCGGGCACACATGGCCAGGGCGGGGTCGGCTGGATGAGCAATACTGCCGGCGGTCCGATTTTCCATGTCGAGCCGAGGGGGAGGCTCGGCAGCCGCATGTTTCAGTACATGGTTGCACTGAGTTTCCGGGCATTGGTGCCGGATTGCCGTATCTCCAATGTGCAAATGCCTGAATGGGGTATCGATCATCCGCCGATTGAACTGGAAGAACCCATCGCGTGGGCGGGGGAGCCGCAGCACATCGATTTGGCAGGGCTTGCTCAGCGAGTCCGCCGCGAGGAATTGCGCAGCATTGTCTATACCGGGCGCGGTCAGCGGCTGGAGAATTTTCCCTCGCTTGATGTTTGCCGGCCGGTCTTTCGCCCCAGTGTCGTCAGCCCGACGCGGTTCGGCGAGCGCCATATCATCTGTCATGTGCGTGCCCCGGATGCTGACCCCGCTCTTCCGGATATCAACGCTCCGCTGACGCCCATCGCATTCTACGCCGGGATCGTGCAGCAGACGGGCCTTATTCCGGTGTTCGTCGGTCCTGGTGCGGGCGGGATGCATGGCGAGATTCTCCGCCGGCACTTTCCGTCCGCGGTATTTTCGGAAGCCGGCGATGCGGTGCTGGATTTCGAGACCATGCGTCAGGCCCAAGCGATGGCTGTTGATGTCAGCAGCTTCGCTTGGCTCGCCGCATGGCTGTCGCATGGCGAGCGCATTTTCTTGGCGGTGAACGGCCGGTTCAATCCGATGCAAGAGCCCTCGGTCGATCTGCTTCCCTTCGGCGATCCGCGCTATTGCTTTCACCTGTTTCCCGTCAACTATGCGATGCCGCCGGATCGCCAGAGCGTAATGCACGATCGCATAGCGCGACTGTCCCGCTTCATCCCGCAGGATCATTTGCAGCGCCTGTTGCGCGACGCGCCGCGATTCGACCCATCGATCGACGACATGATGGAGGCATTCGACGCCGCCTGGTATCTGGCAAACAATCGCGACGTAGCGGCGCAATTTGGACGCGAGAATACGGAAGCCGCCCGCTGGCATTACCGGGACAGCGGTATGCGCGAGCGGCGATTGCCATTTGCGCTGTCGCCGGCGTGGTACGCCGAACGCTATCCGATGGCGGCGTTGGAAGTCTCGCAGGGAGATTACAGTGGCTTCGCCCAGCATTATGTCGCCGTCGGCCGTACGCGTGGGTACCGGGCCGTGCCGGAGGGCGTGGATCGCGAGACAGAGCCAACTGACCCTTCGGCCTGCGGTTTCGGAATCGAGATGCTGGCCGAGGAGGTGGTGGTCCTGGAACACGCCGCGCCAGTTGAAATCGATCTCGAAGTATCCCCCGGCCGTAGCTTTCAGCGCCTGCTGTCGCCAGAGAACGTAGCGGACTTCGATCGCGTCGAAACCACCGGGGATATGCGCATTTTCAGGCTGCGCAATGTCGTGCTTGATACCTCGACGATGATGCTGTTTTCCGGGCATCGGCCACTTCGCGAGACCTTGTACTTGATGAACCAAGGGGACTTCGATTACGCCCGGGTAAAACCGCTGCATCCTGAGGCGACCAACGCCGCCACTCATTATATCGTTGGCGGCAATGTCGCTGCCGGCAATGTGGGGGCCGGCAACTACTATCATTGGATGGCCCAGTCGCTGCCGGCGATCGATTGGGGGGTGCGCCATCGCCGCCATTCCGATATTGCCATCGCCGTGCCGCCGCTGCGGCGGTGGCAGGTGGAATCCCTGGCACTGCTGGGCTACGCGCATTTGCCGAGGCTGACGTTGCGGCCTGTTGCGCATTACGCCCTTGCGAGTGCGGAGTACGCCGAGTTCCTTGGCGCGCGGATGCCGGGTTCCGTGTCGAAGGCCGCCGCGGAGACGTTTGGCCGGTTGCGCGCGGCGGTCGAGCCGGCTGCCGACGGTGCCGATACGATCTATGTCGCGCGCACGGATTCGACCAGGCGAATTATGATGAACGAAGACGCGCTGATCGCGATGCTGGAACGGCAGGGCGTGCACATCGTTGTGCCGGGCGTGCTGCCGGTCAGGCAGCAGCTTGCGATGTTCCGCCGAGCCAGGCTGGTGATTGGACCGCATGGCGCGGGGCTCAGTAATCTGGTTGCCTGCGAACCTGGCACGCAGGTCTATGAACTGGTGCCAAGCTTCTACGCCAACAACTGCTTCAATCGCCTGGCGCAGACCTGTCGGCTGCACTGGTGGGGTGATGCGTTCCAGGGCGGAGCAGGCGGCGGCGATCCGTTCAAACGGACCTGGCGCGTCGATCTTGACGTGGTCGCAGGAAGATTGGACGAGATTCGTGCACGCATGGCGACGCGGGAGCGGGCAGCATGAGCGCAAGACCCGAGGGTCCGGTATTCCATATCGATCCGCATGGCGGGTTCGCCAGCCGCATGTTCCAGTACATGGCGGCGCTGAAATTCGCGAGCCTGGTCCCGGGGTGCCGCATCTCCAATGCCGTATTGCCGGAGTGGGGGATTGCACATCCGCCATTGGCGTTGCCGGCGCCGGTTGGCGCTGCCGGTGCGCTGCAGGACACTGAACTTTCCGATCTCGCAGGGCAGGTACGGAACGGCGCTACGCGCGCCGTCGTCTATTCCGGCATCGACCTGGACGTGGCGAATTTCCCGACCGCGAAGGAGTGCCAGGCTGTGTTTCAATCGAAGGCAGAGCTGCCCTTCCGGTTTGGAACGAACGATCTGGTCTGTCCCCTGGGAAGCGAAGCCGCGGCCGAGGAGACGGGGCCGTTCCATCCGCTGACGCCGGTCGAATTCTATCGCGAAATCGCCGAGGAGACCGGCCTTGTGCCAGCGTTTGTTGGGGATGCGGTGCCGCGACCCTATCTGGACCTGTTGCGTGCCGCTTTTCCGCAGGCCCGGTTCGTCGCTTCCGGCAACCCATTGCTGGATTTCCTGGCAATCAGGCAGGCCAGTACTATCGTCGTCGGCGTCAACAGCTTTGCCTGGCTTGCCGCCTGGCTGTCGCGGGCGGATCGCATTTTCATGACGGTGTCGGGTATGTTCAATCCGATGCAATACCACTTTGCCAACCTGCTGCCATTTGGCGACACGCGCTATCTGTTCCACCTTTTCCCGATCAACTACGCGGTGCCGCTGGAGCATCTTGCCGCGGCGCATCGCCGCATCGCGCCGTTCTGGCGGCCGGTGCCGCATGATGGGCTGCAGCGGCGGATCAAGGAAGCGCCGCGCCTGGATCCGCCGGACCCGGTCATCCTGGATAATTTCGACCCCGATTTCTATCTGTCATCCAATCCCGATCTGCTGCAATTGCTTGGCGCGGGCAACACGGAGGGCGCGCGCGCGCACTACCTGCTGCTGGGCATCCGCCAGTACCGCCTGCCGTTTCGTTTGGCTCCCGCGTGGTACGCGGCGCGCTATCCGATGGCGGCGTTTGAAGTCGGGCAGGGGGACTATGGGAATTTCGCACACCACTACATCGCGGTCGGACGGGAGCGCGGCTACCGGCCGAATCCCGAACCAAACGAACCGTGGTGGGAATAAGCTCTCCCGCGCGCGCGAATAGCGCGCGCGGGAGAGGTTGTTGCATCAGTTCATCTCCCTGAGCCGCGGCGCCACGTCGCGGCCGAACAATCGGATATTCGCCATGGCATCCTGGTGGCTGAGATAACCGCCCTGGCCAAAGAACAGCAGATGGCCGACGCCGCCCATGCGTTCGTTGAAATCGCGGATCTGGTCGTAGACATCGTCGGGGTTGCCGGCAAAGACGGTATCGGTATCCATGAATTGCTGCACCGTCGCCTTGCGGTGGTCGATCATGTTGCCCTGGCGATCTTTCACGATGCGATGCGCGCGCGGCCCGGCTTTCAATATCGCCACATTGGCCGCCACCGAATTGTAGCCCGGCGGGTTGGTGAAAGGCTCTGCCACGACGGGCGCGGTGCGCACATAGTCGGCGATCTGGTCGGCGCGGCGCAGCCCCTGCTCGCGCGTGTCGCCGACGCCCACCACGGCGGCATAGGCCATCCGGTCCGGCCCGGCTTCCCAGCCGTTCCTGCGGGCGGTTTCACGATACGCGTCGTACATCGGCTTCGCCGTGCCGCCGGAAAGCAGCGTGCCGATCACGTGGCCGCGTTCGGCGGCAAGCCGGCCGCT
>Ga0335075_10006375_pt1 | contig 18227 bp, 16 predicted proteins | sample Lox_Sample_24_FD_206723 | JGI IMG/M metagenome (GOLD analysis project Ga0335075, IMG submission 206723) | Soil microbial communities from Loxahatchee National Wildlife Refuge, Florida, United States - Lox_Sample_2.4 | ecosystem: Environmental > Terrestrial > Soil > Wetlands | place: USA...
TCGCCTGGATCTGCTGTCCTGGCTACCTGAAGCGCGGCGACCACCGCCATGCCGCACGAGCCGCCCACCAGCAGTGCTTCCTCGCGCGCGAGCCGGCGCGTCATCAGGAACGACTGGGCGTCGCTGACCGCGATGACCCGATCGCAGATGCCCTTGTCGTAGGTCTCCGGCCAGAAGTCCTCGCCGACGCCCTCCACCAGGTACGGCCGCCCGGTACCGCCCGAGTAGACGGACCCCTCCGGATCGGCGCCGATGATCTGGACCCGCCCGCCGGACACCTCCTTGAGATAGCGGCCGGTTCCGGAGATCGTCCCGCCGGTTCCGATGCCGGCCACGAAATGCGTGACGCGGCCCTCGGTCTGCGCCCAGATTTCCGGGCCCGTGGTCAGGTAGTGCGAGTTCGGGTTCTCCTGGTTGGCGTACTGATTCGGTTTCCAGGCACCGGGCGTCTGCCTGGTGAGCCGGTCGGAGACTGAGTAATAGGAGTCCGGGTGATCCGGCGAGACCGTGCCGGGGCAGACGACAACCTCGGCGCCGTAGGCCCGGAGCACGGCGATCTTGTCCTGGCTGACCTTGTCCGGGCAGACGAACAGGCAGCGGTAGCCCTTCTCGGCCGCCACGATCGCCAGGCCGACACCGGTGTTGCCTGAGGTCGGCTCGACGATCGTGCCGCCTGGCCTCAGCTCGCCAGACCGCTCGGCCGCCTCGACCATGCGCAGCGCGATCCGGTCCTTGACCGAGCCGCCGGGGTTGAAGTACTCGATCTTGGCCAGCACATCGGGGCCTGACCCGTCCCCCGCCACCCCGCGCGTCACCTTCCGCAGCCGCAAGAGCGGGGTGTTCCCCATCAGATCGATCAGGGAATTGTGCACGTCCATCGCTCGCTCGCCGCCTTGCTCTTGCTTCCTGCGCTGGTGCCTTGCCGGGTGCCTCGGCCCCGGCTTCTTGCCTGGTGGCCAGCCCTCCGGTCCTTTGACGCTATCCCACCTCGCGACCTCAGGCTGAGCCGCCCGGCGAAGGCTCAGGTCCCTCCCGGGCACCGGGGTTCACTCCTCGCCACGACGTGGGTTACTGTCAGGTAACAGGTCAACCGCAAGACTTCGCATGAGCAGGAGCCGTCATGCCCGAGGCAGTCGTCGTCGCCACCGCCCGCTCTCCCATCGGCCGGGCGTTCAAGGGGTCGCTCACCAGCATCCGACCGGACGACCTGACCGCGCAGATGATCAGAGCGGTGCTGGCGAAGGTGCCGCAGGTCGACCCGGCGCAGATCAGCGACCTGATTCTCGGCTGCGGCCTGCCCGGCGGCGAGCAGGGCTACAACATGGCCAGGGTGGTGGCCGTGATGCTCGGCTATGACTCGCTGCCCGGCACCACAATCACCCGGTACTGCTCTTCCTCGCTGCAGAGCACCAGGATGGCCTTCCATGCCATCAAGGCCGGCGAGGGCGACATTTACATCTCGGCGGGCGTGGAGTGCGTCAGCCGGTTCGCCAAGGGCAGCAGCGACGGCCTGCCGGACACCAAGAACCCGGTGTTCGCCGACGCGGAGGCTCGCGCGGGCGAGATGGCTAAGGGTGGCTTTACCTGGACCGACCCACGCGCCGACGACAAGGTCCCGGACGTCTACATCGCGATGGGCCAGACGGCGGAGAACGTTGCCCAGATTCGCGGCATCTCCCGCGCTGAGCAGGACGAGTTCGGCGTCAGGTCGCAGAATATGGCTGAGAAAGCGCTGGCCGACGGCTTCTGGCAGCGTGACATCACGCCGACCACGATGCCTGACGGAACCGTGGTGTCGGCGGACGACGGACCGCGGGCCGGCACCACGCTGGAGAAGGTAGCCCAGCTACAGCCGGTGTTCCGGCCGGACGGCACGGTCACGGCCGGGAACTGCTGCCCGCTCAACGACGGCGCGGCCGCAGTCGTCGTGATGAGTGACACCAAGGCGGCCGAACTGGGCATCACGCCGCTGGCCAGGATCGTGTCGACCGGCGTCACGGCACTCTCGCCCGAGATCATGGGGCTCGGCCCGGTCGAAGCATCGCGCCAGGCCCTCGGCCGCGCTGGCATGACGATCGACGACATCGACCTCGTCGAGATCAACGAGGCGTTCGCAGCGCAGGTCATCCCGTCTTACCGGGACCTCGGCATCGACATCGACAAGCTGAATATCAACGGCGGCGCCATCGCCGTCGGCCACCCGTTCGGCATGACCGGCGCGCGCATCACCTCGACGCTGCTGAACAGCCTGCAGTTCCACGACAAGGCGATCGGGCTCGAGACGATGTGCGTGGGCGGCGGCCAGGGCATGGCGATGATCTTCGAGCGGCTCAGCTGACGCTGGTGCGGCTGGCTGTTGGGGCTGGCTGTTGCGGCTGGCTGGTGCGGCTGGCTGTTGCGGCTGGCTGTTGCGGCTGGCTGTTGCGGCTGGCTGTTGCGGCTGGCTGTTGCGGCTGGCTGTTGGGGCTGGCTGTTAGGGCGTGAGTCACGGATTGCTGCCCCTCTTGGGGCCACGATCGGTGACCCATGCCCCATAGCATGGTTTATCCGGCGGCTGGCGGTCGTCTCAGCTGCGGCGCCCTGGCGCGAGTGGCGAGCACACCTTCCTCGCATACCTGGCCGGCAAACCGTGCATTACGGAAGGGTTGCGCGCGGGGGTTGTCTTGCGGCGCTATGTGGTGCACTCTCGTCTGCAAGGACTCCCTCGCACCTGGAGGTGCCACTTGTCCCTGACCCACTCTCCGGAGCTGCATCAGAACCTGATCGCCCGCATCCCGTCGGTCACCGGACTCCAGCTCCGAGAGTGGTTCAGCCGTCTAGAATCCGGCCCTTCCTTCCTGAGATGCAACGAGCGCGCCAACTGGCTGTCCGACGAGCACGGGCTGTCGCACGGCTACGCCAGCGCGATCGTGCACGAGTACGAGATCCAGCGGCGCAGCAGACTTAACGGCGCTTGACGCCGCCGTGGACATCGGCCGCGCCACTAGCTTCCTGTCCAGGAATCCTCGCGCAGTCCTCGCGACGATCAGGAAGGACGGCCGGCCGCAACTATCGCCTGTGGTCGCAGCGGTGGATGACGACGGCCGCATCCTGATCAGCACGCGAGAGACCGCGGTCAAGGCGAAGAATCTGGCCAGGGATCCGCGCGCCTCGCTGTGCGTGCTCAATGACCGCTTCTTCGGCGAATGGGTTCAGGCAGAAGGCGATGGCGAGCTCATCCACCTTCCGGAAGCGCTCCCGCTCCTCGAGGATTACTACCGGCGCATCTCCGGCGAGCATCCCGACTGGGATGACTACCGGGCGGCGATGAACCGGGAGAAGCGCTTGATCATCCGCATCGCGATCGACCGAGCGGGACCGGATGTGAGTGGCTGATGGGAAGGGAACGTGGTCGGTTAGGCAGCATGTGGTCTGCAAGTGCGCCGCTGAGGGGATCCGCCGGTAGCCAGAAAAAGGCACGGCTGCCCGTTTTACTGGGCAGTAATGACGGGATTCCCGAGTTGATGTGCTGCCCGGTTAATAGCTGCCGAACCCGCCAACACAAGCCTTTATTAGCCTGACTGCACAGTCAGAAGGCGGCTTGGTGCGCGCCGCAGCAACCGGCATAATGCCAGGTCAGTACCCCCGGTCGGAGTCGAACCGACACTGGGGACCCTTTTAGGGGGCCGGCCTCTTCCCTTGGGCTACGGGGGCAGTGTGATGATACCTGCACCCTTGTGGAAACGCCAGGTTCGGCAATTAACGCGTACTGTTCTTCAGTCAATGTCTTGTTCTTAAACGCTGCGATGTTTCGCACACCGATACCCGCAGTGACGAATGAGCCATTCTTATTACGGTGCGTAGTGCGACGGATGCTCAGCGAGACGCTTCGCTTGCCCGGCGGAACACATCGTCGAGCATGGCATCGGTTACCCGGCCGGTGAAGGTGTTCTGCTGGCTCGGGTGGTAGCAGCCGAAGACGGTCAGTGGCCCGCCGGACGGGCCAGACGAACCAGCAGGCAGCGCCTCGCCGGCCGCCGAGGCACCGGGCGGCGATGCCAGCTGCACCTGCGCGCCGTGGCCGAACACCGGCCGTGGCCTCGGAACCTGGTAGCCGGCCGCCGTGAGCTGCGGCCACAGCGCCTGCCAGGCGAAATGACCCAGGCAGACGACAACGCGGAGGCTGTCCGCCAGCAGGCTGAGTTCCGCGGCGAACCAGGGCGAGCAGGCCTCGCGCTCGCTAGGCAGCGGCTTGTTGGCCGGCGGTGCGCAGCGGACCACAGCGCTCATCCTGGCGGAGAACAGCCGCTGACCGTCATCCGCCGAGACCGAGGTGGCCTGAGCGGCGAGGCCGCAGCGCCACAGCGACGCATACAGGACATCGCCGCTCCGGTCACCGGTGAAGATACGGCCCGTCCGGTTCCCGCCATGAGCGGCAGGAGCGAGGCCCAGGATCAGGATTGCCGGCCGATCGTCACCCCAGTCAGGCACCGGGCGGCCCCAGTAGACCTCGTGCTGGTACGAGCGGCGCCGAGTCAGGGCGACTTCCTCACGCCAGCGCACCAGCCGGTCGCAGGCACGGCAGACCGACTCGCGGGCGGCGACCTCGGTGAGCGAGCCCGCGCTGGCGGCCAGTTCCCGGACGTCCGCGGCGTTGCGCGCGACCGGGGTGGCGGGCGTCGCCGGGTCGTCCGGCCAGCCGCTGCCGGGCGGGACGAAGGCCTGGTCAGCCACCGGCGATCGACCAGGCTATGCCGTCCAGGATGTCGTGCTCGCTGGTGACGTAATCGGCAAAGCCGAAGCGCAGCAGGACACGGTCAAGCACGAGTGCGCCGGCGCCGATCACGTCGACCCGGCCCGGGTGCAGAGTGGGGATCGCAGCTCGCTGCTCCCTGGTCTCGCTGAGCAGCCGCTGGGTGACCTCATGTACATCGCTGGCCGGGATCCGGGCGTGATGAGTCTTCGCCGAGTCGTACTCGGGCAGGCCCAGCGCGATCGCGGTCACCGTCGTCACCGATCCGGCTAGCCCGACCAGCGTGTTGGCGCTGCGGACCGCGACAGCCCCGGCGACCCGCTCAAGGGCCGCGTCGATGTCGGCGCTGGCGGCCCGGACCTGGGCGAGGGTCGGCGGGTCGGAGCGAAGGTGCCGCTCGGTGAGCCGGACGCAGCCGATATCAACCGAGATGCCAGCGATGTCAGTTCCGGTAGCGGCCCCGTTCCCGCCAGGAGGCAGCGGACCCAGCACAAATTCGGTCGACCCGCCGCCGATGTCGACCACCAGGTACGGAGGCTGCGGGAGCGGGCCGGGCCCTCCGACCGCGCCCGCCAGCTCGGCCGTAGCACCGGCAAACGACAGCCGCGCCTCCTCGGCTCCGGTGATGACCACCGGCTCGATCCCGAGAGCGGCGTAAACGCCGCTGGTGAAGTCCGCGGCGTTGCTGGCGTCCCTGGTCGCGCTGGTCGCGACCATCCGGACCGCCTCGGCGCCAGCCTCCCGGATCGCCGCCGCATACTCCGCCAGGACCTTCATCGTCCGCTCGAGCGCCTCCGGTGCAAGCTTGCCGGTCGCGTCGACGCCCTGCCCGAGCCTGACGATCTCCATCCGCCGCTGCACGTCGGCCAGCACGCCGCGGGCCGGATCGACGTCGGCGATAAGCAGCCTGAGCGAGTTAGTGCCGCAGTCAATCGCGGCGACGCGCTTGCTCACTAGCCCGCCCTCCGGCGCCTGTCGCTGGCGCAGGTGCCGGCAGCACAGGTACTGGCAGCACGGGTACTGGCAGCACAGGTACTGGCAGCACAGGTACTGGTAGCACAGGGGCCAGCGGCCCACCACGCGCCCGCGGCTTGCACTGCCTGCTCGCCTAGCGGGTTCACCCCGGGCGCAGCCAGCGCATGTGCCGCCAGCGCGTGCAGGCACTTCACCCGCTCCGGCATGCCGCCCGCACTCTGCGTGCCGGGCGGCAGCGGCTCCAGGCCGGCGCGGCATGCCGCCTCGTCCCGGCGCCTCAGGTAATCCGCGTGGGCCGCCTGATAGCGAGCGCGCAGTCCGCTGTCCGCGGCCAGGCGCACGGTCATCTCCCGCATCATGCCCGCCGCCTCAAGCCGGCTCATCCCGGCGCTCGCCCGCGGACAGGTCAGGTAGAACAGCGTGGGGAACGGCGTGCCGTCTGGCAGCCGGGGAGCCGTCTGGACCACATCTGGCTGCCCGCACTCGCAGCGGTGCGCTATCGCCATCACAGCCCGCGGCCGCCGCCCAAGCTGCCGTTCGATGATGCTGAGGTCCGCCGCGTCGGGGCCAGTCACGTCGCTCATCTGGCCCGCATGTCCCGCGCAGCTCACCGGTGCGGCGTTCCGTCCGCCGCCTTGACCGACTCCCATAGCCGACCGTACCAAGGCGTGACCGATGCGGCCGACGTGCTCGAGTGATGCCGGGCCGCCGGGAAGATCACCTCGTAGCAGACCTGGGATGGGAAGCACATGTGCAGGTCGTCGCGCGCTTCCTGCTCGATGACGGTCGGCGAGCGCAGCGACTGGGCCTCGGCGCGCATGTGCTTCACCTGGATTGCGAGGTGCGCGTTCGCCGCAGCGAGCGCATCCAGCTGACGGCGGTCCGCGATGTACTGGCGCACCGGGTAAGCAAGCGTCAGCGCGATAGCGCAGAGCACGATCGCCAGCATTGCCGCGCGGCCAGTGAACTTCGGGTGCGGCATCAGCAGCGGCCGTCCGGCGGCACTCGGCCCGCCAGCGCTCTGTCCGCCAGTACGGGGCTCGCGGCCCGCGGTCACGGGCTGACGGCGGCTGCAGACCGCGGGAACGCCGCCCGCCCGGCGTATGCCGCGCCGTCGTCGAGCAGTTCCTCGATCCGAAGCAGCTGGTTGTACTTGGCCACTCGCTCGGACCGGGCTGGCGCGCCGGTCTTGATCTGGCCGCAGTTGAGCGCAACCACCAGGTCCGCGATCGTGGTGTCCTCGGTCTCGCCTGACCGGTGGCTCATCATCGTGGTGTAGCCGCTTCGGTGAGCCAGGTCCACGGCGCTGAAGGTCTCGGTAAGCGTGCCGATCTGGTTGACCTTGACCAGGAGTGAGTTGGCTACCTTCTCGGCGATGCCGCGCCTGATCCGGACCGGGTTGGTCACGAAGATGTCGTCGCCGACGACCTGGACCCGGTCGCCGAGCTCGGCGGTGAGCTGCCGCCAGCCAGCCCAGTCCTCTTCCGCCAGCGGGTCCTCCAGCGACACCAGCGGGTAAGAGTCCAGCCACTGCTCGTAGATGCGGGTCATCTCGGCGGCGGTCTTGGTCCCGCCCTCGAACGCATAGTTGTCGCCGTCGGCGAAGTTGCTGGCCGCCGCGTCGATGGCCACCGCGACGTCGCGTCCGGGCGTCAGTCCCGCCTTGCCGATCGCCTCGACAATGAGGTCAAGCGCGGCCCGGTTGTGCTCCAGGTCGGGCGCGAACCCGCCCTCGTCGCCGACTCCGGTGTTCAGGCCATGCTGCTTGAGCACCGCCTTCAGCGCATGGTAGGTCTCCGCGCCCCACCGGACGGCCTCGGAGAACGTGCTCGCCCCAACCGGAGCGATCATGAACTCCTGAATGTCCACATTGGTGTCGGCGTGCGCGCCGCCGTTCAGGATGTTCATCATCGGCACCGGAAGCAGGTGCGCGTTGGGACCGCCGAGGTAGCGGAACAGGGGCAGCCCTGACGACTCGGCCGCGGCCCTGGCGACGGCCAGGCTCACTCCGACGATGGTGTTTGCCCCGAGTCTCGATTTGTCCGGCGTGCGGTCGAGGTCGATTAGCTCCTGGTCGATGATTCGCTGGTCGTCAGCGTCAAGACCGAACAGCTCGGGCTCGATCTCCTCGCTCACGGCCTCGACGGCCTTGGTGACGCCCTTGCCGCCGTATTCCTCGCCGCCATCGCGAAGCTCGACCGCCTCGAAGATGCCGGTCGACGCCCCGCTCGGCACGGAGGCCCGGCCGCGGCTGCCGTCGTCGAGCAGAACCTCGACCTCCACCGTCGGATTGCCGCGAGAGTCAAGAATCTGCCTGGCAAAAATGCCTTCGATCGAGGCCACGGTGAACGCTCCCTGCGGTAGCGGTGCTAAACGGTCAGGTCGGAGCCTAGTAGAGGCGCCTCCGGCTGCCGCGCCGGCCACGCCGTTGCGGCCCCGACGACGGAGTGCTGGGCTCAGGCGCGCGCAGGGTCCCGCGGGCGGCTGGCGACCGTGTATCGCCACGTCGTCAGGCTGGTGCGTGGCTCCCGCGCAGCGGCGAGCACGCTGAGGATGGCCGCGGATAGTTCCGCTTGCTGACCGAGCGGGAGATTTGCCACGTTGGCGAAGGACAGCTGCAGGTCGGCGTACTGCTCAGCAGTCATGCTGGCGTCGGTGGCCTGCGCCCAGTAGTCGACGACTGACATCTGGCCGCTGCCGGTGATCTCAGCGCGGCCCTCGGCTAGCAGCGGCTCCAGGCTGGCAATGTGGGTATCCGGCTCGCGCACAAGATCGGGAGCCAGCCGTGCATACACCTGGTTGAGCCGACGCTGAAGATGGTGGTCTGTCAGCATCGGATAGCCCCAGGTACAGATGAGGAGTCCGTCCAGCCGGAGCAGCTGAGCGGCCAGCCGGTAGCCGAGGAGCGGGTCGACCCAGTGCCAGGCGTCGGCGCTCCAGATCTGACTGAATGGCTCGAAGCTGGCCGGCTCCAGCGACTCGAATGGCTGGCAGCGGACACTGAGGAGGCCGGCGGCGACGCTGCCCGCCAGGTTCTGCCTGAGCCGGTCGGCCATTGGCTCGGACGGCTCTGCCGCTACCACCTCGGCGCCGCCGGCCAGCAGAGCCGCCGTAAGCTGGCCGGTCCCAGCGCCTACTTCGAGCCGCGGACCGGTGGTTCCGGCTAGGCCCGTGGTCCCGGCTACGTCCGAGGCTCCCCGTGCCGAAACACCAAGCCGCGCGAGAGTCTGGCCGACGAACTCCGGTGCGTGCGCGATCCGGCCCGCGTCATAGTGATCTACCAGCTGGCCGAAGGACAGTGCGGCGCTCCTGTCGCGGTTAGCCCTCATCAGCGTGCCGCTGGTCAGCCTCCGGCCTGGGGGCCTCCGGCCTGCTGGCCTCCCAGTCGCGGACGCCGTCGGCGTAGGCACGGGCAGCTGTGCGCAGTTCGAGCTCGGGGTCGAGCCCGGCCGCCTGTACTTCGGCCGCGAGTACGAACAGTCGGCGGCCCACGTCGCTGACCCCGTCCAGGTCATCCGGCAGCTCATCAGGCGCACCGGCGCGCTGCGCCCGGCGCAGCAGCTGCGCGGCCAGCGCCAGGGCTGGCTGTCCCATCGGCACCCCGGCCAGCGCCGAGTCGTCCCCTCCTGACCGGGACGCCGCGGACCCGCTGCCTGCGCGCTCGGCCCGCTCAGCCGCCTTGATTGCGTCCCAGTTCCGGCTAACCTCGTCCGCGCCGGAGACCGCGACGTCACCGAACACGTGCGGGTGCCGCCGGGTCAGCTTCCGGATGATGGCGTCGGCAACGTCGTCGATGTCGTAGCCGGTTCCGTCGGTTCGCTCCTGGGCAACCCGGGCGTGGAACACGACCTGCAGCAGGACATCGCCCAGTTCCTCGCGGACGGCTGCCGGGTTGCCGGAGGCCAGCGCATCCTCCGCCTCGTAGGTCTCCTCGAGCAAATAGGGCATGAGACTCTCATGCGTCTGCCGGGCGTCCCACGGGCAGTTGCGCCGCAGCGTGTCCATCACCCGGACGAGATCGAGCAGACGCGAACCAGGAGCCGGCGCTGACTCTGTCTCTGACTGGGCCTCTGGTCGGGCCTCCGACTGGGCCTTTGACTGGGCCTCTGACTGGGCTTCGCGCGCAGCACTTGCCGCCTCGCCCTTCTGCTCACTCACGGCGGTGCCTCACTCACTGCGGTGCCTCACGGACCGCAGGGTCAGCAAGGCGCCTTGGTCACTGCCGGACTCGCGGACGCCGACGGAGTCGGAGCCGCCGCCAGGGTTGACGGCGCGCTCACCACTGAGTAGCTGCTGTAGTCCCAGACGCCGTACTGCGGGTTCACGGTGACGCCCAGGTCCTTGCTGGCCACGCACTGGTAATGACCGACCTTCGCATCCAGGCTGTCCTGCCCGGCGGTCGTCGTCGGCGCCTTGCCGCCATCGATCCTGCCCTCAAGCTCGGACAGGATGGCGAAGTACTTGCCCAGCTGCGGCAGCAGGTCGGGGGGCAGCGCACCCGCAGCCGACACGTACTGGTCCAGGCTGAGCTTGCTGGAAGCGGCCTCGCTGCTCAGTCCCTCCAGTTGCCGCTGCGCCTGGGCAGGGGTGACATTGATGCTGTGCTGCGAGGCGAGCTTGTCATAGACCCGGAAGAGGATCAGCCAGGTCAGTACCTGCTGGGCTTCCTGCCTGGTGGCCCGCTGTGGCTTGATGCCCTTGGCCTGGTCGGCGCGGTACGCGGAGTTCAGGTTGGCGACCTGCGCAGTCAGCGTGGCTGACGAGATCCGGTTGCTGCCGGTGATCGCGGCAGCGCCCATTTTCACCGTGCCGCACGCTGACACGGCGAGACCGGCGGCGGCCACGGCAACGGCGATCCTGGCCCACCTGGCAGACATGACCTTCTTCATCTTCACCCTGTCATTCCTGGCGAGGCCAGGATTCCTCATCATGCGCCGAACCCTCATGCGCCGAACCCTCACGCGCCAAGTACAGCGGCGATCAGCTCCTCGCACCAGGCCAGCAGCTCCTGGTCGCGCAGCGGCGGAGCGCCGAACGAGATGGTCTGGCCCGTTCCGGCCCGCGTGCTGCCCGACCCAGCGCGTGTGCCAGCGCCCGCCTTCGGCACCGGCACAAGCATGTTACGCACTGCCTGCTTAAGCACGGTCCCCGGGTAGAGCCGCTGAACCCGCACTTGCCGGGAATCCGGCAGCTCGACCGGGGCGAACCGAATGTAGCTGCCCTGCAGCGCGATATCGGTCAGCCCGGCCTGCCGGGCGACCGACCGCAGCCGCGCCACGGCCAGCAGATTCTCCACCTGCGGCGGAACCACGCCGTACCGGTCAGCCAGTTCCTCCCTGACCGCGTCGATGTCGGCACCTGAGTCGATCGAGGCAATGCGGGTGTAGGCCTCGAGCCGCAGCCGTTCACCGGTGACGTAGTCGTGCGGGATGTGCGCATCGACCGGGAGCTCAACCCGCACCTCGGCGCGCTCGGCCGGCCCGTCACCGCGGAGCTCCCTGACGGCCTCGCCGATCATCTTCACGTACAGATCGAACCCGACTGCGGCAACATGCCCGGACTGCTCGCCGCCGAGCAGGTTCCCGGCGCCGCGGATCTCCAGGTCCTTCAGCGCGATGTGCATCCCGGCGCCGACGCCACTGTGCTGCTGGAGCGTGGCCAGCCGCTCGTGTGCGGTCTCGGTCAGCGGCTTCTCCGGCGGGTAGAGGAAGTAGGCATACCCGCGCTCCCGCCCGCGGCCCACCCGGCCGCGGAGCTGGTGCAGGTCCGGCAGACCATAGGCGTCGGCCCGGTCCACGATCAGCGTGTTGGCGTTCGGGATGTCCAGCCCTGACTCGACGATCGTGGTCGATACCAGCACGTCGAAGTCACGCTCGATGAACCCGGCCATCACCTTTTCCAGGGTGTGCTCGTTCATCTGACCGTGCCCGATGGCGAACCTGGCTTCCGGCACAAGCTCGGCCAGCCTGGCGGCCACCTTGTTGATCGACGACACCCGGTTGTGCACGAAGAACACCTGGCCGTCGCGCAGCAGCTCACGCCGGATGGCGGCCGCGATCTGCTTCTCGTCGTACGGCGTGACGGAGGTCAGCACGGGATGCCTTTCCTCCGGCGGAGTGAGGATCGTGGACATCTCCCTGATCCCGGAGATGCCCATCTCCAGCGTGCGCGGAATGGGCGTGGCCGACATGGCCAGCACGTCCACCTCGGTGCGCAACTGCTTGAGGTACTCCTTGTGCTCGACGCCGAACCGCTGCTCCTCGTCGATGATCAGCAGCCCCAGCCGGGCGAACCTGACCTCAGGCGACAGCAGCCGGTGCGTGCCGATCACCACGTCGACCTTGCCGGAGGCGAGGCCGTCGAGCGTGTCGGCGAACTCGGCCGCTGACTGGAACCGCGACATCGGCCGGACCGTCACGGGGAACGGCGCGAACCGCTCGCTGAACGTCGCGAAATGCTGCGCGGACAGCAGCGTGGTCGGCACCAGCACAGCCACCTGCATCCCGTCCTGGACCGCCTTGAACGCCGCCCGCACCGCGATCTCGGTCTTGCCGTAGCCGACATCGCCGCAGATCAGCCTGTCCATCGGGACCGCTCGCTCCATGTCCGCCTTGACCTCGTCCACGGCAGCGAGCTGATCGGGCGTCTCAACGTACGGGAAGGCGTCCTCGAGCTCGCGCTGCCACGGTGTGTCCTGGCCGAACTGGTGGCCGGGCGAGGCCATCCTCGCCTGGTACAGCCGGATCAGCCCGGCCGCGATGTCCCGGACGGCCTTGCGGGCGCGGCCCTTGGCCTTGACCCAGTCGGCGCCGCCGAGCCGGTGCAGCGCGGGCGCCTCGCCGCCGGTGTACCTGGTGACCTCGTCCAGCTGGTCGGTCGGCAGGTAGAGGCGGTCCGGCGGCTGACCGCGCTTGCTAGGCGCGTACTCGATCACCAGGTAGTCCCTGGTCGCGCCCTGCACAGTCCGGCTGGTCATCTCCAGGTAGCGACCGACCCCGTGCTGTTCGTGCACGACGTAGTCGCCAGGCGTGAGCTGCAGCGGGTCGATCCCGCCCCGGCGACGGCTCGGCATGCGATGAGACTGGCGCATCCCCGGCCGCGTTCCCGCCAGGTCAGCTTCGGCCAGCAGGACCATGCGGATCGCCGGCCAGACAAACCCGGAGTCCAGCTGTCCGGTCGCCACGTGCGCGAGGCCAGGCTCGGGCGGCTGCGTCAGATCGCCGTCCCTGGCGCCGAGCCCTTCGTTGCGCAGCAGCTCAGCCAGCCGCCTGGCCGGACCGTGTCCCTCGGTCACCAGCACGACTCGCCATTCATCGGCCAGCCACTGGCCGATGTCGGCGACCGCCCGGCTGGTATCGCCGCGGTACCCGGGGGCTGGCTCTGCAGATACCGGGAACGTGGTTGTGTCGCCATCGCCGTCGCTCGCACCGTCGCCGCCGACGCCGCCAGTCAGACTTGGCTCCTTAGCCTGCCCGGCCAGGTCGGCGTCCGCGGCTTGTCCGGCTGACGACGTGGCAAACGGCGTGATCGTCCACCAGGGCAGCTCGAGCGAGTGCGCCAGCGCCCGCGCCTCGGTGATCGGCCGGATCGCGGACTCGCCGAGATCGATTGGCACCTCGCCGCCGACGGCGGCGTTCACCCAGGACGCCTGGAGGAACTCCTGGCTTGTGGCCACGAGGTCGCCGGCCCGCGCCCGGATCCGCTCCGGGTCGCAGGCGATCACCTTCGCGCCCTTCGGCAGGTAGTCGAGCAGCAGCTCCATATGGTCCGTCAGGGCGGGAGCCAGGGCCTCCATGCCCTCGACGGTGATGCCCTCGGCCATCTTGCCGAGGATCTCCTGCAAACCCGGCCACTCGGCGGCGAGCTGCCTGGCCCTGTCCCGCACGGCAGGGGTCAGCAGCAGCTCCCGGCACGGTGGCGCCCACAAGCCGTCGTCGGCCGTGGCCAGGGTGCGCTGGTCGGCCGCCTTGAAGTAGCGGATCTCCTCGACCTCGTCACCCCAGAACTCCACCCGCAGCGGGTGTTCCTCCGTCGGCGGGAACACGTCGAGCAGACCGCCCCGGACGGCCAGTTCGCCGCGCCGCTCGACCATGTCCACCCGGGCGTAGCCGATGTCGACGAGGTGCGTCACGGTGTCCTCGAGGCTGGCTTCCTGCCCGGCGGTCAGCTTCAGCGGCACCAGCTCGCCGAGCCCGCGCACCATCGGCTGCAGCAGGCTGCGGACCGGCGTCGTCACGACGCGGAGCGGCCCGGAGCGAGCGTCGGAGGCATCCGGGTGGGCCAGCCGGCGCAGCACCGCGAGGCGCTGGCCGGAGGTATCAGTACGCGGCGACAACCGTTCGTGCGGCAGTGTCTCCCACGCCGGGAAGCATCCGACGGAGTCGTCCCCGATCAGCGAGCCAAGCGCGGCGGCCAGTTCCTCGGCCTCTCGCGCGGTGGCGGTGACGGCCAGCGCAAGCTGAGGTGCTGGCACTGTCTCGTCGGGAGCCGCCGGGGCTCCGGCCGGATAGGTTCCTCCCGTTAGCGCGGCCACCAGCAGCGGCCGGAGCGAAGCGGGCGCGATCAGGTCCCCGCCGAGGGCCGGCAGCGCGGCGGCCTGCTCAAGCGCGCGCTGCAGCTGCGGATCGGCACTAACCACCGGGAGAAGGCCGGAGAGGGTCATGGCTTCCTAACTTAGGCAGCACGAAAGGCCCGCTCCGAGAGACAACGGGCTGCTGGCGGGTTACTGCCCGCAGCCCTGCCCGGAAACCGTAGCGGGATACCTCTATTCTACGGGTCCGGCGCGAGCGGCGGGCCAGACCACGCGCACCAGACTCGCTCACGGGGCGCAGGCAGCACAGCCGGGCTGATCGGAATAAATGGCTGGTTCCGCCTCATCCGACGGGATGTCAGTTACTTGAAGTAATGGCAGGGCTACGCTTAGCGTCTATGTCAGGTGCCGATGGATACCCCGGACTCCGCAGGCATAACGGTGACCCCGCCGGACACGGCCGGCACCGCGCGCCGCCAGCGAACGGGCGACAGCCAGCGAACGGGCGACAGCCAGCGAGCGGGCGACTGCCAGGGAATGGGCGACAGGGACGGGCGGACCCCGCGGTCGCGACCGCTGAGCGCCCTGCTCAGGTGTTCACGAAGTTCGTGCTCGACTACGCCGCGCAGCACGAGGGCAGGACGATCACGCTGCTGCAGGCCGGCTGCACGACGGCCGGCGACGAGCTCGACCTGGACGCCCTCCGGGGCAGCCCGTACGACGTGACCATCTCTCTGGTGGACGATGATGTCCCGGCCACCCGCGAAGCCGTAGCCAGCCGACCCGAGCTGACTGGCGCGATTCTCGGTGAGCTCAGGTCGCTGCCGATCGCGCCGCGGTCCTTCGACGTCGTGCACTGCCCGATGCTCCTGCACCGGATCGACAATGCCGAGCTAGTGCTTGGCCGCCTGGTCGCGGCGCTGCGACCGGCCGGATTGCTGCTGATGCGGACATGCGACCGCCAGACGGCGGCGGGATTCCTCGACCGGACACTGCCCGAGCCTGCCCGTGCCGCCATGTGGCGCAGTGACCATGGCAGCCAGCCTGGCCCCTACCCCGCCATCTACGAGCCGATCGCGTCGGCAAGCGGGATCGAGGCCTACGTCACGCGGCACGGGCTTGCCATTGCGCACCGCCAGACCTGCCGAGCCGGAGCGAGCGCCCGGCCGGCCGCAGGTCTGGCCGGCCGCAGGATCGTGGCAGGGCTGTCCAGGGGGCGCTTCATCAGCAGCTACGACGAGCTGCGTTACGTCATCCGCAAGCCAGAAGACCGGTTCGCGAGGGTGCTGCAGGAGTAGGTCCGGTCCTGCTGCTACCCGTGTAACCTCGGGCATGCCCGATGGCGCGGGATGGAGGAGAACGTGACCGCAGGCTCTGAAGCCGTGCCCCCCGACGAGCTCAGCGCGCTGCCGGCCTGCACGCTCAGCCAGAGCCAGCTCGGAGATCTGGAGCTGCTGCTGTCCGGGGCGTTCGCGCCGCTGACGGGATTCATGACCGCCGCAGACGCGGCCGCGACCGAGCAATCGTGGCAGCTCGCCGATGGCACCGCGTTCCCGGCTCCGGTCACTCTCGATATTCCGGCCAGATCGCTGCCTGCGGGAGTGGAGCTGACCGATCGCGTGCTTCTCGCCGACCCGGAGGGAGCGCCGATCGCGGTGCTCACGATCCGCGAGCGGAGCGAGGCGCAGGGCGGCGGCGGCCGGCACGCGATCGCTGATGTGGTCCGGCTGGCCGGCCCGGTGTCGGCGAACCGGCCGCCTGAGCACGGACCGTTCCGCCGGCTCATGCTGACGCCGACGGCGACGCGGGCGCAGCTGGCGGAGGGGCCGGTACTGGCGTTCGCGACCAGAGCGCCGCTGGGCACCCGGCAGATCGGCCAGATCAGGCATCTGGCCGGTCAGCTTCGCGCGCAGGTGCTGGTGCTGCCGCTGGTGAGCGGCCGGGTGGACGTGGTCGGCACGCCGCAGGCGCTCATCCGGGCGGTGCTGGCCGCACAGCCCAGCCTGCCAGCTGGCTCGCTGATCGTGCCGGTGCCACTGCCGCCGCGTGCCGACGCGGGTGCGGGCCCGGCTGGCCGCGCACGCGAGCTCGCCACCTGCGCGCGCGTCGCCGCCGCATACGGGGCTACGCATCTGATGGCCGACGGCCCGGCACCCGACCCCGCCGACCTGCCGCCCGGTGCCGACCTGGCAGCCAGCGCCGGCATCCCGATCGTGCCGTCCGGTGACTGGGCGTTCGACCCGCTAGCCGAGGTGTGGCGGCCGCATGCGCTTATCGAGCCCGGCACCGAGCGCGAGGATTTGTCCGCTGACCAGCTCGGCGACCTGCTCGACGCCGGCACCGGGATCCCGCACTGGGTAACGCCGCCGGCCGTCGCTCGGGAGCTGAGGCGAGTGCGGCGGCCCCGGTCCGAGCGCGGGCTCGTGCTGTTCCTGACCGGGCTGTCGGGCTCGGGCAAGTCTACGATCGCCCGGGATCTCGCCGACGTGCTGGCCGAGCGCAGCGACCGGCAGGTGACGCTTCTGGACGGCGACCTCGTCCGGCAGTTGCTGTCAGCGGGGCTGACCTTCTCCCGTGCGGACCGCGACCTCAATATCGCCAGGATCGGGTTCGTCGCAGCCGAGATTGCGAGGCACGGCGGCATCGCGATCTGCGCGCCGATAGCGCCGTACGCCGGCGCTCGGGCTCAGGTGCGGCAGATGGTCAGCGAGACTGGCGACTTCTTCCTGATCTACGTGGCCACGCCGCTTGAGGTGTGCGAGGCTCGCGACCGGAAGGGCCTGTACGCGAAGGCGCGGGCCGGGGTTATCGGTGAGTTCACCGGGATATCCGACCCCTACGAGGAACCGGCCGACGCCGAGCTGCTGATCGACACGTCGGTCATGAGCCGTCCGGACGCCGTGCAGGCAATCCTCAAGATGCTGACGTCAGGCGGCTGGCTCGCTGAGCAGACCACGCCAGGTCGGTAGCCCGCTCGCGTCACGAGCTGGGACCCTAGTCGACATCCTCGGCCTTCGTGGCCTGGTCGAGGCCTGCGTGGAACTTGTCGATCCGCTTGGTCACAGACGCCGACATGCGGTCTCGGACTCTGGACAGCAGCGGAAGGCTGATGATCGCGCTGACGAACAGGGCAGCGACGATCAGCGTGATGCCGTGCATCCCGAAGAGAGCGAGCACCACCAGGGCCGCCAGGAATATCAGCACCCGGAGGATCGTGTAGTTCAGCGTGGCGCGCATAGCACTAGAGAGCGTAGTACACGCACCCGGCAGCGGATCCCGCGATCCCGTCTCCCAGATCGCCGGACTGAACCCTGTTGCCGCGCGGTTGACCACCGTCACCGTCGGTTCAAAACGACCGCTACTCCTGCTGCTAGACGGCCGCCACTTGCATGGCACAACCACTGCCTCAGTGTTATCGGGCTGACTGACCGTTCAGACGGACACTTCCGAATCGAGGGATAAAGCTAACGTTTGTGGCTAAGTTCCCAAGTTTCTGCGACACTTATGGACAGACCCTTCAGGTACTAGGGAGTAGCACACGATGGACGGCAACAGTGAGCGACTGCTCACACCGGGGGAAGTAGCCGCGCTCTTCAGGGTGGACCCTAAAACAGTGACGCGCTGGGCCGCCTCCGGGCGGATCAGCAGCATCCGTACGCCGGGCGGGCACCGCCGCTTCCGCGAGACCGAAGTTCGCGATCTGCTCAACGGCCACCACGCCGCGGAGCCGACCGTCGCGGCTGACTGACGGGGCCAGCTGACTGACGGGGCCGAGTGACTGAGCCGACAACGGGGCCGGCTCGGGCGCAAGTCGGGATGGGTTGACGCGCGAGGTCATGCGACGCGCCGCAGGCGGCTCAGGACGGATCGTCCTGCCAGCCGCCGGCAGCGCCGTGCCGGGCTAGGTAGTCGAGGAACTCACGGCGAAGCGACTCATCGCCGTCGCGCCAGCCCTGGCGCCGTACCGCGTCATCTTCGGGGGACAGAGCT